>VOFK01004201.1_pt1 | contig 79008 bp, 74 predicted proteins | sample 5384121 | NCBI WGS metagenome assembly VOFK01 (sample SAMN12384730, study PRJNA508395) | human gut metagenome | isolation source: healthy gut J | host: Homo sapiens
AAGGCGGGAAGCCTATGCACACATTGAATTGTTGCTCCAGCCACTATGAGACACACAAAAGATTTGCGGCTTGCCTGCACCAGTCTTTACAAATACCAATTGCCAACATAGGCAGGGAAAGAATCAGCATGGAAACACTGGTTCGCATTTGTGAAGCCTTGAATTGTGGTATTATGAATGTACAATTCTAAATTAGAACAAATATCTAAAGCGATATAATTTTATATTTGATTCGATTTGCAAAAAATTAAATTTTAATGGTGTATATTTTCTATTGCTTTTAATGTAAATAAATTATCATAAAATAAAACAAACATTTTATGATTTGAGAGAGCGTGCTTGCAGGTTAGTAGCATATTGCCAATTTAACTGAATACAAAAATGGTGGTTCTGGTCATTTTAGAAAGGAGCATTGTTGCCGAAAAAAGAATTGCTTAAAGATTGTTTCGTTGGTAGCGTTTCTTGCTTTTTTCACAGCAAAATTACAGTTTCCTGCGCATGGGAAACAACAACTTAAAACCAACGGATCTCAACAGCCGGTAGTAATTGGAGAATATGACGAATGCTTAACCGATGTTACTTGTTTCTGATAAATTGTCACACCAAAGAGCAGTCCCGCTAATGTTCGCGTATTAACTCTTATACACAATACCAGTAGAGAGGATGATTTAAGTTCATGTAAGGGAACATGCGCATTAGTATGAATACCAAAGGCGGGTTCACTGGTATGACTGGTACAATTCAGCGTGTAGCACAGACAAAAAATCCTGTGACTTCTGGCATTTGCAGGAATTAATAGCCGACGGTGAGAAGAAACAAAAATCGAAACTGGTACTTAGATACTGGAAGAACAGGTATGGCGGGGAATAAAGGAACTTTGGTTTTCCTGTTTCATTTGTTGCTACCTAATAATACCTTGTAGCAGGCAGGTGGAGCTTCGCTTGCTACTTTTTTACATTGACACTTCCCTAATTAAAACGATTAGTTGGTAATAAATTAAAAATAAAACAGTTATTGGCAATGTTTTTTATGTGTGTAGGCTTATGTATATTTCATTATGATTCTTCCCAAACTCAATTCAGTATCATCATATAACTGGTCTTCTTTAAAATTTATTGTAGTTGGGTGTTATTATTTATTATGTTATTCTCAGGTTTAATGATGACATACACCAATGGATTTGACATTTAGGTTTGAAGAAAAGTTTATCTTAACAGAATGCCGCTCATAAACAAAATGGACAGGTACATGATTGCGGCTTGAAAGATTGACAATTCTTCTTCGAAACTCGGACAACTTTTGAAATTTAGAGGCCTGTTACGGGCGTATGGAACAAAGAGTTTATTCTGATGATGATTCAGAAAACTACATTTACAAACTGATGAAAATATCCTGTCTTTTTTGTTGGAGGTCCATAAATAAAAACAGCCGCTGCGGAACAAAATTACCACGGCGGCTGTTTTCTTCAGCTACGCCGGAAGACTGACTTTATCAAGCGGGATTTCTTGAACAGCTTTTCAAAGGGAAACTTCGTTCCTCTTGCCAGAGCCAGCATATTTGAGGCTTGGAACGCCTTGCAGAATATCTCCGTGGTGCTGAACCCCTGTCCCCGGAGATTGTGATGGCCTTTTTGTACTTCCCGTATAAGTTCATCGGCAGGCGTGGTATCCGGCGCACTTTCGCTGTCATTTTCGTGCGCCTTGCGTATATCATGGAGAATGACGTCCCATGTTTTTGTGCGTCACATGGAAAAAAATCTTCTTCCTCTATCTGACAGGCTTCCAACACTTTGATTGCCCGGTCCGCCGCAACTTCAGGGGGTGTTCTTCCAGTACCATAGCCCGTAAAGCAGCCAGTGACTTGTTTGCCATGACAAATGGAAGTGCATGGTTGCTATCCGTCGGTCCAGCAATTTCTGCGTCTGCCAGCAATTCCTTAAATTTTTTCATGGGAGATAATCTCACACAGCAGCCGGTTATTGAAGCGTTCACTTTTTCAGCAGTTCCACGACTTCATCACTCAAATGTAATTCTTCTATCGGGGTGTTTTCATATCTCCGATTATTGGTAAGGCCGAGTAGATAGTCAACCGACACCTGATAGAAGTCTGCCAGCTTCAACAGGCTGCCGTGGTTAATTTCCTTGTATTCGTCGTTGTCGTTTTCATAACTGCCGAGGGCTGATTTTGAAATGCCGGTTTCCTGTGCCAGTTCTTCCAGATTCAAGCCCCGTTCCACCCGTAAATCTTTCAGGCGTTCCTGTACGGAAATGCGGGTTTTCATAAACACATCGCTCCTTCCTGCGGCTGGCTGCCGCTGTTATTCCTTATTATACCATATACCGTTCCGAAATCGTGGAATTTTTCGATTTTGGGGGCGGTTTTCCTATTTTATGGACATACGGGAAAGGGTTCAAAAATGAGCTATGATTAAGTCAGTTCATCGATGGATTATTTCCAATCGAATGACCGGCCTGATGGGATATGCTCCCCGGGCGATGTAGCGCAACGACCTGCGGCAAGGAAATGGAGGAACCTTGACCGCAGCGAGCGTACCAACGGGAACGAAACGCCGCTGTGAGATTCAGGGGCAGGAACGACAGCAGGACAACCCGGCAGAACTGATACCAAAACGCTACCCAAACACGACAAATCGGCGGGGGTGTAGTCTGCCCCGTCCGTAATACTATGGGGCATTTCAAAGCGGCTCTATGGCCGTATTTTCCTTGAAAATCGCCCCGAAACATGACACCAAAAACCTTTATCCGCCTGTTCCCGTTGTTACGGCTGAAATGGGCGGATTTTCTATGATAGGAGGCACTATGCCGAGAATGAGCAAGAAACGGAAGTTGGAGCTTTCCTTCTTCCTCAATGACCGGGGGCGTGTGGCCTACAACGACCTGTGCCGGAAGTGCCAGCATAAGTGCAAGCAGAGTTTCCGGGCTGTCGTGATAGACTGCCCCCATTACCTGTCAAAACGAGCCAAGCGAAAGGAGAAAATCAGTTAAATGGAATTTGAATTTATGAGCGCAGACACGGTTCTGCCGCCTTGTATGCCGCTACCCGCCGCAATGCTTCGGCTGCCGATCAGCAGCACAGCAAAAGTCATGTATGCCCGTCTGCTGAACACCACCCTTACGGCAGGGATAGAGGATAGCAACGGCATTTTGTTTGTCCGTTTTCCTATCATGGAATTAGCGGCAGCCCTCTCCCGCAGCCCCGTCACTGTGAAGCGTTCCCTGAAAGAATTGGAGGACATCGGGCTTATCCTGCGGGTGCGCCGGGGTGTGGGAGAACCAAACCGCATTTACACGCTGCTTCCCAAAGGAGGGCTGCCATGATAAATGAGAAGCTGGAAAAGCTGAATCAGGAGATTGCCAAAGGCGAAGCCAGACTGCGGCGGGCGCAGCATGAAGAAAAAATACTGGAACACCAGGTGAAGCAGCTTACCCGGAAGGAACGGACGCACCGGCTCTGTACCAGAGGAGCTATGCTGGAAAGTTTCCTTTTAAGGCCGGAAGTGCTGACAGACGAGGATGTGATGGACATTCTGAAACAGGCATTTTCTCAAAGTGGCATGAAGGAAATAGTTGCAGAAAGCGTGAAAGGGCGGGTAGCCGGGGAATCCCTTACGGAGTAAGGGCGCAACTATACACCGGTCAAGCCGGTGCGTTGCGCCCTGCCGGGGGCTTCCTGCGGAAAGCGGATGATTTTCAGCACCGTTGCGGCTGCTTCCAATCATCACAGGGGACGCTACACTTCCCCTGCGCTGGCTGCGCCAGCTACCCCTTTGTGGACTTGCCGCCCGGGAACACCTTGCGCTGCAAGCTGTTCCCGTCCAGCAAGTTTACAATTTATCTATTCCAAAACAGGACTGCCCGTAGTATAATAAAGCTAATGACGAACACTATCTAAGGAGATGGTTTTATGTATGGATTGATTGCTTTGAATTTCATCATACCCTTTGTTATGGTTTTTGTAGGATATATCTTAAAGAAGCACCCGGTAAAAGATATGACATCCGGTAACGGATACAATACGCCTACATCTCGGAAGTCACAAGAGCATTGGGATTATGCACAAAGCATAGCACCTAATATTTTTATTGGTATTGGCAAAACATTAGGTTTGGTAGAAATCGTTTTGTGTATATCCTTACTTCTTCTTAATATTTCTACACAGACTACCGTATTTGCAGGAGTAGTTGTTGGAATTATTTTTCTGATTTTTGGATTTTATAAAACAGAAACTGGAATTACAAGTAAATTTGCGAACAAAAACTTTTAAGCTATTAGACAGCTTTCCATCATCGAGCCAACCTGACCCGAACCTTCAAAACTGAATACTAATCGCCTACCAGCGACACCACTAAGCAGGAAATCAGAAACGGTTTCCTGCTTTTCTTTTGCCCAAAATCAACCACAGGAAGGAGGAACGCTATGCCCTGTCCACACCATGATATAAAAATAATCCAGCGCAGCAACCACCAGTCAGCCGTTGCGTCTGCCGCCTACCAGAGTGGGGAACGGCTGTTTTCCGAGTACGACCAGAAGCAGAAATACTATTCCCATAAAAGCGAGATTGTCCATACAGAAATCATGCTGCCGCCCCACGCCCCACCAGCGTATGCAGACCGCAATACTTTGTGGAACGCCGCCGAAGCTATCGAGAAGCAATGGAACTCCCAGCTTGCCCGGAGAATCGTGCTTGCCATACCGACCGGGAAATCCCCGGAACAGCACGCCGACCTTATCCGGGACTACTGCCGGGGTTTTTTGTTTCTAAAGGCATGATTGCCGATTTTGCCATCCACGACAAAGGGAATGGGAATCCCCACGCCCACATCCTGCTGACCATGCGGGCAATGGACGAAAACGGGAAATGGCTTCCCAAGAGCCGGAAGGTTTATGACCTTGACGAGAACGGCGAGCGTATCCGGCTCCCGTCCGGGAGCTGGAAAAGCCACAAGGAGGATACCGTGGACTGGAACGACCAGAAGTACGGAGAGATCTGGCGGCAGGGCTGGGCGGCTACCGCTAACCGCTATCTGGAAGCCAACGGACGCCCGGAGCGCCTTGACCTTCGTTCCTATGAACGGCAGGGGCTTGATAAAATCCCCACCGTCCATATGGGGCCAGCAGTCAGCCAGATGGAGAAACGAGGGATACAGACCAACATCGGCAACTTGAACCGGGACATCAAAGCCGCCAATTCCCTTATGCAATCTATCCGGCAGATGGTACGCCACCTGAAAGGCTGGATTGCAGACCTGAAGGAGAAAAAAGCCGCCCTGCTGGAAGCCTTGCAGGAATCGAAGGAACCCACCCTGCCGGAGCTGCTGGGGAAATATCTGGATTTGCGCCGGGAGGAACGTACAGGCTGGACAAGCAAAGGCCAGCTTACAGGCAGCGTTGCCGATTTCAACAAGGTTACACCCGCGCCAGAAAGCTCACGCCGCGGATGCTCAACGAACTGGTGGAGAAAATCGAGGTATACAATGCCGAGAAGATCGACGGCGAATGGGTACAGCGGCTTCGCATCCACTACAACTGCGTGGGGGAAATGAACATTCCCAACGAACCGGCACTGCCCATCCCGGCCGTCACCGTCAACACCAGAAAAGGCGTGTTCGTGAGCTACACAACTGACGACAGACCCGCTGTTTGAGCAGAAAAAAAGCGAGTGTCCTCACAGCTTTTCAAATGCTGTAAGAACACTCGCCATGGTGCCGGTGGTGGGACTCGAACCCACACGGAGTCGCCCCCGGCGGATTTTGAATCCGCTACGTCTACCATTCCATCACACCGGCTAACAGAAACAGTAGTATTATAACCTATAAAAGCGCATTATTCAAGAGCGGTATTCAGATAATCTGTGTAATTTTTTGTTCTCGGATTACAATTTTTTTGTCTTTGCCACTACCATAATTGAAAATTATATGTTACAATATTTCAATGTAAAATTATAAGAAAGAGGCCAAGCCATGAAAAAGATACTCGTACTTGAGGATGAACCGAATATCCGCAGTTTTGTGGTCATTAACCTCCGCCGTAGCGGATATGAGCCCCTCGAAGCCGAAAACGGCACGACCGCTCTGGCTCTGCTCGAGAAAAATCCTGACGTCTGCCTTGCTCTTCTGGACGTCATGCTTCCCGATATCGACGGCTTTGAAGTCTGCCGCCGCATACGCGCATCCGGCTCGAAGATCGGCATAATCATGCTGACCGCCAAAAGCCAGGAGATCGACAAGGTCACAGGACTTATGACCGGCGCCGACGACTATGTTACAAAGCCCTTCTCTCCTGCTGAGCTTACCGCGCGCGTTGACGCACTCGTGCGCCGCCTCGGCAATGATGCCGGCGATAAGCCCAGCTATGAAATATCAAGCGGTCCGTTCCTGCTCAACACGCGCAACCGCACCCTCGAAAAGGACTGCAAGCGCCTGAAGCTTACGCAGATAGAATATCTGCTGATGAAGCTGTTTATGGAAAACCCCGGCAAGGCAATGTCGCGCGAGGATATACTTAAAGCGGTTTGGGGCGACGATTTCTCTGGCGAGCTAAAGACCGTTGACGTCAATATTCGCCGTCTTCGCCTGAAGATCGAGGCCGATCCCACCGAGCCCGAATTTCTCACGACCGTTTGGGGCTTCGGCTATAAGTGGGGCTACTGATACAGATTATTTCCCGGGAAGTGTCCAATGTTTTTTAAAAATCTTAAATGGCAGCTGCTTGCATCGAGCATTGCGGCGGTCATTCTTATCGCATGCCTGATCGCCTTTGCCGCAAACAAGCTTATTGTTCCGGCGATCATAATCGCAATCATAATCGCGGCTTACATTATTCTCGTCAATATATGGTTCGATCACTACATATCAAAGCCCATTGAGGACCTGAGCGAATCTGCAAGGCACATTGCCGACGGCAGCTACGGCGCGCAGGTCCAGTCGGTCGGAGATAACGAGATCAGGCTCACGGAAGATATAAACATCATGTCCGAAAAAATTGCGCGTTCGGACAAAGCCACGGCCGAGTTCATTTCGCAGATATCGCATGAGCTGCGCACGCCGCTGACGGCAATACTCGGCTGGAGCGAGACCTTGCAGTATGATCCGGCAATAAAAGACGAATCTCTGCGCGGGGTGAAGATAATCTCCAAGGAGGCCGAGAGGCTGACCGGCATGGTCGCCGATCTTCTGGAGTTTACGCGCATTCAGGACGGCAGATTTAATCTGCGCATGGAGCTTGTCGATATCGCCGCCGAGCTTGAGGATTCGCTGTTTACCTACGGTAAGCTAATGAGCGAGGCCGGGATTGAGGTCAATTATGAGCCGCCAGAGTATGACATCCCGCTAATATCCGGCGATCCCGAGCGTCTAAAACAGGTGTTTCTCAATCTGTTGGATAACGCCGCAAAGCACGGCGGCGACGGTGGAAAGGTTGACATAACGCTTACGCTTAACAAGGAGCGCGTGGTTATACGTATACGCGACTATGGTCGAGGCATTCCTGCCGGCGAGCTGCCGTATGTCAAGAACAGATTTTACAAGGGCAGCAGCAAAAACCGCGGCAGTGGCATAGGACTTGCGGTGTGCGACGAGATAATCAGCCGTCACGGCGGAAAGCTCGACATTGCAAATGCCGAGGGCGGCGGCTGCATTGCCGAAATAAGCTTACCCTTGTCAGAAAATTGAGGTAGATAAATGTCAGATAAAAAAGATTCGTCTTCGGTAAAATTCAAGACCTCCATCGGCGGTCAGGCTCTTATCGAGGGCATTATGATGCTCGGCCCGGAAAAGCGCGCGATCGTGTGCCGCGGCTCGGGCGAAATGGTCGAAAAAGTCGAGAAAGTAACGCCGCTCAAGGCAAAAAGTCCGGTGCTCGGGCTTCCGCTCATCCGCGGAGTTGCCGCGTTTATATCGTCTATGGTCAACGGCGTCAAGGCACTGTCGTTCTCTGCCGATCAGCTTCCCGAGGATATGCAGGAGGAGCCGGATAAGATTGACCTTTGGATAGAAAAGCACTTTTCAAACGAAACCGCGCAGAAACTTATAATAGGCGTTGCCGTTGTTCTCGGCATTGCGCTTTCGCTGTTTCTGTTTTTGTTCCTTCCGACGTTTATTGTCGGCCTGTTCCCGGCCGTTAAAGCTGATTTTTATTGGCGGACTCTGCTTGAAGGCATACTCAAGCTTGTCATTTTCTTTATATATCTGATACTATGCTCAAAGATGAAGGATATGAAGCGCCTTTTTGCCTATCACGGTGCCGAGCACAAGACGATCTTCTGTTATGAAAAGGGGCTTCCGCTGACGGTTGAAAATGTGCGCCCTCAGCCGAGGCTGCATCCGAGATGCGGAACGAGCTTCATATTCGTCGTTATTATAATAAGTATAATAGCAGGCTCGTTTATCCATGTTTCCGACACGCTGCTGCGCATGGGGCTTAAGTTCCTCATGCTTCCGCTCATCGTCGGACTGAGCTACGAACTTAACCGCTGGGTCGGCAGACACGATAACATCTGTTCTGCAATACTCTCATGGCCGGGCAAGCAATTTCAGCGCATAACGACAAATGAGCCCGACGATGAGATGATCGAATGCGCCATCCGTGCGCTTGAGCTCGTTATCCCCGAAGAAAAAGGCAGCGATGCCTGGTAAATAAGGATCTTGGAAAATGCCGAAAACATATAATGATATCTACTTCTCAGTCAGAAACAAGCTGAGAGAAAGCGGCGTTGAGGCCTTCAGCCTCGAGGCCCGTATACTTCTTGCCGCGGCTGCCGGAAAAACAACGGAGCAGCTCATGCGTGATATGTATCTCTACACATCGCCCGAAATCGAAGAACGGACGCACAGCATGATAGAGCGCCGGCTTCAGGGTGAGCCGCTTGCATACATCTCCGGCTCATGGGAGTTTTACGGTTTGCCGATGACGGTAACACCCGATGTTCTCATTCCGCGCATGGATACCGAGATACTCGTCGATGCGGCGATAGACGCGATAAAGGGCTTTGGCATGAAGGGCAGAGTGCTCGATCTGTGCTGCGGGAGCGGCTGCATCGCCTGCGCCATTGCAAACGAACTTCCTGCCGCACGCGTCGTGGCCGCCGACATAAGCCCTTCGGCGCTTGAGGTTTGCAGAAAGAATATCAAGGATAACAAGCTCACCTCACGGATAATCCCCATGAACGCCGACGCGACGACCTGGCCGCCGATGAGCATCGGAAGCTTTGACGTCATCGTTTCAAATCCGCCGTACATTCCCTCGTTTGAGCTTATTGAGCTTGACTGCTCTGTGCGCGATTACGAACCTATGACGGCGCTCGACGGCGGCGAGGACGGCCTTGATTTCTACAGAGCCATCATCAAATACTGGACAATAACCATGCGGCCTAACGGACTTATGATGTTTGAGGTCGGCGAAGGTCAGGCTGACGAAGTCAAGATGATGCTGCTCAAGCCGGCTTTGTTTCGGTAGAGGGCCGCAACGATACGCTCGGCTTTGAGCGCGTCGTTATAGGTAAATGGAAAAACGAATTCTGATATAAGTTGAGGTAAAAGAAATGGCTGAAAAGAAAAAAGCACCCATCTCCACTCACTCGCAGGCAAGCGATAAGAAAAAAGCGCTTGAGACCTGCATAGCGCAGATAGAGAAAAACTACGGCAAGGGCGCTATCATGCGCCTTGGCGACGATATTCCCGTTAACGTTGAGGCCCTGTCAACAGGCTCGCTTTCGCTCGACCTTGCTCTCGGCATAGGCGGCGTTCCCAAGGGCAGGATCATCGAGATCTACGGCCCCGAGGCTTCGGGTAAAACAACGCTTGCGCTGCACGTCGTCGCGGCGGCTCAAAAGGCCGGCGGCCGAGGCGGCATACATCGACGTCGAGCACGCGCTCGAGCCTGCATACGCCCGTGCGCTGGGCGTCGATATCGACAGTCTGCTCATCTCTCAGCCGGACACCGGCGAGCAGGCGCTCGACATAACCGAAAGCCTCGTTCGTTCAAGCGCGGTTGACGTCGTTGTCGTTGACTCGGTTGCAGCCCTTATCCCCCGCATCGAGCTTGAAGGCGAAATGGGCGATTCGGTCGTCGGTGCGCTTGCAAGACTCATGTCGCAGGCGATGCGCCGTCTTGCAGGCTGCATCTCGAAAAACGGCTGCACCGTTATATTCATAAACCAGCTGCGTCAGAAGATCGGCGTTATGTACGGAAATCCGGAAACCACTCCCGGCGGTCTTGCGCTTAAATACTACGCCTCCGTTCGTATCGACGTGCGCAGGATCGAGACGCTCAAGGTGGGCGGAGAGATGATCGGCAACCGCACGCGCGCAAAGGTCATAAAGAACAAGTGCGCTCCCCCGTTCAAAGAGGCAGAGTTTGACATCATGTACGGCGAGGGTATTTCCAAGGTCGGCGAAATCGTTGACCTCGGCGTTAAGCTTGAGATAATCGACAAGGCCGGCGCATGGTTCACCGTCGGCGAGCAGCGCATTCAGGGCAGAGACGCCGTTAAGGAATACCTGCTTGCAAATCCCGAGATCTGCAATAACATTGAACAGCAAATACGCGATAATGCGTACAAGCTCATGAGTCCGCAGGCACGCAAGGCAGCCCAGGCAGCAGGACGCGCGGTGGATGTTTCCGCCGACGATTTTGAAGGCTGATACAAGTGACGCTGCGTGAAATCAAGCAGACCTCGCCCGAGCGCTTCACGCTCGTTTTCGACGACGGAACGGAGCTTAAAACCACACTCGGCATAATAACCGAGCGCTTTATCCACTCCGGAATGGACTTTGACGAGGATGCATACAACGAGCTTGTTTCGGCATGCACGCTCGCACTTGCTAAGGCAAGGGCGCTGAGGATCATAAACGCCCGTCCGATGTCGCGCGAGGAGCTGCGCAAGCGGCTCGTTGAAAAGGGCGAAACACCCGAAAACGCCGAGGAGTGCGCCGAGTGGCTGTGCCAAATGGGGCTCATTAACGACACCGAATACGCCGGCAGCGTTGTTAGGCACTACGCCGCCAAGGGCTACGGCGCATCCCGCATAAAGCAGGAGCTGCGTCGGCACGGAGTTTCGCGCGAGCTTTGGGATGAGGCGATGGAGCAGATGCCCGAGCAGGACGAATATCTTGCGCGATTTCTCCGCTCAAGGCTCAGCGATCCCGGCGACCGGGCGCAGGTCAAGAAGGTCTCGGACGCGCTTTTTCGGCGCGGCTACTCGTGGGATCAGATAAAACACGCACTTAACGAATTTGATACTCAAGGTGATTACTGAATGGACAGGACAATTGCCCTAATTTCTCTGGGCTGTGCAAAAAACCTCGTCAACAGCGAGCAGATGCTGTATCTGCTGAGCGAAGCAGGCTATGCGCTCGCTCCGTCTCCCGACGGCGCGGACGCCGTGATTATAAACACCTGCGGCTTTATAGACGCCGCAAAAAGCGAAGCGATCGATACCATTCTTGAAATGGCAAAGCTCAAAGCCGAGGGCAGACTCGGCAAGATCATAGTGACCGGCTGCCTTACCGAGCGCTACCGCTCCGCAGTTACCGATGAGCTTCCGGAGGTTGACGCCATCCTCGGCGTCGGCAGCTTCGGCGATATCGTTCCTGCTGTGAACGCAGTTTTTGAAGAAAAGCCGGTTAGCCTTTTTGCTGACAACAGCGCCCCCGTGGACGAGATACCGCGCGTTGTAAGCACCGGCCCGTCGTGGGCATATCTGCGCATCGCCGAGGGCTGCGATAACTTCTGCGCCTTCTGCGCGATACCGTACATACGCGGCAGATACCGCTCGAGAGAGATGGAAAACGTTGTTGAGGAAGCGCGCGACCTCGCAGCTCACGACGTGAAGGAGATCATCGTCATCGCGCAGGACATAACGCGCTACGGCACGGATCTTTACGGAAAACGCTGCCTTGCAGAGCTTTGCCGCCGGATAAGCGAGATCGACGGCGTTGAATGGATAAGGCTGCACTACACCTATCCCGATCAGTTCGACGATGAGCTTATCGACGAGATAGCATCCAATCCCAAGATAGTAAAATATCTGGACATACCCATCCAGCATATAAATAACAAGATCCTGAAAACCATGAACAGGCACGGCACGGGCGACGATATACGCGCACTGTTTAAAACTCTGCGCCGCCGCATCCCCGGACTTGTTCTGCGCACGAGCCTTATTGCCGGTCTGCCCGGCGAGGGCGAGGATGAGTTTGAGGAGCTGTGCAGCTTCCTGCTCGAAGCCAAGATCGAGCGCGCCGGCGTTTTCCCCTTCTCCCCCGAGGAGGGCACCCCGGCAGAGAAAATGGAGCATGTTCCGTTTGAGGAGGCTCAGCGCCGCGCGGACCTCATCATGGATATTCAGGCTCGCATAATGGATGATTTCGCAGCCTCGCTCGTCGGGAAGGTTCTGCCGGTCATCTGCACCGATCACGATGCCGACGGCAACTGGATCGGCCGCAGCTGCTATGACTCGCCCGACATTGACGGTCTTGTTGTTTTCGAAGGCCGCGGCGGCGAGGGGCAGATAGTTCCCGTGCGCATAACCGCCGTTTCCGACGACGGCAACCTTATCGGACTGGAGGAATAATCATGAACACACCTAATAAGATCACCGTTGGCAGAATAATTCTTGTCCCCGTTTTTCTGGTGCTGCTGTACCTCGACCTTCCGTATTGGGCGCTCGCGGTTTACATAATTGCGTGCGTGAGCGATCTTGTTGACGGCAGGATCGCAAGAAAGTACAATCTCGTCACCGATTTCGGCAAGTTTATGGATCCTCTTGCGGATAAGATGCTCGTGCTGTCGGCAATGTGCTACTTTGTCGAGGTCGGACTTATGCCCGGCTGGGTAGTCGCGGTCGTTCTGCTGCGTGAGTTCGGCGTTTCGGGTCTGAGACTGCTTGCAGTCGAGCAGGGCATAGTCATTGCCGCCGCGTGGTCGGGAAAGATCAAAACCGGCGTCACGATGGTCGCGCTCGGCATTCTCATCATCGCGACACAGCCCTGGTTCCCCGCTCCGCAGGTCGTTGCAGTCATATGCTGGGTGCTGATCCTTGTCACGACGCTGTACTCCGGTATCGAATATTTCGTAAAAAACATCAACGTGTTCAAGCACTGTGCTTGACACGAATTGTCCGCAATGGTAATATTCTATTGGCGCTGAACGGAAGAAGTACTTCTCCCCTCGCCCGTACAGAGAGGCTTTGCATCAGCTGAGAGCATGGCCGCGGTGATGAGAAGGAAATGCGTCCGGGAGCCTCGGAGGAGGAAATGCCTCCGCGTATGCCGCGTTAAGGCCTTTAAGCTACAAAAGAGAGTGGAACCGCGTAAATCACGCCTCTCATGGTCACGGCCATGAGAGGCTTTATTTTTCATAAGGAGTTTAATTATGAAGCTTTATAATTCTGCAACAAGAAAGAAAGAGGACTTTGTTCCCAATCATCCGGATATAGTTAAGATGTACACCTGCGGCCCGACGGTGTATCACTTTGCGCACATCGGAAACCTCCGCTCGTACATCATGGAGGACGTTCTTGAAAAGTATCTGCGCTATGCCGGCTATAACGTCAAGCGCGTCATGAACATCACCGACGTCGGCCACCTCACGAGCGACGCCGACGAGGGCGAGGACAAGATGCTCAAGGGCGCAAAGCGCGAGCACAAGTCCGTAATGGAGATAGCAAAGTTCTACACTGACGCATTCTTCTCCGACTGCGCAAAGCTCAACATCAAGACCCCCGACGTCGTAGAGCCTGCAACGAACTGCATCGATGAGTATATCAAGATCATCTCCAAGCTCATGGACACGGGCTATGCATATTTTGCCGGCGGCAACGTTTATTTTGACACCTCGAAGCTTGAGCGCTACTATATTTTCAACGACTTTAACGCAGATGATCTCGACGTCGGCGTGCGCGAGGGCGTTGAGGAGGACGTAAACAAGCGCAACAAGAACGACTTCGTTCTGTGGTTTACGAAGTCCAAGTTCGAGGATCAGGCGCTCAAATGGGACTCCCCCTGGGGCGTCGGCTATCCCGGCTGGCACATTGAGTGCTCCGGCATATCCATGAAGCACCTCGGCGAGGATCTGGATATCCACTGCGGCGGCATCGACAACGCTTTTCCGCATCACACCAACGAGATCGCTCAGTCCGAGTCCTACCTCGGCCACAAGTGGTGCAACTACTGGATGCATGTTCTGCACCTGAACACCAACTCCGGCAAAATGAGCAAGTCCAAGGGCGAATTTCTGACTGTTTCGCTGCTTGAGGAAAAGGGCTATGACCCCCTCGCCTACCGTCTGTTCTGCCTGCAGAGCCACTATCGCAAGTCGCTCGTGTTCAGCTGGGAAAACCTCGACAACGCGCAGGGCACCTATAATAAGCTCGTAAACCGCATAGCCGCGCTCAAGGCAAGCGGCGAAGCAATCGACGAGGACGCAATGGCAGCGCTCAAGTCCAAGTTCACCGCGGCGCTGGACAACGACCTGAACACCTCGCTTGCCGTCACAGCGCTTTATGACGTTCTTAAATACAAGACCAACGACGACACAAAGCTTGCCGCGATCGCAGACTTTGACAAGGTGCTCAGCCTCAGTCTTATCGAAAAGGCCGACGCACGGCGCGAAGAGCTTAAAAAGCAGGCCGTCTCCGGCGGTGCGGAGTTCACCGTTATCTCCGAGTCCGGCGAGCAGAATGCAGAGATCGAGGCGCTGCTCAAGGCGCGCGCCGAGGCAAAGAAGGCCAAAAACTTCGCCGAGGCCGACCGCATCCGCGATGAGCTGAAGGCTCAGGGCATCGAAGTCACCGATATCCCCAACGGCGCAAAGTGGAAAAAGATCTGAGAAATTTATAGTAACGTTAATTAAATCAACAGCCAACAGCCGCGGAAACTTCTGTTACCGCGGCTGTTGCTGTTATATGTTATCTAATAATCGTTCTGTTAATTTACGTTGCTTGCTGCAACGGCTCTTTTGACTGTATAATCAGCCTATCAACTCAAGGAGGCATAGTTATGTTAGACGAAAATATAAAACAGCTCAGAAAAGCAAAAGGGCTTTCGCAGGAAGAGCTTGCGATAAAATTAAACGTTGTGAGGCAGACCGTATCTAAATGGGAAAACGGTTTATCCGTTCCGGACTCAAGCATGCTTATTTCATTGGCAGACGAATTCGGCGTTTCGGTCAGTGATTTGCTCGGAGAAGCCATAAGCGAGTCAGCTTCCGATGAATTGAGAGCCATTTCCGAAAAGCTCGAGGTGATAAATTTGCAGCTTTCAAACAGGCATTCGTCGAAAGTAAAAACCATTCGCTGGTTGCTTATCTCGTTGTGTGCATTTATGGCGGTAATATTTATTGCTTTTGCCGCAATAAACGGCTCCTATATGGACTGGAATTACAACAATCCCGAACTTGCAGTCGCCGGAACGATCCTGCATGGATTTGAATTTGTTTTTGTAAGGCTTGCTCCTATAGGCTTTGCAGCGGCTATTGTCGGTATAGTTATGACATATAAGAGGAGCTGAAATTCAGCTCTCCGGGCAAACACTCGGGCGCACTATATTATTAAAGGCGTGACTTTGGCAGTCACGCCTTTTGCTATTATCCCCGGACGGTGGATAGCTCTGTAATTTTACGCATTCACTTTCTTATTCTTTCTCAGGCTGTCGAAAACGAACAGTATGACCGCTGCCCAGACGAATGCAAAGGTTATCGCATTTGTCTGCGTGAAGGCTTCGTTATAGATAAACACGCCGACAAGCAGCTGGAGCGTCGGGTTAATGTACATAAGTATGCCGGAGGTTACGATCGACGTTTCCTTTATGCCCTTTGCAAACAACATGAGCGGAATTGACGTTATCGGGCCTGTTGCTATAAGAAGCAGCGCTTCTGCCGTTGTGAGCGATGAAAATGTTGTAAAGCCGGAAAACTGCGCATATGCTATAAACACAAGCGCTATCGGAAGCACGGCCATCGTTTCCATGCAGATCGACGTCTCACTGTCGGCCTTTATGCCCTTTTTAAGCGCGCCGTAAAGCGCGAACGACAGGCCGGTTATAATTGCAAGATACGGCACCTCGCCATAGCGGATGACGGAGAGCATGACCCCGGCAAAGGCAAGCGCGACGCTCGTCCACTGCACCCGGCTGAGCCTTTCCTTGAAAAACAGTGCGCCTATGAGCACGGAAAACAGCGGATTCATATAATACGCAAGGCTCGCTTCGAGTATTCTGCCCATCGCAACCGTGAGGATATACACTCCCCAGTTTATCGAGATAAGTATGCCGCACAGGAAGAACATGCGCCGCTCGGACTTGTTCTTTATGATCCTTCCAATCTCGCCGCCATGCCTTTTTATGAGTATAACGGCAAGGCAGAACACGCAGGAGAAAACTATTCTCTGCGCAAGAACATAGGCTGAGTTGACTCCGGCAAGCAGTTTCCAGAATATCGGCAGCAGCCCCCAGAGTATGTAGCAGCCTAAAACATTCTGCAATGATCTATTCATTTTTTCGGCACTTTACATCTCGATCTCGGGGTAGAGCGGAAAACGCTCGCACATGGAAAGCACCTGCTGCTTAACATCGTCAACAGCCTTATCGCCGTCGTTTATTATCCGCACTATCATTTTGCCGATATCGCGCATTTCGTCCTCGCCCATTCCGCGCGTAGTGACCGCCGGAGTTCCGAAGCGCATGCCGCTGGTGAGCTTGACGGACTGAGTATCAAAGGGAATGGAGTTTTTATTTGCGGTTATATGCGCCGCGTCAAGAAGCTCCTGAACCTCGTTGCCGGTGCGGCCGAGGCTCATGGTGTCGGCCAGCATAAGATGGTTATCAGTGCCGCCGGACACGAGGCGTATGCCGTTCTCGGACAGGGTATCGGCCAGAATAGCGGCGTTTTTCACGACCTGACGCTGATACGCCTTAAATTCGTCGCTCATCGCTTCCTTGAAGCAGACGGCCTTGCCGGCGATTATGTGCATGAGCGGTCCGCCCTGAGTTCCGGGGAACACTGCGCTGTTTATCTTCTTTTTAAGCTCATCCTTGCACAGGATTATTGCGCCGCGCGGCCCTCTGAGGGTCTTGTGGGTCGTGCTTGTAACAACGTCGGCGTAAGGCACGGGGCTGGGGTGAACGCCGGCCGCGACAAGGCCGCCTATGTGCGCCATATCGACCATGAGGTATGCTCCTACCTCGTCGGCGATCTCGCGCATTTTCTTAAAGTCGATTATGCGTGAATAGGCGCTTGCGCCCGCAATTATGATCTTCGGCTTGCACTCGCCGGCTATCTGCATTGCCTTTTCATAATCTATCATCTCGGTCTCGGGATCGACGCCGTAGAAGCAGGCGTTAAAATACTTGCCGGAGATAGACGCCTTCGAGCCGTGCGTCAGATGTCCGCCGTGGCTGAGATCCATGCCGAGTATCGTATCGCCGGGCTTTAAAAGCGCGAGATAGACCGCGACGTTTGCCTGCGAGCCGGAGTGCGGCTGAACGTTCGCGTGCTCGGCCCCGAAAAGCTTCTTTGCTCTGTCGATGGCAAGCTGCTCGACGATATCGACATATTCGCAGCCGCCGTAATATCTTGCCCCGGGGTAGCCCTCGGCATATTTATTGGTAAGATGGCTTCCCATTGCCTCCATTACGGCGCGGCTGGTGAAGTTCTCCGACGCTATCAATTCTATGTGATCGCGCTGGCGCTCAAGCTCGCTTTTCATTGCGCCGTACAGCTCCGGGTCGCTCATTCTTATAGTATCATAACTCATTTTCCGGCCTCCCGCAAAAGTAATAATATCTTTGCAATTATACGCCATTATATGCTCCTTATCAAGCAAAATCGCGCAATTTTGTCGTTTTGCTCAGGCATCTGTCGAATTTGCTTGAATACGGGAATGGGCTGTGATAATATACACTCGTGAGGTGAGGACATGGCAAAAAAATTGCTTAAAACAGTTCTTGTAATTCTTGGCATAATTCTTTTGGCAGCCGCCGCATTGATCCTCTGGCTGTCGGTCACCGAATTCAAACCCGGAGACGTTATGGATGTTAAGGTCGAGGCAAACTCGGAGGTCAGCGGCCTTTCACCGTTCCTGGATGAGGAGTTTTCGGTCATAAGCTGGAACATAGGCTATGCCGGTCTCGGCAAGGGATCGGACTTTTTTATGGACGGCGGCACGAATGTCTCTTCCGCCGACCAGGACACGGTCGCCGCGTCGCTTTTAGGCATATACAAAACGCTTTACTCGTCATCGGATCCTGCAACGATATTCATGCTGCAGGAGGTCGATAAAAACTCCTCCAGAACCTACGGGAAGGACGAAGCTTACGCGCTTGGCATAAACAACAGCACCTATGCGCTCAACTACTCGTGCAAATTCGTCCCCTACCCCGTGCCGCCTATCGGCCGGGTAAACAGCGGACTTCTGACAACAACGGTGTACGATATTGACTCGGCCGAGCGCATATCGCTGCCCTGCCCGTTCAATTGGCCGGTCAGCACCGCAAATCTCAAGCGCTGCCTGCTCGTGAGCTATCTGCCTATATCCGGAACGAGCAGCAAGCTCGTTATCGTAAATCTCCACCTGGAGGCTTATGACGACGGCGAGGGCAAGATCGCGCAGACAAAGCAGCTGCGTGAGTTTATTCAGTCCGAGTACGAAAAGGGCAACTATGTCATCGCCGGCGGTGACTTCAATCAGATATTCCCCAACGGGCTTGACAAATACCCCAACACGCATAAGGATCTGTGGGAGCCGGGCACGATAAGCGAGGATATCATGCCGGAGGGCTGGACGCTTGCTTACGATCTCGAAACTCCGAGCTGCCGCCTTCTCAACCAGCCTTATGACCCGTCGGACACCGAGAACACCCAGCACTATGTCATAGACGGCTTCATTCTGTCGCGAATGTTGAGCTTGTTGCAGTAAACACACTCGACGAAGGCTTCACTTATTCCGACCACAACCCCGTTAAGCTTCAGGTGAAGCTCAGCAGTGAAAAATAATTATAATTCATGGACGGCACGCTGATCGGTGTGTCGTCCATACATTCCAAAAGGAGATCTTTTTATGACAAAAAAGCAGAAAGTTATTGCGATCATTGCCTTTGTGCTGATCATCGTTCTGATCGCGCTTATATGCATCAGCCTTCAGAACAAAAAGGACGGCGGAACGCCCGACGACGCTCAGGCGAGCGCATCACCTTCCGAGAGTCTTGAGCCTACGCCGGAGCCTACCCCCACTCCCCTGCAGTTCACGACCGCACCCGAGCTATTTTAACGACGCGCTGTTTATCGGCGACTCGCGCATGGTGGGCATTCAGATGATGGAAACGATCGACGGAGCAACGTTCTTCACGACCGTAGGTCTCAGCCTGACCGGTGCAATGAGCACAAGTGCAGATGTTTCCGGAGTCGGAACGACTACTCTTCCGGCGCTTCTGCAAAGCAGGCAGTTCGGCAAGGTATATGTCATGCTCGGCATAAACGATATCGGCGGCTCTGTCGAAGCGCTCAAGCAGACCTACAGCAATCTTATTGATAAGATACGCGATTTTCAGCCGGATGCAATAATCTACATCATGTCGAACCTTCACGTTTCCGCAACGCAGGATTCGCGCGGCACTGCGGTGAACAACGCGAATCTCAATAATCTCAATGATTACACCAAGACCCTCGCCGACGGCGAGACGATCTTCTATCTTGAGTGCAACGATCTGTTCGACGACGCAAACGGCACGCTTTCCTCGGACATTACCTCTGACGGTATCCACCCCGACGGCAGCGCCTATAGAAAGTGGGGCGAGTGGGTCAAGCAATGCAATAGTGAAGTAAGAGCAAGACACCCGACCGACGGTCGGGTGTCTTGTAGTTTTTGATTTATTTGCCCATGTATCTGTAAATAAACGTCACGATTTGTCCGCGATTGCAGCCATCATTGGGCGAAAATGTTGTAGGTGTGGTTCCTGTTGTTATATTCATTGCTGCTGCCCACAGCACAGCATCATAGAAATAGTCGCCTTTGACAACATCATAGAACGGATTGTTGCCGGAAATCATCGGCTTATTTGCCATACGCCACAGGAATGTCACTGTTTGCGCACGGGATACTGTTGCATTAGGGCTGAATGTTGTATCTGTCGTACCTTTGGTTATACCTTCCGAAACTGCCCACAGAACCGCTTTGTAATAATAATCATCGCGTTTTACATCATAAAACGGGTTTGACATTCCAACCGGTTCCGGTTTACCGGCTGCACGCCAGAGGAAAGTAACAGTCTGTGCGCGAGTGCACGTTTTTTTAGGTTCAAAGGTCGTGGGCGTTGTGCCCATTGTTATTTCATTATCCACAGCCCATTTGACGGCATCATAGCAATAGTCGGTCGGATGCACATCGTAAAAACTATACGAGCTGCCGAAATTGAAATGTGCCGACCAAAGAGGCTCGTTACCGGCGCCTACCGGCACGTTGATCCATTCGGAAGGTGAGCCTTCATAGTTTGCAACCTTCAGGTCGTGGCAATTATAGAAAGCATAATCTCCGATACTGCTGATCGAGCTTGGAAGGTCAACTTCCGTTATGCGTGCATATGTTCCTTCGCTTTTTGATGAGTGAGTAGCAAACAGGCGTTCAGGTATCACCGAAACCGATTTCCCGAACGTTACTTTCAGCGAATCAGAATTTGAACCGACATTATAAAACGGCGGAGCAATAAATAGTACCGGATTTTCACTGATCGATGATTGTATATTATCCTTGATCGTGCCATTTATTTTTATTGACTCCAGACCGGTGCAATGAGCAAAGCAGCCCTCGATCAACGTGCAATCACCGTTTATGGTAAGCTCCTTAAGTGAATGACAGTACAAAAACGCATATTTACCGACAGTGCAGTTGCCGTCTATCGTCAATGACTGTATGGCAGTGTTACGAAATGCATTTGTACCAATAGATTTCACTCCGCTTCCCAGGCGAACCGTCTTCAGATCGTGGCAGTTGTTAAATGCGCCCAAGCCTATACTTGTCACCGAATCGGGAATCGTCACACTGGTAATGTGAGGATAGTATCCTTCACTTTTGGAATATGTAGAGTCAAACAGATTACTCGGTATAGCCGTGACTTCCGGGCCGAAAGTAACATTCAGGTAATCGGAATTTGCTCCAATGTTATAGAATGTGTTATCAACGGTATAGACTCCGTTTAAATCTCCGTTAATGGTGATCGAGTTTAAACTTGTGCAATTGGCAAACGCCTGCTTTCCGATGCGGTTAACAGTTTCAGGCAGGACGAGCTTTGAATAGTGGTGCAGTTTTTAAAAGCATCCTGATGTATGTTTCTGACCTTGTATGTCACTCCGTCATAATCAACTTTCGACGGTACGCTCACGGATGACGACGAACCGTTGTATTTTTTCACACAAGCGACCCCGGTTTCGATCACGAATGTAAAATCTCCACTTCTAAACGTATCGTCTGCCAAAGCTGACATCGGCGCAAGGCTTAATAACATTATCAAGACAAGCACTGTGCTAAGAAAACGTTTTCTCATCTGATATCCTCCTAAAACGATTACAAATTTCGCGATATTGGTAAACAAATTATATTGTACTGTATATCTTTTTGTCAATACACACTTGAGATTTTATGCTAATACCGTCATGCCATTGAGTACATCAAAAAACTGCACCGCACGGAGGATATCCGTGCGGTGCAGTTGTATTTTGTAGGGCATATTCTACCGAATTGAAGGCCGCAGCGCGGCACGCAGTACCGGCATAGTGGGAAACGACCTTGCAATTGCCCTCTTCGTGAGGTATTATACCACATTTTGTTTACCCGACAAATAGTGAAAGTTTGCAAATTTGTGTGCTTTTTTTGTCTATTTTGTTGAAGCGCACATATCAGGACAATATCAGGTAAGTCGGTGGCAAATTTGAATTTGCCGCCGGTTCCTTTTCTTCTAAACGAAAAAACAGCCGCCACACTGTGACGACTGTTCATATTGGTCCGAGTGACTGGAGTTGAACCAGCGGCATGCCGACGCTTTGCGTTCGGCACGCCGAGCGGCGGATTTGAATTTGCAAGAGGCCGCTGGTCCCTATCACCTGAACAAAAAACAGCCGCCACACTGTGACGACTGTTTTACTTGGTCCGAGTGACTGGAGTTGAACCAGCGGCATGCCGACGCTTTGCGTTCGGCACGCCGAGCGGCGGATTTGAATTTGTAAGAGGCCGCTGGTCCCTATCACCTGAACAAAAAAACAGCCGCCACACTGTGACGACTGTTCATATTGGTCCGAGTGACTGGAGTTGAACCAGCGGCCTCTTGAACCCCATTCAAGCGCGCTACCATCTGCGCTACACCCGGATTTCCAACGCCCGATTATATTAACACATTTGATCGATAATTGCAATACCTATTTTAAAATATTTATAAAATTCCTCAAAATCCGTGTGAAAACGGCTGTATCCGCTTTCCTGCCGCACGAGCCGCGCTGTGTGCAAATTTGTACATAAAATACGACTTAGCTATTGCTTAGAGGTTCTGTTTGGGCTATAATAGTTATGGTAACAAACCCAAAGAGGAATCAAGAGTAAGATTTAGGAGGAATTGAACATGAAATGCCCTCGCTGCGGACATGAAATGACCCTCGATACCCATCGCAAGTACGCGCTGAACATGTGCTACGAGTGCGGCTATATCGAAGGCAGACTCAACGACGGCCCCGGTGCCGGCGCAAGCAACTACGCTCGGCTCAGAGCAATGAACTTTAACGAAGCTGTCGCATTTATCTCCGGAGGTCTCGGTATTGAAGAAGCAAGGTTGCCGACTGGCTCGACAACAAGGACTAAGTCAGACAATCGGACAGCACCCCGTACTCACGGTACGAGGTGCTGTTTTTTCATATTCAAGCGTCGGCTTTTGCGTCGGAGCCGGCCTTTGCCCGGCACTGCATGCCGGTGTTGTCGATAGTATAGTCGCCTGTCAGCAATATCTGCGAAACAGGTACGATCTTATATCCGTCGGCAATAAGCCCCTCGATTATTCCAGGAAGTGCCTCGGGAGTATTCTCGGCGGCGTTATGAAAAAGGACTATGCTGCCGCTTTTCACGTTTTTCAGCACGCGACCGGATATATCGCTTGCCGATATCCCCTTCCAGTCGAGGCTGTCAACATCCCACTGAATGGCGCTCATTCCCATCGAGTTTACGGTGCTTATGACAGTGTCGTTATACTCGCCGTAAGGACAACGGAACAGCGTCGGCTCTGTTCCGGTTATTTTCTTGATCTTTTCGTTGGATGCCGTGATGTTTGACTTTATCTCATCTGCCGAGAGCTGAGCAAAGTGCGCGTGGTCATCGGAGTGGCTCATCACCTCGTTGCCGGCATCGTGCAGAGCTTTGACCGACTCCGGGTACTTATCGACCCACTGGCCGACGACGAAAAACGTTGCATTTATGTTGTACTTATTTAATATGTCTATCAGTTCCTGTGTATCCTCGTTGCCCCAGGCCGCGTCAAATGACAGAGCGACCGTTTTATCGTCGCGCTGCACACAGTAGATCGGAAGCTGTCTGTCGCTTGCGGCAACGCCTACCACCGTTGGGCTGTTGGTAGTCCAGAATATCACCGCCGTGAGCACAACGAGGGCAACAGCCGACGCCGCAGCCTTTCGATTTTTTATTCTGCCTAATAATTTTTTCAAAAAAGATCCCTCCCGTAAAGGCTTTGTACATTACTATGCCTGTTCGGGAGGGTTTATGTCAGCAGAATACAAGCTGATATGTCACGCCGAATGCTTCGCGGATAAAGTAGTTAACCATGATCGGCAAATAGGTCGTGTGCGCCGCAACGGAGCCGACACTAACATCCAGCGACTGCGCAAGAAGCTTTGCGCGATATATGTGATATTCGCTTGTGACCACCGCGCAGCTGTCGTTCGGATCATCGCCGCGCTGACGGATAATATTGAAGCTGTTTTCAAGGTTTTCAAGCGTTGAGGTTGCTTTATCCTCGGCGATTATGCGGCTTTTGTCTATGCCCTTATCCGTAAGCCACGCAGTCATCGCCTCGGCCTCGCTTATATTCTCATCGCTGCCCTGTCCGCCGCTGACGATGGCGATCGTTTGCGGATGAGTCTGCATATAATCACGTGCGGCGCTCATACGCTCAACGAGCGACAGCGACGGCGTATCACCATGCACGGCAGCCCCCAGAACGATGATGTAGTCATATTCCCTGTCACCGTCGCCAGAGGCTGCGCCTACTATCGGCACCTCAATTGCTATGAGGTAGACAAGTCCAAGCGCCGTGAGGATGCATACCGTGCGCTTTATCCACGCTCTTTTGCAAAACCGCATTATTGCAATAAGCGCCGCGGCAAAAAACATTGCGTAGGCAATGTATCCCACGCCGGTGAAGAAAAATCGCAGCACAATGCCCGAAAGCACAAGCACACCGGGCAGCATAAGTCTTTTACTCATCGGACAGTTCCTCCCACTTATCATACAGAGCGATAAGGAGCTCGTTTATCTCTTCTTTCTGCGCGCCAAGCTCCATGAGCTTCTGATAGTCGCTCGCGTGCTCCTGCTCGGCTTCTTCAAGCGCGGCCACCTGCTTTTCCAGAGCGGCTATATCGCGCTCTATCTTCGCTATGCGCTTTTCCTTATTGGGCGAGGACTTCTTCGCAGACTTATCCGGTTTTGCGGCCTTGGCCTCGGCCTTTGCCGTACGAGTGAAACCTCCTGACGCTTGAGATATTCGCGCATCTGCTCGTACGTCCCTCTGTAATCGAGCAGCTTTCCGCCGTCAAGGTACCATATACGCGTTGCAAATTTTTCGATAAAATATCTGTCGTGCGAAACGAACAGCAGCGCCTCGGAATAATCCGACACGGCGTCCTCCATCCACTCGCGGCTGGCAATGTCCAAATGGTTTGTCGGCTCGTCGAGGATCAGAAGATTTATATCACTGCCCATGAGCATACATAGCCTGAGACGGCTCTTCTCGCCGCCGGAGAGTGCTCCAACAGGCGTGAACACATCCTCGCCGCGAAAGCCGAATGCAGCAAGTCTGTCGCGCGCCTCCTGCGGCTGGCAGCGGCAGTCATACAGCATCGTATCGAGCAGCGAGCGCTCCTCATTTGAAAAATGTATTATCTGCGGCAGGTATGCCGGGCGCACGGACGGCCCGAACTTTATGTATCCTTCATCCGGCGTTTCCTGCTGCATTATCATTTTAATAAGCGTGCTCTTGCCGGTTCCGTTATCGCCGATGAGCGCTATGCGCTCGCCGCCGGAAACATTAAGCTCAAGCCCGGCAAAAAGTTTCTTATCGCCGAACGCCTTGGAAACGTTATGGCACACGAGCACCTCGTCGCCGTAGAAATCCGATGACGAGAATTTTGCCGAAAGCTTTTTTGCCTCGGTCGGCTTTGCGGTCTGCTCAAGCTTTGCTATGCGCTTTTCCATTGAAAACGCGCGCTTGTGCAGCTTATCGTTGCCCATGAACGCCCAAAGGTGCATCTGCTCGGCAGCTCGAGTGAGCTGCTCGATCTTGGCCTGATCCTTTTCGTATTTTCTGAGCTTTTCCTCAAAGCGCTTCTGCCGCTCTACGACATAAAAGCTGTATCCGCCGCTGTAAAACTCCGCCTTGCCGTCGCTCATATCAATGCAGCGCTGGGCGATCTTGTCGATAAAATATCGGTCGTGGCTTATAAGCAGAACGGTTCCTTTAAAATGCTGAAGATAGTCCTCAAGCCATTCGGTCGCTCGAAGATCAAGGTGGTTTGTCGGCTCGTCGAGCAGAAGTATGTCCGTTTTTCGAGGATGAGCCGCGCGAGGTTAACTCTCGTCCGCTCGCCGCCGGAGAGCAGGTCAAAGGGCTGCTCGCGCATGCTCTGCGGAATATCAAGGCCGTTGGCGACGCGGTTGCGGTCAGTGTCCATATCATAGCCGCCGAGGCGGGGCAAAATCGGCCGAGAGCCTGTCGTATTCCGACAAGAGCTTATCCGACTGATCATGCTCCATTTCATGCGCAAGCTCGTCAAGGCGCGCGCTTATGGCGTAAAGCTCGCGGTGAGCGTCCCTGAGAACGTCCTCGGTCGTCCATCCGTCCGGGTAGACGGGTATCTGCGAAATAAGCCCGAGGCGCTTTCCGGAGGCTATGGCAACCGCGCCCTCATCGTAGTCTATCTCGCCGGTTAATATGCGGAAGAGCGTGGTCTTTCCGCAGCCGTTATGGCCGAGAATGCCGACGCGCTCACCCTCGGCAATGTCGAAGCTGAGCCCGTCAAGTATGTTTACCCAATTCAAAGGACTTTACAAGTCCGTTGACGGATATGTCTGTCATTATATTTCTCCTAAACTATTTTGCTACCGCTGCCTGAAGCACGGTGTTTATGACGCTGCCGGCAGCGCCAAGTCCGCTGCCGCCGTTTTCGACAAGGCACACAAAGGCGTAGGGGTGCGCTTCGTCGTTTAAAAATCCAACGAACCAGCCGTGCGCGGCCTTTCCGTCGCCGACCTCGGCGGTGCCGGTCTTTGCAGAGATGTTAAGTCCCGGGAAGCGATTCTGGCCGTAATGATATACGACGTTGTAATTCATCATCGACGCTATCTTCTGCGCCGTATCGGCAGATACGAGCTGCGTTGTTTTGCTCGATTGGCCGAGCAGCGACGGCTCAACGACTGTGCCGCCGTTTGCGTAGGCTCCGGCAAGGCGCATCATCGCGTAGGGGCATACAAGGTCGTTATACTGGCCGATGCCCGACCACGCCATGGACGCGCTCATCGAGCTGTCCTTATCATAATTGCCGGCCTGAGTGAATATGCTGTCGAGCGTAAGCGACGTGGTTATGCCGAGCTTTTCGGCGTATTGGGCGATAATATCCGGGCCAAGCTCAAGCGATATCTCCGCAAAGGCGCAGTTGCAGGAATTTGAAAGCGCCTGCTCGATGGTCTGCTGGCCGTGTACGCCGGTACAGTTTATCTGCACGCCCTTTACATCGACCGAGCCTGCGCAGTTGAAGGTGCGGTGGTAGATATCGTCGATATTCTCAAGCGCCGCATTGAGCGTTACAAGCTTGAATATGGAGCCGGGGGTGAATGATGCGCTCAGGCAGCGGTTAATATACGCGCCGTCCGGCAGCGTCTCGGGCGGATTGAGCGGATCTATCGACGGCGAGGATACCATACAGAGCACTTCTCCGGTTTTGTAGTTATAAACCATCACAGCGCCCTTGCGGCCGTTTAACGCCTCATAGGCCTTAAGGTTTAAGTCCGCGTCGATGGTGAGCTGGAGGTTCACGTCGTCCTGCTCCTCGATACCGGTTATAAGGCTGAAGCCGGAGAGCTTGCTCTTAAACGAACTGAGCGCGCCGGTGCCGACATTTCCGGTATAGTCGCCTGTAACGTGGTAGCAGGCAATGCGGGTGTTTGCGTTTTCGGCATAGCTCTTTTCGCCGCCGCCCATTTTTGCAAGCAGCGTTCCGTTGCGGTCTGTGAGCGTATATTCGCTGCTCGATGTGGACTGGTCAAAATACAGCGCCCACATTTCTCCGTCCTTTATATATCTGCCGACATAAACGCCAAGGCCGATAATGATGAGAAACGCCATGAGTATTGCCGAAAATGCACGAAGGGATACTTTTTCATGCCGTCTCCTTCCTTTCTTCGGCGCTTTCACGCTGCTTTTTGGTTTTTGCCTCGGGTGGGCGCACGACAAAGCTTGCGCCCTTACGCGTGTCGCCTGCTTTTATAAACGCAAGCAGCATCCAGCATGCGAGCACCGACGTGCCGCCGCGCGACACGAACGGGAACGTTACGCCCGTAAACGGCAGTATATCCACAGAACCGAACACGTTGAGCGCGACCTGAACCATAAACATGCTCGCCGTTGCGCAGGCGGCTATCGAATAGTACGCGCTGCGGCCGTGGCCGGAGTTGCGCACGGCGAAAAAGGCAAGCGCAAGTATAGCCAGCACGGCGCATATGGCAATGATAAGCCCCAGCTCCTCGCACATGACGCCGAACACGGTGTCCGTATTGCCGGCAAAGGTGTTTTTAAGCCAGCCGTTTCCGGCTCCCTTGCCGAAAAGGCCGCCCGATGCGCCGGCGGAAAGGGCGTGCGTCTGCTGATAGCCGCCGTCCCAGATGTTCTCGGCGTCCCATATATGCCCCCAGGTTGCAAATCTGCGCGCAACGTGGTCTTTCATCTTGAGCATAAGGAAGCCTGCCATGCCCGCTCCCGTTATTGCGAGCGCTACCGTTGCTATCGAGCCGGAGCGCATGAAGGATATAACAAGGAAGGTCACGAAGAAAATAAGCGCCGTGCCGAAATCGCTGCTGAACGCAAGGCATATGACGCACAAAGCGGAAAACACGATGAACAGTATGAGGTTCTTGGTGCTGAACAGTCTGTCAAGCGTCGCGGCGCCGACGTAGATAAACGCGACCTTTACAAACTCCGAGGGCTGGATCGACATGCTGCCTATGAATATCCAGTTTTTCGCGCCGTACTGCTCCCTGCCGATAACGAGCACCGCGCCGAGGATGAGGACCGACAGTATCGCGAGCGGCAGGCGCATGGTCTTTGTCCTGTCAAGATCGCGAAGCCACCAGCCGAGAACAAAAAACGCAACGACGCCGGCAAAGACTATTATCATCTGCCTGAACATCTCATCGGGCACCGACGAGGCTATGATCGAAAGGCCGATCGACGAGAGGAAAAACGCAAGCGTTTCGACCTCAAAGCCCGTTCGGCGTATGCTGCGCATGGCAAAATAGCAAAACCACTCGAGCAGAACGAGCAGCACAAAGCCGAGCATTATGCCGGCAAGATACTCACTCTCCGCCGTGCACATATGCTCAAGAAGCAGTATTGCCTGAAATATCGTCAGAAAAAACAGCGTAACTGCCGGGTGAACGCGCTTCCAGCTCTGCGTTCTGCGTGCCTCGATCGCGTCGCGCTGCTTTTCGCTGATATCGCGGAAGCGAACGCTGTTTCCAGCAAGGTTCAAAACATCACCGTCGCGAACAACGGTGCCTGTTGCCTGCACCTTTTCGCCGTTGACCCAAACTCCGCCCTTGGAGAAGATGTCGAAAATGCGCCATACTCCCTTGGGGCTTCGGATGAGTACCGCGTGTACACGGCTGACCGATGCATACGGCAGACAGATATCCGCCGATTTTGAGCGGCCGATGAGATTTTCCCAGTGGTTTATGAGCGCAACGCCGTCATCCTTGTGGATATATCCCCATATCTCGGTCTGCGTTTTGTTGCCGAGCATGCTGCGCATGCACCGTATCAAAACGATCATTGCAAACAGCGGAAGTATATATGAAGCTATAGTGACCAATGTGTCGGGCAAGCGGTTCACCTCATTTTAAGCAAATTATTATTAAGTAATAATATCATAAATGTACCGCATTGACAAGCAAGCCGGATTTATTTACAATAGGTTCATGAATATTAAAAGCGCGAAAACATGGATAATTATTTTTACCGCGGTGCTTATTATATGCACCGCCGCTTTCCTGCTGCTGAAGCATTCCGGCGTTCAGGGCACGACGGCTGTCATACGCGTAAACGGCGAGGTTTACGAAAAAATCGACTTAAATGCGGTCGCTGTTGCATACGACATGGAAATCAGCACCGAGTTCGGTTATAATAAATTACACATAGAGCACGATGGGATAAGCGTCATAGATGCCGATTGCCGCGACCATATTTGTATGTCGCAGGGCAAGGTCAGCAAAGCCGGAGTCCCGATAGTATGTCTGCCCCACAAGCTTACCGTTGAGATCGAAGGGGGCGACATAGATGCCTAAAACGAGAAAGCTTGCGCTCATGGCCATGTTCACCGCCGCCTCGCTGATCGTGTTTGTCATCGAAGCGCAGATACCGGCCCCGATCCCGGTTCCCGGCGTCAAGCTCGGGCTTGCCAATATTGTCACGCTTATAGCGATGGTCATGCTCGGCCGGCGCGAAGCAGGGCTTATTCTGCTTGTACGCATAGCCATGGGCAGCATGTTCACAGGCGGCGTTTCGGCGTTTATATTCAGCATTGCCGGCGGAGCGCTGGCTTATGCCGTCATGTGCCTTACGCTCAAGCCGTTTTCGGGTAAGCTGCTGTGGGTCGTCAGCGTTCTCGGCGCTATTGCGCATAATTTAGGGCAGCTCATCGCCGCAATTATCATAACAAAAACAAGCTCGCTTATGCTGTATGCCCCTGTTCTTCTTGCCTCGGCGGTTGTAACGGGTGCGTTTACCGGTCTTGCCGCAATGTATCTCACTCAACGGCTGGACAAAAGAGTCGGTTAGTGTTAGTATGGTGTTAGATAACAATATTTGATATTAGGAGTATTACAAAATGAGCGAATGTACACACGATTGTTCGACCTGTCAGGAAAACTGCGGCGAACGCCAGGAGCAGGATCTTCGCGCAAAGCTCAATCCTGCGGCAAGCGTTAAAAAGGTCATTGCCGTCGTCAGCGGCAAGGGCGGCGTCGGCAAGAGCCTCGTTACCGGCCTTCTTGCAAGCAAGATGCAGAGCCGCGGATATCAGGCGGCTGTGCTTGATGCGGATATCACCGGCCCCTCCATCCCTAAGTCATTTGGCATCCACGAGCATGCGCGCGGCACCGAGGATATGCTCATCCCCTGCTATTCAAACAAGGGCACGCAGATCATGTCAGTTAACCTTATTCTCGACAACGAGACCGACCCCGTCGTTTGGCGCGGTCCTGTCATTGCAGGCGTTGTTACTCAGTTTTGGAGCGACGTGCTGTGGGACGATGTTGACTACATGTTTGTCGATATGCCTCCCGGAACCGGCGACGTTCCTCTGACGGTTTTCCAGTCGCTGCCCATTGACGGCATCGTTATCGTCACCTCGCCCCAGGAGCTTGTTTCCATGATCGTTTCAAAGGCTGTAAACATGGCAAAGCTCATGAACATCCCCGTGCTCGGCATAGTCGAGAACATGAGCTATTTCAAGTGCCCCGACTGCGGCAAGGAGCACGAGATTTTCGGCTCAAGCAAGGTCGAGCAGGTAGCAAAGGAATACGGCATTGAGCACACCGCGCGCCTTCCCATCGACCCTGTCGTTGCGACCATGGTCGATGCCGGAGAAATTGAAAGTATAGACGCCGACGCTCTCAATGAGCTGGCTGACTTTATTGAAAAAGGAGAAAACTCATGATAATTGCAGTATCGTACAAGGACAACGAAATTTTCGAGCACTTCGGCCATGCCGAAATGTTCGCCATTTACAAAACCAATGACGACAACACAGAGATCCTCTCCAAGGAGATCGTCGAAGTCAAGGAGACCGGTCACCAGGCGGTTGCCGATCTTATGGACAGCCTTAATGTTGACGCCGTTATCGTCGGCAACATCGGCGTTCACGCAAGGGCGGCTCTTGCCGCATACGGCATTGTTGCATTTGCCGGCTTCTGCGGAAATTCCGACGATGCCGCAGAGCTTCTCATGCACGGTCAGCTTCCCTTCCTTTCCGACGAGGGCGGCTGCGGCGGCGGTTGCTCCGGCTGCTCGGGCGGCTGCGGCGATCACGACCACGACGATGGTGACTGCGGCTGCGGCGGCAGCTGCGGATGCCACTGATAACAGGGTATACAAAAACTCCGTATCTGAAAATTCAGATACGGAGTTTTTATCATATTCAGGCTTCAATTTTCCAGCTTTCGCTTTCGGTTTGAAGCTTTACCATGTGGGCAAACGTTCCGTTTTTCTTATAAAGCTCCTCGGGCGAGCCCTGCTCGGAAACAAGGCCGTCCTTCAAAACAACGATCTTATCCGCGCCGGAGACGGTGCGCATGCGGTGGGCAATTATAAGCACCGTTTTGTTCTTTATAAGGCGAGATAGCGCGGTTTGGATGGCCGTTTCGTTTTCAACGTCGAGGCTTGCAGTTGCCTCGTCAAGCAGTATTATCGGCGCATCCTTGAGGAAGGCGCGCGCAATGGATATGCGCTGGCGCTCGCCGCCGGACAGCTCGCAGCCGTTCTCGCCAATATTCGAGTTCCACTTATCCGGCAGCTTCTCGACAAACTCGGCAACGTTTGCAAGGCGCGCCGCCGCCATGACCTCCTCGTCGCTTGCGTCTTTTTTGCCGATGCGGATATTCTCCATAACAGTGTTGTCAAACAGCGTTACATCCTGAAACACAATGGAATACAAGCTCATGAGCGTTTCGGGGTCTATCTTTGAAACATCCATTCCGCCGACCTTTATGCTGCCGCGGCCGACATCCCAAAAGCGCGCAGCAAGGCGCGAAACGGTGGTCTTGCCGCCGCCGGACGGGCCGACGAGCGCCGTGACCTCGCCCTGCTTTGCGGTAAACGACACATCGCGCAGCACGGTCTCACCGCCGTCATAGGCAAAGCCGACGTGATCGAACACGATATCGCAGCCGTCGTTTGTGAGCTTATCCTCGCCCTCCTGAACGGGGTGGTCAAGGATCTCGTTCATGCGTTTGATATTCGTGCTCGTTGAAATTATGGCGGCAAGGTTTTGCAGCGAGCCTTCAAGCGGATCATAAAGGCGCGAAACCACCAGCAGGAACATGAAAAACGTTATGATATCAAGCTCGCCGGCAACGAGAAGATACGAACCGACAAGCGCCGTTGTGGCTATTCCGAGGCGCAGCACGAGGCTTGCGGTAACAACAAACACCGCCGTTCCAAGCTCGGACTTTGTAAGGCGGCCTTCAAATGCGCGCAGCTTTTTGTTAAGTCCGTCAAGATAGCGCCTTTCGGCGTTGTTCGCGCGGAGATCGGGCATGGACTCCATGCACTCCTGAATGCCGTCCTCGCAGCTGAGCCTTGCGGCCATGGATTTTTGCCGAGAGCTTTTTCTGCACTCCGGCAGCAAGGCCGACTATGCAGAATGCAACCGGCAGCACCCACACGGACGCAAGCGCCATGCGCCAGTTGAATATAAACAGCGAAAGCGCAATAAGCGTTGTTGATATTATCGCGCCGATGAGCGGACAGATATGGTGCGACTGGCTCGTTTCGAGCACCGCGCAGTCGTTCATGATAGCCGAGGTGAGGTCTGCAAGATCCTTCTTTCCGAAAAACGAAAGCGGTATCCTGCGCAGCTTTTCGGCAAGGCCTATCCTGCGCACGCCGGTTTCGATATACGTTGCGAGGAATGTGCTGTTATACTGAAGATATGTACACACTAAGATCACTGCGGCGCATATAACCGTGCCGGCGGCGTAAAACGGGATGCGCGAGGCCGTGAGCGCGCCGCCGAGCATATCCGACACAAGGCAATACAGCATATACACCGGCAGCATGAATGATATGTTTTGCAGTGCGCACAGCAGGCTGCCCTTTATCGTGTCCACAGCGCCCTTGCGCGAGAGCGCAAAGCGCCTTTGAAGTTTTTCTACCATGTCTTACGCCTCCTTTGCAACTTTCCACTGCACCGACTTCTGATAATCGCTCCACATGTCGGCAAACAGTCCGTTTTGGGCCTTCAGCTCGTCAAACCTTCCGTCTTCGATCACCTTGCCGTCGCGCAGGACGAAGATACGGTCGGCATTTGCGACGGTTGACAGGCGGTGGGCTATCATAATGACGGTTTTGCCGCGCGCAAGCTCGCCGAGCGCCTGCTGCACTTTGACCTCGTTATCCGGGTCTGCAAAGGCGGTTGCCTCGTCAAGGATGAGCACGGGCGCGTTTTTGAGCATTGCGCGAGCAATGGCAATGCGCTGCATCTCACCGCCGGAGAGATAAATTCCCTCGCTTCCGATGACTGTGTTCACGCCCTGCGGGAATTTTTCGATTATATCCATGCACTGTGCAGCCCTGAGCGCCGCCATGACCTCGGCCTCGCTCGCCTCGGGCTTACTGAGGCGGACATTGTCAAGTATGCTGCCCTTGATGAGCCTGCTGTTCTGGAACACGAAGGATACCGTGTTCATAAGCTCGTCTTTGGGGATCTGCCTGACGTCGGCTCCGCCTATCCTGACGCTGCCCGATTGCGGATCGAAAAATCGGGCTATGATGCTCGCGAGGGTCGATTTTCCGCCGCCTGACGGGCCGACAAACGCAACTGTCTGTCCATCGGCGATTTTCAGCGAAACATTATCCACGGCATTTTTGCTGCCGTCATAGGAAAAGCTCACGTTTTCAAGCTCAACCGAACCGTCCGCCGGATGCTGCACATTATCCGATGTGCTAAGCTCAGAGAGCTTAAGAACACTGTCAACTCTCTCTATCGCATCGGCAACGATCATATTGTTTTCGCTCATATACATGAGGCTTGTCATAGTAAGCGTTATAACGGGCGTTATGATGATATAAAACAGCACGTCAAGCAGCAGCTTCGGAGTCACCGTGCCGTGCGAGAACCAGAAAGCACCGACTATCAGGAAAGCGAAAACGCTGTTTATCGCCAGCGTATACAGCATCATCGGTCCGCGCATATCGAGCGTATACGACGTCGTCCACTTCTCGTAATTGTCGATCGTTCCCTTGAATTTTTTAAACGAGAACACGGTCTGGCCGAAGGTTTTCACGACCGGGATGCCGCGGACATACTCAACTGCCTCGTTTGACATATCCGCCAGCGCATTCTGATACTCGGTCATCTTGCGCTGCATGTTCTTGCCCGTCATGCCGCTCATGCAGATAAACGCAAGCAGCACCGGCGCAAGGCTCAAAAGTCCGAGACGCCAGTCGAACACAGCAAGCAAAGCGAGCATGCCGACGATGTTTGCTATCGCCTTGGCCTTATCCGGCAGCTGATGGGCAAGATACGCCTCGGTCGCGCCGGTCGTTTCGGATATCGTGCGGCGCAGCTTGCCGCTGCCGAACTGCTCAATAACGCCGAGCGGAAGCTTCGAGATATGTTCGGTCATTTCTATGCGCATGTTCGTTGCTATGCGGAACGCCGCCATGTGCGAGCACATAAGCCCCGTTATATACACCAAAACGGCGGCGACGGCAAACAGCACGGCCATCCAGCCGTAGTGCGTTATGTTAACCGCTTCGCCGAAATTCGGCGCGACCTCTATCACTTCTTTAAGTATCCGCCATATGTACCAGAACGGCACGAGCGCTATGAGCGCGCTCACGGCGGCAAACACCCACGAAAGATACGAGAGTATCTTTCTGCTGCCGGCATAGCTCAGCAGCCGGCCGAGATTTGATTGTTTTTTCAAATGGACTGCCTCCCTGTTTAAAATTTAGCTCCGGAAAGCAATGCTTCCCGATATTTGATCCGTCTTGAGTTAGCCTTTGCTAACTCAAGACCAAAAAATTAAACGATTTACTGACCCATAATTTTCAGCCAGCCTGCCGTGTAAAATTCGGCAAGCTCGTCAAGATATCTGCCTGCATCGGCCTGCGGCATATCGTGAACTATCATCTCGAAAACGGCATTCATCATGCCGGTCACAAGGATATGCTCAAGGTGCTCGTCGATATGCGGCACGGTGTTTCCGAGTTGACGGAGCACTTCGTAGTAATTGTGCGTACCCTCGACCTCAAGCTCAACAAGCTCGTCGATCATGCCGGAATACTTTGTGCCCTCCGAGCGGCGGAGAATAAGAAACAGCGCGTCGTGATGGTCGAAGGAATACTCAAGCATTTTCACCATGCACGCATGCCCGGCCTTGCCCATATACTCGGGCTTCTGCTCTATTGGAAGCTGCTCAAATTCGGTGAGAGCATCCTTATATGCGCCGATTATGTACCGATACTCCTCGTCCACAAGCGCGGCAAACAGCTCCTGCTTGCCGGCATAATAGCCGTAGAACGCGCCGGTCGTGACTCCGGCGGCTTTAACTATGCTGCGAAGAGAGGACGAGCGATAGCCCTTTTCCATAAACTCGGCCTTTGCCGCACTGTGTATGCGCGCAAGCGTCGATATATCGTCAATGGACATTATGCTCTCCCCCCTTCATATAACATAGTTATATAACGCTGTTATATTAATATTCATTTCCTATTTTGTCAATAGGAAAATGCGCTATAAGCACAAAAATCTCCCGGCCTAAGGCCGGGAGAGAGATTTGATTTACATTATCACGGGGACCTTGAGGACAAACTGGTTGCAGTAGCGCGAAAGTATCGCAGCTATCTGGGCGCGGGTCGCAGTTCCCTGCGGAGTGAGCGTTGTGCTGCTCGTTCCGGTTATTATTCCTGCGCCGATCGCCCACTGGAAGGGCTGCGTCATGCCTTTGGATATCTTCAGCACATCGGAGTAGCCGAGGATATTGGTCGTGTCATACTTGGACACATCGTCGCCGGCATAATTCTTTGCGTAGCGGAACAGCATCGTAACAAGCTGCTCGCGCGTAAGCTTTCCGTTCGGAACGAAGCTCGTTTCGGAAAATCCGTTAATTATGCCGTTTGCAACGCCCCAGCGGACGGCCTCGTAATAATAATTGCTCTTGCTGATATCCGTGAACTTGCATCCGTCTCCGGGTACGGTCGGACTGCCGGACATGCGCCACAAAACGGTTATAAACTGCGACCTGACGGTTGGGTCATCGGGAGAGAACGTTGTTGCCGTCGTGCCCTGCATAAGCCCCATCGTGTAGGCAAACCGAATATTGTTATAGCACCAATCGCTTGGCTTAACGTCGGTAAAGCGGTTTACATAACTATTATAGTCCGTGTTTGTGTATCTGGCAAACATGGCCGTTATGCTGTGATCCTCGCCGACGCTTATGAACTGATATTCGCCGTTATCGTCAAGAGTCGCGCTCACGCCGTCAACAAGCACATTTTTGATGTAGTAGCTCGGAGGCTTCGACCTTGAATTTGAGCGTTTCGCCGCGCGCGACATTCATTGTCTCGGGGCTTATCTTTCCTCCCTCGGCCTGAATGACGTGGATCTTGAACTCATACACAAGCTCGCCGTCATCGGTGTAGCTGTCATCGCCGGGATAGGGATCGAGCCTGTCGCCGATCGCCCAGCTTGCGGTGAATGTGGTCGCCGTCGGCACCTCAACGCTGCTGCCGGCAGCATACAGCTCGTCGTTAGCAGACCAGCCGCGCAGATGATATCCTTCGTAGTAGATAAACGGCAGAGTAACGGTTCCGCTCTTGTCTTCAAGAACGCCGACTATGCGGCTTCCCTTGTTGCGGTCAAGCGTCGCGTTACCGATCTTTATGGTGCCGTAGTCAAATATCTGAGCACCGCCGGTCGTGCGTATGCGGGCGTTGCGCTCGACATTAAGCGTGGCCCTTTCCTTGATCGTAAGCTTGCTGCCGCCGGGTATCTTATGAGGATTGCCGGAATCGAGAGCCGCGTTTACGATAAATTCGCCGCTGTAGAAGGTAAGGTCATATGCGGTGGGATCCTCGGTCGCGACGGTCTGGATGGTCAGGCTTTCCTTTGAATAGAACGCGCTGTTGCACGAATCGTCGGCCTTCGGCTGCGAGTAAATGAACTTATCCCCATTGAGGTTTATAAGTCCGCCCCTTTTTATTATGAACGTGCCGAGGAGCTGGTTCATGCTCTTTACGGAGACATTGGACATAATTATGAGCGAAAAGTCGGCGGTGTTGAGCGTAACATCATCGTCAAAGACTATATCCTCGCGGTTTTTTAGCTGAGCGTTTATAAGCAGCGTCACGACGCCGCCGCCCTCGGCAGCGTTTGCGTCCTTAAGAGCCGCCAAAACAGAGAAATACTTTTTATCCTTGAATTCGGCCTGATACTGCTTGTAGTCATGATCACCCTTTGTGTCGGACGCGGAGATGAGCACCGGGAAGCCGGTGACGCCCTGGAGGTAATACTCCTCGGAGTCGCCTATGCCCCAGTAGCAGTAGTTAGTCTCGGGATGGGCATCGACATACATTTTGAGCGCCGAGGACACGTTCCTGGTGCGCGTTCCCTCAACAGTCACATACTCTGCGAGTATGCATGCAGCGCCGGTGCCGTTGAAGCTCTGCACCGTGGGATACAAAACGCCCTTATCCGAAGGATAGCCCTGCTGGCAGGTACCGTAGAGATAATAGCAGTATTTGAGCACCGTGCCGACCGGAGCGCCGGCAATTGCGCCGTAGGTCGATGCGCCGTTTACTGCGCCGTAGCTTGTGCAGTTAATGACGGTGCCCATATTGCCGCCGCCGATAATGCCGCCGGAGTTTGCCGCGCCTGCAACATTGCAGCTCGACCAGCAGTTTGCTATCGTGCCGAAATTGAAATCTGCGCATATGGCTGCGGAGTTTACGCCCTTGGACGTTACCGAGCCGCTGATGCCGAGGTTTTTGATAACGGCGCTGTTGCCCGTCACCTGGCCGAAGAAGCCCTGATCGTCGGCCGTGCTGTTTATGTACAGATACTTGAGCGTATAGCCCTGACCGTCGAATATTCCCTTGAACGGCTCCTTCACCGTGCCGACCGGAGTCCACGAGGTTCCGCTTGCGGCCGAGTAGCTTAAGGACATGTCGATATCATGCGTCATGAAGAAGATTATGTCCTTGGTCTTGTAGCCTTCGTTGACATATTTTCTGAACGCAACGAGATCGTCCATATTGCTTATGCTGTAGCAGCCGCCCTCGACGCCGTCGGAGCGTGTGCTGTACAGTGCGCGCATGGTGTTTGTCGCCTCATAGTCGCCGCAGTAGCCGTCGTCCGCGCCGGTGCCGCTCAGCTTGGGGTTTACGAGAACCGGGAAATAGCCGTTTGCGCCGGGTATCTCGTTTATGGACGAGGCGGTGTGCCACGAGCAGTAAAGCTCGCTGTCCTGCTTATAGACCCAGGCGTTGAGCGCCTCGAGCATATCGTCGCCGGTGTAGCTGTCGATGGTGACGGCCCGCTTGAGGGTGCATTTCTGCGTTCCGTCAACATCGTACTTGAAGTACATGCAGTCGTTAAAAACGCTGTCCTTATCGGTCTTATTGTAGAAATCGTCGATAAGGCCGTAGAGATAGTAGCAGTTATTGAAGGTCGAGCCGTTTGACCGCCCGACAAAGCCGGACTTCTCGCCCTCGTCGCTGGTGGTGTAAAGCGGTCCATAGGCAGCGCAGTTATTTATGGTGGAATTGTGCGCATAGCCAACTATGCCGCCGACCTCGGTGGAGGCCTGAATGATAACGGACGACCAGCAGTTTTCGATAGTGCAGCTGTTTGCTCTGCCGACTATGCCGCCGACCTCGTCATCGGCGAGCATCTCGCCGGCAACGCCGAGGTTTCTTATGGTGCTGCCCCCAGCACTGGCCGAAAAGTCCGGCCATGTCGATGAAGTCTGATACAAGATACAGTCCCGATACGGTGTATCCGCAGCCGTCAAAATTTCCGCGGAAATATGTAATGGTGGATATGCCCTGGTGGTTATTGAGCGTCGTGCCTATGGGGACCCAGCCTGCGCCCTCGACGTCGATGCCCTGAGTCGTGATATTGACGTTATCGGTCAGATAGAAGTTTGCGTCCCTTGTGGAGTAGCCCTCCTGAACGTACTTCGACAAAAGTCCGAGCTCGTCGCCGGTGGATATACTGTAGTTTCCTCCGGCCAGAGCATCCGTTTTACTGTCGTACAGCTCCGTCATTGTCGCAGTGCATTTATAGATCACGTTATACGGATTATCGGTGCGATCGACCTCCTCGGGCTGCTCGCTTATGTATTCAAGACTCGAGGGATCGTTAAAATATATATGCGCCGGGAAGCTTCCGCGCAGACGGGCGATGCTGGCAGGAGACATGTCCTGCTTCCAGTGGCGCATGTTCTGATTTGCGCCGAGCGTATCGACCCAATAGTTGAGCGCGTTGAGAACCTTGAGCGTTTTCTGCCCGTTTATGTTCACGCTGTGCGTGAGAGTATAGTCTCCGTTTGTTACCTTAAAGGGAACGTTTATGCTGTAGTTTCCGACGCTCGGCGTTCCGGAGACGTCGGAGTTATCATTGCTGTAATAGCAATACTGGACGGTGCTGTTTACGGTCGATTCGCCGACTATTGCACCGTACTTATGGTTATCCGTAGCCGTACCGTAGGCCGCGCAGTTATATATGCGCGCATTGTCCATATATCCGACGATCTCGCCTGTTGCCTTATCGCCGTTTACGTTCATGCCCACCCAGCAGTTTGACACCGTGCCGGCACGCAGGAAGCCGACAATGCCGCCGGCATAGTCGTTTGCGGTTATGCCGCCGCCGACGCCGACGTTTTTGATGACGGCATTGGTGCTGTTGACATAGCCGAACAGGCCGGCAGGATCGTTGCACTTATTTATAATAAGCTCGTTTATGACAAAGCCCTGGCCGTCGAACACGCCCTTGAAGCTGTTGGTCTCGCTGTTGCCTATGGGCACCCAGCTTTCGCCCTTATAAAACGAGCCGTTTATTACTATGCTGAGGTCGCCTGTGAGGAAGAAGGTCGCGCCCTCGGTATTGTGACCCTCGTTTACGAATTTTGCGAGCATCTCAAGCTCTTTTACGTCGCCTATGCTGTAGCATATGCCGGGCTGCGCATCCGACTGCGACTCATAGAGTGTTTCCATGGGGACACTGTCTTTATAAACAGGCGTTTCTGCCGAATAGCCGGGGTAAGCCTGAGAGGGATTGGGGTACTTTCCGCCCGTGCGTTCTATGCCTTCGGCGGTCGTATTCAAAACCCATTTGCGCCATTTCGCGCCGCCGTCGGCCGATGTCCATGCGTTGAGAAGCTCAACGAGATCGTCGCTCGTTACGCTGCCGACGGTTTTTTCCTTCTCCGTCAGGCAGACGGTGGGGCTGGATGAGAAGCGGAGCGTGTCAATGCTGCTGGCAGCATCCCTGCTGCCGACGCTGCCATTGTTATCCGCGCTGTTGTAGGCATAATAGGCACACTCGATCCGCGCATTGGCAACCCTGCCGGCGATAGCGCCGACATTGCCGGTGCCGCTTACGCTGCCGTAGTTTGCGCTGTTTATGATCTTGCCGCCCGTGACGATCGCGGCAAGGCCGCCGTTATTGCCGGTTCCGCCGACCTTGACGGCGCTCCAGCAGTTTACGATCTTGCCGGACAGCGTTGATGCTATGCCGGCCGCGTTTGCGCCGTTTGAAACGCCGTTAACGCCGAGGTTCATGATAACGGCATTTGAACCCGCGTTTTTGAAAAGATATGTTATCAGACCCACGACCGCGTATCCGCAGCCGTCGAGCGTGCCTTCAAAGGCGTACTTATCCGTGCCGATACCGTTCCATGTATTGCGGCGCATATCGACATCGGCCTTCAAATAGAATGTAACACCCTTGGTGTTTCTGCCGGCTGCAACATAGTCGGCAAGCGCTATGACATCGTCGTTATTGACGATCCTGTAGCACTGACCGGCAACAGCATCGCTGCTTGCCCTCAGAAGCTGCTCGACAGAGCCTGTGCATTCATAGCCGCTGCTGTCAACAAGCGCCGAGGCTTCCGGAGCATAGCAAAACAGCCCCAGAACCATGGTGAGGCACAAAAGCATGCTCAGCGCCCGTTTGAATCCGTTCTTCATCTTCCGTCCTCCTTGAGGATGTTATTGTATAGATATAAATATCCATAATCATTTTACACTTGAAAAATGAGAAAATAATGAGAAAATTATTAGAGAAGGATTAGAGGGCATTGACAATATAATTAATCGCAAATAGAATAAGGAAAAAACGGGAGGATGAGAGATATGAGAACGCTTGTTGTTGAAGATGAAAAGCACCTTAACAGGATGATATCCGAGGCAATACTCGACGAGGGGTACAGCGTTGACTCCTGCTTCAACGGTCTTGAGGCGCTGGAGCTTTGCGAATGCGCGGAATACGACGTTATCGTGCTCGATATAATGATGCCGAAGATGGACGGCTTCGAGCTTGTGCGCAGGCTGCGCGCTGACGGCTGCAAAACGCCGGTGGTGTACCTTACATCGCGCGACAGCGTTTCCGACAAGGTGCGCGGACTTGAATCCGGCGGCGATTACTACATGGTAAAGCCCTTTGACTTTCGCGAGCTTATAGCCGTTATACATGTTATGGCGCGCAAAAGCGGCGACAATCACTCAAACATATACAAGCTTGCAGATCTCACTCTCGACATTGCGGCAAAGCAGGTCACGCGCGGCGGAAAAGTTATTGACCTGACCGCGAAGGAGTATGCGCTTCTTGAATTTATGATGCGCAACAAGGGCATGGTCCTCTCTCTCGTGAACAGATCGAGAACAATCTCTGGAACTACAAATACGAGGGTGGCTCGAACGTCGTCAACGTATACATCGGCTACCTGCGTAAAAAAATCGACGAGGGCTTTGACAAGAAGCTTATACACACCGTTTGGGGCATCGGCTGGGTGCTCAGGGAGGACTGAGGATGTCTGCAAAGCTCAGGCTGACGGTTTGGATAGCGGCAATGATGCTGATCCTGTGTGCCATCATGCTGTTTTTCATCATCTGGGTCGATCGCACAGGGCTTGTAAACGATTCGCCCGAGCGGCTTGTTGAAACGGTCTCTCACAACGAGAAAAAATTTGAGGCCGAGCACAGCGATATTGCCTGGGACGACGTTGATTTTTATATCCGCGGAGTTTACTGCGCATTTTATGACGAAAAGGGAAAGCTTCTTCGCGGCGTCACGGTCGATGGGCTTAATCCCTCGGATATTCCGTTTGACGAATACGTAGTCCAAAGCATTCCGCTTGACGGCGACGAGTTTTTTGTATACGATGCGCAGCTTGTGACCCGTGACGGGCAGCCGATCTGGATACGCGGCATTGCCCCCGGAACCGACGACTACGGCGCGGCGCACACCGTCATTATAATGACCGCCATGCTGCTGCCGGTGATACTTATAATCAGCATAATCGGCGGCTGGATAATCTCAAAGCAGGCCTTTGCGCCGGTCGTGAAAATAACTCAGACGGCAAACTCGATAAGCGACGGCAACGACCTCACCGAGCGCATAGCGCTGCACAGCGGCCCATCGGAGCTTATCGCGCTTTCAAACACCTTTGACGGCATGTTTGACAGGCTCGAGCGCTCGTTTTCCGCGGAAAAGCAGTTTACCTCCGACGCTTCTCACGAGCTGAGGACACCGATAACCGTCATAAGAGCAAGCTGCGACCGAGCAAAGCGCAAGGACGTAACGCGCGAGGATTTCCTGCGAACGCTTGATGTTATCGACGAGCAGGCAGACAACATGTCCTTGCTCGTAAACCATCTGCTGAGCCTTACACGGCTCCAGCAGGGTACGGAGCGCTATCCCCTTGCCGAGGGCGACGTGTCGGAGCTTGTGTGCGAGGTATGCGAGGACTATATGCCCGAGGACAGGCGCGGCATAAGCCTGCACACGGATATCGCGGACGGAATATGCGCGCGCTACAATGCGCAGCTGTTTGCAAGCCTTGTGCAGAACCTTTTGCAGAACGCATACCGCTACGGCAACGAGGGCGGCAACATATGGCTTACGCTTCGGCGCGCAGACGGCAGGATGAAACTCACCGTGCGCGACGACGGCATAGGCATTGCTCCCGATGAGCAGGATAAGATATGGCAGCGCTTCTGGCAGGCCGACGCTTCGCGGAGTGAAAACTCCGGCAGCGGTCTCGGACTTCCGCTCGTAAAGGAAATTGCCGAGCTGCACGGCGGCTCGGTTAGCGTTGAATCCGCTCCAGGCTCGGGCAGCTGCTTCACGGTAATAATTTGATAAAATACAAAGACAGAGAATAGCCAATTTGGACTATTCTCTGTCTTCGTTTTCCTTGTTCTTCTGGTTCCTGATCTCATTCACGATTACCTGCGCCGCACCAACGATAACTCCGGTCAGCACGATTATCGCGCCATAGATAGGATAAATGTAGCTCTGTTCAACACCGCCGCCAAGCGCATGGGTAAACAGCATGCTCACGAGTCCACCGCCGCCTATAAGAAATATTGCCATCAGCAGCATTGCTATCAGCGCCTTTTTCATGTTGCCCTCCTTATAATGCATATATATTTCCTGCACTTTGCATTAATATTTTATCACTCATACGTTCAACAAGAAATTATGAGATATTTAAAATTTTAGCTCTCAGATTTGTGGATAATATACGATTTTTAAATATACCACGCTCTGCTGTCGTACGGGCAGAAGCGATACGCAAGGCCGGGGGGCGAGCTTATCGCCGTTGCGGCACAGCAGCTCGTCAACGCGGACAAACTCAAAGCCCTGCTCTGTGAGCGTGTCGATCGCGCGCAAAACTGCCGGGACCGTAGCGTCCTTTGTGTCGTGCAGGAGGATTATATCCCCGTCGCGCGCATGGTCGAGAAACCAGTTGTAGATATACTCCTCGTCGATATGCACCCAGTCGCGCGGCGAGGCAGACCATAGAATGGCAATACTGTCGATCTTATTGAGCATGGCACCTGTGTAATAGCCGTATGGCGGACGCAGAAATCGTGGATACTCACCCGTTATGCTCTCTATAAGCTTATTCGTGCGGTCGATCTCCTCGGCTATCTCTTCATCGGTGTGCTCAAAAAAGCTTATGTGCGACCATGTGTGGCAGCCGATGAGGTGGCCGTCGTCATGCATGGTCTTGACTATCTCCGGGCGCTTTTCGACCTTGCTGCCCATAAGAAAGAAGCTGGCTTTCACATTGCGCTCGCGCAGTCCGTCAAGAAGAAGCTGCTGCGTGTGCTTGCCGGGGCCGTCGTCAAAAGTGAGCGCTATCTGCTTTTTCGACTGCGAAACGTGCTCTGCCGAATAGGTCTTTGCATAGGGTGTAAGCAGAAACGACACAAGGCCGAAAACAAGAATAACTGCTATTATGCCTGCCGACGCGCCGAAAAGACGCTTTTTCATATTCTTGCGACTCCGCTTTTTATCGCGGCGGCCTTGACGGCGGCGGCAACGGTCTCGCCCACGCCCTCGTCAAATGCCTGCGGCAGGATATTATCGCAGGAGAGCTTATCCTCGCCTACCATACCTGCAAGAGCATGCGCAGCGGCGATCTTCATCTCGTCGTTTATATCAAATGCACGGGCATCCAGCGCGCCGCGGAATATGCCGGGGAACGCAAGGACGTTGTTGATCTGATTTGGATAATCGCTGCGGCCCGTGCTGACGATCGCTGCGCCGGCGCGCTTTGCTTCATCGGGGAATATCTCCGGCGTGGGGTTTGCGCAGGCAAACACTATCGCGTCGTGTGCCATAGTCCGCACCATGTCGGAGGTCAAGACTCCGGGGGCGGATACTCCGATGAACACGTCCGCGCCCTTGATAACGTCGGCAAGACTTCCCTTTTCACAGGCATGATTTGTCGTTTCCGCTATCTCCTGCTTTGCAGGGTTAAGGCCGGGGCGGCCGTTATATATGGCGCCGGTTCTGTCGGTCATGACTACATTTCCCGCACCGACGGAAACAAGCAGCTTTATGATAGCTATTCCGGCAGCTCCTGCGCCGGAGGTTACGATCTTCACGTCCTCAAGACGCTTGCCGACGACCTTCAGCGCGTTCATAAGTCCGGCCAGCATTATGACCGCCGTTCCGTGCTGGTCATCGTGGAAAACGGGGATATCGCAGCGCTCCCTGAGCTTGCGCTCTATCTCAAAGCAGCGCGGAGCGGAGATATCCTCAAGGTTCACGCCGCCAAACGAGCCTGCAAGCAGCGCGACGGTGTTTACGATCTCGTCAACATCCTTGCTGCGAATGCACAATGGAATGGCATCGACGCCGCCGAATTCCTTAAACAGCAGGCACTTTCCCTCCATGACCGGCATTCCGGCCTCGGGGCCTATATCGCCGAGTCCGAGAACGGCCGTTCCGTCGGTGACAACGGCGACGGTGTTCCAGCGACGGGTAAGCTCATAGCTTTTGTTTACATCCTTTTGTATCTCAAGGCAGGGTGCGGCAACGCCGGGTGTGTAGGCAAGGCTGAGCGACTGGCGATCATTTGCCTTCGTACGCGAGGCGACCTCGATCTTGCCCTTGAGTTCATAGTGCAATTCAAGCGATTTCTTTGCGTAGTCCATTATTTTTCTACCTCTTTTAAATACTGCTCTCTTCCGAGCTTATACAAATCATTGCCCTGACTGTCGATCGCGACGGTAAGCGGCATATCCTTAACCGTAAGTCTGCGCACGGCCTCGCAGCCGAGATCTGCCCAACACACAAGCTCGGCCTGCTCAATTGACGCTGCCATAAGCGCTCCGGCTCCGCCGATCGCCGCAAGGTACACTGCTCCGTTTTTGATCATTGATTTTACCACCGCATCGCTGCGGTTGCCTTTGCCTATCATTATTTTAAGCCCGGCGTCCAACAGGCGCGGCGAGTATGCGTCCATTCTTCCGGATGTGGTCGGCCCTGCCGAGCCTATGCAGCAGCCGTCATGCTCCGGGGTCGGGCCGACATAGTATATCGCGCTGCCGCTTAGCTCAAACGGCGCAGGCTCGCCGTTATCAAAGCACTCGCATATGCGCTTGTGTGCCGCGTCGCGCGCGGTGTACACTGTGCCTGACAGCAGCACGCTGTCGCCGGCGCAAAGCTTTTTCAGTTCCTCCTCGGAGGCCGGAACGCTTATTTTGTATTCCATCATGCACCTCACAGACTTGCGCTTGCACGCCGCGTCGCGTGGCAGCTTATATTAACCGCCACCGGAAGCCCGGCAACGTGGGTCGGCATCGCTTCTATCAGCACCGCGAGCGCCGTCGTTTTTCCGCCGAAGCCCTGCGGCCCTATGCCGAGGGCGTTTATTTTATCCAACAGCTCACGCTCGAGCGCGGCATAGTATTCGTCGGGGTTCGGCTCATTGACCGGGCGCAGCAGCGCATGCTTTGCAAGGCAGGCTGCCTTATCAAAGCTGCCGCCGATGCCGACGCCGACGATTATCGGCGGACACGGGTTTGCTCCGGCTTTCTCAACGGTATCAAGCACGAAATTCCTCACACCCTCAACGCCGTCGGCAGGCTTGAGCATTTTAAGCGCGCTCATATTCTCGCTTCCGAAGCCCTTGGGCATGACGGTTATGCGCATTTTATCGCCGCGCGTGAGCTTAACTGTCACAAGCGCAGGGGTGTTATCGCCGGTATTTACCCTGCGCAGCGGATCACATACGACGCTTTTGCGCAGATAGCCCTCACCGTAACCGCGGCGCACGCCGTTATTGACGGCCTGTTCAAAATCGCCCTCAATGTGTACGTCCTGCCCCAGCTCAACGAACACGCAGGCCATGCCGGTATCCTGGCAGACCGGCAGCGTTTTTTCAGATGCTATTCGCACATTGTCGCCCAGCAGCGAGAGGATGCGCTTGGCTCCGTCCCACGGCTCTGCCTTTTCGGCCCTTTCTATTGCGTTTATAACGTCGGGCGGAAGCCGGAGGTTTGCCTCGATGCACAGCCTCGCGACGGTGTCTTCGATCACTTTTGCGTCTATATTTCTCATATCGTTCTCCATGTTTTTATCTCACGGCAATTATAAGCAAAAATAAAGCGAGCGTCAACCGACTCTCGCTTTATTTTCCTCTTGCGCCGAAAGTATTTTGCCGGGCGGAGTGCTCAATTCCTCCCTGCTCAGTGCCTTCGGTGCTCGCTATTGAGTTTCGCAGATGACGCCGCGGACAGTCTGCGTCAGTCCCCCCGCATCAATTCCGAAACTGACTTTGCCAGGCATATTTTGCGGTTTCCCCGGGATCGGGAAGCAGATACTCCGATGTGGGCTTCGTCGTATCACGATCCGAAGAGCGCCGCAAGCGTGCATAGCGGTTATCTCAATAATAGGTCAGGCTCGCACCCTCCCAATAAATGAAATACAGTATCAGTGCTCGGCGCACCATTTGACGATATCGTCAACGCACCAGCAGGGCGGCTCGCCGACACCTGTGGATGCCATTTTGTAAGTAGCCTTCTGCGCATCGCTGAGGTTTTCCTTGCCCTCGAAGCGAGCCGCTATCTCTTTGTTCTTTATCTTCATTATAAATCTGAAGTGCGGCGGAAGCTTATTGATATTGAATGCACCCTGGCGCGTAAATACGGGAACATCCGCGCATACCGCGTTTTTCTCGCGGCAAACTTCCTCGCTCTTTGCGGAAACGGGGCTCATGCCGACCTGGACGACGGCGCCGATATCATACTTCTTTGCAGCCTTGTCATAGCCCATGATCTTGCCTGCAAACAGCCAGCCGACATAAATTATCTTCGTATCGGCAGGAATATACTCTTTGCCGAGAGGGAATGCCGGAATATGCAGGCGTGCCGAGAGAAGGTCTGCGTATTTTTTGCAGGAACCGGTCGTCGATTTGTAAACTATTGCGCTGAACATAAAACTATACCCCCTGTATTGTTTTTTAATTTGTATATAGAATAGCACAAGTGTTTGTCAATTTCAAGACTCACAGGGCCGCGAAAGTGTCAATTTGGTAAAATTTTTTCTTTTAGAATAAGTACGCTCACTTCGCAGATAATAATAACGAACATTTTTATTTGGAGGTTCAATAAATGACACCTAAAGAATTATTGTATATTGAAGACGCGCTCGGTCACACGAAATTTCTTATGACGCAGTGCAGTCTCGCGGCAAACCAGCTGACCGATCCTCAGCTGAAACGTCAGGCTCAGCAGCTTATAAGCGAAAACCAAAAGCTTTTCACGAAGTTTTTCAATCTAGTCTGAGGAGGACAAAATATGAACGATCGAGATATAATGGAGAACCTGCTTCTAACCACTAAGGGCGTGTGTGACCTTTTCATGCACGGTGCGATAGAATCAAGCACCGACAATGTTCATCAGACCTTCTGCACCGCACTTGGCAACAGTCTGAGCATGCAGGACAGCATTTATAAAGAGATGTCAAGTCATGGCTGGTATTCCTCCGAGCAGGCCCAGCAGCAGCGTATAGATCAGGTAAAGCAGAAGTTTTCCGCACCGCAGGCATAAGCTGACCGCAGGCATTTGCCTGCGGTTTACATAACATTGTCGTATCACTGTTTTTTGATCCTGCCGGGGCTTACGCGAAACGTCTTGGTGAAGGCTCTGTGGAACGCCGAGTAATCAACAAAGCCGCATTCGGCAGCGGCCGCCGAGGCGCTCATCCCCTCGCGGATGAGCCGCGCAGCCAGCACAAGTCGCTTTTGCCGTATGTAATTGTGCACCGTGCAGCCTGTCTGAGCCTTGAAAAGGCGCATGAAGTGATAGCGGCTCAAATAGCACAGCGCCGCCATATCATCAATATTAAGCTCGTTTGTCAGGTTCTCGTTTATATAAGACAGCGCCGGGGCTATCTTACCTCCCGAATCCGCCGAAACATCCTCATAGCTTTTATCACTGAGCATAATGCGGTTTAGCAAAACCAGAAGCTGCACGAGCATGGTGCCGCGCAGAAGCTGCGCGCCGAAAAGCTCATCGTTCTGAGTATCCTCAAGCCGCTTGAGTGCATCCTTCAGCATGCCGACGCTTCCTTCATCCGGGCGCATGAGGCAATAGCCGCGCTTTGCGGCCGAGGCAAAGCAGTCCATCAGTCCTGCGTTCGGCGCAAATCGCTCAACATAAGCGGAATCGAGATATATTATTATCCTCTCATACGGTACCGAAAGGTCGATCGCCGCCTTATGGATCATATGATGGCGCACGAGCAGGATATCCCACGGCTCAAGCTTATATGCTGTGCCCTCAACGGTGTAATCGACCTTGCCGGATATGAGGATGACGATCTTATCAAACTCGTGAAAATGGAAATCCTTTTCCTGCCCGGAGCTGTCCTTTAAGTGAAAAAGTCTGAAATTCTCGTTCAGATAGCCGTCATTGCTGTATTTATACCGTTCTGTCATCACAATGCTCCCAAAATGTTATCACAAGGATTATATAGCATTATTTGCAATGTTTCAAGCACTATCGTCAATTTACTTTGCAAATACATGCGAATATAATTTTCACAGAAAAACTTTTAAGGAGTGCAATCATGGCAAAGAAGAAATCTTTCTTTAAAACCTACGGTTTTATAGTATTCATGCTCGCCGGTATCGTCGGCGGCTGTATCGTCGGCGCGCTCAACCCCGTCGTCAAGGACGCATCGGGCGAGATCATCGACAAGGGCGCGACCGTTCTCGAACCTATCGGCACGGTTTTCATAAACCTCATGTTCTGCGTCGTCGTCCCCATGGTGTTTTGTTCGATAGCATCGGCTATCGCAAACATGTCCAGCGCAAAGCGCGCAGGCAAAGTCATGGGTCTGACTGTCGGCACATTCTTCGTCACCGCTGCAATTGCGGCCGTTATCATGTACGTCATCGTACGTCTGTGCCCCGTTGTCACCGGCGACTATACCATAGTCGAGGGTGAAGTCAGCTCAACGCTGAGCGTGACCGACATGATCATAAACTTCTTCACCAAGCCCGACTTCGGCGAGCTGTGGAGCCGCAAGGCTATCCTTCCTCTCATCATTGCCGCGACCTTCTTCGGCTTCGGCATTCAGATGACCGGCGGCAAGGAGAGCATGGTAGCAAAATTCCTTGATAACCTCACGGCCATTCTCATGAATGTCGTGAAGATCATCACCTATTATGCACCCATCGGCTTCTTTGGCTTCTTTGCCTATCTTGTTGCTACTTACGGTCCCGACCTCATCGGAGACTACAGCCGCACGCTTATCATCTACTACGTTCTGTGCTTTGCATACATGTTCATCTTCTTCCCGATCTATGCTCGCTTCGGCGGCGGCAAGGGCGGCGTGAAGGCCATGTGGAAGCATCTGTTCCGCCCTGCAGCCGTCGCCTTCGGCACCTGCTCTTCCGTTGCAACCATTCCCACGAACCTTGAGGTCGCCGAAGAGACCGGTATCTCGAAGGAGGTTTCGAACATCGTCGTTCCTCTCGGCGCAACTATGCACATGGACGGCTCGGCAATGAGCGCGATCATAAAGGTCGCATTCCTGTTCGGCATATTCGGCATGGACTTCGGCACCGGCCAGGCGATATTGGCAATTATCGTTGCGGTGTTCTCCTCCGTTGCAATGAGCGGCATTCCCGGCGGCGGCGGCACAGGCGAGCTTGTTCTGTGCACCCTGTTCTTCCCCGATCAGCTTGCGGTCGCCTTCCCCATCGCGCTGGCTATCGGCAACCTCGTCGATCCTCCTGCAACAATGGTAAACGCAGCCGGCGACTATGTTGTTTCCTTCATCGTTGAGCGCTTTGTCAACGGCAAGGATTGGCTCCAGAAGAAGCTTGCAAAAGACAGCGAAAAGAAAATAGGCGCATAACGCATCTCTCTGAATACCAAAAGCCACGCAGAAATTCTGCGTGGCTTTTCCATGTCACATTGCCGAATCAACGTCGGCTTTGAACTGCTCCCATGCATCCTCGTGACGGACAAAGTACAGTGGGCATTCCTTGCCGCAGGTGTCATAATGGCGTATCACATGCTCTGCGGACAATCCGTATGTATCGCACAGCCACGCCGTCAGTCTGACAAGCGACCGATATGTTGAATCGTTAAATTTGCCGCTCTCGTCCGGGTGGCAGACCTCTATGGATATCGTATCGCGGTTGCGCTCGCTCGTTGCCGATGATTTCTCGTCGAGCGGGACGCACTGTATCACCTCGCCGTCGAGCCCTATGACAAAATGCGAGCTGACCTCGCTGTCAGGGTTATTGAAATAGTTCCGGTTCTGCTGCGCGGTAGTGCCGGGATTTCCGACATAGTGGACAACGATGTCGTTTATCTCTTCAAGCTTCACGCCGCGGCGCGAGGCTCCGTCAATATCAATGAGCTGAACATCCACCCAATCCGGCACAGGTTCATCGCGCACGGTGTTTTTTCGCTCGAACAGGCCTAGCTTCATTGCCGCCGCAGCAATTACGGCAAGAACGACTAAGACGGCAATCGCCGTCAGCGCGCGGCTCTTTCTTTTCTTCATAATATTCCTCCGTCGTTGAATGTGTACGCCATGCTGTTTACGCGCAGCGTAAGCGAGTTGACCGCATTCTGCTCAGCCTCGGAGTTTTCTGCAAACGCCGTAGTATCCAGTCCTCCGGGAAACATCAGATCTATGCCGAATTCGTTGAAGTTTGACTCGTTGTCATTTGTGTTCTCCCAAATTTCGAGTACTTCGGCACCGTACATTTGCGCAAATTGACTCACGATGTCCGACAGCTTGTTCGCATCGATCTCCGTTTTTGTACCTGTCTCCCAGCCCATTCGGTCACGGTCAATATACAAAAGCGACAGCAGCGCCCCCGTTTCGTCGTCTATTAGGAAATTCATGCTCCCTGCCCTGTCACTTACGCAAACGCTCCATGCAATCAGCGACGGAGCGCGGCTGTTAGCTTCGGACATCATAAGCTGCGGCGTCTGATAGGCAATATAGTACTCGCCGTCATTCATCGTTCCGACGCGGTTTACATCGTATTTATTCAAAATTTCAATATATTCGAGCGCCTTTTCGGCGGCCTGCTCAGATGTCATGTACCTGCCATCCGAAAGCTCCGTAACGCTGAGCATTTGAGTGCTCATGAGCCAATACTTCTGCGCAAGGCTCACGCTGCCGCGAGTGTTCAGCCCCAAAGTTGCATCGGCATCGGGAATACTCTCGCTTTTATTCAAAATCACCCTGTCCTGAACGGCCGATGCACCGAGCGGAATCCCGAGTCCTATGCACACGGCAAGCAATAAAAGAGCCGCCACGGCTGCATTTTTCCTCATTTTGCACCTCCGTTTAAGTGCACCGTCACGCATGTTCCGGTCTCCCTGCTGCTTTCAAATTCAATGCTTCCGTTGTGAAGCCGGGCAATGTCGCTGCAAAGCGCAAGCCCCAGCCCCGCTCCGCCCTGAGCACGCGAGCGCGACTTATCGACTCTGTAAAAGGCCTCTGTCAGGTGCGCTATGGCTTCGGGCGGTATGCCGGGGCCGTTATCGCGCACGCGGATGATGCAGCCCGTGTCGGTCAGCTGCGACGATATGCGGATAAGTCCGCCGTGGCCGAGCGCCTTGCGTGCGTTGTCAATAAGATTCATCAGTAGTGATTTGACAAGCTCCGGCTCAAGCAGACACTCTCCCTCGTCGCCGCTGCACTCGATGCCGATATCGTTCTTTGCATACACCGGCCGCAGATAATCGGCCGTCTGCGAAATGAGCTGAGCGGGTGAAGCGCTTTTCAGCTCGATCTCGGTATTTTTCAAAACGATTATCTCCAGCAGCTTGAGCGACAGGCTCTCTAGCCGCTTGCCCTCGGAAAAAATATAGTTTACGGCGGCCGTCTGCTCATCGGAGCTGAGCGTCTGCGTGCGCATGAGGTCTGCGTATCCGATTATCGAGGTCATGGGCGTTTTCATCTCGTGCGCAAAGCTGCCCATAAACTCCTCCTGGCGGCGCATTGCGTCCTGAAGCTGTTCGACATTCTCCTCAAGCTTCTGTGCCATAGTGTCAAAGCTTTCCGACAGCTGGCCTATCTCATCGCCGGTGCGGATATCGGCTCTGTACGACAGCTCGCCCTCGGCGAGCTTTTTTGTTGCCTTTGTGAGCTTATCCAACGGCTTTGTCAGCCACAGCGAGATGAAATACGACAGCACGGCGCACACGGCAATGGTCGCCGCAAACACAGCGGCATACGTTTTAAACTGCCCGTCGCGCATAGCAAAAACCGATGAAATGTCGTAAAAGGCGATGAACGCAAGCGTGTCAGCCTCGGTGCCGACGGTGCCGCTGAGCTTATAATAGCGCACGCCGTCCGGCGCCGTTTCGATCGCGATGCCGCTTTCGGTATAGTCCGACGAAAGCTCGGTGTTTCCCGACGTGTATTCAAGCACGCCGCCCGAGAGAAGCCTTATCGCCGAAAAATTTGTTATGCCCATACCGTCCATCTGCTTTAAAACTCCGGCAATATCCGAGGTGTTGGGCAGCGTATTTATGCTGTTTACCATCTCGATCGTGCGCACAAGAAAGCGATACGAGTCCTCGGCAGTCTGCTTTTCCTGCGCAAGAGCCGAGCTGAACGAGCCCCATATCATGAAGCTTCCGCCGATGCCGAAGGCAAGCGACAGCAGCCATATCATGCACAGCATGATCTTGAGCCGAAATTTCATTCTAAACCTCCAGGCGGTAGCCGACCTTGTTTACGGCAACGAGCTTGTGCTCCCAACCGACCTTTTTGCGCATGCGCTGAACATGGATATCGACGGTTTTTGAGCCGCATATATAGTCTCCGCCCCACACGCGCTCGTATATGGTCTCGCGATACATCGCCGTGCCGGGATTGCGCGCGAAAAGCAGCAGAATATCGTACTCCTTGCGAGTGAGCGGCACGATCTCGCCCGATCGAATGACCTGCATTGCATTGGTATCTATCGTAAGGCCGCCGATGCTGATGACGCTTTCCGTTTTGTTATAGCGGCGAAGAACAACGTCAACGCGCGCCTGAAGCTCAAGCACCTCAAACGGCTTTACTATATAGTCCTCCGCACCCATGCGCAGGCCGCGCACGCGATCGTTCACCGAGCCCTTGGCCGTTATGAATATAACCGGTATGCACAGCGGCTTTATATACTCCAGAAGCTCAAAGCCGTCCACCTCGGGCAGCATGATATCAAGCAGCACAAGGTCGTATATGTTTTCATCGAGCATATCAGCTGCACTCATGCCGTCAAAGGCGCAGTCGCAGTCATAGCCCGATTTTCCTAAGCTCAGCCTGATAAGGTCGGATATCGGTTTTTCATCTTCAACAATGAGTATTTTTATCATTATCATCACCTACCGTATGCAGGATAATTTAATATTGCATCAAAACGGCAAAAAGCGCAAGCTCATATGAGCCTGCGCTTTAAAAAAGTTATTTAGTTTTGTCACGAGCGCGGCTTTTGAAGAAATTTTAGCTTTGTTTCGCTCGTGATTATCGCTATGAATATCAGGCAGAAGCCGAGAGCGATATTGAACGTGAGCACCTCTTCGCCGAGGATGACGGATATTGCCGTTCCGAACACGGACTCAAGCGTCAGTATAACGGCAGCCTGCGCAGGCGGCGTGTATTTCTGGCCGATGGTCTGAAGGAAAAAGCACAACCCCGTGCAGATAAAGGTCATATACGCGATACTAAGCCACGTTCCGGAGGATATATCGTGCGGAGCAGGCTCGAAGATCGCAGCACCAACAAGGCAGATAACCGCGCCCGTTGCAAACTGGAGCATCGTCAGAATAAGCGGATCGCGGTTTTCGACCGAACGCGCCGTTACGATAATATGCAGGCCGTAAAACAGACCGCAGCAGATCGTGAGGATATCGCCGATATTAACGCTCAGATCATCGTTAAGGCACACAAAGCCCATGCCGACAAGGCACACGAAGGCTGCGATAACATTATCTGTCCGGTTTTTTATGCGCTATCGCCCAATACAGGAACGGAACGAGGATGCAGTAAGTCGCAGTGAGAAAGGCGTTCTTTCCGGGAGTGGTATACACAAGGCCGTAGGTCTGGACAATATATGCCGATGCAAGGCATATGCCCATTAAAACTCCGCCCTTTATATACTGCTTATCGATCTTTTTTATGCGCGGCAGGCAGGCGATAAACATCATTATCGCCGCGCCGCCGAAGCGGATAGCAAGCACCCACATCGGCGTGATACTGTCAAGCGCATTCTTTAAAATAACAAATGAGCTGCCCCATATAAGCGTCGTGCATATGAGGCAGATGCGCCCGATAGCTGCTTTGTTCTGGTTTTTCATTATTTATATTTTCACCATATGCAATGCGGCAGCGCGGAGCATGAGCTTTTTCACCGGGCCGCTGTCAAATTCAATTTCTATCAGATAATCATTTCCCATAGGCGTCATTTTCACGAGCTTGCCATCACCAAAGGCCCTATGTCGCACTCTGTCGCCGACGGAAAACTGCGGTTTTTCGGCCGCCTTGGGCTTCGGCGCGGACGGCGGCGCAACAGGCTTTTTGAAGCCTTGCTGCGACGGAGCGCGGAAGGCAAACTCCTTTTGCACCTGCGATTTTTCAGAATATCCGTAGCCTCTGGGAATGTTGCGCTTTTCAAGATGTTCCTCGGGTATCTCGTCGATAAAGCGAGAAACGCGGTTTGCCGTCGTGCGGCCAAAGAGCATTCTCTGCCGTGCGCAGGACAGGAACAGGCGCTTTTTTGCGCGCGTTATCGCGACGTAGCAAAGTCTGCGCTCTTCCTCCATCTCGTCGGCTTCGCCGATGGCCTTTATGCCGGGGAAAATGCCTTCCTCGCAGCCGACGACAAAGACGTTCGGGAATTCCAGTCCCTTTGCCGAATGCATGGTCATCATAACGACGCAGTCGGTGCTGTCATCGTAGTTGTCCATATCTGTATACAGGGCAACGTCGGCAAGGTAGCCCTCGAGAGTGGGATTATCCGTCTCGCCCTTATAGTTAATGATGCTCGATTTAAGCTCTTTTATGTTCTGAGCGCGCGCATCGTCCTCGACGGTGTGCTTTTCCTCAAGCATACGCAGATAGCCGGTGCGCTCGACGAGCTGATCGTACAAAAGGTCCGGCGCAAGCTCGTCTTTCTGAGCCATAAGCTCGTTTATCATCCCGGCAAACAGCAGCATGCGCGGAGCGGCACGGCTGAGGTCTGGATAAAGATCGGCTTTGCTTATGACGGAAAACAGCGAGCAGTTATTTTCATGCGCTGCTGCGGCGGTCTCTATGCTTTTCGCTCCAATGCCGCGCGGCGGATTGTTTATTATCCTGCCAAGGCGCAGATCGTCATCCGGCGAGGCTATGACGCACAGATATGCAAGCATGTCCTTTATCTCGGCGCGATCGAAGAAGCCCGTGCCGCCGAAAATTTTATACGGAATGCCGTTGCGCTTGAACGCCTGCTCTATCTGGTGCGACTGCGCGTTCATGCGGTAAAGCACCGCGTTATCGCCCCAGGACGCGCCTTTGCCGTACAGTCCGAGTATCTGGGACGCAACAAAGCGCGCCTCATCGTGCTCGTTATCGGCAACATAAAGCTCGGGCTTTTCACCCATGTCACCCTTTGTCCACAGCTCCTTGCCCTTACGGCCGAGGTTGTTTTTGATAACGGCGTTTGCCGCGCCGAGGATATGTCCCGTGCTGCGGTAGTTCTGCTCAAGGCGGATGACGCGGCAGCCCTTGTACTCGTCCTCGAACGAAAGTATGTTCTCGATCGTTGCACCGCGGAATTTGTAAATGCTCTGGTCATCATCGCCGACGACACAGATATTGCCCCAGCCCTCGGCAAGCTTTGACGCGAGCATATACTGGAGCTTGTTTGTATCCTGATACTCGTCGATGAGTATGTACTTAAACCGCTTCTGCCAATATTGGCACACGTCCTCGTTTTCATTGAGAAGCTTCACGGTGTAGTAAATAAGATCGTCGAAATCCATTGCGCCGGCTGCGAACGCGCGGCGAGAGTATTCGGCATAGATCTCCGCTATCTTTACTCTGCGCGCGTCGCCGGTCGCCTTGGCTCGGGCATAGTACTGCTCGGGCGAGCAGCAATCGTCCTTTGCGCGGCTTATCTCCGAAAGGAGCATGCGCGGCGGATATTTTTTATCGTCAAGGTCAAAATCGCGCAGAATGTGCTTTATAAGGCTCTGACTGTCGGAGCTGTCATAGATAGTGAAGCTCGACGTAAAGCCCAGACGGTCGGCGTCGCGGCGCAGTATGCGCACGCAGGCCGAGTGGAAGGTGGACGCCCACACATCGGCTCCGGCCTCGCCGAGCATTTTTGAAAGCCTTGTTTTCAGCTCGTTGGCGGCCTTATTCGTAAACGTTATTGCGAGGATGCGCCACGGCTCGACAGGCTCAAAGGCCGCGGTGCGCCTTGCCTCATCGTCAAGCCGTGCCATTGCGTCGATATCCTCAATGCCTGCATTTTCGGGTATCTCCTCGCAGTCGCCGGCTTTGCCGTAACGCATGAGATTTGCAATTCTGTTTATGAGCACCGTCGTTTTGCCGCTGCCTGCGCCCGCAAGGATGAGCAGCGCGCCCTCAGTCGCCATGACAGCCTTTCTCTGCATGGGATTAAGCCCGGCAAAATCGGTCTCTATTACTTTTCTTCTCGCTTCGAGATATCTTTTGTTAAAATCATTATTCATAGCGTGTTATTTTACCACGTTCGACCGGCTCTTTCAAGAGTCAAGAACCACATGGTCATAGCGCTTTGACGGACGCGTTATAATAAGCGCGCAGAAAATGAGAACCATGTTTATGGCAAGGCTAATGGGATACACCTGCATGATCGTTTCAAACGTCTGAGATGCCGGGAACACGGTGTAGATCCATATGATTCGCGTTCCGCACACGCCGAATATCGTAAGCAGCGCAGGAGTCAGCGAAATGCCGAAGCCGCGCATGTAGCCGGACATGCAGTCATATATCGTTGAAAAAATATAAGACATGAAAATGAATTTCAATCTTACCATGCCGAGGCGAATGACCTCGGGGTCGTTATTGAACAGCGCGATAAGGTATTTACCGGAGAGCAGCGCAATACACACGGCGCACGCCGTTGCTATAACGCTTTCTATAAGGCAGAGCTTGAGCGCCTTGCGGCAGCGGTCTATCTGACCGGCGCCGTAGTTCTGGCCGACGAAGGTAGTGCAGGCCTGTCCGAAGGAGTTGAGGATATAATACGCCATGATCTCAACATTGAACGCAGCCGAGGACGCCGCCATCGTCACCTTGCCGAGGCTGTTTATCGCAGACTGGACTACGATGTTTGAAAGCGAGAACACCGCGCCCTGTATTCCTGCCGGAACGCCGATCTTGAGTATGCGCCAGAGTATTTTCCAGTCGATGCGCAGATCCTTAAACTCAACATGGATAAAAAGCTCGCTTCTTAAAAGCCTGCGCAGAAGAACAACGGAGCTTACGACATTTGCAAGCACCGTGGCTATCGCAACGCCGTCAACCGTTTTGTTCAAAACAACGACGAAAAACAGGTTGAGTATTACATTCAGAACGCCGGACAGGGCAAGCGCCACAAGCGGCGTTTTCGTATCGCCTGCGCTGCGGAATATGGCCGCTTCAAAGTTATAAAGGAAAATTACCGGCAGGCCGAGAAGATAAATGCGCATATATTTAAGCGCAAGCGGGAAAACATCCTCCGGCACCTGAAGCATTGACAGCACCGGCTCGGCGACAAGCTGCCCGAGCAAGCCGACAATAATGCCGCCCAATACGGCGGCTACAATCGATGTATGTACGGCGCGCGAGACTGTGTCGCTGTCTCCCCTGCCGATTGCATTTGCTATGACAACATTTGCGCCCAGAGCGATGCCGATGAAGATATTAAGCAGCAGGCCGATGACCGGTCCGTTTGCGCCGACGGCTGCGACCGCCGCGACCGTATCGCCCTCGGCAAAATTGCCGACAATGGCTATATCCGAGGCATTAAACAGCTGCCCGAGTATGCCGGTGGCGGCAACAGGCAGCGCATAACGCAATATTTTATCCCACATTGGGCCGTTAAGAATATCGATCGCAAGGCTTCTCTTTCTTTTTTCCATACAAACACCTCACATTCTGCAAAGCTCCAATAAAACTCCAACAAAACACCATGATATTTTAACGCAGTCTTTACGTTTTTCAAGTGTTCTTACATTATTTAATAAATTCTTAATAAGTTTTTGGCAGAATGCATTATTTCAAAGCAAAGAAAAATGCTCACACTCTCAAATTGCGTGTAAGCATTCAGTCACGACAGCATTTCGCGAAGCTGTGCTATCGCTTTGCGCTCAAGGCGCGATATCTGGACCTGCGACACTCCCAGCACCTTGGCCGTTTTTTCCTGAGTAAAGCCGTGATAATAGCGCAGATACAGGGTCTTCCGCTCCTTCTCGGGAAGCTCCTCAATGGCGCAGCGGAGCGCTACATGCTCGATCATGCGCTCCTCGCCCTCGGTGTCGCACAGAACGTGCTCAAGCGTGAAGCCGTCTTCGCCCGTCTCGCGCTGCAGGCTTTCGGCCGGATTTGCCGCCGTTTCTGCAAAAGCGATGTCCTCGGGTGTCAGCCCGGTTTCGGCCGCAAGCTCAGAGATCAGCGGCACACGGCCGAGGCGCTGCTCAAGCGCGCACCGCGCGTTTTTTATATGAAGCGCACGCTCTTTGATCCCCCGGCTGACCTTCACTGTTCCGTCATCACGCAGAAACCTGCGTATCTCGCCTGCTATCTTCGGCACGGCATAGGTCGAAAACTGCGTTCCGAACCCGGGATCGAAGCCCGCAACGGCTTTAAGGAAGCCGAGGCAGCCGAGCTGATACAGATCGTCCGGCTCAACGCCGCGGCCGAAAAAGCGCCGCGCAACGCTCCAGATAAGCCCCGAATTATCCTCAACGAGCCGCTCGGACGCCGCCTTGTCCCCCTTCTTCGCAAGGCACAGATCGTTGAGCATACACTCGGTCATCTAAAGCCTCTGCGCTGGCGGATAGTTCTCAGCATCGTTACCGTAGTGCCCTTGCCCGGCGTACTTTTGACCTTCAGCTTGTCCATAAAGCTTTCCATAATGGTAAAGCCCATACCGCTGCGCTCCTCGCCGCCGGTGGTGTACATCGGCAGCATCGCCTGCTGAAGATCGGCTATGCCGCGCCCTTTATCTCGGATAACTATCTCGAGCTTTTCTCCGTCAAGGATGCGAAGGCGCATACTTATCGTCCCGATGCTGTCCGGATACGCGTGGACGATGCAGTTTGTTACCGCCTCGCTGACCGAGGTCTTGATATCGCCCAGCTCGTCGAGCGTCGGGTCGAGCTGCGCGGCAAAGCCGGCAGCGGCCGCGCGCGCAAAGCTCTCGTTTGAGCTGAAGCTTGGAAATTCAAGCTTTATGTAGTTTGTCACCGTCATGTCGTTACCTCCCTTTTTGCGGCGATCGGTATCATTCTGTCGATGCCCGAGGCATCGAGCACTTTAAGTGGCTGTTTCTGGGGATTTTCAATGTACATCCGACCCCCGGCGCTGCGCATTTTCTTATAGCTCCGTACTATGACCGCAATGCCGGACGAGTCCATGAAGCCAAGCTGCGTCAGGTCGAGCACGAGGTCGCGCGGAAGATATCTGTCGATGCTGTCGGCAATGCCGTCAACAGCCGTTTTTGCGCCGTGATGGTCTAACTCGCCTGCTAAAAACACCGTTAGCCTGCCGTCGGAATATTCCGATGCGATCTTCATTTTTCCTCACTCCAATGCAATAAAAATATAAAAAAACTGATGCCGAGCTATGCTCAGCATCAGTTTAAATGTTTATATATGCGGATTTTGCAAAAAACGGTCGGGCTTATCCGAGATTTTTGAGGCTTTCCTCAAGATTTTCGATGAGCGCCTCGAGCTTTGCCTTCTTCGCGCTCGGCGTTAACGACCTTTTCCGGCGCGCGGGAAACGAAGTTTTCGTTTGCAAGCTTTGCGTTCTGCCCGTCGAGCTGCTTTTTGGCGTTTGCAAGCTCTTTTTCCATGCGTGCGCGCTCTTTTTCAAGATCGACAAGCTCTGCCATGGGCATGAACATGCGCGCGTTATCGGTTATGACGGACACCATACCGTCGGTGCTCTCGGGAAGCTCCGCTCTGACCTCAACGCCGGAGGCATAGGCCAGCTTGCAGATAAACTTCTCGCCGTCGGTGAATGCCTTTGCCTTGTCGGTGACGATGATAAGGTGGCTCTTTCTGGACGGGGGTACGTTCATCTCGGATCTGCGCGCGCGGACGGCCTTGATGGCATCCATGACCATTCCGAAGTTTGCCTCGTCCTCGGGGAAGTTGAGCTTTTCGCTGTACTCGGGGTAAGACTGCATCATGAGCGCATCGCCCTCGTGAGGCAGCGCCTGCCATATTTCCTCGGTGATAAACGGCATGAACGGGTGCAGGAGCTTGAGTATCTCAACAAGGACATACAGAAGCACGCGCTGGGCGCTCTCCTTTGCCGCTTCGTTATCGCCGTTCAGGCGCGGTTTTGTCAGTTCAATGTACCAGTCGCAGTAATCATCCCAGATGAAATCGTATATCTTGCCTGCCGCAACACCCAGCTCAAAGCTGTCCATATTATCGCAGACCTCTTTGACGACGCGGTTGAGCTTGGAGAGGATCCACTTATCCTCGGTCTCAAGCGTCTCGGGCAGATGATTATCCTCAACGGTGAGGTTCATCATGACAAAGCGCGATGCGTTCCATATCTTGTTGCAGAAGTTGCGCATTGCCTCGCACTTTTCAACGTAGAAGCGCATGTCGTTGCCGGGGCTGTTGCCGGTTATAAGGTTAAAGCGCAGCGCGTCCGCGCCGTACTTTTCGGCCATCTCCAGCGGATCAATGCCGTTGCCGAGGCTCTTTGACATTCTGCCCTGACTGTCGCGTACAAGGCCGTGGATGAACACTGTGTGGAACGGCTCCTTTTTCATCTGCTCCATGCCGGAAAAGATCATTCGCGCGACCCAGAAGAAGATGATATCATAACCCGTTACCATGACCGAGGTCGGATACCAGTAGTCAAGCTCGGGGGTCTTGTCCGGCCAGCCCATGGTCGAGAACGGCCAGAGTGCGGAGCTGAACCATGTATCGAGAACGTCCTCTTCCTGATGGATATTCTTGCTGTGGCAATGTTCACACTCACAGGGATCGGTGCGAGACACGGTTATCTTGCCGCAATCGTCGCAGTACCATGCCGGTATTCTGTGCCCCCACCAGAGTTGACGGGAGATGCACCAGTCGTGGACATTTTCCATCCAGTTCATATAGGTCTTTGTAAAGCGCTCGGGGACGAATTTTATTCTTCCGTCCTTAACGATCTCGATCGCCGCCTCGGCCAGAGGCTTCATCTTGACAAACCACTGGGGGCTTGTGAGCGGCTCGACGACGGTGCCGCAGCGGTAGCAGCAGCCGACGTTGTGGTTATACGGCTCGACCTTAACGAGATAGCCCTGCTCCTCGAGGTCGGCTACGATGGCCTTGCGCGCCTCGTAGCGATCCATGCCGTTATACTTTCCGCCGTTTATTATCTTCGCGTCCTCGTCGATGCAAAGTATCTGCTCGAGATTGTGTCTGAGGCCGACCTCATAGTCGTTCGGGTCGTGGCAGGGCGTCATTTTGACAGCGCCCGTGCCGAAGCCGAGCTCAACATACTCGTCGGCAACGATGGGGAGCTTTCTGCCGACCAGCGGCAGGATGGCGTTCTTGCCGACAAGGTGCTTATAGCGCTCGTCATCGGGGTGAACGGCAACGCCGGAGTCGCCGAGCATGGTCTCGGGACGTGTGGTCGCGATGATGAACTCCTCGTCAGAATCCTCGATGGGGTATCTTATGTGCCAGAACGAGCCGGGCATATCCTTGTACTCGACCTCGGCGTCGGAAAGCGCCGTGCGGCACTTAGGGCACCAGTTGATGATGCGGCTGCCCTTATAGATAAGTCCCTTTTCGTACAGCTCGCAGAATGTTTCGCGCACGCTCTTTGCGCGTGTCTCGTCCATCGTGAACGCGCTTCTGTCCCAATCGCAGGATGCGCCGAGCACCTTCTGTTGCTCAACGATGCGGTTGCCGTATTTATTCTTCCACTCCCAGACGCGGTCGAGGAATTTCTCGCGGCCAAGATCATAACGGGTAAGGCCCTCCTTAACGCGCAGCTCCTCTTCGACCTTTATCTGCGTTGCGATACCTGCGTGATCCGTGCCGGGGAGCCAGAGCGCGGCATAGCCCTGCATGCGCTTATAGCGCGTCAGTATGTCCTGCAAGGTCGAGTCGAGCGCGTGACCCATGTGCAGCTGACCTGTCACGTTGGGGGGCGGCATAACTATTGAAAACGGCTTTTTGTCGGGGTCTATGACGCCCTTGAAGCAGCCGTGCGACTGCCACATTTCATATATTCTTTTTTCAACCGTACCGGGGTCATACACCTTCGGCAGCTCTTTCATATCTTATCCTCCTTAACAAATAAAAAACTGCGCCCTGACATTCATCAGGGCGCAGTATTACGCGGTACCACCTGAATTCCGCGCGATGCGCGGCACTCACTGCTCTGTAACGGGAGCGCCCGTCCGGCCTACTTGAATTTCGGCACGGCTGCTCGGGACCGACCTTCGGCGGCACGCCTTAGGAACTTTCACCGTCCGTTCCCTCTCTGAAAAGCATGCTTGGCTTACTCCTGTCCGTCATTGCCTTTAGCAAAATATATTATATGCACTTTTTACCCAAAAAGTCAAGCCGGGATTTTCAGCTCATGCGATAGTACTGCCAGCAGTGCAGCTTATCTATCGTCGGCTGCTCGGCGTCGCTGTTCACTCCGGTCTTTATAACTGGGATCTCGCGGCGCAGGTCGTAAAGGAAGCTGAAAAACGGCTCGCTCTTTGCGCAGCCTGCAAGCTCAAGGGTAACTTCGCCAAGGAAGTTTGCGCTTATATATCCGTCCTCGGGGATATCCAGCGACGCAAAGCGATCAGCAAAATCCGAGGTTTTTGCATACGCGTCGTTTGCCCATATGACAAAGGGAGCCGAGCAGTTTGCGACCACGTCATCGGCAATATCCATGCCGATCTCGTTATACGCAAGATAATCCGCGCCGAGGTTCGGCCTGTGATCTCCGAAAAACACGAGCACATACGGATCATCAAGGCTGTTTAAATACTCCGTCAGCTCAAGCAGCATATCCGAAGAGCACTTCACGCCGTAGGCATACACCGACAAAAGCTCCTCGGCATAGTCGCTCAGCTGAACGCTTGTCTGCACCTTGGGAACCTCAAAATCGTATTTTGAATATGTATACGCCTGATGGTTCTGAATTGTCGTTGCGTAGGTGAACAACCTCTCGCCGTTCTGTGTGCGCTCGGAAACAAGCTGCTTTAGGTTTTTGAGGAAGGAGGTCTCCATATTGGATTTATCCTCAAGATCCTCAACAAACACTCTCTCGTCAACGCCGAGGAAGCTCAGCGCCGAATCGCGGTTATAAAACCAGCTGCTGCCCGGGTGGAAATAAAGGCTTGAATATCCCTGATCCCCCAGAACCGTCGCCATGGACGGCACAGAGTGATGGAACGATCTCATTGCGGAATTTGATGTTTCGCTTATGAGGTTTGTCTGCATGCCGGTGAGCACGTCAAACTCGGTATTCGCTGTTCCCGCTCCGAAATTGGGAACAACGATGTGCCCGTTTATGCTGTTGGGGCTTGAAGCGACCTCGTAAAAGCCGTGCATCGGATCGTCTTCCTCGGAATATGTAAAGGCGTCGGCATCGGTGACGTCATTGAACGCCTCGCACATTATCATGATTATCTGCGGCTTTACGCCCTCCGGCTCCTCGGTTTTCTGCTCTGAAATATAGCTTTCAACCGTCTTTGCGGAGTAATCGTCAGGCTTATCGACGGTGTAGAGATTGAAGTTATATAAAAAGCAATAGTTAAGGCCCAGCTCGTTGAATATCGTCGTTACGTTATACACAGAGCTTACGGGGAACGAGGCATAAAGCTCCCTGTCGCGATAAAGGCCGAAGAATGCGCCTGCGAAAACAGCTATGCTCAGCACGATGCCGACTATACGCGGCACAGCAGGGCGTTTCCTCGTTCTGCCAAGTACGATCGCAAGGGCTATAAAAACGGCTGTCGATAAAACGATCACCGCTATGACCGCCGGGTGAAGATCAAGCCTGTAATCGCCGGAGGCCTGAAGCGCCTCACGCAGCAGAAGTACGTCCGCCGGGACAAGCGGATCATCGCGTCCGTCTATCTTGAGCAGATTTGCATACGACAGCAGCCCAAATACAAGGTTCGCGGCGGCTCCGGAGGCAAAGCTGTTCATGCAGGCAAAATATATCACGAGCAGCAGCACGGCTATCGGCAGGACGTTCAGAAGTATAAGAAGCGGATTTCTGAGCATAAAGCCTACCGTGTGCCTGAAGGAGCCCGGTGATATGTATATGCACATAAGGAATATCCAGCCCGTGAGCAGCAGAAGCTCAAGCCATGTAAACCTGCTGTGAATATCTTTCAGCTTAGAAAACTTACCGTTCATTATCCATCATTCGCCGCGCTCAGCGCCCCAGAAGAACAGCGCTACCGTACCGGGGCCGGTGTGGCTGCCGATGGTCGTGCCGACATAGTTTATCTCGACCTTGCCGTTGAGCTTGGGGAAGCGCTCCTCGACGAGCTGCTACTTCCTTTGCGTCCTCGACGCAGCCCGACTGAGAAATATAGCATTTGCCGGAATAGTCAAGTCCGTCGTCCGCGCACTGCTCCATGCGGTCAACGATAGTCTTTATGACCTTTTTCTTCGTGCGGATCTTTTCCCTGGGAATAAGTCTGCCAAGGTTATCCATGTTAAGCAGAGGGCAGATATTGAGCATCGTTCCGAAGAAGCCTGCCGCCTTTGAAATTCTGCCGCCCTTGACATAGAAGCTAAGGTCTGTCGAGAAGAACCAGTGGTGCAGATTGAGCTTATGTGCCTCTATCCAGTCGTGAGCCTCGTCAATGCTCATGCCCTCGTCGCGCTTATCGGCAAGAGCGTCCATCAGCAGGCCGTAGCCCGAGGATGCGCCGAGGGAATCGACTATGTATATCTTGCGATCGGGGTATTCCTCGGCGAGCATGGCTGCTGCATTGCGCGCGGAGTTCACTGTGCCGGAAATGCCGCTGGAGAGCGTGACATGCAGAATGTCCTTGCCCTCTTTGAGGAAGGGCGTGAAATAGTCGATATACTCGGCAACGTTTACCTGGCTTGTCTTGGTATCGGCACCTTCGGCCATTTTCTTATAAAACTCTTCAAACGGCATGCTTTGGCCGAGATCGTCCATGTAATCCTCGCCGTCGAGCATGTAATGGAAGCATACATACTTGATGTCGCGCGCTTCAAAGTGTTCCTTAGTGAGGTCTGCCGTCGAGCAGCAGCTAATTATATAGTCAGACATTTTTTCCTCCCGAATTAAAAATTCCGCCCGTATACAGCGGATACTCCATTATATACGGGCAGAATTTGAAATGCAATAAATATTGCAATAAATTTTTTAAGTTATCAGCCGAACATGGTCATAAGCTCTTCGCAGCTTGTAACACCGACTTCCTTGCTGAGCTGCTTGCCGTCCTTGAAGGCGATAAGCGTCGGGATGCTCATAACGCCGAAGCGCTGAGCTATGGCCGGTACCTCGTCAACATCGAGCTTGCAGACCCGGACTCTCCCCTCCATCTGCTTATCAAACTCCTCGAGTATCGGAGCCTGCATGCGGCAGGGGCCGCACCATGTTGCCCAGAAATCGACCAGCACGAGGCCGGAGGAGGTGATCGAATCGAAGTTATCCTTTGTAAGATGCATAATAGACATTTTTCATATCTCCTTTTCTGTGTTTATATATTCGCATGCCGACAGGGCGGCGATGTTGCCGTCGCCCACGGCCTTTGCTATCTGATACGGTGCGCCGGTGCAGTCGCCGGCAGCAAAAACGCCCTTGATGTTGGTTTTGCAGCTGCGGTCGGTTTTGATTATGCCGCGCTCGGATTCAATGCCGGAAACAAGGCTTTCGGCCGTGAGGGTGTCCTTGAGGATGAACACGCAATCGACGGCGTATTCCGTTCCGTCGGCAACAAGGGTATCGGCCTTCATGCCGCCGCGGATATCAAACTTCTCCCTGCCGGAAAAGCTCAGCACCTTGCAGCCGATATCGCTCAGAAACTGCGCATCGTGCCGTGCCTCCTCGCTGTCGCCGATAACGGCAACCGTTTTTCCCTTATAGAGCATGCCGTCGCAGGTCGCGCAGTAGCTCACTCCCCTGCCGAGAAACTCGGTCTCGCCCGGGCATATCGGGCGGCGGCTTATGCCAGCTGCAACGATAACGGCGCTTGATTCATAAAATTCCCTGCCGACGGCAACCCCTATCGTTTTGCCCAGCGGCACAACGCTCAGCGCGCGGCCTTGTATCACCTCGGCGTCGCTTTCCTCAAGCTGGCGGCGCATTGCTTTGACGATGTCGCTGCCTGTGCCGGACATGCCGGGATAATTGCTCACGCTTTCGGCAAGCCAGAGCTTGCTGCTCTCCGGCGGATTTGAGATAACGCCCGTTTTTTTGCCTCGGTTGCAGGCCGTCAGCGCCGCCGAAACTCCGGCCGGGCCTGCGCCGATGATGAGTATATCAAATTTTTCGCTCATATTTATCACCTGTGATCATATTATCACAGTTTTCGCGTTTTCTCAATCGTATATGCAACAGCAGTGCTAAATTTAAGTTTTATTATTGTAATTGAGTCAAATATCGTTTATAATTTCTTTATCCAATATTACAGGAGTACAACCATGGAAGAGATAAGCAAGAATTTTATTGAAAACTTTATCGACGAGGACCTTGCCGAGGGCGGCAGATTCGCCGGAATGCAGGTGCACACCCGTTTTCCGCCCGAACCGAACGGATATCTGCACATCGGCCACTGCAAGGCGCTTATCATAGATTTCGGCACAGCCGAGAAATACGGCGGCATCTGCAACCTGCGCATGGACGACACAAATCCGGCCAAGGAGGACACCGAGTATGTCGATGCCATCCAGGAGGATATCCACTGGCTTGGCTTTGACTGGGGTGACCGCTTTTTCTACGGCTCGGATTACTTTGAAAAGACCTATGAGTATGCTCTTGAGCTTATAAAAAAAGGGCTTGCTTATGTCTGTGAGCTCACGCCCGAGCAGTTTAAGGAATATCGCGGCGATACGAGCAAGCCTGCCGTAAGCCCTTACAGAGACAGACCTGTTGAGGAAAACCTCGACCTGTTCGAGCGCATGAAAAACGGCGAATTTTCCGAGGGAAAATACACGCTGCGCGCAAAGATCGACCTTGCCTCCGGCAACTTCAACATGCGCGATCCCGTGCTCTACCGCATCAGATATATCGAGCACCACCGTCAGGGCACGAAGTGGTGTATCTTCCCCATGTACGACTTTGCCCATCCCATTCAGGACGCGCTCGAGGGAATAACCCACTCGCTGTGCTCGCTTGAGTATGAAGACCACCGTCCGCTGTACGACTGGGTGATAAACAACGTCTCCGTGCCCTCAAAGCCTCGTCAGATCGAGTTTGCCCGTCTTGGCATAAACTATACCGTTCTGAGCAAGCGCAAGCTCAGAAGGCTTGTCGAGGAAGGGCTTGTCTCCGGCTGGGACGATCCGCGCATGCCGACGCTGTGCGGTCTGCGCCGCCGCGGCTATACGCCGCAGTCAGTCCGCAATTTCTGCGAGAGGATCGGCGTTGCAAAGGTTCCGAGCACTGTTGAGTTTTCATTCCTTGAGCACTGCCTGCGCGAGGATCTTAACGATCACGCTCAGCGCGCGATGGCAGTCCTGCGCCCGATAAAGCTCACGATAACTAACTATCCCGAGGGTCAGAGCGAAGAGCTTGACGTTGAGAATAACCCCAACGATCCCGAGGCCGGAACTCGAAAGGTCACTTTCTCGCGCAATTTGTGGATCGAGTCCGAGGACTTCCTTGAAGCTCCCGTTCCCAAGTACAAAAGGCTTTATTCCGAAGGCCCCGAGTGCCGCCTGAAGGGTGCATATCTCATCACCTGCACAGGCTGCGTTAAGGATGCCGACGGCAATGTTACCGAGGTTCTTGCGACCTATGATCCCGAAAGCCGCGGCGGAGATCCTGCCGACGGCCGCAAGGTCAAGGGTGCAACGATACACTGGGTCGATGCAAACAACTTCGCCGACGCGGAGGTCAGGCTTTACAGCAATCTGTTCTCCGATCCCGATCCGGACGCTGCGGACAAGGATTATATAAGCTGCCTCAACCCCGACTCGCTCGAGGTTCTCACGGGCTGCAAGCTTGAAAAGATGCTTGAGGGCGCTGCCGCTCCGGCTCAGTTCCAGTTCCTTCGCATGGGCTACTTCTGCGTTGACAGCAAGGATTCGTCCCCGGAACACCTCGTATTCAATCGCGCGGTTGCGCTTAAAGACAGCTTCAAGAAATAAGGAGGGTCACATGGACTACAAAGCTGCGGTTATCACGGTTAGCGACAGATGCTCGACAGGCGAAAAGGTCGATAAAAGCGGCCCTGCCGTCGCTCAGATGCTCGAGGAGGCAGGCTTCCCCGTTATCTACAGAGGGCTTGTTCCCGACGAGCGGCACGAGATATCTGCCGAGTTTATAAAATGCGCATACGAGCTTGGCGCAGATCTCATAGTTTCAACAGGCGGAACTGGCTTCGGCAAGCGCGACATCACCCCCGAGGCTACGCGCGACGTTATCTCGCGAGAGATACCGGCCATTCCCCAGGCGATGCTGCATTACAGTCTCAGCCTTACTCCGCGCGCAATGCTCACAAGGGGCGTCGCCGGAATACGCGGCAAAAGCCTCATTCTCAACCTCCCCGGCAACGAGGGCGGCGCAAAACAGAATTTGAGCGCGGTGCTCGGCGTTCTTGAGCATGCGCTGCAAATGATCTCAAAGGACGAATAAACGATACAAAATTTAAAACCACGGCTAAAGCTTTAGCTGTGGTTTTTAATTTCATCAAGCGTCATTATCTGCGCGCCTATGCGCTGCATATCCTCGAGGTTTGCGCGCTGCACCTGCGGCGTTACGGACGATGTGCAGTCGCTGAGCACGATAACGTCATAGTCGAGCGACAGAGCGTCGTAGCAGGTCGTGCGGATGCAGTTTGGCGTTGTGGTTCCGGCAAGCACGACCGTCTGCACACCGAGCCGGCGCAGGACAAGGTCAAGGCTCGTTGCGAAAAACGCCGAGAAGCGCGGCTTTATCATGACCCGGTCGCTGTCAATGACCTCAAATTCCTCGGGAAACGCATCGGACATGCTCTCATCGCAAGCCTCCGACAGCGGCTTCCTCCCCCGTCTGCCCACACCTTGGCGCGCGCTTTCTCAACGTCACTGCCGTCGGCGCGATAGTGCCGCACGGCGTAAAACACCGGGAGCTCAGCTTCGTGGAAAAAGCGTATCGCCTCAGCGCATGCAGGCACCGTTCCGGCAGCCCCGGCTATGCAGATCGGCGAGGACGGGTCGATAAATCCTCTCTGCATGTCGATCATTATAAGTGCTGTTTTGTCCATGCTCTCCTCCTGAACTGTTGCTGACAATATGATAACGCCAACAGGGCAAAAAGTAAAGGGGCGCGAATGCGCCACTCAGTGTGTCAAAAAAGTCTGTTACTTTTTGCACGCTTCATAAACGCCGCATTTTTCGTGAAAATAACCACCCGACTTTTTCAGCCGGGTGGTTTTGTTATTATTACGTTATCAAAGTGCGTTGGTCTTGCCGACGAGTGCGGACAGGTCAACGTACTGAGCAGGATCGTCGGTAACGGTATCATCGGTCTGCTCCTTGAAGTCGCGGTACATGGAAAGTCCTGTGCCGGCCGGGATAAGCTTGCCGATGATGACGTTTTCCTTCAGGCCGACAAGGTGATCGACCTTGCCCTTGATAGCCGCCTCGGTAAGAACCTTGGTGGTCTCCTGGAAGGATGCTGCCGACAGGAAGCTTTCCGTTGCCAGAGAAGCCTTGGTGATACCCATGAGAAGCTGGGTGTAGGTCGCCTTGCTGAGGCCCTCCTCGCCTGCTTCGATGCGCTCTTCGATCTTGCGGTTTGCTGCCTTGAGCTCGCCGATATCGACGGTCGAGCCGGAGAGCAGATCGGTGCTTCCGGAATCCTCGATCTTGACCTTGCGCATCATCTGGCGGACGATGATCTCGATATGCTTATCGTTGATATCAACGCCCTGCTGACGGTAAACCTTCTGGACCTCCTGAATGATATAGGTGCGAACGCCGGGACGGCCGAACTCATCATCGTCGATGCCGCGGATGCGCAGAACATCGTGCGGGCTGAGTGCGCCGCTGGTCAGCTCCTGACCCTTATCGACATGGTCGCCGTTCTTGACGAGAATACCTGCCGAGTGAGGAACGGTGTAGACCTTTGTTTCACCCTCTTCCTCGCTGGTGACGCTTATTGCAAACAGCGCGCCCTTCTTTGTCTCCTCGATGGAAACCGTGCCGGAAACCTCGGCAAGGACAGCCATCTTCTTGGGCTTGCGCGCCTCGAACAGCTCTTCAACACGGGGAAGACCCTGAGTGATATCGTCGCCTGCGATACCGCCGGTGTGGAAGGTACGCATGGTAAGCTGAGTACCGGGTTCGCCGATGGACTGAGCCGCGATAACGCCGACGGCTTCGCCTGCGCTGACGGGCTGCCCGATCGCAAGGTTGATGCCGTAGCACTTTGCGCACACGCCGGTGCGAGCCTCACAGGACAGAACGCTGCGGATGAGCACTCGCTCGATGCCGTGCGCCTCAAGGATCTCTGCGTCCGCAGGCATAAGCATATGATCGGTATCAAACAGCACCTCGCCGGTCTGCGGATCGCAGACGGGAACTGCTGGGAATCTGCCGTGGATGCTGGTGCCGAAGGACTGGACGAGCTGGCCCTTGTCGTAGATGGCAGCTGCCCATACGCCGTCATGCGTGCCGCAGTCGGGCTCGCGGATGATAACATCCTGGCAGACATCGACCATTCGACGGGTAAGGTAACCGGAGTCGGCTGTACGAAGTGCGGTATCGGCAAGGCCTTTACGAGCGCCTCGGGAGGAGATGAAGTACTCCAGAACGCTGAGGCCTTCACGGAAGTTTGCCTTGATCGGGATCTCGATGGTCTTACCGGAGGTGTTAGCCATAAGGCCGCGCATACCGGCAAGCTGACGGATCTGGTTCATGGAGCCACGAGCACCGGAGTTTGCCATCATGTAGATAGGATTGTAGGTATCCAGGCAGTTCTGCAGTGCGCTGGTGACGTCCTTGGTGGTCTGCTCCCACTCGGAAACGACCAGACGATAGCGCTCATCATCGGTGATGAAGCCGCGCTTGAACTGACGCTCGATTGCGAGGACCTTGTTCTCAGTTTCGCTGATGAGGGTCTTTTTTCGCTTCGGGGACGGTCATATCGGCGATGGAGATCGTGATAGCGCCCACGGTCGAATACTTATAGCCCATTGCCTTGATGCCGTCAAGCACCTCGGCGGAAATGGTGAAATCGTGGATCTTGATGCAGCGGTCGATGATATCGCCGAGCTGCTTCTTGCCGACCTGGAAGCCGATCTCATGGTCAAAGGCATGCTCCGGATCGCTTCTGTCAACATAGCCGAGATCCTGGGGGATCTTCTCGTTGAAGATTATTCTGCCGACGGTGCTCTCTATGACCTTGGACTTCTCAACGCCGTCAAAGCTCTTGGTAACACGAACGAGGATAGGCGCATGCAGGCCGACCTCGCCCTGGCTGTATGCCATGACAGCCTCGTTGGGGTCACGGTATATAAGCAGGGGCTTGTAAGACGGATCCTTGCCGCCCTCGGCTGCTGCCTTTTCCTCGGCTGCGACGAACTCATCGCCGTCAACGATCTCGTTTGCAGGCAGATCGGTGTCGCCGGGGTCGGTGACGAACACATGCTCTGCGCCCTTTTCGGCCTTGCCTATACGCTTCATTGTCAGGTAGTAGGAGCCGAGGATCATATCCTGAGTAGGAACGGTTACGGGGTGGCCGTCCTGCGGACGCAGGAGGTTGTTTGCCGAGAGCATGAGTATTCTTGCCTCGGCCTGCGCTTCGGCGGACAGAGGAACGTGGATAGCCATCTGGTCGCCGTCGAAGTCGGCGTTGTATGCTGTACATACCAGAGGATGCAGCTTGAGCGCGCGGCCCTCAACGAGGATAGGCTCGAACGCCTGAATGCCCAGACGGTGCAGAGTAGGTGCGCGGTTGAGCAGCACGGGGTGCTCCTTGATGACAACCTCGAGCGCGTCCCAAACCTCGGTGCGCTGCTTATCGACCATCTTCTTTGCGGACTTGATGTTGTTTGCAACGCCGTCCTCAACGAGCTTCTTCATAACGAAGGGGCGGAACAGCTCAATGGCCATTTCCTTGGGAACGCCGCACTGATAGATCTTAAGATCAGGGCCGACAACGATAACGCTACGGCCGGAGTAGTCAACGCGCTTGCCCAGCAGGTTCTGACGGAAACGTCCCTGCTTGCCCTTAAGCATATCCGACAGCGACTTGAGCGCACGGGAGTTTGCGCCGGTCACGGCTCTGCCGCGGCGGCCGTTGTCGATAAGTGCGTCAACGGCTTCCTGAAGCATGCGCTTCTCGTTGCGCACGATGATGTCGGGCGCGTTGAGCTGGATAAGTCTCTTAAGACGGTTATTGCGGTTAATGACGCGGCGGTACAGATCGTTGAGGTCGCTTGTTGCGAAGCGGCCGCCGTCGAGCTGGACCATGGGGCGGATCTCGGGAGGAATGACCGGCAAAATGTCGATTATCATCCACTCGGGCTTGTTGCCGCTCTGGCGGAATGCCTCGACGACCTCAAGGCGCTTGACGAGCTTTGCCTTCTTCTGGCCGGAGGCGTTTGCCAGTTCTTCTCTGAGCTGAGCGGAAAGCTGCTCGCAGTCGATCTGCTGGAGGAGCTTCTTTATCGCCTCGGCGCCCATGCCGGCGTCAAAGTCGTCCTCGTACTTCTCGCGCATGTCGCGATACTCTTTTTCGGTGAGTATCTGGCAGCGCTTTTCCAGCGGAGTGAAGCCGGGGTCGATAACTATATAGTTTGCAAAGTACAGGACCTTCTCGAGCATTCTCGGAGTGAGGTCGAGCAGCAGGCCCATGCGGCTGGGTATGCCCTTGAAGTACCAGATATGAGATACGGGGGCGGCAAGCTCTATGTGACCCATGCGCTCGCGGCGAACCTTGCTCTTTGTGACTTCAACGCCGCAGCGGTCGCAGATCTTGCCCTTGTAGCTGATCTTCTTGTACTTGCCGCAGTGGCACTCCCAGTCCTTGGTCGGTCCGAAAATGCGCTCGCAGAACAGGCCGTCGCGCTCGGGCTTGAGGGTGCGGTAGTTGATGGTCTCGGGCTTGGTGACCTCGCCGGAGGACCAGGAAAGGATCATTTCAGGGGAGGCAATGCCTATTTTTATGGCGTCAAACGGTGTAAAACTCATTATTATTCATCCTCCTCACTGTAGTCATCATCGGACATGAAACCGAAATCATCATCGTCGGTCTCGGGAACGTCCTCAATCGTATAGCCCTCGGCCTCGATATCGTCGTCATCGGACATGGTATCGTACATCTCGTCCTTCATCTTGGGAACGAAATCGTCATCGTCATCATCCTTGAGTTCGATCTCCTGGCCGTCCTTATCCAGAACGCGGATATCAAGACACAGAGACTGAAGCTCCTTGACCAGGACCTTGAACGATTCGGGTACGCCGGGCTGCGGAATATTGTCGCCCTTTACGATGCTCTCATAGGTGCGTACACGGCCTGTGACATCGTCGGACTTGACAGTGAGTATCTCCTGCAGGGGGTGTACGCCGCACCGTAAGCCTCGAGGGCCCAAACTTCCATTTCGCCGAAGCGCTGGCCGCCGAACTGAGCCTTGCCGCCGAGAGGCTGCTGGGTAACGAGGCTGTAGGGGCCGGTGCTGCGAGCATGGATCTTATCATCGACCAAGTGGTGCAGCTTGAGGAAGTAGACCCAGCCGACAGTTACGTCGTTATCAAATTTATTTTTCGCCGGTGCGGCCGTCATACAGGACGCTCTTGCCGTCCTCGCGCAGGCCGGCCTGACGCAGGGTATCGCGGATGGTGGATTCGTTTGCGCCGTTGAAGATAGGCGTTGCGACCTTCCAGCCGAGTGCCTGAGCCGCATAGCCGAGGTGAACCTCGAGAACCTGACCGATATTCATACGGGAAGGAACGCCCAGGGGGTTAAGGACTATATCAAGCGGAGTGCCGTCGGGCAGATAAGGCATATCCTCACGCGGAAGTATGCGCGAGACAACGCCCTTGTTGCCGTGGCGGCCGGCCATCTTATCGCCGACGGAGATCTTACGCTTCTGAGCGATGTAAACACGCACGACCTGATTTACGCCGGGGCTCATCTCATCGCCGTTTTCACGGGTGAACACCTTGACGTCAACGATTATGCCGCTCTCGCCGTGGGGAACCTTGAGCGAGGTATCGCGAACCTCTCTCGCCTTTTCGCCGAAGATGGCGCGGAGCAGTCTCTCCTCTGCGGTGAGGTCTGTCTCGCCCTTCGGGGTCACCTTACCGACGAGGATATCACCGGCACGGACCTCTGCGCCGACAGTGATTATGCCGCGCTCATCAAGGTACTTGAGTGCATCGTCACCCACACCGGGGATATCACGGGTGATCTCCTCGGGTCCGAGCTTGGTATCGCGTGCGTCGCACTCGTATTCCTCAACATGGATAGAGGTGAACACATCTTCCATGACAAGGCGCTCGTTAAGCAGGATAGCGTCCTCGTAGTTGTAGCCTTCCCAGGTCATGAAGCCGACGAGGATGTTCTTGCCGAGGGATATCTCGCCGTCCTTGGTGCTCGGGCCGTCTGCAATGACGTCGCCCTCGTGAACGCGCTCGCCGAGAGAAACGATGGGTCTCTGGTTTACACAGGTACCCTGGTTGGAGCGTGCAAACTTTATGAGCTTATAGTTCTTTATATCTCCGGAATCGTATTTGATGGAGATGTTCTGCGCATCGGCGCGGACGACCTCGCCGTCGCCTTCCGCGAGAACGACAACACCGGAGTCAACTGCGCACTTGTGCTCGATGCCGGTTGCGACGATAGGCGCCTGAGTTGTCATAAGAGGCACTGCCTGGCGCTGCATGTTCGCGCCCATCAGTGCGCGGTTTGCGTCGTCGTTTTCGAGGAACGGGATCATCGCGGTCGCGATGGATACCATCATACGGGGGCTTATATCAATGTAATCGACTCTCTCGCGGTCGACCTCGACGATCTCGTCGCGGTGGCGGCAGGTTATGCGCTTATTGATAAGGCAGCCGTTTTCGTCGCGCGGTTCGGTTGCAGGAGCAACGATGTAGTTATCCTCCATGTCGGCGGTCAGGTAATCAACCTGATCTGTGACGCGGCAGGTACCCTTCTCGACCTTCTGGAAAGGTGCAACGAGGAAGCCGTACTCGTTTGCTCTTGCGTAGGATGCAAGGTAAGAGATAAGTCCGATGTTCGGGCCTTCGGGAGTCTCTATGGGGCACAGACGTCCATAGTGGCTGTAGTGAACGTCGCGGACGTCGAAGGAGGCTCTCTCACGGCTCAGACCGCCGGGGCCGAGTGCCGACATACGGCGCTTGTGAGTAAGCTCAGACAGGGGGTTTGTCTGATCCATGAACTGCGACAGTGGGCTGGAACCGAAGAATTCTTTGATCGCCGCGGTCACGGGGCGGATATTTATAAGGCTCTGAGGAGTTACGATATCAAGATCCTGCAGGGTCATACGCTCGCGGATAACACGCTCCATACGGGAGAAGCCGATGCGGAACTGGTTCTGCAGCAGCTCGCCGACGCAGCGAACGCGGCGGTTGCCGAGGTGGTCGATATCATCCTTCTCGCCGATGCCGTAAGCAAGGCAGTTGAGATAGTTGACGGATGCAAACATATCGTCAACAACGATGTGCTTCGGGATAAGTACATCTATATTTTCAAGGATAGCTTCCTTGAGAGCGTCGCCGGAGTACTGCTCCATGAGGCTCTTGAGGACGATGCCGCGAACCTTTTCCTTGATGCCGAGCTCCTCGGGGTCGATATCGACCATACTCTGCAGAGGAACCATGCCGTTGGAGAAGACCTTGACGGTCTTGCCGTCAACATCGAGCCAGACCTCAACAACACCGGCAGCGTCGATCTTCTCGGCCATGTCGCGTGAGATGACCTCGCCTGCGTCGGCAATAATCTCGCCGGTCGAGGGGTCTGCAACGGGCATTGCCAGCGTAAAGCCGTTTATTCTGCCGCGCAGAGCCAGCTTCTTGTTGAACTTATAGCGGCCGACATTGGAGATGTCGTAGCGGCGGCGGTCAAAGAACAGTCCGTCGAGCAGGGACTCGGCGCTTTCGACAGTGGGAGGATCGCCGGGGCGCAGCTTGCGGTAGATCTCCATAAGGCACTCGTCACGGCTGGTGGTGGTGTCCTTATCAACGGTGACCGCTATGCGCTCGTCATCGCCGAAGATCTCCTTCAGGCGCTCGTTTGTGGTCGCGCCGACGATGGGATCGGGAGTGCAGGAAAGCCATGTTTCGGGCTTTGTCTCATCATACTTGCCCATTGCCTTGAGGAACCAAGTGATGGGAAGCTTTCGGTTTTTATCTATACGGACATAGAAGGTGTTGTTCGCGTCGGTCTCGTACTCAAGCCATGCGCCGTGATACGGGATGACGGTCGCCGCGTAAATGCTCGTCATGCTGCGGTCGGTGGTCTTATCGTAGTACACACCGGGGCTGCGGACGATCTGGGAGACGATAACACGCTCGGCGCCGTTGATTATAAATGTGCCGCCGGCTGTCATGAGCGGAAAATCGCCCATGAAGATCTCCTGCTCCTTGATCTCTTCGGTTTCGAGATTGCGCAGACGCACGCTTACCTTCAGCGGCGCCGCATACGTTGCATCGCGTGCCTTGCACTCTTCTTCCGTATACTTGGGCTTTTCGTCCATGGAATAATCCACAAAGCTCAGCTCAAGATTGCCGGAATAGTCGGTCACGGCGTCGGTATCTCTAAATACTTCGCGCAGACCGGTCTCGAGAAACCACTTGTAGCTCTTCTTCTGAATCTCCAAAAGGTTGGGCATGTCCTGGATTTCTTCGTACCGTGCAAAGCTCTTTCTGAGAGTTTTGCCGTAGAGAACGTCTTTTGGCATTCGTACACACTCCTTAATCGTAATCGAGAACGCCCGGGTGAGTTGTTTATTTTGCTCACTTCGGTGTTGTATTTACGTTTGGTTGATGGTATATTGTGATTGTAAACACTGGGGTGCCAGTCGTTTCACCACATGATAACATAGCAAGTTATTCTATCATTGTATATATAGCTATGTCAAGAAATATTTTGTGAAAAATGAATTTTTCGTCGGCTGCTATAACTGGCAGCCGCTTTTTTTGTACGAAATGGAGTGAAAATGGAGCTTTTTAACCTCATATCGCTTGCCGTGATCTTCGGCGTGGCCATGCTGCTGCTTTACCGGCAGGGAATTTTTCGCGATAAGGCTCTGCTCGTGTGCGCCCTTGTGCTCACGGCGGCAGCCATGCTCATCCGCGGATTTTATTTTGATGTGCAAAGCGATGATTACACGACT
>VOFK01001468.1_pt1 | contig 78951 bp, 93 predicted proteins | sample 5384121 | NCBI WGS metagenome assembly VOFK01 (sample SAMN12384730, study PRJNA508395) | human gut metagenome | isolation source: healthy gut J | host: Homo sapiens
ATTATTATTTGTCGCACTCAACCCGTTGAAAAAAACCGATACCCTTTAAATACAACTTACATACAACGATAAAAATTATGAGTTATCCCCAACTTTGTAATATACCTTATCAGAACCAACCTGACCTATTACGGAAAATCAAAAATACAAGACTGCAAAGTTATTTTTTCTTTCCTCAAAGTTTCGATAAGGAAAAATATTCCTATATCTTTGTAACTAGATATTTTTTTAAAAGACTACATTATGGCGAAAAAAGAAAGAAAAGAAAGAGAAGAAAGCCGGCAAGAGAATGAGTAAAAACAGTTAGCCGCGCTATTGATAGACTTTTTTCCATGCCAAACAAAGCGAGACGCTGAGCATGAAATATATTTTCTCAGAGTTACATCTCACCACTCACCCGCAGAAAATGCTATGCGTCGATATTCTTCACGAAATGCTGGATGATGACTATATCAGCGAAATAGAAAAGGGAAAGTTCCGTCTCAACAATCATGGAACAGAGATGACCGGCACCTTCCAACGGAAAAGTAACGGAAAGAATTCCTTCATCCCCGAAGGAGGGGGCGATCCTATCTTTGTGGCCGAACGCAACTCGGCCCATGCGATGAACAACGACAAAGTAAAGATCACCTTCTACGCCAAACGTAAAAACAAGGATGCCGAAGGGGAAGTAATAGAAATACTGGAACGTGCCAACGATACATTTGTCGGTACACTGGAAGTAGCCAAGTCGTATGCTTTTCTGGTGACGGAAAACCGCACACTTGCCAATGACATCTTTATCCCGAAAGAAAAGCTGAAAGGTGGTAAAACCGGAGACAAAGCGATTGTGAAAGTGACCGAATGGCCGGACAAGGCAAAAAATCCTATCGGACAAGTCATTGATATACTTGGCAAAGCCGGTGAAAACACTACGGAGATGCACGCCATTCTTGCCGAATTCGGTTTGCCTTATGTCTATCCGAAGTCGGTAGAGACAGCGGGCAGACAAGATTCCCGCCGAAATTTCAGCCGAAGAGATTGCCAAACGTGAGGACTTCCGCAAAGTTACCACTTTCACTATTGACCCGAAAGATGCCAAAGACTTCGACGATGCACTTTCTATCCGCAAATTGAAAGAAGGATTGTGGGAAGTAGGTGTACACATCGCCGATGTGACGCATTACGTGAAAGAAGGAGGAATCATTGACAAAGAGGCAGAAAAACGCGCCACTTCCGTCTATCTGGTGGACCGCACCATTCCGATGCTTCCCGAACGATTGTGTAACTTCATCTGTTCCCTCCGCCCGAATGAAGAAAAGCTGGCTTTCTCCGTAATCTTCAATATTACCGAAAAAGGTGAAGTCAAGGATTCACGCATCGTTCATACGGTTATCAACTCCGACCGCCGCTTTACTTACGAAGAGGCACAGCAAATTATCGAGACAAAAGAAGGAGACTTCAAGGAAGAAGTACTCACACTGGATACTATCGCCAAAGCACTTCGCGAAAAACGTTTTCAGCAGGAGCTATCAACTTCGACCGTTACGAAGTGAAGTTCGAGATCGATGAGAAAGGGAAACCTATCAGCGTTTACTTTAAGGAGTCAAAAGACGCCAATAAGCTGGTAGAAGAATTTATGTTGCTTGCCAACAGAACCGTAGCCGAAAAGGTAGGACGTGTGCCGAAGAATAAGAAAGCCAAAGTGCTCCCTTACCGTATCCACGACCTGCCCGACCCGGAAAAGCTGGAAAACTTGTCGCAGTTCATCACCCGTTTCGGCTATAAAGTACGTACAAGCGGTACAAAAACAGATATTTCAAAGTCTATTAACCACCTTCTGGACGATATTCATGGTAAGAAAGAAGAGAATCTGATTGAAACAGTTTCTATCCGTGCCATGCAGAAAGCGCGTTACTCTACGCATAACATCGGCCACTACGGACTGGCATTCGAATATTACACTCACTTCACCTCACCGATCCGCCGTTTCCCGGATATGATGGTACATCGTCTGTTGACGAAGTACATAAACGGAGGACGCAGCGTATCAGAAGCCAAATACGAAGACCTCTGCGACCACAGTTCGAACATGGAGCAAATAGCTGCCAACGCTGAACGCGCTTCTATCAAATATAAACAGGTAGAATTTATGAGCGAACGCTTTGGGGCAGATTTACGATGGCGTAATCTCCGGTGTAACCGAATGGGGACTCTACGTAGAACTGAACGAAAATAAATGTGAAGGTTTGGTGCCCATCCGCGATCTGGATGATGATTATTACGAATTTGACGAGAAGAACTATTGCCTTCGCGGACGTCGTAAAAACAAGATATATAGTCTGGGAGATGCTATTACCGTTCGCGTAGCACGTGCCAACCTTGAGAAGAAACAATTGGATTTTGAATTAATAGAAAAATAAGTTCACCACAAAGGGGAAGCTAACAACCATTATGAAAACCTTTATCATCGAAGACAAACAAAGAATCGAGTCTATTATTCTTCATTGTGACGTTTGTTTTGTAGGTATAGTCGATATGGAAGGTAATCCATACGTAGTTCCGATGAACTTCGGTTATGAAGACGGCATTATCTATCTCCACTCCGGGCCCGAAGGCAGTAAAGTGGAAATGTTGGAACACAATAATAATAATGTCTGTATCACTTTTAGTCTCGGACACAAGCTTGTCTATCAGCACGAAAAAGTGGCTTGCAGTTACAGTATGCGTTCTGAAAGTGCGATGTGTCGCGGAAAAGTAGAGTTCGTTGAAGACATGGAAGAAAAACGTGGCGCATTGGACATTATCATGTGTCATTATACGAATAATGAATTTAATTACTCCGATCCGGCTGTCCGTAATGTTAAAAGTATGGAAAGTACCGGTAGACCGGATGACGGGAAAAGTATTCGGCCTGCGAGCTGATGAAAAGCCATAGATATGAAAAAAATTAGTATGTGGACTTACCTTTTGTGTCTGTCTGTCCGGCAACATCTTTGCCGGCAGTACAAAAGACATATACAAGAAGAATTGGATTGACTTTAATAAGAACGGAGTCAAGGACGTATACGAAGACCCTGCCGCTCCTATTGAAGCCCGTGTTGCGGATTTGCTGTCGCAAATGACGCTGGAAGAGAAAACCTGCCAAATGGCTACTTTATACGGTTCGGGGCGGGTATTGAAAGATGCATGGCCCACTGCCGAATGGTCAAAGGAAATCTGGAAAGACGGTATCGGGAATATTGACGAACAAGCGAACGGATTGGGTAAATTCGGTTCCGAGCTTTCTTATCCGTATGCCAACAGTGTAAAGAACCGCCACGAAATACAACGCTGGTTTGTAGAACAGACACGGTTGGGCATTCCCGTTGACTTTACCAATGAAGGAATACGCGGATTGTGCCACAATCGGGCTACCATGTTTCCTGCCCAATGCGGACAAGGTGCCACGTGGAACAAGAAACTGATCCGAGAAATTGCGAAAGTCACTGCTGATGAGGCAAAAGCGCTCGGATATACCAATATTTACGCCCCGATTCTGGACATTGCCCAAGACCCGCGCTGGGGACGGGTAGTAGAGAGTTATGGCGAAGATCCTTATCTGGCAGGCGAACTGGGAAAACAAATGATTCTCGGTCTGCAAGCCGAAGGGCTGGCAGCCACTCCGAAACATTTTTTTGCCGTCTATAGTATCCCGGTTGGAGGACGTGATGGAGGTACACGTACCGACCCGCACGTGGCTCCGCGTGAGATGAAGACTCTTTATTTGGAACCCTTCCGCAAAGGAATTCAGGAAGCAGGAGCCTTAGGGGTGATGAGCTCTTATAATGATTATGACGGAGAACCTGTCTCCGGGAGTTATCATTTCCTTACTGAAATTCTGCGTCAACAATGGGGCTTCAAAGGGATATGTAGTATCGGACAGTGAAGCAGTGGAATTCCTGCATACAAAACACCGCATTACCCCGACTGAAGAAGAAATGGCGGCACAAGTAGTAAATGCAGGACTGAATATCCGCACCAACTTCACCCCGCCACAAGATTTTATCCTCCCTTTACGCCGTGCAATCAGCGAAGGAAAAATCTCTTTGCATACCCTAGACCAACGTGTAGGTGAAATCTTACGTGTCAAATTTATGTTGGCTTTTTTTTGATAATCCGTACCCCGGTGATGATCGTCATCCAGAAACAGTAGTACACAATGCCGCTCATCAGGAGGTATCTATGAAAGCGGCTTTAGAGTCTATTGTTCTTCTGAAAAACGAGAATCAGATGCTTCCGTTGTCCAAGAGCCTCAACAAAATAGCAGTTATCGGTCCGAATGCAGAAGAAGTGAAGGAGGCTGACGTGCAGATACGGCCCTGCCCATGCTCCTATCAAGACTGTATATCAGGGGAATCAAAGAATATCTGCCTAATGCAGAAGTCAGCTATGCAAAGGGATGTAACATCATTGACAAGTATTTCCCAGAAAGTGAATTATACAATGTTCCTTTGGATACACAGGAACAAGCTATGATTAATGAAGCAGTAGAACTGGCAAAAGTTTCGGACATCGCTATTCTTGTATTAGGCGGAAATGAGAAGACGGTTCGGGAGGAATTTTCCCGTACCAGCCTCGATCTCTGCGGGCGTCAGCAGCAATTGCTGGAAGCTGTATATGCAACAGGAAAGCCAGTAGTTTTGGTAATGGTAGACGGAAGGGCAGCAACAATCAACTGGGCCAACAAATACGTTCCCGCTATTGTGCATGCCTGGTTCCCCGGTGAATTTATGGGGGAATGCTATTGCTAAAGTCCTTTTCGGAGATTACAATCCGGGCGGTCGTCTGGCTGTAACTTTCCCGAAGTCAGTAGGACAGGTTCCATTTGCATTTCCATTCAAACCCGGCTCCGATTCAAAGGGGAGAGTCCGTGTAGACGGAGTTCTTTATCCTTTCGGATATGGGTTAAGTTACACTACTTTTGAATATTCAGCCTTGAAGATCTCCAAACCGGTTATAGGTCCACAAGAAAACATGACCCTTTCGTGTATCGTAAAGAATACCGGGAAAAAAGAGCTGGAGATGAAGTAGTTCAGCTTTATATTCGGGATGATTTCAGCAAGTGTGACTACCTACGACAAGGTGTTACGTGGCTTCGAACGTATTCATTTGCAACCGGGAAGAACAGACAATCAGTTTTACCCTTACTCCTCAAGGCTTGGGGTTATGGGACAAGAACAATCAGTTTACGGTAGAACCGGGTAGTTTTTCAATAATGATAGGAGCTTCATCACAAGATATACGGTTGAAAGGAAGTTTTGAAGTGCAATAAACCCCAATCAATAATATAAATCCATAAGAACCGGTAATAATTTTGTTTTCCTCACTAAAAAGTGAAACAGAAATTATTACCGGTTCTTCAGATATCTATTTTCATCTATCAGTTCAACAGATTGATTCTATTAAAGTTTACTGACTTCACTATCTATATAGTCTGCTCTATTCCTTAACCACGTCTTCAACTCTTTCACTTTTGTATCGAATGAACGAGTATTTTCCCATAATTCACTATTCCTTTCCACAGAGGGTTTAAGCATTACAGCATAATCATCTACATATTGTAACAATGCATCTAGCTTATTATTCTTGAAATCTTGCCAAGTTCTCTTATATATCGCTTTCACACGGCTATCTTGTAGAAAGCGTTGGAAAAATGCCGTACCGACTCCATTCATGCTACTTGAAAATAACGGTGTGTTGTAACGTCCAAAATGATTACTCGTACCTTCATAATCATACGCCCAATCAAAATCCCAGATAGGTCCCATTACATACTTGCCATTTCCTTCTTTATGGAGAAAAACACTTTTAGGATGATTTATCTCCATGTTGTGTACCAAGTTAAAGGTTATCAGAAATTTGGCAACCGATTCAATATCAATCATGTCTACATAGCTATTTCCTTCTAACGGTTCTTTTGCAAATTGTGTCGTGAATGCATTAAAGTCCTTCTTCCAATATTCAAATTGCTCTGTGGTCAAATCAGGGTCTTTCACCATTACAGGGAGGTTAAATGCAGTCGATTTAAACTTAGGCTCATCATCCCAATAAGAATCAAGTTCCCACATGACACTGTTGTTTTCATCCAAATCTACACGGTTTTCTTTAACCTCTATCTGTTCGGTCAACAAGTAAGAACCTTTATAAATTCCGTTTAAAACTACATCTACAGGAATTGCATGATTGGTAAAAGGAAGTTCCAGCAGCCGACCTATCTTGAATGCAACCGAATTAAGCATTAACGTAGGATCAAGATGATTTGCCAACAACACATAATTCTTGGCTTTCCCCAAACCACAGATCTCTGCTTTCTTATTAAGTTTCAGTCGATAAGGCTTTTTAGGATATCCCCACGTTGAATTGCCGCGTCCCTTTATCTCGGTTTTAACTATACAACTTTCATAAGTACTTTTTCCATTGACAGTCAAAGTTCCACTCTCATAAGAGTCTTTACTCTGTATTTCCGAAATAGAAGAATCATCTGTGGTAATGACTAGCAGAGAAACAAGGTCCAATAAGAATTCCATCTTTTACCGTATATTGAAGAATTTCTCCATTCCGCATTATGAACTTATAAATAACCGGAGAAGAAAAAGTCATTCTCCGTCACACCACTTATTTGTTCCACATCATCTATTAAAACCTTCACTGCATTAGAACTAAACTCTGCCACTAGTTTAGATTGTAAAAACTTATGAAGAGATACAACCTCACCTTTTTCAATCGAACATACAACATCAGCAGTCAAGAATGCATTATTTTTTTCAAAAAGCGGAAAGCAGAAAGCACTCCGGTATCTTTCAATGCAATTTCCACTGTATATTGCTGTTTACTGCCATCTTCTGCTTCCACAGTAAAAACCAATGGCTGCGAATAATCATTTGAGGTAACTCCGGATTCCTGCTCAACTCCATTTATCGTGATAGATTTTCCATTATATTCGAATACGGCAATTAATGATTTCAAATCATCATACTTATCCAATGGCAATGTAATCACACTCCCCTGAATAGAGGCTTCCACATCATTTGCGACCTTACCTTGATTATCACTTTTCAAAATAGAAAAGTTCAGCAATTCCTTCGTTGAAGAGATTGGGGGTTCTTCGTCTTTACAGGCGGAGAATAGTAAGAGAATAGTTACTAAAATCCCTAAAGTATTGTTTAACATAGTATTAAATAAAAATGGTTACTTGGCAAATATACGATTTTGCCAAATAACCACCCGATTATTCTCTCTCTTTTTTCTAAAATTCAGTGTATCATAAAGGATATTCCTCAAAAGCATACAAAATAGTAGACAAATAACGTTCGCCTGTATCGGGCAGCAACGCCACAATCATCTTCCCTTCATTTTCCGGGCGTTTTGCCAGTTCTGTCGCCGCATAAACAGCAGCACCCGAAGATATGCCGACCAGCAATCCTTCCAGCTTCGCCAGTTCACGGCTTGTACGAATGGCATCATCATTCTGCACCCGAATAATTTCATCTACGACGGAAGCCTTGTAAGTCTTCGGAATGAAACCCGCACCGATTCCCTGAATCTTATGAGGCCCAGGCTTTCCTCCGGAAAGAACCGGCGAATCAGACGGTTCTACCGCTACCACCCTCACACTGGGGTCGCGCATCTTCAATGCTTCACCTACTCCGCTAACTGTCCCGCCAGTACCCACGCCGGCCACAAAGATATCGACTTTCCCCTCGGTATCTCTCCATATTTCCAGGCCGGTAGTACGTAAATGCATGGCGGGGTTAGCAGGATTTTCAAATTGTTGTAAGATAACAGAGTCCGGAGTTGCCGCTTTCAGTTCTTCCGCTTTGGCAATTGCTCCTTTCATACCATCCGCACCGGGAGTCAGGACCAATTCTGCTCCCAAAGCTTTCAAAAAGATTGCGGCGTTCAACACTCATCGTGTCGGGCATTGTCAATATCAACTTATAACCTTTGGCAGCAGCCACAAAAGCCAGTCCTACTCCGGTGTTGCCACTAGTCGGTTCTATAATAGTAGCTCCCGCTTGCAAAACACCTTTTACCTCAGCGTCTTCAATCATCGCCAAAGCAATACGGTCTTTAACGCTTCCGGCAGGGGTTAAAATATTCAAAGCTTCACTACCAGGCGAGCTTTTCAAATTCTTACTCTTATTATAATTACTAAGTTCCAACAACGGAGTGTTACCAACCAGGTCCGTCAATTTTCTTGCTATCTTCTCCATATATATCCGTTTTAAATTCATACGTTTTAATATATGACAAAGATAGCGCGGATTGTGTTCAGGCGAAATACCACAGATGTGGTAATTTCATACCACATCTGTCTTACAGAAAATCTGCCCGCATCGGAGTAAATGTGTCAATCAGCACGCCTGCTTCGAGACAAACACAGCCATGAGGTTTATTAGGAGCCACATAATAGCCATCTCCTGCCGATAGTATTTCTTTCTGTTCGCCAATCGTTAATTCGAACTTTCCACTTACCACATAAGTAGCCTGACTGTGATGATGTTCGTGCATTGTACCGACAGCTCCTTTTTCAAACTGCACTTTTACCATCATCAACTGTTCGTCATAACCCATTATCTGACGACGGATTCCCGGACCCGGGTTCTCCCACTTCAGTTCCTTTTCAAACTGAAAGACTTCACTACACATCTTCATATTTATCAAATATTAATCTATTAAATAAAAACAAAGATAGCCTTTTAGTCCATTGACAGCAAAATAAAGGCAGCCTTCATTAACAAATCTCATAAATTATCCTGAATATGCTTTGAACAGTGCACCTATAACCGGACATTCAAAACCGGATGTCCTTCCATCGGCATTCTTCTCGACACATGACCTGCTTTGGAGAAAATCAGCACATCATCTGCCGCAACTTGCTTCAGCACATATTCCCCTTTCTTATTAGTCACTGCCAATTCTTTCTCATTTCCTACCGAATAAATACGGACTCCTTCTATGGGAGTAGCCTGTACGTCTCTGACCACCCCACGCACTGTTATCTTTTTTACCTTTTCCAATCTTACCCTTATCCTGTTCCTTACTCGCCATAGCAATCAATCAGGCAGGCAAAGAATGGAAAAAGTACTCTGTAACTGTGGATATTCCCGTCAACGTGCTAGTCAAGTTTGTATTCAAGCTATGCGCAGGTGCCAATAACCAACTGACCGGTTATAACGCAACGCCAACAGAAAATGTAGTTTATTGGTTTGATGACGTTTCCCTAAAAAACTTGCTACGGAATAAACAGAACACATTAATTTACAGAACTCAAACTTTATGTCTTTAGTAAAGTAAGAGTACGTCAAATAGAAGAAGGTTCTGATATCCAAGTACATTTAACGGGAGTCTCTATAACTCAAAATGGCGACAATATCCCTACGGGAGATATTTGTCGCCATCATGAAATAAAAAACTTCTACCTATCTTACATTTCCTCTATCAGAGGTTTGTATTTGTCATATAACTCTTTCGAGATAATCACACTATTTCCGACAGGTTGTTCGGGGAAAGTTCCGATACAGTCTTTCCACCAACGTTCTTCGTATTCGGTAACATCCTTCTTGTAGTCCTCGTATTTCGCATCATCAAAATTCTGCCCCGCAAGGACGGCACGATCGACTGCGGCAAAAAACATTTTCCAACGTTCCGCATAGAAAGTGGAAATCAGTCCCGACCAGGAACGGCTGGCATAGTCATTCAGAGCGAAGCCTTTTCTCCCCCATGTAGTCAGCAGGTTACGGGCATTCTGTTCAAAGTAGAGAAACTTTTCTTTTCATTTGCTCCCAGTTTGCGGGCGTCACTGATCCATTTTCCCATAAGGAAAGCAGACTGGGTGGATAATACACGATCCATATCGCTCAAAATGCCAAGCATAAGTTGCTCTTTAGCTTTCATGGTTTTAAAGTCACCTTTCTGATAAGCCTTTTCGTAGTCTTTGAATACAGCCCAGAAATAATTGCCAAGAAGTTGGCGGGTGACGTTAACGACATCAAACGAATAGGAAGCGCCCCTTGCCATCCGCTTCGAGCATTAATCCGAGAATGGTCAACAGTGTTTTGTTGCTGTATCTGAAACGAGGATTCGCATAATAAGTTTTAAACTTACCAAAAGTGGGGCGGATACTTAACATTGCACATTGTCCGGGGCGGCTCGGATCAGCATAAATACTGTCAATCAGCAGTTTCCAGGCAGCTTTTCCTTTTGCATTGTCCTTTCCTATACGCCGTACAGCCAGTTCTTCCGTCCAACGCGGGACGTCTTTATGTATATCCATGTCCCAGGCTTTTTCGAACACATAATTATAGACAAAAGGATTGCAGTCGAAACCTTCGAGAGTAGAACCCAGTCCTTCAAAGTTCTTGCCACCATTGGCAAATGTATTTTCGAGACGCTTGTTGATATCGTATAGATTGCCTACTAATACCGTATTACCGCCAAAGTTGCCGAGATAACACCAGATATAAGGAACTCCAAAATATTTATCGGTCTGTTGCCATACCTCGTGCCGCTCGCAGTAATAATCCAGAAGCAGCGATTTCTTGGAAGGGAAGGCTGTAATATAAGCCTTGATCCGCTCATTCGTCCAGTCTTTCTTTTCATTCCAGAACAGCCAGGTCATTTGCAGCCAGACAGCTTTTTTTATCTGCTTTCTCCAGACTTTGGTACACCTGTCGGCTGACACGTCTCAAATAAGACGGCTCATAGCTGGGTGCTTCCAACTCATTGAACAAGTCGATGCCGTAGATATGATCGGTGCCGTAAATAGAGTTCTGTTCTTCCAGAAACATTTTCTGAATCTTTGTGAACAACGGGTCCATTGGGTCAAGGAAGCTACAAGCGTATTGATCGGAATAGCCTGCCCACGCTCCCAGTTTGGTTATCTTGGCATCGGGATAAATACGTTTCAATTCTTGCGGCAAATGACCGGCAAAAGCAGGAAGAACGGGTTTCATGTTCAACTCCCGTTCACGGGCTACAATCTTTTTCTGCAACTCCTCCTGTCCGTCGAGCCAGGACATCGGCAGATTTCCCTGCCAATAGTCAATATTCAACATACGGTGCCACGGCAGATGTGCAGGGCCTGTGAAATAATTGCGTACTTCGCTTTCCGACAACCCGAGTTTTGTCCACACTTTCAACCAGATAGATTCCTGACCGGTGATTGCCAGCGGAAGGTTGATACCATTCAATGCCATCCAGTCAATAAAATGCTCCCAATCCTCCCATTGCCACCACGGCATTGTATAACCAAAAGTACAGTAGTTCAGGAAGAAACGGTCCTTGCAGCGAGCGTCTACCGTAACCTTTTTATCTACCGCCGGAAGTGTTGCCGGCATATCCAGATGGTCGTCCACAAACCAGGACACGTTCGTATTGCAGTAATATTTGAGATAGTAATTGAGTCCGACAGCCATACTGTTTGCATTATTCCCGGCAATCTCAATCTTATCTCCAACGGAAGAAAGCTGAAAATAATCGTTCTTTCCTTCCGGCAGTTTCTTGCCGGTGATTTGGGACGAGTAATCGGGAAGAAGTCTGTTTACTAATGCATTAAACACCGCTACATCATCTGCATAAGAACCCAATGTACAGATACAGGCCAAAATAAAAAGAGATAGTTTCTTCATATATTTCATATTTAAAAGTCATTATATAATTATATAGTAGTATTATCACTGGCGATTGTCAACACGGACAAGGCGAATGGAACAAGCGTCATTGGCATGAGGCCATTCACGTACTCCTGCCTGGTCTACAGCTTTCGCGTCTTTCTCCGATAAATTATATCCTCGTCCGGCATTTCCATAGAAGAAGAAGGCTTGCCTTGAATATCTCCAGACAGAAGTACCGTTGTATATCTGTCCGGCAGCTACTATGCTCAAACCTGTTAAGTTTGAAATCGAATTAATATCAAACTCACCTGCTCCGCCATTATCCCATGTATATCCCGATACAAGCAATGTACCTAACTGATCCTTTCCGATATACTTGAACAGGCGCTGCCAATCGGTTGCATTTCCCATTAAACCGGCAGCATTCGTTCCACCTCCAGTAGAAATACGCCACATACCGTCGACAATGCTGCCTGCCAGCAGGTCTTCCTGCGCAACGACTTTACTCGTGTACAAATATCCATATAAGGCAGCGTCAATGGACGCACTTCCATTGGGATACGTACAACAAGCAACAGACTTATCCAAAGAAGCCAGAGGAACCAACGGAATCTCCGTTCCGTCACTATATTTAGTTGTCCGTAGATTGGAACCCAACCAGACTTCACTACCGATTTTGACTACCGGATAAGAATTACCTTCCATATCGCTGACCAGATACGGTTCGGGAACAGTTTCTTTTACAGCCTCTTCCGGTTCCTTCTTCGTAATGCCATAAGAAGAAAGATAAACCGTGTGTACAGCTTCCGAGGTCCCGGCCACATAGTCAAGCGTATTTTCCGCATAGTCGAACGAAAGCTGTTCCTCCATTCTCGATAGCTTCGGAGACATTGCCTTCATCATCCACCAGATAAGCGACAAATCCTCTGGTATAGTCGGCCGCCCCACCTTCGCCGGTATAGACAACGACTGCCCTTGAAGCAATATTGTCATTCTTCAGATATTCCAGACAGATTTCCGCAACCTTCAGGTTACCGTCCATTACTTTGTAAATCTTCGTAGCATCGAAGTCGCTGACAGAAGGAATATTGAACTTATAAGTTCCTTCTATCGGATAGATCGGTTCCGGTGTCTTTGCTTCCTGTACCACTTCTATCTTGCAGGTAATCGAGAATACCTTGACGGTGAGAATCGTAGAACGGGCAATCGTCCGGGGATTATCCACCAAAGTGACCGCTATCTTGTTTCCGGAAAGCGCTGCGCTACACCAGCTTTCGCATCAGCGGGCACAGCAATAGAAATCGTGGAGTTCTCCATATTGGTTTACAATCTCCACCTCCCCCCGCTGCATCCTTGGCGGGAAGCGTAATACTCTCTTCCGGTGTAGTCAGTACAACCGGGTGACGCCAGGGTCACCGGCAACAGCTACCGAATAATAATCGTCGCACGCATTCATTGCCAAAGCAAGAACAAGCAACATTGCGCCATATATAAATCTTATTCTTTTCATTGTTCCAAACTTATTTATTCAACAGAAGGAATATTCTCTAACGCATCCAGATCAATGTCAGGAGCAGTCCCACCGGAAGAACGGGTGAACATCGTCCCATAGTCCGTATGATCGTCTGTGAATCCGAAACTCTTCAACACAAATCCGCCATTCGCCTGGTCTACCGAACCGGAATAGTCATATCTCAATCCGCTTCTTCCCGTATCGTCGCAAGAGAATTTAGCACCGGTAATCTCTTTCCACTCGCCGGAAGCAAGCCTCATCCCATTGATTCTTATACAATACGGAACGGGGATAGATCGAGTTGATCGGGTCAAAGTTTTCGAGGAACGAATAAAGCTCCTTTATACCATGTATTCGTTTCCGGGCGCGAGAAAGAAGCAATCAGCTTCCATTCACCGTCAGCATAGAAATAGCCCGTATAGACGGTACTTCCATTTCCGTCAGGTTTCACCCGTACAAGAGCTTTGTACACCGTACCGGCTGTCCAGTTATAATGCAGCCAGCTTTTTGTCCGCCACTGCCCTCATTGCCAAACTCACCGATAGTAACGTTCGCTCCTTTCCGTAACACCTTGACTCTCTTTTCTTCCGGTATATCTTCCGGATCATCGGTAGTATAAGGACTCCACACAGAGAACAAGACTTTATGCTCGCCCGAAGTAGTCTGCTGGATACCCATATATCCTTCGGAGAAACCGTTCATCATATAATATGTACTGTTCAAAAGCATTTTCCGGTGTCACCAATACTTCATTATAGAAGAAATATTCGGCATTACCCGTGGGCTGTGTATAGAACCAGTGTACGGAAGAACCTCTGCGGTAGAAGTAGCAGTTCTTGTCTCCCTCGTTCATCTTCTCTTCCGTCACAAAATGATTGGTACCCAAAGCAACCTGCCCGCCAATCCGGTAACCGGTGATGTCACCGAAAGACTTGCCGCTCTTCGATACTCCTTGCATATCCACCCGGATATATCCCGGCTTCTCTACCGGAATCGTAGCAATGCCGTATATCTTGGAGGTCGGGCCGCTGATTGTAATATTATATACCTTATTCTGCACTTTGAAACGTACAACACTGTTTCCGGTTTCATTGCTTCCCACAGCCGCCAGATTCAAGTCGCCCGCTTCGCCCACATAGAAGTAAGTGCTGCTGACAATCGTTTCATCCGCCCAGGTAGCTTTAAACTTTCCGGTATAATTGTCGATATAAGTAGAACCTTTCGGATAAGTCACATACGAGTTTCCGGCAAAGGAACAGAAAACCGGCACATCCGCTTCGGTAAATGAAACCGTCGGATGTTCCTGTATTTCGCCATTGACGGACTTTTGAATTACATTAATCGTATCCAGACGAGCCAACGACGCCTTATTCAGAATATAGATACGTCCCTCCCTGCTTAGTTCGGAAGAGTTTGCCGCCACACTCCAAGAGGCTCCGCCACCAGCCGCCGCCTTCATCCATTCTACGCTGGAGACATATCTTAATTCCACAGCCGGGTCACTCGGTGTAACAGTAAACGAAATATCACCACCCTCACCTTCCACAATCACTTTATCGGAAGGTGAAATTGTCACGGTCACTTGTTTCGCATTGTTTTCATCTGTTTTGTCATCGTCACAAGTGCTGAAGAAAAAACAGCCAGGAACAAGCATAAAATATAACTGATATTCATTTTCATAAGCATTTTTCTATTACCAATATTTATTTTGAACCAGTTTCTCGTTATTATCCAGATAGTTCTGATAGATAGGCCACAAGTACATCTTCTTCAGGAAAACCCGTTTCTGTATCTCTGTCCGTTTGAAGTACTCTGTATTGGTCTTACCATCGGTGTTCATGCCCGAAATCGGAGTTTCGAAAACTTTCTCCGCCTCTTTCCAGCGACGAATATCCATATAACGCATTCCGCCTTCAAAGGCAAACTCCACTCTGCGTTCGTGATGAATCGCATCGCGCATCGCATCCTGTGACAGTCCGGATTGCAAGGCAGGCAGTCCGGCACGCTCACGAATCAACTTCATGTATTTCTCGATATCCGCATTCCCCGGATCATACTCGTTCAATGCTTCCGCATAGCTCAGATACATCTCTGCCAGACGCACGATAATACCCGGCTTATACGGATAGGCGACCCCATGCCTGGTAGACGGATTAAGCGCTTTATTAATCTGATAACCCGCTATCGGACTATCATGAGAAGGTTTTCCGTCTTTTCCTTCGTTCAGGAAGTTATGTGTTCTCTTAGTGTCGTCGAACGAACAATATTCACCGTGAAAACGAATGTTCGCATAAAAGCGCGGTTCACGGTTGACGTACATATTATAGGTTCCTGCCGTGGTCACTAATCCGGCTTTTTTCTCCGAACTGCCATACAGGTATTTCGTATCATAATAAGTGTCCGCACCGGAGTAGCCACTTTCCACATAACCGGAACCCGGCGCGTCAATGCTCAACCCGTTCTTCATAAAGAAAGCATCCACTACATTCTGCGTAGCACTGATACATCCTGCCCAACCGGAACCGCGAGGTAGTAAATGGTACTCATAAAGCCCGTTTGTCTTTCCGGGATAAGCCAATATAATTTCTTTATTATTTGTGGGAGTGGTCAGAAACAGATTGATACAGGACATCAGCGCATCAATGGAACCGTCGTCCAAATACTCTTTATATAGGTCATACTCAGGCATATCTATTACCAGTTTGGCAGCTTTTGCCGCTCTCTCCCATTTACTGTTATCCTTGCTTTGGCTGAAAAGCGGAGTGCCGTCTTTATTGACCACATCCCTGAAATCCTCATTGCCGTTAAACAATGGGCTGGCAGCAAACATCAACATACGGGCACGCAATGCCAGACACGCTCCGGAAGTGGGACGACCGACATTCACATCGTCATAAGAAGAAGGTAATACTTTGGAAAGTTCCATAAACTCATTGTCCAGATAATCGACAATCTCATCGTAAGGGGTACGTGCTTTCTGCAATACATCACCGGATTCGGTGACGTCTACCAACGAAGTGACCAGAGGAAACGGGCCGTAAACTTCCAACATCCTCGAATAATAATATGCCATCAGGAAACGTACTTCGTTCTTATAGCGTTCCACCAATTCGGCTGTCTGCCGCTGGTTCGGGATTTCTTTTACATTTTCCATAAAGATAAGCCCTGCACGTACTTTACGATAAGTCTCCAGCCAAAGGTTCTTCCCGGGAACAATCGTAGTGGGAGTCCAACTTCCCTTCTGTACATTCATCAGGTTACTCCACCCGAACTGGCTCAATGAAGAAGCCATTTGAGTTTCGTCGCTCATCATATAGTATCCGTATCCTTCATAAGTCATATATTCCCACAAAGGGTCGGGAACAAGATTGTAAACACCTGCCAACCATTGCTTTGTATAATCTGCATTGTCAAACACAGCGTCCAGTGTCAACATATCATCCGGTTCTTTATCCAGATAATCACACGACGAAAAAACCGGAGCAAGGGCAACCGCCAGCATCAAGGTTCGGATATACTGTTTCATATGTATCTTTTTCATTGTACGTAAGATTAAAATGTTACTTGAAAACCAAACGAATAAACCTTCATCAGAGGATATTTCATTCCGTCGTTGGAACCGATTTCCGGGTCCCACATATCGAATGCGGCCCATGTCAGCAGATTACTGCCCCGGAAGAAAATACGCGCATCACGCATCATTGCCGCCTTCTGCCATTTCTTGGGGAAGGTATAGCCCACCTCGACATTCTTCAAAGCGCAGATAGGAAGCGTCTTTCAGCCACCAGGTAGAATATTGCATATTGTTGGAACTCTTGTTGGTGGACAAACGCGGCCAAAATACCTGTCTGTACGGGTCATTCGGATCCCAACGGTCATCACAATTGGCATAAATATTGCCCAATCCGCCGCCACCGCTACCGGGAATCAGCATATCTCCCTGAATCATATTGGAAACATTGGTGGAACCCTGGAAAAACGCACTGAAATCAAAAGCTTTTCCAACGAGCGCTGAACCCGAACCCATACACAATTTCCGGAACAGAAGGACGACCGATAGGCTGATAATCATAAGTATCCACCTTGCCGTCGTGATTGGTATCTTCATAACGGATATCTCCCGGCTTCACCTGCTCGAACGTATGATTGGGGATTCCGTCAACCAATGTCCCGTCCGCCTTAAAGTCTTCCTCCTGGAACAGGCCGACCGCTTTCAATCCATAATACGTGTTCAGCGGATTTCCGGTACGCGCACGGGTGGTCTGTTTCATCGCCTCGGATTCGTCATACTCCAGTATCTTGTTACGGCTGAAAGTGAAGTTGCCCCGTAAGGACAAGAAGAAGTCTTTTTCCAAAACTCTTGTTCATCTCTAGACTAGCGTCGAATCCCTGGTTCTTCACGATACCGAAGTTGGCCCAGGGGTTCTTGTTGAATCCGGCAGTTTCGGGTATGGTCTTCCGTTGCATAAAAGATATCCTCCCGTTTCTCGTGGAAATAGTCGGCTTGTATATTGATGCAATCCCAAAGCCCGATTTCAATGCCGATATCCGTTTTCTTCACGGTTTCCCAGGACAAATCTTCAATACCGAAGTCACCTTCGAATCTTCCGTTAATGGTCTGATTACCGCTGGTTCCATAAACATATCCGGTTCCGGAGGTGATAGTGGACAAGAAGGCAAAACGGCGCCCCGACAATTGATCGTTTCCCACTCAACCCGTAAGAACCACGGATTTTCAGTTTTGACAATACGGAAGCGGTGCTTTCCATAAACTTCTCGTTCGTAACAAGCCAACCACCGGCTACGGAAGGGAAGAATCCCCATTTATGTCCCTTGCTGAAGTTCTCCGAACCATTATAACCGAAGTTTCCCTCAATAAAATACCTGCCTTTATAACTGTAAGACAGACGGGCGGCAATTCCTGTGTGCGGTGGGGAAGTGAATTGATAGCCGAAGTAGCGTCCGCATCCACGTAATCGCGCATATTGTACAGCAGCAAACCATCTATCTGATGTGCATCCGCCAGCAAACGGCTGTAAGACAACTGGCCTTCCATATACATAGTACGGTTACCACCCGCTTCTTTCGAATATTTCAAATAATCGTCCCCTTCATTGGTGACGCTCGTCAGCAGGTTACCGTCCGCATCACGTCCGGTAGCCATATAAGTGGTCTGTTTCTTGGTTCTCAAGAATGAGTTCCAGGCATACGTGTCGAATGAGAAGGTAGCTTTCGCCTTCAAGCCTTTCAAGGGATGCCATAACTTACCAATATCCTGTGTAACGGCGAAAACGGACTGTAAACTGCTGATATAGCTGGAGATAAACCCCGAATGTGTAGCGGCAGCCCACGGGTTGGTCTGCGATGTATTTGCCGGAATTTGTCCGTTCGAGTAAATCACCGGGTGTACAATCGGGGTGTTTTTTAAAAGCCAGTTTGATAATATCAGTAAAAAGGAGTACGGGGGTTTTCATCACTGGATGTGGTGTATCCCGGCGTGCGCTGATTCAGGATATATCCTCCCAGACTTACATTAATTTCAGTAGAAGGAGTCAGGTTCATATCCAGATTGGTACGGATATTGTAACGGGACAATTTATTGGAAGCGTCATATTCTACGCCCGGGTCCGTAACCGTCATCCCTTTTTCACCGTAGTAGGCAAGAATCAAGCTATAACGTAACCGCTCGCTACCTCCGTTGATGTCCAATGAAACACGTCCGCTCGGCACATAATCCTTTGTCACTGCCTTTAGCCAGTTTTACGTTCGGATACAAGTCGGGGTCCGTACCGTTGCGGGTGGCATTGATAGCAGCTTGCGTATACATATCTTTCCCCGAAGAGAACTGGCTGGCGACATTCATCACTTCCATATATTTGGCACCATCGACAAATTCGGGTAACATAGTCGGAGCAGAGAAACCATAATCAGCTTTATCTGGATACGGGGTTTACCAATCTGACCACGCTTGGTCTGTATCAGGATAACTCCGTTGGCTCCCTTCACACCATAGACTGCCGTAGCGGTGGCGTCCTTCAAGACAGAGAAAGACTCGATCTCCTCCGGAGAAAGATTACTCAGACTACGTTCGATTCCGTCGACCAGCACCAGCGGAGTCGTTCCCGAACCGAAAGATGAAATACCGCGAATCCAGAAGTCGGAAGCGTCATTGCCCGGCTCCCCGCTTCTTTGTACGGCAATAATACCCGCTACCTGTCCTGCCAATGCATTGGTGACGGAACGGCTCTGATTAATCTGCAAAAGGCGGCAGGCTTCATAGTGGTAATAGCTCCAATGACGCTCTCTCTTTTTGAGAGCCATATCCTACCACAACTACTTCTTCCAGACCTTTCACATCGGATTCGAGCTTTACCGACAGATTCGTCTGCTTTCCTACCACTACCCTCAACGGAATAAATCCGATATAGGTAAACTTCAGGACAGAAGAAGGACCGGATATATTATACATCGAGAAGTTTCCGTTCATATCGGTTACAACCACATTGTTGGTTCCTTCTTCCTGTATGTTTACCCCGATCAGGGGCTCTCCCTTTTCGTCGCTCACGTGTCCCGTCACCTTCAGAGAAGTTTTCTGGACGACTGCCTGACTTTTCTTACTCACCGTGACCTGCCTGTTGGTAATCTTATAAGTCAAACCTGTCGACTGTAAAACTTTATCCAATATTTTATCCAGCGTTTGCTTATTTACATGAATACTGACTTTTTCCATTCAAGTCGGTAAGCAACTCGTCCGAAAAAGATAAATACGTACTCCGTATTTTTTCTCTATTATGTTAAATACTTCACGTATCGTCACATTATTCAGACTCAGCGAAAAGCTGCGGTAACTGCATCGTAGTGGTCTCTGCCAACGAAGGAACGGTGAAAGACACACATAAAAAGAGCAAAACAATTCGAGGAATGTTCAACATCCTTTTATATAAATAAGTATTCGTTAATTTCAAATGAGCATTTTTTTCCATACATTTGATTGTTGTTTAGAATTGCTTTTAATGTTTTATTAGTGAACTAAATTACGCCGGATAGTATTGCCGTATTATCCGGTTTTTTATTCCGTTTATTTTACCATAGGCTATCTTGTTTTAAGGGTTCATACTAATGATTATTTCATTTTGATTGGTTTCATACCGCACACCAAATATTTCTTCTATAATCCGTAATGTCTTGTCTACATCGTCAAACAGAATCAGCTTTCCTGTACATGACTTCACAGCCGTCTTCTCATCACAATGTATATCTACTCCATAATAACGTGACAACCGGAGTGCAATGCTTTTCCAGACTCTCGCTCGTAAATTGCCAGATTCCGTCCTTCCAGGTAATGTACTGAAGTGCGTTTACATGGGTAATCATAGGTCCCCGGTTCGTTGTATGATACATCTGATCGGGATGCAGGAAGATTTCTTTCACCTCCTTCTCTTTTGTTTCTTCTTTGGAACAGACCGAAACACTGCCTTCTACCAACACAACCGACTTCTCCTTGTCCGCCTTATAGGAAGTTACATTAAACTTTGTACCGTACACCCGGACATCAAATCCCGAAGTATGTACATAGAAAGGACGTTCCTTATCTTTAGCCACCTCAATATAGATTTCTCCGTCGACATAAATGCTGCGCTCTTTTCCTTCCATATTGACGGGAAATCTCACCTCTGTACCGGAGTTGATCCACACTTTTGTGCCATCCCGCAATGTCAGAAACGAACGCTTGCCATAAGGTACCAGCAAAGTGCTATATGTCACATCCGCATCTATCCGTGATTTATAAGTCGAGTTGGACGAACGTCCGTTTACCTCTATCTCATCTTCCTTCGTCCAACTAATATCCGCATCCTCCGCCATCGCTATCGTTTTCTTCTCGCCGATTATTAGTTGCACATCCTGAATCGTATCCAGTCGCACAGACTGTACGTCGGTCAGCATCACATTGACTTTCTCTCCCGTAAAGTCCCTCAGCGGAGAAACCAAAAGAAACAGCAGTATCAGGCTCGCCGCCACACTGGTGCTCCAATAAATAAAGCGGCGGACTCTATGCCTGCGATAACGGGCATATATATTTTGAAGCATTTTATCTTCTTCCCGACGGGAAAGTGAAACGTGATTGATCGTTACTGAATGCAAGGTCCGGACAGCGTCGGAAAGATTGGCTTCCTGGTGCGGATATTGTTGTAGTACTTGTTTCCAGAACTCATCCAGTGTTTCTGTCGGCGCCAGTTGCCATTGAAGAAACAAATCGTCTTCCAAGAAATCCTTGACAGAATAATTCTCGTATTTAATATCAATAGTCATAGCTTATTTATTCTTTAAATACAGGTTAACAATAAACAGTTTTTTAAGGCTTGTTTATAATAAAGACGACGGCCAGCTTTTTTTTTGCCATTAAAAAAAGAACTTTTTTGGTTCTTCTTCAAATTTGATGGTAATTTAGTAAGTCGGTGGCATCTCCATTCCCTCCTTGCGGGAAGGGAGAAGAGTACTGGACACTATTTCAAATTATTAGATTGATAGTGTAAGGGAGGATAATAAGAAGTTCAAGGTCTTCTTTACGTAAATGTTCAAGTGCCCGGGATACTAAGTTTCTCGCTGATTTGGAGTTGCTCATATTCAACAAATCCGCAATTTCATCATACTCCATATCATATATATATCGCAGGCAGACTGCCTCCCGTTGCCGGGGAGTCAGCAGGTTCAACAACGATTTAATTTTCCGGCTTAATTCAAGGCGTTCTTCTTCCTCAATCAGAGAATCCAGTACAGTGACGTCATTTATGGTGAAGTCAATCTGTTCGTAGGCAGCTGCCTCACCGGACTGGGACTGGCGCATCTCTGATTTGAGTATATCAATCAGTCTGTTTTTCAATGATTTAAAAAGGAAATACTTTAAGTTCTGCACATCCTTCAATGCGGCAGGGTTGGATAATAGTTTATAAAATACATCTTGAATCGCATCCTTCAACCGCTCATCATTGCCGGTCAGAGCTTTGCCATAAGAGAAAAGCTCCTGAATATGATCTCTGTACAGCAGAGAGTAGGCTTCATGATCACCATGAAGAAAACGATTTATGATATTTAATTCTCTATTATCCACAATTTTTCCTCATTTCATATACTTTTATCAAGCAACGGGCAGGATTGCCATACAATCGAATGAGCAAAAATAATTTTTTTATATGAGTTTGAATACAGATATGAGTATATTTTTGCAAACTTCTTCTATTTTATCGGCTTCGTTCGAACATTTTCTTCTCCGGTCCCACTCCGGTAACCGTATGTCACATCTCATCCGAATAAAATATTACTCGACTTAAAACAAGATTGAGTAATGTCTTATTTTTTATGTCAGAATAATCGTTATCTTTGTACGAATCATCTGATATGCATCAATTACATTCACTATTAATCTCTCTCTTATGAACACATTGAAAACTGTCTACATAGCTACTATTATCACCGGATTATTCACCGGACTGTTCTTATCTTCTTCCGCATCCGCGCAAGATATCTCAGGAACTTGGCACGGAAAACTGACTGTTCCCACCGGGTCGCTGACTATCGTATTCCATATCAACCAAGCGGCTCAAGGAACTTATGTAACAACGCTCGACAGTCCCGACCAGGGAGCCAACGGCATAAAGACACAAGCTACCTCTTTCAGTGATTCCATATTAACTATTCAGATACCTGTTATTCATGCTTCCTACAAAGGAAAATTGAAAAGTGACAAAACGATAACCGGAACATTCACACAAGGAATGCCTATCCCATTGAACCTGGAAAAGGGAGAAGCAAGCCGTCCCAAACGTCCGCAGGAACCTCAACCACCTTTCCCTTATAAAAGTGAAGAAGTTACAGTAAGAAACGAACAGGACGGAATTAACCTTGCGGGGACATTAACTCTTCCCGAAAAGGGAAATAAATTTCCGGCAGTAGTGTTGGTGACAGGAAGCGGTGCGCAGAACCGGGATGAGGAGATCATGGGACACAAGCCTTTCCTAGTCATCGCCGACTATCTGACGAGGAACGGAATCGCCGTATTACGCTGTGATGATCGTGGCACAGCCGCCTCACAAGGCAACCATGCAACAGCCACCAACGAGGATTTCGCAACGGACACGGAAGCTGCCATCAATTACCTGCGCGGCAGAAAAGAAATAAACACAAAGAAGATTGGCATTATCGGACATAGCGCAGGCGGAATCATAGCATTCATCGTAGCTGCCAAAGACCCGGCGATTGCGTTTATTGTTTCATTGGCAGGAGCCGGCGTAAGAGGTGACAGCCTGATGCTGAAACAAGTAGAGATGATTTCTAAATCCCAGGGAATGCCGGATGCGTTCTGGCAAGGAACGAAACCGTCGATACGAAACAGGTATGCCATACTGCAACAAGCAGACAAAACCACAGATGAACTTCAAAAAGAGTTATATGCAGATGTTACCAAAACCATGTCGTCCGAACAACTGAAAGACTTGAATACCGTACAGCAGATTTCCTCCCAGATAAGTTCCATGACCTCCCCTGGTATCTTCATTTTATGAGATATGACCCGGCTAAAGCCATGAAAAAAAAATAAAATGTCCGGTACTTGCCTTAAACGGAGAAAAGGACATTCAGGTGGAGGCGGCTATGAACCTTACGGCTATCCAACAAAGAATCAGCGAGAACGGGAATAAGAATGTAACGGTAAAAGCCTACCCGAACTTAAATCATCTCTGTTTCAAACCTGTGAAAAAGGAACATTGGCGGAGTATGGGCAGCTAGAAGAAACCATTAGCCCAGAAGTTCTAAAAGATATAACAGACTGGATTCTTAAACATTCAGGAAAGAGCAATTGAAAAGGCAATCTCTATTAATAAAAAAAACCGCAATAATATTATTATAAACACAATTATTAAAATCCATAGTCTTACATACGCAGCATTGTATAAATTGACTTAAATCAAAATATTTCACACCGAACTCACTCTGCCCGATTTTGTTTTTACCTTTGCACCCGCAAAAAGAAAAAGGTAAAAAGTTACAGGTATCAGGTTAAGTTTGGTATGAAAAAGAGTCTTATCGCATTGGCGTTCGGCACCCTGGGATTAGGTATTGCCGAATTTGTAATGATGGGTATTCTGCCCGATGTGGCAAAAAAGATTTAGGGATCAGTATCCCTATGGCGGGACATTTCATTTCCGCTTATGCATTAGGCGTCTGTGTGGGTGCCCCCGTGTTGACATTAGCCCGCAAATATCCGTTGAAACATATTCTGCTGGTATTGGTTACCCTGATTATGATAGGTAATATCTGTGCTGCAACAGCTCCCAATTATTGGATATTGCTTGCTGCGCGCTTCATCTCCGGACTACCGCACGGAGCATATTTCGGCGTCGGCTCCATTGTTGCCGAAAGACTGGCTGATAAAGGGAAAGGTTCGGAAGCCGTTTCGATTATGATTGCCGGAATGACCATTGCCAACCTATTCGGTGTCCCATTGGGAACCTCTCTCAGCACTATGCTTTCCTGGCGTGCCACTTTCCTGTTGGTCGGCATCTGGGGAATCGTTATCCTGTATTACATCTGGCGTTGGGTACCTCACGTAGAAGGCTTGAAGGATACCGGCTTTAAAGGACAATTCCATTTCTTGAAGACTCCGGCCCCTGGCTCATTCTCGGTGCTACGGCGTTAGGCAACGGTGGCGTATTCTGTTGGTACAGCTATATCAACCCCTATGCTGACGAATATTTCCGGTTTCTCCACCGAAAGTATTACTCCGCTGATGATTCTTGCCGGATTCGGTATGGTCATGGGAAATCTTATCAGCGGGCGCCTCTCCGACCGCTATACACCCGGAAAAGTGGGAACTGCCGCACAAGCATTAATATGCCTTATGCTACTTCTCATTTTCTTCCTTTTCCCTACAAATGGACGGCTGCTATACTGATGTGCCTCTGCACGGCAGGGTTGTTTGCCGTATCCAGCCCCCGAACAAATACTGATTATCCGTGTGGCAAAAGGCGGCGAGATGTTGGGGGCTGCCTGCGTACAGGTCGCATTCAATCTGGGAAATGCCATTGGCGCTTATGCAGGGGGATTGACTGTTAGTGAAGGCTATCGTTACCCCGCCCTCACAGGTGTTCCTTTTCGCACTGACCGGATTCATCCTGTTTCTGATTTTTTATAAAGAAATATCAGGCCAGATACTCAAGGAGGTAACTAATTCAAAGTTAGCACATATTTACTCTCCTCATAGTTAATAAAATCATGCAGAACGAGTACTAATTAATAGTATCCGAACAACTAAATCTTAGAGATTAAGATTAGTTTATTTCGCTCGCGTCTTGTATCAACTCATACCATACATATTAGAATTTATCACAATTGCATTTTCTTCCCCTTTTACTTGAAAATCAATAATTTATTTTTATCTTTGTGAGAAGTGTGAGTCTTTCGTTTCTAATCACCTTCAAAAACGACGAATATGAAACAACAGTATCTATTCGACTGCTTCTCGCAGCAAGCGTTGCAAACCCTGCATCGCTACCGTGCTGTTATGTTTAGTCCTACCCTCCGTACTATGTAAATTGCAATTTGAGATTCTTTTTTCACATTTTCTCCATTTACATAATTCAGATTCTTATGGACAAACAATATCAACCGACCCTTACCGAAGTACAGGATTGGGTACTTAAACTGTATAATACTTGTGAACAAACGATTACGAAAGCCAGAACGCCTGGAACAGCATAAATATGCCGTCATGGTGCAGCGCCCGCAAGACAAGAAATTCCTCGTGAAGATGCTCGACGAATCCTCGCAAATCCGCGACCGGAAGATACTCGCCAAACGTATCAAGACTCTCCTTGACCAGTACGGTGTCCCCGAATTTCTGAACAAACGGGATGCTTTCTTATTCAAAATGTATCAGGCATTCGGACATCATTTCGACTTTATCGCTATCCCGATTATCAAAAAAACGCCTGCGCATGGATACCTCGCAAGTTATTATCAATGAGGAACGCCCGCAACTCACGAAGCATCTGGCTACCCGCTTCAAAGAGAAAATCGGGCAGAACGTGAATGAATCTTTTAGGCGAGGTGGTGCTTGGCAACGAAGAAGCCGATCACCGCTATCATCACTATCTGGAAAGCTCTTGAATCACCCGACATTAATTACATCTCAGTGAAAATATCGGGAATCTACGCGCAGACACACGCTCTGAACTACGAAGAAAAGTTTCCCGGAACTCGTTTCACGAATGTCCGCGCTTTATCAGAAAGCCATTGATTTTCCTTATACGGACGAAGACGGAATAAAACGCTCCAAGTTCATCAACCTGGATATGGAGGAATATAAAGACGCCCACTTCACATTGCGCCTCTTCAAAGCAGTACTCAACCTGCCGCAATTCAAGAACTATTCGGCAGGAATCGTCGTACAGGCTTATCTGCCGGATGCATACGACTTCCAAACCGAGTTGCTGGAATTTGCCAAAGCCCGCATAGACGGAGGCGGAGCTCCTATCAAAATGCGTCTGGTGAAAGGCTGTAATCTGGAAATGGAAACGGTTATCTCCTCCCTGAAAGGCTGGCCGAACCCGATTCGTCCTTCCAAAACAGAAGTTGACGCCAATTATCTGTGCCTGTTGGAACGTGGACTGATGCCCGAAAATGCCCGGGTTTTACATCTCGGGGTTGCTTCTCATAATCTGTTCTCGATCGCTTATGCTTATCTGCTGGCTCAGAAGTACGGGACAACCGGATATATGACCTTCGAAATGCTCGAAGGAATGGCGAATCATCTTTGGAGAGCGCAGTCAATGCTCGGCAACCGGGTGATTCTATATACTCCGGTAGTGAAAAACGAACATTTCCTGAACGCCGTCTCTTATCTTGTCCGTCGCATGGACGAAAATACAGCACCCGACAATTTCCTGACTCACTCCTTCAATCTGAAACCGGATACAAGAGAGTGGGACTTCCTCGCAAAGCAGTTTGAAGAAGCCTATGCTATGAAAGATCACCTCACGCATGTGTCTCCACGCGTTCAGAACCGTAATCTTCCGTACACTCCCGTCGCCCCATCGGACACAATGCAGAATGAACCGGATACGGACTTCGACTTGTCACAAAATCAGGAATGGGTGCGCCGTATCTTTTGCCAAATGGAAGAAAAGCGGAACGGAAGAACCGGAAATCATTCCTTTACAGATAGGTGCGGAAACAGTAGTATGCAAAAACCGCTACAAATACCTCGACCGTTGCCAGAATGACGAGGTCTGTATCTGTGAAATGTCACAGGCGGACAGTGCTCAAGTGGAAAAGATTATCGAAATTGCCGAGACAGATCCTGCCGGGTGGAGAAAAACCACACTGGAAGAACGCCACCGGATTATGTACAGAAGCAGCCAACCGGCTCGCTGATATGAGGGGTGACCTGATAGGTTGTATGTGTGCCGTAACCGGTAAAACTGTCATTGAAGGTGATGTAGAAGTAACGGAAGCGGTAGATTATGCCCGTTTCTACACGACAGCGATGAAGAAATTCGCCGCATTAGATGATATAGAGATAAAACCGAAAGGTACCATATTGGTCATTTCACCGTGGAACTTCCCGTGTGCCATTCCCGTAGGCGGTATAGTAGCCGGACTGGCGGGAGGAAACACCGTTATCCTGAAACCTGCCACCGTAGCGGCTCCGGTTGCCTGGATGTTCGCCAAAGCTTTTTGGGATGCAGGTGTACCGAAAGAGGCCTTACAAGTCATCATCACCAACCGGGAAGCGCTGAAAGTGCTGACTACCGCCCCTGCAATCAAGCATATCATTCTGACAGGAGGAACAGACACCGCCCAGAATATCGCAAGAGCCAATCCGGTAACTCCGCTATCAGCCGAAACGGGAGGCAAAAACGTCATTATCCTCACTGCATCGGGCGACCGTGACCATGCTATCATGAACATCGTCGCTTCCGCCTTCGGTAATGCCGGCCAGAAATGTTCCGCCTGCTCTCTGTTATTGGTCGAACGTTCGGTCTATGAAGACAAGAACTTCCAAAGCAAACTGAAAGATGCGGCAACGAGCCTGAAAGTAGGCAGTGTCTGGAATCCCGGAAATATTGTCGGTCCGATGATTACCAATAAGAACGACAAGTTGCTGCAAGCCTTCAACCTCGAACCGGGAGAATCGTGGCTGGTTCCTCCCCGTTTCATCGATGAGAAAGAATATATGCTGGCTCCGACCGTGAAATGGGGAGTGAAACCGGAAAACTTCTCTTTCCGAACCGAGTTATTTGGCCCTCTGCTGAGTGTTGCCTGCATCGAGAACCTTGAAGAAGGAATTAAGTTAGTCAATAGCCTGGATTACGGGTTAACTTCGGGATTACAGAGTCTTGATGAAGAGGAACAAAAGCTGTGGAAAAACTCCGTAATAGCAGGCAACCTGTATATCAACCGGGGAATCACCGGAGCAATCGTCAACCGCCAGCCATTCGGTGGAATGAAACTGTCTGCTTTCGGAGGCGGTATCAAAGCGGGAGGTCCCAATTATTGTACCTGTTTTGTAGAAATCACAGACAAGCCGGACAGCCAGACTGATTACATAGACAGTTATTTCGATGCTTGTGAGGAAGAATTTATGGACCCGAGGGATGTTAATAAGCTATACGGAGAACAGAATGTCTTCCGTTACTTACCTTTGAAAAGCATGATTCTACGTCTTTTTCCGGAAGACACAGATAGAGAGGTCAATATGATCTCATACGCCTCGGAACTATGTAGAACACCTCTCACTATCAGCTTCGACCCCTCGGATGACCGTACTGCCGCACTTACCCAATATGGCTGGCCGCTTCGAAAGGAATCGCTGGAGGACTTCCTGAAAGTGATGCCGGACTATGAAAGAGTACGTACTTGTTCTCCGAATATCCCCAATTGTATGTATGAACGTGCCGCGGAAACCAATATGTATATTGTGGCAGCGCCTCCTATGAAACAGGGACGCATCGAACTTATTCGCTACTTCAAGGAACAAAGCATTTCTTTCGAATATCACCGGTATGGTAGTATTTCCGAAGTGCCGCCTTACGAATAATTAATACTAAAATCCCTTATTCTGTGACTTTACTTTCCATACTAAAAAGTAAGCCGGAATAAGGGGAAAAAGACAGAAAGTATACCAAGTTTCCTTTATTAGCTCAAAAAATGATTATCTTTGCAGACTAAAAATGAACAACTTGGTAACAAACACTCTTTTTTTATCCGGGTATTGCCTCCAAATCATTGTTCATATATATGTATCCTATTGATAATAAAAGAAATAATAGATTAATATGGCATTGCAATGTGGTATTGTCGGACTACCGAACGTGGGTAAATCGACACTTTTCAACTGTTTGTCGAACGCAAAAGCACAGGCGGCAAATTTCCCTTTCTGTACTATTGAACCCAATGTAGGTGTAATTACCGTTCCCGATGAACGTCTGAATGCGCTGGCAGAATTGGTACATCCCCAACGGATTGTTCCTACAACCGTAGAAATCGTAGATATCGCCGGACTGGTGAAAGGTGCAAGCAAAGGCGAAGGACTGGGAAACAAGTTCCTTGCCAATATCCGCGAAACAGACGCAATCATCCATGTACTTCGTTGCTTCGACGATGATAACGTGACACACGTAGACGGAAGTGTAAATCCTGTCCGCGATAAGGAAATCATCGACTATGAACTTCAGCTGAAAGACTTGGAAACGATCGAGAGTCGTATCCAAAAGGTACAGAAACAAGCACAAACGGGTGGCGACAAAAGCTGCCAAACAGGCTTACGATGTACTGGTTCAATATAAAGAAGCGTTGGAACAAGGAAAATCCGCACGTACCGTGACCTTTGAAACAAAAGACGAGCAGAAAATCGCTCACGAACTTTTCCTGTTGACCAGCAAACCGGTAATGTATGTCTGCAATGTAGACGAAGCAAGTGCAGTAAACGGCAACAAATACGTAGATATGGTACGTGAAGCCGTAAAAAGACGAGAATGCTGAAATACTGGTTGTTGCAGCCAAGACAGAAGCGGACATCGCCGAGCTGGAAACATACGAAGACCGTCAGATGTTCCTCGCCGAAGTAGGCTTGGAGGAATCGGGCGTAGCACGTCTTATCAAATCAGCCTATAAATTGCTGAATCTCGAAACTTACTTCACTGCCGGCGTACAGGAAGTGCGTGCCTGGACTTACGAGAAAGGTTGGAAAGCTCCGCAATGTGCCGGTGTGATCCATACCGATTTTGAAAAAGGATTTATCCGTGCGGAAGTGATAAAATACGATGATTATATCCGGTACGGTTCGGAAGCAGCAGTGAAAGAAGCCGGAAAACTGGGCGTAGAAGGCAAAGAATACGTCGTGCAGGACGGTGACATCATGCACTTCCGTTTCAACGTATAATCGCGATAACCTTGCATTTGTAATCAGCAAATTGTAATTATTATGAAGTATCTCATTGCAGGAACCGGAGGCGTTGGAGGTAGTATAGCAGGATTTCTGTCGCTTGCCGGAAAAGACGTTACTTGTATTGCCCGCGGAGCTCATTTGCAGGCAATACAGACAAACGGCTTGAAATTGAAATCGGACTTGAAGGAAGAGCACACGCTTGCTATCCCGGCAACAACAGCAGAAGAATTCAATGGAAAGGCAGACGTAATCTTTGTCTGCGTCAAGGGATATTCTGTCGACTCGATTACCGAACTGATAAAGAGGGCGGCACATGACAAGACAATCGTCATTCCTATTCTGAATGTTTACGGAACAGGACCGCGTATCCAACGTCTCGTTCCGGGAGTGACGGTACTCGACGGTTGCATCTATATTGTCGGATTCGTATCCGGTACAGGAGAGATCACTCAAATGGGAAAAAATTTTCCGCCTGGTGTACGGAGCCCACAAAGGGACACAAGTTGCCCCGGGAATACTGGAAGCCGTTCAGAAAGATCTTCAGGAGAGCGGAATCAAAGCGGAAATCTCTCCGGATATCAATCGGGATACCTTCATTAAATGGTCGTTCATCTCGGCAATGGCTGTCACCGGAGCTTACTATGACGTCCCCATGGGCGAGGTACAGAAACCGGGAAAGGTGCGCGATACCTTCATCGGACTTTCTACGGAGAGTGCCGAACTGGGACGTAAACTGGGTGTAGAATTTCCCGAAGACCCGATAAGCTATAATCTGAAAGTCATCGACAAACTCGACCCGGAAAGTACCGCTTCCATGCAGAAAGACCTGGCACGGGGACATGATTCGGAGATACAAGGATTGTTATTCGACATGATTACCGCTGCGGAAGAACAAGGGATTGATATTCCTACTTACCGGATGGTAGCCGAAAAATTCACTAAACACTAATTCACCAAACCGTAAACCGTTATCCAATATGAATACCTTATTATTATCTATCAACTGGAATCCGAATCCCGAACTATTTAACCTGTTCGGCCTTTCTATCCGTTACTACGGGCTATTGTGGGCAGTAGGAATTTTTCTGGCTTACGTCATTGTTCACTACCAGTATCGCGATAAAAAAATAGATGAGAAGAAATTTGACCCCCTCTTCTTCTATTGTTTTTTCGGTATTCTGATTGAGCACGTCTGGGGCATTGCCTGTTTTACGACCCGGGACAGTATCTGACAAGCGGTAAAGGGTTTGTAGAGATGCTGTTACCTATTAAATTCCTGCCTGCCGGCGGTTGGAAATTCACAGGATATGAAGGACTTGCCAGCCACGGGGGGACACTTGGACTGATTATTGCTCTGTGGCTCTATTGCCGCAAAACAAAACTTCATTATATGGACGTGCTGGATATGATTGCCGTAGCTACTCCAATTACCGCCTGCTGTATCCGTCTTGCCAACCTGATGAACTCCGAAATCATCGGCAAGCCGTCTGATGTGCCCTGGGCATTCATTTTCGAACGGGTAGATATGCAACCCCGTCATCCGGGACAACTCTACGAAGCGATCGCTTATCTTATCTTGTTCTTCATCATGATTTACCTGTATAAGAATTACAGCAAGAAACTGCATCGCGGCTTCTTCTTCGGGCTCTGCCTGACCTACATATTTGTCTTCCGTTTCTTCATCGAATTTTTGAAGGAGAACCAAGAGGATTTCGAGAACAACATGATGTTCAACATGGGACAATGGCTAAGTATTCCATTCGTTATAGTCGGCATCTACTTCATGTTTTTCTACGACCGGAAGAAAAAAGTAGCCTGAACCTGATATATAAAAATCGACTGCATACTAGAAAGGCGTTTCCTCCAATCACTTAAAGGAAACGCCTTTTATACTTACAAATCGTTTTCCAGACCTCAGAAAACGTTCTATATACTATTTGTAAACACGTTAATAATCCGCTATTTTCCCCTGACTATCTTCTTTATATCATTCAACTTGTTCAGCGCTTCAATAGGAGTGAGATTATTTACATCCAAATTTAATATTTCATCGCGAATCTGACAGAGTATCGGATCGTCCAACTGGAAGAAACTTAACTGCATACCACCACGGTTCTCGCTTACTTCCGCCAACGGCTTGCCTGCTATTCCCTGCTGGCGATTATCAGATTCAAGCTGCTTCAGAATCTCATTCGCACGCTTCACAATGCTTTTCGGCATACCCGCCATTTTTGCTACATGGATACCGAAAGAGTGCTCACTACCACCACGTTCCAGTTTACGAAGGAAGATTACCTTATTATCCACCTCTTTCACCGATACGTTATAGTTCTTGATACGCTTGAAAGATTTTTCCATTTCATTCAATTCGTGGTAATGCGTGGCGAATAAAGTACGTGCTTTGGCTTTCGGATGTTCGTGGATATATTCCACAATCGCCCAGGCAATAGAGATGCCATCATACGTAGAGGTACCTCGCCCCAACTCGTCAAATAGTACCAGGCTTCGGGAAGAAACATTGTTCAGAATATCCGCCGCTTCGTTCATCTCCACCATAAAAGTAGATTCACCTACGGAGATGTTATCACTTGCTCCCCACACGAGTGAATATTTTTATCCACCAGCCCGATATGGGCGCTCTCCGCAGGGACAAACGAACCGATTTGAGCCAACAGCGTAATCAATGCCGTCTGACGCAAAAAGCGCTGACTTACCCGCCATATTGGGACCGGTTATTATGATGATCTGCTGCGTACTGCTGTCCAACATCACATTATTGGCAATATATTTCTCTCCTATCGGAAGCTGTTTCTCAATTACCGGGTGACGGCCCTGACGAATATCCAATACGTCGTTATCCTCAATAACCGGACGGATGTAGTTATTCTCACGCGCCACATTAGCGAAAGACAACAGACAGTCCAACCGGGCAATCTGATTGGCGTTAACCTGTATCTGGGGGATAAACTCCGTCAATGCCTGTACCAAATTCGTATATAACTGCGTTTCCAGCACAAGAATCTTATCTTCGGCACCAAGAATTTTTTCTTCGTACTCTTTCAGTTCCTGTGTGATATAACGTTCCGCATTTACCAACGTCTGCTTGCGAATCCACTCTTTAGGAACCTTGTCCTTATGAACATTACGAACCTCGATATAATAGCCGAATACATTATTATAAGCCACTTTCAAACTCGGAATACCCGTTTCTTCGCTTTCCCGCTGCTGTATCTGAAGCAGATAGTCTTTTCCCGAATACGAAATCCGGCGCAATTCGTCCAAATCCGCATTCACACCGTCTTTAATCACTCCGCCCTTATTTATCAACAAAGGAGGATCATTATTAATTTCCCGGGCAATCCGGTCACGAATAGAAACACAAAGATTCAACCGCTCGCCAATACGGTTCAGACTTGCATTATCCGCTTCAAGACAAGCCTGTTTGATCGGTTCGATAGCCTGCAAAGCCACTTTCAGCTGAACCACTTCACGCGGTGACACACGTCCCACAGCCACTTTGGAGATGATACGCTCTAAATCACCGACAAGATGCAACTGTTCTTCGATCAACTCCTTAAAGTCCGGTTGACGGAAGAAATACTCCACCACATTCAGACGCTCATTGATCGGTTTCTCGTCCTTCAATGGAAAAACTATCCAACGTTTCAACAGACGTGCCCCCATTGGGCTGATCGTCCTGTCAATCACATTGAGCAGACTGCTTCCGCCATCGTTCATGCTGCCAATCAATTCGAGGCTGCGCACCGTGAATTTATCCAGCCGGACATATTTATCCTCCTCAATACGAGCCAATGAAGTAATATGCCCGATTTGAGTATGCTGTGTCATTGTCAGGTATTGAAGAATAGCCCCCGAAGCAATAATACCGTTTTTCAAATGCTCTACTCCGAATCCTTTCAGATTCTTTGTTTCAAAATGCTTCAGAAGTTTTTTCGCGGGCAGTAGTTTCCGTAAACACCCAGTCGTCCAGTTCGAAAGTGAAGAATTTACTACCGAAATTGCCTTCAAACATAAGGCGCTTGCCACGTTCAAAAAGAATTTCTTTCGGGCCGAAGTTATTCAGCAGTTTGTCTATATAGTCGAAAGGTCCTTCGGCAGTCAGAAATTCACCGGTAGATATGTCGAGGAAAGCAACCCCGCAGGAAGCCTTTCCGAAATGTACGGCGGCCAGGAAGTTGTTTTCCTTATAGTTTAATATATTATCATTGATAGAGACACCGGGAGTCACCAATTCGGTAATGCCGCGCTTCACCAGTTTCTTGGTCATTTTCGGGTCTTCCAACTGGTCGCAGATAGCCACCCGTTTTCCGGCACGAACCAATTTCGGAAGATAAGTATCGAGCGCATGATGAGGAAATCCCGCCATTTCAATCGTCTTTCCCTTTCCGTTAGCACGTTTTGTCAGTGTGATTCCTAATATTTCGGCTGCAACAATGGCGTCCGTAGAGTATGTTTCATAAAGTCACCGCAACGAAACAGCATTACCGCATCCGGATGTTTCGCCTTCAAATCCAGAAACTGTTTCATCATGGGGGTGAGCACGATTTCTTCTTCGTTCACGGTTCTCTCCTTTTCTCTTTTTATTGAGTATATACTGTGATTATCGGAACAAAGATAACGGTTTTTCGGCAGAGAATCAACGGAATCCACCGATTCAATTATCAAAATTAGTGTTGCATACCTTTAAAAAGAACGGCGTTTTTTCTTAACAAACAGGAGAAAACTATTAAAACGTGTTATAAAAAACATAGTATTTTACTTGGATAATTTGCTAATTTCCTAAGAGTCCGTATCTTTGCAATGTGTTTTTCATAGTATTAGATTTAAGGTTAACAAAGGTTGGAGCAAGGCGTTGCTCCTTTTTTTATGTCCATAAGCCGGGTTTTACCACCCGGCATGTTCATTTTTGTTTTCGTGCGCATCCGCATCACGTTTCTTTTCACTCTGATAATCCCATTCGATCTCGTCAACGTATTCTTTTCCATTATATACCGCAACAGCCTTGATTTTGTTTTTTCCTTTTTTTCAAGTGTCACCTGGTCGAAGATATAATGTACATCCGTATATCCCCTTACGAATGCCTGTCAGTTCTTTGCCGTTCAAGTAAACTTTGGGAGTTCCGATATTTGAATAAACAGTGACGGAAGTCTGCTTTCCGTTCGCGGTCCGTGTTACGTCGTTGCGTCAGATAGAGTACGGGAGACTTGCTCCAGTTCGCTTTATACCAGTAGTAAGAGTCCTTCTTTATTTTCCGGTCGAAGGTCATCAGCCCTTTCAGGTTCCGGGCAGGCACACCGCCACGGCTCCACATAGGCACGGCAAAGTCGAACATATTCCATAGATAAGAAGCAATAATATAGGGATGCTCAGCTATCACACTCCACTGATATTCATGCGTCTTGGTCTGGAAAGTTTCCGGATAGTAAGGCTTTCCCCAGTTCAACGCATCGCCCAGATACTCCGTCTGATGGTCAAGGTTGGCGTCGGCTCCATATTCGGTCAACATCAATTTCTGCCAGGGATAGTCTTTTTCGAGTCCTTCCACCCACGGTTTGATGTCCTGCACTTTCTTTTCGTACCAGCCGAAATAACGGTTCATGCCTTGTATATCTGTATTCTGATTCACCGGATGATTGGCGTGACCGTAACCGTTCACGGCAACCGTGTAACGGTCAGGATCTTCCGTCTTCGCCAGATCGTGAAGAGATTGAGTCAATGACGCTGTGTATTCGTGAGGCTGATAAACCTCATTGTGCAACCCCCACACATAAATGGAGGGATGATTGAAACTCTGACGAATCAGTTCGCGGAGTTGTGTCTGCGCATTCTCCGATTCGTAGCCTGTCACCCGGTTGACAAAGGGGATTTCCGCCCAGATAATCAAGCCCAATGTATCACAACGCGAATAAAGATATTCCGACTGCTGATAATGAGCAAAACGCACGGTCGTGGCACCGACATCCATAATTTGAGCCAGGTCAAAATCATGTTCACGGTTGGTCAGCGCACTCCCCAGGCCCCACCAGTCCTGATGACGGGTAACACCATACATCGGATATTTCTCTCCATTAAGATAGAAACCTTTTCCGGCAACAATTTCGTAATGACGAACACCCAAAGGCTGCGTGACCTCGTCAATCACCTCACCATTTGCCAACAGACAGGAGACTACTTTGTAAAGATAAGGGTCCTCCCTACCTTGCCAGAGATGAGGATTCTTTAGTTTGAATGTTGATACATAGCTTTGCGTTCCTTGCGGAGTCAACTCAAGCGGCAGACGTTGGGAAACCACCTTTTTCCCTTCCTGCGTATAAATACTGTTCTCCAGAACAAGCTGCGCAGGAGCCAGACTACCATTATCCAGCTTTACTTTAACAGTTATATCCGCCGAACGTCTTGATACATTCTTCTGAGTGATGTACACACCGGGAGAGGCGCAATCGGTCACTGTGATATTATTCTGCTCCGTAGTAATCAACCATACGGGACGGTAAATACCGCCATACACCCCAAACAAACTGTGATTGACAGGAATCACATCGGGACGGGCCGTATTGTCAGCCTTCACGATAATCTCGTTCTCAGCCCCCAGTTTCAAGGCAGTGCCTATCTCGAAAGCGAAGGCACTATACCCGCCTTTATGCGTTCCCACCAACTTTCCGTTGACATAGACTTCTGTGCAAGCCCCTACTCCTTCAAAACGCAAGAATACACGTTTACCCGCCAACTCATTTCCGAAAAACTGTTTCTTTCTGTAATAACCTACACCTTCGTAGAATGCATCAGCTTTCACTTGCATATCTTTCGCATTCCAGGTATGGGGAATTGTCACTTCCTCCCACTTGCCGTCCCATTGTGCGGAAGCACGCATAGGGTCCGTAGAAAACGGCCCTTTCTTAAATTGCCAGCCGGTATTGAAAGAAATGACATCACGTGCAGACGTATCATTCATAACTGCTCCCAATAACAGGAGCAGAAATACAATCATATTTTTTACCATTAGATTATGAGTTCTTGTTTATCTGGCCATTTTATAAATCTCACATCCGCCCATTAAAAAAGCACCCACGCCATATACTTCAGTCATATTCCGCGTCACCTTCTTCGGATCGGCCCCGATAGGCTGTACATAACCTAATTTACCGTCTGCATCGACAGCAGAAACCTGTGCATTCCAGCCTTTTACCAGTATAGGAAGGAAAGTATCCTTGTCCAGCAGTCCCTCGTTGATTCCGTAAGCCAAAGCATAGACAATAAACGTGGTACAGCTTGTTTCGGGTGACGGGTAAGAAGCCGGATCGAGCAGACTTGCATGCCAGAATCCGTCCGCATTCTGCAATTTAGCGACACGGGTACAGAGCTTCACGAACAGTTCTTCGTAAAACTTCCGGTTCTTGTCCTTTGCAGGCAGTTCTTTCAATATCTCCGCCAGCCCGCCGAGTACCCAGCCGTTGCCGCGTCCCCAGAAAACCTTCCGGCCGTTGGCCTCGCGTTGGTCAAAATACCGCCAGTCGCGATAGAAAAGATTCTCTTCCTTGTCGAAAAGGTGGTCATACGTAGCTTTGTATTCGCGGTTCATGAATTTGATATACTTTTTATCACCCGTCAGGACGTATAATTTAGTGTAGACCGGAGGAGCCATAAAGAGGGCGTCACACCAAGTCCAGCGTTCCAGTGTCTCAGGTTTGCGATAATCCAGTTTGAAATCGTCCGTCGGCGGGTTCTTCATCACCCAATCCGTGCGGGCAATGGTAGGATTGAGCATATATTTGTTCTTATATTTCCGGTAAAGGTCGATAAAGAGTTGTGAAACAGCGATGTCGTCGGCATGATACATCCGCTTGTCCGGCTGCCAGCCGTTACGACTTCCGATACGGGTGAGCCATTTAAAATAATCCTTGTTACCGTCTTCACGTTCCGCCAATTCCGCCCAGTCGAGCATACCGACATATAGTACGGCGTTTGTCCAGCTCAGGTCACCATGTTCGGCGCCCTTGTTGGGGTTAGCTATTTGCCAGTCGGCAACTTTCTTCATCGTTTCTTTTATTTCCGCTTTACGGAAAGGAATGTTTTGTGCTTGCACGGTGAGGGTAGACAGCAGCACTGCTACGACCCCGATTTTTGTTCTTAGATTCATTCGTTTATCGTTTAAAAAATTATGAAAGTTCGGTAGTTTTTTTGGTTCCAATACCCGACAAAGTACAAATATACGCCAAATATCGGATATAATTGAGGGATTTATTGGAAATATATATCCACCATGGTGGATATATAGATTCAACATATTGGGCATATATGCCCAGCGTGGTGGATATATATGCCCAATAAACAGGAAGTTAATGGTACGTTATACCATTAAGAAAACGTTACTTGCTGAAGTCAATGTCCAACGGCTCGATATTGTTTTCCGAACCGGCATATCCCGGTGTCTGATTGGTATGTCCCTGCACATTTGTCGAAATAGCATTCAATGCAATCGGCCACAATACATTGTGGGGAGCAATGGTATATTCATTTCAATCGGCGTTTTCACCCCTTTGTTATAGAAATCCGTTACATCCATAATGTGGTCGTAGAAGAAGTTTTTCTCGGAGAAATTATCCATACGGTAGGTACGTCCCTTATCGTCCGCCTTGCCGGTTTTAGCATAGATAAATGCGATACGGGTCAACTCCGTCTTACGCGGTTCTTCGTAATACAGTTCGCGGGCACGTTCGTCCAGAATCGTACGGATAGTCATCTGGTCAGCATCAAGTTCATCGGCTCCCGCTCTGCGGCGTACCTTGTTCACGTCATCGGCAGCTTTCTGGAGGCTGGTTGCATCACCCTTCCAAATGTATGCCTCAGCACGTAACAGATACGTTTCGGCAATACGGAAAATATACCAGTCGGCCCAACCACCGCGCCACCATTTATCTTTCTGGTCGGCAACGTTGGTCTTATAATGCGGCCACCCCACCCAGTCACGAATGGTATCGTTTACCAGGATGTTTCCTTTATCGTCTTTAAAGCGAACCGGTTGTCCGTACCATTCCGTACCTTTGAGTTCAGGATTATTGTAGGTCAGGTCGGTCATTTCTATCCAGTTGCCCGGAGCATGACGAAGATCTGTGTCATCCAGTGTCCAGATCATGTGCGTATGATACCAGGTAGAACGTGCTGTACATACTCCACGACCATATTGCTCAAGATAGGGATTTTTCTTTGCATCGTTATCGGTAAACCGTTTTTTTGCCGTCGGGAGTTTTAATCTCGCCGTCTTTTTGCAAACCAGGGAAGCACCTGCCGTTTGATTTCCAGTCCGGCTGCCGAACGAATATCCTCACCGGCATCATAACGGTCGAGCACCATGTAAAGTACTTCTTTTGTTTTCAGGCAAGGATTTATTCTCAGACTGATGCAAGTCCCAAATCACATTCTTGGTAGCGTCATTCTTGTCAACACCGAAACGCTCTGTCATTAGATAGTGCACTCCGTCATTAATGACGTTATTGGCTGATTCGATTGCATCGTCAAATTCGCCCAATGCAAGATTGATCTTTGTCAGTAAGTGATAAGCCGCAGCCTGAGTCACCATACCGATATAAACGTTGTTTTTCAGATAAGGAGCCGTACGGTCCAAATCGTTTTTCAGATACCGCAAGATTGCTTCACGCTTCGTTGAATAAAAATCATAACGTGGCCCAGTGATTTCTTCTGTGATGAACGGTATATCCCCATACTGATTCACCAGACGGTAATAACGATAAGCACGATGGAAACATGCCAATCCTTCAATTTCCTTACGTTGGTCTTCATTGTCAAACTCTGCCGTTTCCGAACGGGTCAGCAATGTATTGGCATCTTTAATACCTTTATACAGATAGGTCCAATAGTTATTAATCTGACTTGCATTTCCTGTCAGAGAAGCACTGGGAGTAATCTGTCGAACAAGATCCTGTGGAGAGTTTGCCGCGTCAGTACGTCCGTTGACACTTATATCCGAAAAGAAATATTCGGAAAGGATACAAGGGTCCATAGAGCCTCCTGTGGGATAAAAATCAAAGTAACGGACGTCACGGTTCAACATATCCGTTCCGGTCTTCAGGCCGTTGTAATCCGTAAAAGAAATCTCCGGCGTATAGAATGAAAGTGGCTTCGGGTCCAGCCAATCCGAACAACTACTTGCTAATACAGCTACTCCAATCATGCAGGCAATGCCTGTTTTCTTATTATTTAGTTTCATCAGTCTGTAGATATTATAAAGTCAAGTTAATACCAAAATAAATTACTCTCGGGGTATTTGCATCACTGTTTTCCGGGTCGTAACCGGGCCAACCGGAGATATAACCTGCATTCTTCATCGTAGCATTGACGTTCAGGTTCTGAATCCGCAGCGGCTCTATCAGCTTCTTCGGGAAAGTATATCCGATTGAGATATTATCAAAACGCAGGAAAGAAGCGTTCTTGTAAATGGCATACGAAACGCCTGCCGGCTTCTTGTTGGCCAGACGCGGATATTCATTGTTACGGTTTTCCGGCGTCCAGTAGTCACGTTTAATCTGGTTCGTCACGTTCAGCAAAGCATTGTCGTTGGTAAAACGTCCCAATGTCTTTTTATGTCCGATATAGGAGTACATATTGAACGAGATATTGAAGTTCTTGAACAACGTGAAATCATTACGCATACTCCAACGCAGACGCGGCATCGTAGTTCCCTGGAATTCCTTATCCGTATTGTCATATTTGTAGTTCATATCTTTATCCAGCAGATGAACGTCACCCGGCTGCTGACCGTATTTGGCAGCTTCTTCACGTTCTTCTTCCTGCCAGATTCCCACTACCTTGTAATCCCAGATTTCATCAATATCGTGTCCGATGAAACGCTTGTTCTTGATATCGTCCGCTTCACGCTGGCCGATAACGTTACCGTCCGCATCTTTCACATCTTCCATGATTCCGTACAGGTGAGTTATCTTGTTCTTGTTATAAGCCAGGCTGAAAGAAGTACGCCATGTAAAGGCTTATCCATTCTGATGTTGGTAGAGTTCAGTGAAAGCTCGACACCGGTATTCTGTACCTCACCGATATTAGACATCACGGAGCCTGTAACCGATCAGGCTGGGCAACTCACGGCTGACAAGCAGGTCGGTCGTAATCTTCTTATATACATCTAGGTTCGCGCTCAGTCTGCCTTTCAGGAAAGTCAGGTCCGTACCGATATTCCATGAAGTCGTTGATTCCCATTTCAGGTTGGGGTTAGCCATAGTAGAAGCGTAGAAAGTGTTGGCGGTCACCAGACTGCCGGTTGCCGGATCCACATAAATGTATTTGCGCGGGGCCAACTGCATGAATGCAGCATAAGTACCTACGGCACGGTTACCGTTCTTACCCCATGAGAGACGCAGTTTACCATATTCGAACCAATCCGGACGGTGCAGGAATTTCTCTTCAGAGAACACCCAACCCAATGCGATAGCCGGAAAAGTGGCACGCGGGTTGGCAAGACCAAAAGCCGAATATCCGTCACGACGTACAGTGGCGGTAATCAGGTAACGCTGGTCGTATACATAGTGCAGACGTCCCATAAAGGCGTCTCCTGTACGGTAGACATCATCACTGGATACGTTAGGGCTGGTACCGAAAACCGATACCTCCATAACCCAGTTCGTCGGTAGGCAGGAAGTTTTCATTCGTCATTTCATCATGCCAACGCTGGAACTTCTCCCAGTTGGCAAGAAAAAGTAAAGTCAAAAGCGTGCTTGCCGAATGTCTTGTTCCACTTCAGCATATTATCCCATTGCCAATAGAAATCCTTCGTATGCGTACGTTCCACACGGCCGTTCTGCGAACCGGAGTCGGGAGAAGCGGCTGCCTTATGGAAAAGATAGTTTGTCCATTCAAAACGCGGAGAATAAGTAGTCTGGATAGAAAAGCCCAAAGGGAGGGTGATTTTCAGATAAAGAGCTGCATTCAAGTTCTCGATGTCATTGCGTTTATTCTGGAAAGCCGGAGCAAGCAACGGGTTGCTCTGGTTATTGTTACCGGTAGGGTATTGTTTCAAAGTCACTCCATCGTCTTCGTAAAGGCTTCCGAAAGGTGAAAGAGTAGTGTAATTGCCGGATGAACTACTGATATATCCCTCATCACGTGAAGTAAACTGTGCGTTCACACCGTAAGTAAGGAAGCTCTGTATCTTATTCTCCAGGTTGATACGTGCACGGATAGCACTGTATCCTCCGCCACGCACGTTACTCTCGTTTTTCAGGTAGTTGATAGATGAATAATAAGACATTTCGTCTTTCTTTCCTGCCACGCTGACCGTGTAATCCTGACGTAACGCTACATCCTGATAAATGACATCGCGCCAGTCTACAAGACGTCCGGCCAAATAGTTGTTGACCTCCGTATTGGTAAAATTCGAGACGTGTCAGCCAGATACTTGTCGGGTCGCCTTTATCGTTTCCCATCCAGTTTGCCAAGTCCGCATTGGACATGTGTGCCGGATTGTCGAAATATCCGGTAGCTGCTTTTGAAGGATTTTTTGCTAACTTCCACATCCCGGCGGAAATTGATGAAATCCTCTCCTTCGTATACTTCCGGCAAAGAGTTCACCATTGAAAGTCCCCATGTACCACTGAAATTGATAATCGGTTTCGTTGAACTTGTTCCTTTCTTGGTAGTAATCAGCACAACGCCATTGGCTGCCTTCGCACCATAAACGGCTGTGGAACTGGCGTCTTTCAATACGTCTATCTGCTCAATGTCGTTAGGATTGATGTCGGTCATCTGTCCCGAATAGATTACTCCGTCCAATACAATCAGAGGTTCAAGGGAAGATTTATCCGTACTCGTTGCACGTAGGTTGTTTTTACCACGCACCATCATGCTGGTGTTACCCTTCGTGTCGGTTTCGATACCTACCGAAAGTCCGGCCACACCCGTGCGGAGCATATCCTGAACAGTTTTCGGTTGTTCTTTTTCAAGGTCGCTGGCTTTCAAGGATGCCACGGCTCCGGTCAGGTCTTTCTTCTTCATTACACCGTAACCTACCACTACGACCTCCTCCAGTGTCTTGGAGTCTTCCTTCATTTTGATGATAGACTTCTGCCCGGCTTTCACCGTCTGAGTCGTATAACCGATATACGAGATCTGAAGCGAAGATCCGAAAGGCGCTTCCAGTTTGTAGTTACCGTCAATATCGGTAATCACACCGGTCGTTGTGCCGGCTACCAAAACATTAGCTCAACTCCGATAATGGGCTCTCCGTTCTCGTCTACAACTTTACCGATGATTGTAGTCGCCTTGCCCGTTTGTGCCGGAGTACTTCTTTTTGGGGAACAAGGCAATCTGTGTGCTGGTCACTTCAAATGACAGGTCAATGCCTTTCAGCATTTCTCCTACCGCTTTGGATACAGAAACCTGTTTCACGTTCAGGCTGACTTCCTGTTTCACATTTACTTGTGTTGCGTCATAAAAGAAGGTATAGCCGCTGGTTTTCTCAATGCGTGCCATAGCTTCGGACAATGGAATTTTCGAGAAGCTTATCGTTATCATCTTCTCTTTTACTTGTGCAGAAAGTACAACGCTAAAAAATAATAGCGTTAAAAGTGCAAAAATGCTTTTTAAATTCATATTTTTTGCGATATTAAAAGTTAACTGTAAGGAGGCTGCATTAAAATGGGTCAGATTTTAATGTTCACTCACTTTCTTCGGTTAATAAAAAACTTGATTTGGGTAGGGGGGAAAGCCGGAAGCGGAACTTCCCCCTTATTTATTCTATATCTTCATTATATCATAGGCTCGCCTTTCTCTCTTACTTATTTGTCAAAAAAATCATTTTACCGATATTGAACTCGGATATTTGCATTATGTGTTACCACTTATTGTTTCTGCTTCGGTAAAATTGTCAACATATTCTCATCATTAAATTCATAGTTGATAGGATGAATGCGCGACATGATTCGCATGATTTCTTCCAACGGTTCGTGCCGCAAGGTGAATGTGTATCTGTACTGTTCCTGCAATTCCGGAGACAAATTTATCTTCACATTATACCATTTGGACAGAAGAGGGCAAAAATCTCATCCAACGGCCTGTTTTTAAATACAATCTGATTGCTTGCCCACGAGACAGCCAACTCGATATCTCCTTTTTTTCTATTTGAAGCCGTCCGTTACGCTTGTTGAAAGTACCGACTTCTCCCGGATGCAGAAAACGGGTTTCCGCTTTCGTCTCCAACGACACCGAACCTTCTTTCAGGCTGACAAATGTATTTTCCGAACCGGGAAAGGATTCTACATTGAATTTTGTACCGTGTACGGTGATTTTCATTCCTTCGGTTTCAACGACGAAAGGATGATCTTTATCGTGGGCCACATCAAAGTAAGCCTCTCCATTCAACCGGACATTTCTGTTTTTCGAATAATAATTCGTATTATAAGTAAGCGAAGTAGCCGAATGAATCCATACATTCGACCCGTCTGGCAGAGCTACTTCCGATTTACCTCCCCAATTGGAATAGGTTTGTTGCGCCATTTCCGGCTGACCGATCTTTATACCTATATATAAAGAAACGGAAAGGAAGACAGCCACAACTACGCAGGCAGCCGCAACATAGCGTTGAAAACGGGGGAAAGCCCACAAACGAACAGGTTGTTCCTTATCTTTGAGATTCACTTCAACTTTATCTTCAGACCTTTCCATATCTTCAGCTTGTCTCCGTTCAGCCTCCTCACACTCCTCCATACGCTGCATCAACTCTTTCCAGTAGAAATCTACGTCCGGCGTATAATTGATAACTTTAGCACGCACCTTTTCCCAAACTCCCCGAAGTTCTTCATACACCTTCCAGTTCTCATCGATAGACACCCACTCCTCCAAGTGCTTTTTTATCAGCATCGGAGATGTCTTGTTTCAGGTCGGAAATGATTAAGTCCCCAAGGTATTTCTTTTTTCATGCTTCGCTGTCGTTTTTAACTGTTACCGATACTAAGACACAAAAAACGAATCATACCCTTATTCAGAAAAGCATTTTTTTTAGTTTCTACTAAAAAAATATTCTTTAACTTTGCAACGTCTCACTAACCTAATTACAAACACTATGGACGATATGTTCCTTTTGCAATTGATAAAGAATGGTGATAAGCAGGCGTTCAAGTACGTCTTCGATACTTATTTCACTGTTCTTTGCCGCTTTATGTATTTGTATTTAGGAGATACACAAGAAGCGGAAGATATAGCAAGTGACATCTTTGCGTCCGTATGGGAAAACAGAAAAAAACTTGAAATCAGGCTTACTTTCAAAGCTTATCTTTTTCAGGCTGCCAAAAACAGGTGTCTGAACGCTATACGGGACAGAAAGGCTACTATCTCACTGGACGACATCAACGGACAGGACACTCCGCAAGTAAGCATCACCGATTCACTGGAAACAGAAGAACTGAATAATTTAATTCAGGAGGCTATCCTGTCACTTCCCGAAAAAAATGTCGTGAGGTATTTCTGCAAAGCCGCACGAAGAATCTGACAAACCAGGAAATCGCGGAGTCAATGGATATATCTGTCAAGACAGTAGAGGCACAAATCACAAAAGCGCTGAAACAAATCCGGAAGTTCTTGGGTACACAATATCAATATTTGTTCTAAGTTTCCCGGCAGATAAAAAGATGGAATGATCCTACTTCTTTTCCGCCAGATAAACCCCTAATATGATGCAAGCCGCCCCCATTAACGTAATCCATGTGATTTGTTCGTGGAGAATGAGCACCGAAGCCACCATCGTCACCAACGGATTCAAATAGATATAATTGGAAGCCCGCATCGTTCCCAGCTGTTTCAAAACCACATTCCAAAGAATATAGCAGATCAAAGAAGCCAGGACTGCCAGGAACAAGAGATTGGACAATACGAGCGGTTGCAGAAGCACATCAAAATCCGGTTGCAGCGGATGAAGAAGAAAAAGCGGGAAGAATAGTCAATACCCCATAGAAAAATATCTTACGGGTAATAAATACCGTGGGATAACGTCCCGTCATCCGCTTTATTACCAGGCTATAAAAAGCCCATGACAGAGCCGCAAGCAAAGTGAGCAAATCACCCACAGGAGAGAGCTTCAACACCACACTTCCGTTAAAGACGACCAGCCCTACGCCAATCAGGGCCAACAGCGAACCATAGATCAGCCCTTTCGTAGCCTTCTCACTCTTATAAAAAGAGCAGGGAAAGAATCGTAGTCAGCAGAGGAGCCGTGCAAATGATGAAAGCAACATTGGAGGCTTGGGTAATCCCCAAAGCTGTATTTTCTGTGAAGAAATAAAGCGATCCGCCGAATACGCCTCCCGCCACCAACCAAAGCTCATCTTTCAAATTATCGGCAAACAAGTGTTTTGGAGAAATCGCCCAAATACCTATATAGGCTATCAAAAAGCGATAAAAGAAAATTTCCTGAGGAGTGAGTCCGTGATTAATCAATACTTTCGTTGCAATAAAGGTCAGCCCCCAGATAGCAACCGTCAGTATGGCAATCAGATGATAGTATCCGTGCGTCAGTTTCATACTTATACTTTTAATAATGCCGCAAAGATACAGGGAATCACGAAAATATATACCGACTCTTATGAATATATTTCAGACAGAATCTCGACTAAACAAAACTATAAATAGTCGCTTCCTGCCGAAGCACCCGGTCACTGTCAAATAAAATACCAATAAACGCAAAGGGTTTCATTGTATAAACAAATCTTACCAAATAAGGAAAAAACTAAAAATCGGCAAATCCTCACGATATTTCTTCTTTACACTTTATCACCGATATTGCATAAACCCGCTTCGAGTTTTTAATAAATAATGAAATAGTTTATTATAAACGGTTCCCAAGTTTATTAAAAAACTATTTTTAGGCACTTTCAGTTACTCAAATCGAATTATTGCAACAAAAATGGGAAAGAACCTTCACAGTTTCTTGCCCATTCGTTATCCTCATATGCAATTTTGCACATTCACCTATTGAACCTATGTAATAATACTTATATATTTCATGATTACTTTTCTGTTTTTAATTTCCCCAAATATACGAAATAAAAACGAGAAAGTCAATAGGTAAAGCGTGGTTATCTGAAAATAAACACGTAAATTTGTGCCTCAAATTAGAAATAACAGTATAAATCACTATAAATAAAAACTTTATCACTATGGAGTACAATTTCAGGGAGATTGAAAAGAAGTGGCAAGCAAGGTGGGTGGAAGAGAAAACCTACCAGGTTACGGAAGACGAATCGAAGCAGAAATTTTATGTATTAAACATGTTCCCCTATCCTTCAGGAGCCGGACTACACGTAGGACACCCGCTGGGATATATCGCTTCGGACATTTACGCCCGTTACAAACGACTGCAAGGCTTCAATGTACTCAATCCGATGGGATACGACGCTTACGGCTTGCCCGCCGAGCAATATGCTATCCAGACCGGACAGCATCCGGCCATCACTACCATCAACAATATCGACCGCTACCGCGAGCAACTCGACAAAATAGGTTTCTCTTTCGACTGGAACCGTGAAATCCGTACTTGCGACCCGGAATATTACCATTGGACACAATGGGCTTTCCTAAAAATGTTCAACAGTTATTATTGCAACGACGAGCAGAAAGCACGCCCTATCGAAGAACTGGAAAAAGCCTTTGCTGTCTACGGAAACGAGGGACTGAATGCCGCTTGCAGTGAAGAAATCAGTTTCACCGCCGATGAATGGAACGCAAAAAGCGAAAAGGAAAAGCAGGAAATCCTGATGAACTACCGCATCGCTTATCTGGGCGAAACAATGGTAAACTGGTGCGCTGAATTAGGAACGGTATTGGCGAATGACGAAGTAGTGGACGGCGTCAGCGAACGCGGCGGTTTCCCCGTCATCCAAAAGAAGATGCGCCAGTGGTGTCTGCGTGTATCCGCCTACGCACAACGTTTGCTTGACGGACTGGATACTATCGACTGGACAGATTCTCTGAAAGAAACTCAAAGAAACTGGATCGGACGCTCGGAAGGTGCCGAAGTTCAATTCAAAGTAAAAGACAGTGATCTCGAATTTACAATCTTTACCACCCGCGCAGATACCATGTTCGGTGTTACCTTTATGGTGTTGGCCCCGGAAAGTGAATTGGTGGCACAATTAACCACTCCTGCACAAAAAGCGGAAGTAGACGCTTACCTCGACCGTACTAAGAAACGTACGGAACGTGAACGTATTGCCGACCGCAGCGTTACCGGTGTATTCAGTGGTTCGTATGCGATCAACCCGTTCACAGGCGAAGCAGTACCTATCTGGATCAGCGACTACGTATTGGCCGGTTACGGAACGGGAGCTATCATGGCCGTACCTGCTCACGACAGCCGCGACTACGCCTTTGCCAAGCATTTCGGATTGGAAATCCGCCCGTTGGTAGAAGGTTGTGATGTCAGCGAAGAAAGTTTCGACGCCAAAGAAGGTATCGTCTGCAACTCTCCGCGTCCGGACGTCACTCCTTACTGTGACCTCTCCCTGAACGGACTGACTATCAAAGAAGCAATTGAAAAAAACCAAGAACTATGTAAAAAGAACATAATCTGGGTCGCGTGAAAGTAAACTACCGTTTACGTGACGCTATCTTCTCACGTCAACGTTACTGGGGTGAACCCTTCCCGGTTTACTACAAAGACGGAATGCCTTATGTAATCGAAGAAAAGCTGTCTGCCACTGGAACTTCCGGAAGTTGCCAAGTTCCTGCCTACCGAAACAGGCGAGCCTCCATTGGGACACGCTACGAAATGGGCGTGGGACACAGCGAACAAATGCGTGGTAGAAAACGAAAAGATTGATAATGTAACCGTTTTCCCATTGGAACTGAATACCATGCCGGGATTCGCCGGATCTTCCGCATATTATCTGCGCTACATGGACCCGCGCAATCATAAAGCATTGGTTGACCCGAAAATTGACCGGTACTGGAAGAATGTAGACTTATATGTAGGGGGTACCGAACATGCTACGGGACACTTGATTTATTCTCGTTTCTGGAATAAATTCCTTTATGATATGGGTGTATCCATAATGGAAGAACCATTCCAAAAATTAGTAAACCAAGGAATGATTCAGGGGCGCAGTAACTTTGTATATCGTATGATTTTAATTAGAAAAAATAATATGTTCAACGAAGTTGCTGAACTGATTGAACCCCACCAATATATATGTATCTTATAACATAGTAAAAGAGGTAGAAAGTATTGACAACATTGACAAAAAAATCCAATATATTTCCTCTCTAAATTGCCAAAAAGATATTGAAGGAACACATATTATCAATTTTCAACAGCTTCACGTAGACGTTAACATCGTATCCAATGACATTCTCGACCTGGAAGCATTCAAGGCATGGCGTCCCGAATATAAAACGGCAGAGTTTATCCTCGAAGACGGAAAATATGTCTGTGGTTGGGCGATTGAAAAGATGAGTAAGTCAATGTTCAACGTTGTCAACCCGGATATGATTGTTGAGAAATACGGTGCGGACACACTTCGTATGTACGAAATGTTCCTCGGCCCGGTAGAACAGTCTAAGCCCTGGGATACAAACGGTATCGATGGTGTACACCGCTTTATCCGCAAATTCTGGTCGCTGTTCTACAGCCGCACGGATGAATATCTGGTGACGGACGAACCGGCAACGAAGGAAGAACTGAAAAGCCTCCACAAACTTATCAAGAAGGTGACCGGTGACATTGAGCAGTTCTCTTACAATACCTCTATCAGTGCATTCATGATTTGCGTAAACGAGCTTTTCAACCTGAAATGCAGTAAGAAAGAGATTCTGGAACAACTCGTCATCACGCTTGCTCCTTTCGCTCCGCACGTTTGCGAAGAATTGTGGGACGTACTGGGACACGAAACTTCCGTATGCGACGCCCAATGGCCGGTATACAACGAAGAATATCTGAAAGAAGATACAATCAACTACACGATCTCTTTCAACGGAAAGGCACGTTTCAATATGGAATTTGCTGCAGATGAAACTTCGGACGCCATCCAGGCAGCCGTATTGGCTGACGAACGTTCACAGAAATGGATCGAAGGAAAGACTCCGAAAAAGATCATCGTCGTTCCGAAGAAGATTGTAAACGTTGTTATTTAAACAGGCATTAAGTAATAAGTATTAAGTATCACCACGGCTATGATTCAAATATATATCCGCAAGGTGAATACTTAATACTTGATACCTGATACTTTGACACCTAATACTTAAAATCAATGCATAAACTAGCAAAAGCGGGAATAATGAGAGAAGTGAAAGATTATGCTTACATCACTCTCGGACTAATCAGCTATTCTTTGGGCTGGGCGGCATTCTTACTGCCCTATCAGATAACGACCGGAGGAACTACCGGTATCAGTGCTATCATCTACTACTCAACCGGATTCCCTATCCAATGGTCATATTTCATTATCAACGCCGTTCTGATGACATTTGCTATCCGGATATTAGGCCCGCGATTCAGTATAAAAACGACATATGCTATCTTTATGCTGACTTTCCTGCTCTGGTTGTTCCAACTACTGGTCAACAATTATGTGGAAGTACCGGACATGACAGCCGACGGTAAACCGCTACTGCTCGGTCCCGGACAGGATTTCATGGCCTGTATCATCGGTGCCGCCATGTGTGGCGTAGGTCTGGGCATTGTGTTCAACTATAACGGAAGTACGGGAGGAACAGATATTATCGCCGCCATAGTTAACAAAAATATAAAGATGTGACACTCGGAAGAATGATTATGATTTGCGATGTATTCATCATCAGTTCCTGTTACTTTTATATTCCATGACTGGCGTCGTGTTATCTTCGGTTTCGTCACCCTGTTCATCATTGGCGTCGTGCTCGACTGGATTATCAACAGTGCACGCCAATCGGTCCAATTCTTCATTTTCTCCAAGAAGTATGACGAAATAGCCGACCGTATCATCAAAGATGCCGATCGCGGAGTAACCGTGCTCGATGGCACAGGCTGGTACAGTAAAGCCAATGTAAAAGTACTGGTAGTACTTGCCAAGAAACGCCAGTCACTCGACATCTTCCGTCTGGTGAAACGTATCGACCCGAATGCTTTTATCTCCCAAAGTTCAGTTATCGGAGTATATGGCGAAGGATTCGAAAAACTGAAAGTAAAATAACCGGTTCCAAGCTTTGATTGGCCCGATAAGTATTGAACAACCCCGTTAAAAACAAAATAAGATGATGAAACGCAAACTGGTATTTGCTACCAACAACGCTCATAAACTGGAAGAAGTAGCCGCTATCTTAGGAGACCAAATAGAACTGCTGAGCCTCAACGATATCGGTTGCCATACGGATATTCCCGAAACAGCCGAGACGCTGGAGGGAAACGCCCTGTTGAAATCGTCGTTTATCTTTAAAAACTACGGCCTGGATTGCTTTGCCGATGATACCGGACTGGAAGTAGAAGCCTTGGACGGGGCCCCGGGGTCTATTCCGCCCGCTATGCAGGCGGCGAAGGACACGACGCCCAAGCCAATATGCTCAAATTGCTTCACGAACTGGAAGGCAAAGAAAATCGCAAAGCACAATTCCGTACTGCCATTTCGTTGATATTGGACGGAAAGGAATATCTTTTTGAAGGAGTGATAAAGGGCGAGATAATCAGAGAAAAAACGGGGCGATTCGGGTTTTGGTTATGATCCCGTGTTCAAACCGGAAGGCTATGAACGGACGTTCGCCGAACTGGGAAATGATGTCAAGAATAAAATCAGCCACCGTGCACTGGCTGTGCAAAAACTATGTGAATTTCTACAAAGCTAATTGTATATATCCTTTTAAAACATAAAACACAATGAAGAAAATTACTTTATTTACCTTCCTTACAATCCTATTATGTACTTCATGTGTAACGAAAAAGTTCATGCTTGCAGAGGCTGGCAGCTACCGCAAAGCAAAGATAGTTTGCAAGGACTACTGACCGACTGCCGTAACACGGGCAACCAAATGTCGGTACAAATCAAAAACCTCATGCGTGATACAACAAAAAAATGGGAAACAGTATCCGCCAGTATCAGAGTATGCTGAATGTGAACATGACCGAACAGGAAAAACTGAACGCCCTGTTGAACCAGAAGAAAAACGAGTTGAACGAAAGAGTGTACTATCAACGAGTTGCAGCAGATGATCAATGCGCAGAATGAGAAAGTCCGGAAACTGTTGAGTAGCGTAAAAGATGCGTTATTAGGCTTCAGCAGCGATGAACTGACCGTTCGCGAAAAAGACGGAAAAGTATATGTGGCAATGTCGGATAAATTATTATTCCAATCAGGAAGCGCCCGTCTGGATAAGCGTGGTGAAGAAGCTCTTGGCAAACTGGCCGAAGTACTGAACAAACAGACGGATATTGATGTGTTTATTGAAGGACATACGGACAATAAGCCTATCAACACTGTACAATTCAAGGATAACTGGGATTTGAGTGTGATTCGTGCTACCTCCGTCGTACGTATTCTGATTAAAAACTATAACGTGAATCCTTTGCAGATACAACCGAGCGGCCGCGGCGAATATATGCCTGTCGATGACAACGAAACGGCAGAAGGCAGAAGTAAGAACCGCCGTACGGAGATTATCATGGCTCCGAAGTTAGACAAACTGTTCCAGATGCTTCAAAGCACGGAAGAGTAAAATTAAAAATTCTTATATCGAAAAAAGAGGCTGACCTAACGTTAGCCTCTTTTTCGATATTTAGTGTTTCAAGCCATTAAACTATCTATTTTTTTAGAAGGATGTGTCATTACCCGCGTTGAACGGATAATGACGGGGGAAACATCACTTCTTTAATGACTGGTGTCCATCAATTGGAAAAGCTTTTCCCGCCCATGCCTTTTGAGATGTCCATTCCTCGGCCGGATCACTCCAAAAAGGATGATCGGCAGGAAGACCCAAAGGCAAGAAAACGAGTGAAGTCATATATAAGCTACCATTATTAGTATAATAGTTGGCCAAATCCGGCTGATGTCCCGCAAAACCAAGTGCCAGGAATCCTTTATCATCAAAATTTCCATCTACTGAAAACATATTTCTCATCACTGCACTTAATGCACTCCGGACTTGTCCGTTAGTCAGTCCTTCAGGAAGGCCATATTTCCAGGCAGCCAATGCCAACGATTGGAATGCTCCCATACGATAGACTACGGAACGCCCGAAAGCCGGGAAGGTACCTTCCGGAGAAATAAGACGTTCGATGAAGGTATTAAAACGCTGCATACGACTGATTGCCAGCTTATAACTGATTGGGGTAGGAAAACGGTTCTTGCTGCACGTTTCCAGTATCTCGACATACATGGGATGAATAACGAAAGAATTATAATAATCCAACGAAAATTCCGCTCCGTCGGAATACCATCCGTCACTAAGATACCATTCATTTATTTTATTAAGGCCGGTAGTCAAGGCATAACCGTCAGGTTCTTCACCGACGGAAAGCAAGAAAGCCTCTACCATGTCACGAAACAGTAACCAGTTATTATAGGCAGGACGGATGACACGCACCTTCTTAAAACATTCAATATAACGTTCTTTTGTCGTATCATCCAACTGTCCCCAAGTGGCCTTAGGAGCACGGATGAAACTTTCCGCAAGATAAGCGGCATCTACCAAAAGCTGCTGATGTCCTTTCCACAGCAAATAATCCGGACTCTGCGGGTCAACAGCATTTTGATAAGCCTTCAAAGCCCACTCACGTATTTGCTTGCGTTGCTTTCCTTCTGCCGTATCATCATCAGGCAGCTCCAGCCAGGGAGAAATGCCTGCCATGAGCCGACCGAATGCTTCCATATAAGCCACCCGCTTGTCTCTTCCGTCCCACGTAGGACTCAACTCCAGTTGCATATTCTTTTTGCAACTCGCCTTTACTCATATTCTCCAGAACGGGTTGCGCTTATTTTATAACATAAGTCAACCCACTGTGTTCTGTCGTTCACCGGTTGATTCTTTTTCTTATCAGCGGCATTTACACTCAGGAAACAAAAAAGAAATAAGAGCTAATAAAACAATTCTCATTTTCATAATCATTCTTTTTAAATGGCAGTTTTTTCAATATCCGTTTTACGTTTCAAACGCTTCCAGATAATAATAATCCGCATAGTTCAACGGAACATCCACTTCGCTGTTATGAGGAATACTACCTACACTGTGCATCAGGATAAACCGTCCGTTTTCTCCCAATTTGGCAGTATAGCTCTCTGATGCAAGCGACTCCATTATTTTGTCGGCATACGCCCGGTAAGAAGCAGCGTCCGGCAGGTCATAAGTACTCATCTCATATAAGGCGGATGCTATGACAGAAGCCGAAGAAGCATCTCGCGGGGCAGCAGGAACATCAGGCGCGTCCATATCCCAATATGGAACAAGGTCCTCCGGCATATTTTTTAAGATTTTTCATAAATTCGAAAGTCTTGATTGCCTGGTCAAGGTAAGTACGATTCTTTGTTTCTCTATAACATACGGTATATCCATAGATCGCCCATGCTTGTCCTCTAGACCAAACAGATTCATCGGAATAGCCTTGAGCAGTCTGGCGATGACGTACGGTTCCGTCCTCAATACTGTAATCAATAACGTGATAACAGCTTTCCGTCCGGGCGGAATTGCTCTTTCAACGTACGGTCTGCGTGCATCACCGCTACGTTATAGAAAGTAGAATCACCGGAAAGTTTGGTTGCTTCAAACAACAATTCAAGATTCATCATGTTGTCTATAATCACAGGACATTCCCAGCCCCGTTCCGACTGCCAGCTATTTCCTTTCACATCCCAGCTTTGAATCACTTGAGGCTTTTCACGAAAACGGGTACAAAGAGATTTTGCTGCTCGGATCATTACCTCCTTATAACCGGGTTTATCAATCAGGCGCAAGCCATTGCCAAAGCTGCAATTAATGATAAAACCAATATCGTGATGCCAAGTAAGATTTTGTGCTTCGCTAATAGCCTCGGTATATTTCTGGGCAAGCGGAAGCAAAGCAGTGTCGCCTGTCAGTTCATACAAATACCATACACTGCCGGGAAAAAGCCGCTCCGCCAGTCAGCGTATCCGCAATAATAGACACCACCCTTATTATTGAGCGTCACCGGATTCAGAAATCTGCCGCTACTTTCAATAGTATCAATTTCAATCAATTTGAGCGTGTGCGTTTTCAATAGCTTTTTCAACCCATGTTTGTTTCTCGACAGCTCTTTTGGGTGCAAGATGTGGCTACCACAAAGAGCAGTACATCCTGCAAGAATAGAGTTTTTCAATTTCATGATATAGATTCTTTATTATAAATGAATAATTTCCTTTTCTGAATGACCGAATACATATAATTGTATAAAATAATGAGAACACAAATATAAGTATTTTTTTCTATCATCTAATTAAGATATTAATGTATGGCAAAATAGCACCATTTATTTTTATCTTATCTGACTAAATTGTCCTCAATAGTTGCATCTATTTTCCAAATCATCCAAATCAACGGGGAAAATATTGATTAATACAGATATAATTTTCATCTTTGCCTGCGACATAATAATCATACAACATCATGAAGAACATTAAAATACGCTTTTTTATTTTATGCCTTTGTCTGTCAGTAACAGGATATACATCCGCATCCGCCCGAACAGAAAAAGTAAAAACGGATATAGACTGGCCTGCTTTCATGCAAAAACAAGATTTGATCTGGGAAATACTGCCCGAATACTGGTATGAATCGGCTTATATGGGCAACGGTATGTTGGGACTTATGATTTATAAGGAACCGGGACAGAACTATATCCGGTTTGAAACCGGCAACTGCTCGGTACACGACCACAAAGCGGGATCGGACTTATTTGCCATTCCCCGACTGCTCACCGGGCACTTCGCCTTACATCCTGAAGGTACAATCGTAAATGGAACGATGCATCTTGACATCTGGAATGCCGAAACAAAAGCAGAGATAACCACCACAAAAGGAATCATCCGTCTGCACGCCTATGTACACGCCAATGATATGGTAATGCTGGTTCAGACTAACGCCACCGATGGAGAGAAAAACTTCCGTTGGGAATGGATACCTGCCTCCGCCCAAAGCCCCGCGATATCTTTATGCAAAAGGAGAAAAGGAAAATGGATAAAGGTGCCTGAAGACTACTCTCTTAACCCGGCACCGGAAGTAAAACCGGAAGTATCCGTTCAGAAATTGCGGGCAGGAGGTGAAACAGCCGTTGCATGGAAAGAAACCCGAACTAAAAAAAATGAACGCACATACTGGATTACCGTAACCCATTCGTATCCCGAAGCCACGGCCGAAAAAGGATGCCGCTCAAATTTTGGATAAGGCATTAGCAACAGGAACCGGAAAATTACAGAAACAACACCGTACCTGGTGGAATCATTACTATCCGAGCAATTTCCTTACGTTACCGGATGGTATGAAAGAGAATTTCTATTGGATACAGATGTATAAAGTGCTTGCCAGTGCCACGCGCGGTGACCGTGCACTAATAGACAACACCGGCCCATGGCTGACCGTCACTCCATGGCCAAATGCCTGGTGGAACCTCAACGTACAACTGACCTATTGGGCACTCAATGCATCCAATCATCTCGATTTGGCAGCCTCTCTGGAGAATGCTATTTACAACAATATAGAAAACCTTAAGAAAAAACGTACCGGAAGCCTATCGCAAAGACGCATTGGCAATAGGACGCTCGTCGAATCTGGTATGCGAATCCGGCGAAATCGGAATCCCCGGTGTGGACAAAGCAGCGGAAGTCGGGCTTTTGCCTTGGGCATGCCATAGCTTATGGTTGATTTATCGCCACAAAATGGATGACGAGCTATTACGCAACAAACTCTTTCCTGTACTTAAACAAGCTATCAACTACTACCTGCACTTTACCTACAAAGGAAAAGACGGCAAGATACATCTGCCCCAAACATATTCTCCGGAATATGGCAGTGCGGAAGATTGTAACTTCGACCTGGCATTATTATCTTGGGGTTGCCGAACATTACTTGAGATTACCGGCCGGCTGAACATAGACGATCCGCTTATCCCGCGTTGGAAAACGATTTTGGAAGAACTTTACACCGTTCCCCACAGACCCGGCCAACGGGCTTATGATAGGACGGGATGTTCCTTATGCTTTCTCGCACCGCCACTATTCGCATCTATTGGCTGCCTATCCTCTATATCTTATCAATAAGGAAAATCGAAGAATACGACCTCATAGAGAAATCACTCCTCTATTGGCAAGGCAAATCCGGGGCACATCAGGGATATTCATGTACGGGAGCATCCTCTATATCATCCGCTTTGGGTAAAGGCAATGAAGCGCTTACATACCTTGACAAGTTGTTTACTAAATTCTTATCTGTCAATACACTTTATCGTGAATCGGGCCCGGTCATAGAAACACCATTATCTGCCGCCCAGTCTATCCATGATATGTTGCTTCAAAGTTGGGGAGGAAAGCTGCGCATCTTCCCTGCCGTTCCCCGACAGTTGGAAAGACATTGCTTATAAAGACTTCCGTGCTGAAGGTGCTTTTCTTATCACTGCCAGCCGGAAAAACGGTAAGACTGAGTTTATCACTATCAAAAGCCTTGCAGGCGAACCTTGCATTGTAGTGACTGACATATCTTCACCTGTCTTCAAAGGAAAACGCCAATTTGCGGCCACAGCTTTATCCGAATCTATGTACAAAATAGATTTACAGAAAGGCGAAGAAGTAATCATTTACTCCAAAGGTACTCAGCCGGACTTCACCATTCGTCCTGTGAATAATAGCAGAACGAATTGTTTTCGGAAAAAAGAAACAGTCCTGAATCAGTCTGCCTGTTTCTTTTCTTTCCGGTAATTCTGAGGTGTACATCCGAACTGGTTTTTGAAGCAACGGCTGAAATATACGGGCGCATTGAACCCACTACGGTCACTAACCTCTGCAATGGGAAGATCAGGGTATTGCTTCAATAAAGTGGCTGCGTGCTTCAGGCGGTAATTTAGCAAAGTTATTGGGTGTCATTCCTGTTAATGCTTTAAACTTGGTATAAAGCAATGACCGACCGACACCTACTTCTTTACAAAGAGCCGGAATATCAAATTCCGTATCGTCAATATGTTGCTCAATCACCTGTGAAGCCCGTTTCAACAGATCTTTGTCCAAAGGATTTATGCTGGCCAAATCAATCTCGGACATCGGTTTCTTATCAAATTGATGTTGCATCAGCAAGCGGCTGCGTATCAGGTTATTGGCACGTGCCAGTAACAACTGTGCATGAAAGGGTTTCGTGATATAATCATCGGCACCACGGCTGAGTCCCTCAATGTTCTGCTCGGTAGAGTTGAGTGCAGTCAACAGAATTACAGGTATATGACATAAATCTATATTATTCTTAATCTGCAGACACATTTCTGTCCCGGTCATCTCAGGCATCATGACGTCACTGATAACTAAATCAGGAGAGTTCTCATAAATCTGACTGAGTCCTTCTTTCCCGTCATGGGCACAAATGATCTTATAGAAAGGCTCGAAAAGCTCTTTCAGCACTTGGAGCAACTCATCATTGTCTTCCACAAGAAGCACCGTATGAGTCTTGTTTTTTTCCGTATCTTTAGTCTCAATAAGTTCTATGGGCGAATTCCCCTCATCTACAAATACAGGCATTGAATCGGGGATAATATCACTTTCAGAATCCTGAGTATAAAATTGTACATTCTTATCGTTCAGGAATACATCTTTCCGGCGGGGCAGCCGCACTGTAAATGTACTACCTTCACCAACAACACTTTTCACTGTTATCTCTCCATGATGTTTTTCCACAATTGTTCTGGTCAATGCCAATCCGATACCGGTTCCGCTAAACAGGCTTCCTTTCTTTTCTTGATTGTCAGCCTGAAAGAATCGTGCAAATATTTTATCTTTATCTTGTTCAGAAATACCGATACCGGTATCCGTTATATTAATTTTTATATCACTATTCGTTATCTCTCCCGACAGAATAATATTCCCTTTGTCGGAGGTATACTTAAAGGCATTGGACAAAAGATTGAAGAATACTTTCTCCATTAATTGCGGTTCAAACCAACATAAGACAGACAATTCCCGGTAATTTGAATTCATAATTTATATTCCTTTGCTGTGCATAATCGACAAAAAAGAAAGATAGATTTCCTTCAAAAATACAATTATATCCTGTTGCTTTATTTGTATCGTTCCATAGTTCTGTTCCAATTTCCTGAATTCAAGCAACTCAGAGATCAACTTATTCATTTGTTGCGCATTTTTCCTAATCTTCGTTATCTGATTGTATATAGAAGGATTCAATGAATATTTTTGTAATAGAATATCAATATGACTGATAATCAGAGTTAGAGGCGTTCGGAACTCATGGCTCACATTTGTAAAAGAAAACTAGTTTTTCCTGGTTAAGCTGCTTTTATCTGTTGTTTCTCAAAACGTTCCTTTTCCAAAAAAGAGCCAATGTGCGTTTTTTGCTATTTTACTATATACATAATAGAAAACGCACGCAATGAAAGCTGTCACATAGATTATCCATGCCCACCACGTATCATACCACGGAGAGGCAATGACAAGCTGCATCGTTATTTCCTCCAAGCTTTGCCCGCTCTTTTCATTTATCGAAGCCACATGCAACGTATATTTTCCCGGATCCAGATTAGTGTAATACAATTCCGTCTGTTTAGTCTTAATCCAATTCTTGTCCAAACCTTCGAGCTTATATTGAAACCATTTTTCCGATAATTGTTGTCCGTAATCGGACAAAGCAAAATGAATAATCAGATTATTCTGATCATAATTAAGTTTAAGTTCACGAGTGTACGGGAGCGACTGAGACAATATCCCTGTATCATCTCCCGGAATAATCGTCTTATTATCGACCCAAAGTTCTGAAAAGTAAAAGTTAAATTCTCATTAGCAGTACCAGTTTTGTTAAACTCATTTTCTGAGAATACGGTTACTCCTTTTGTATCTCCAATGTAAATACTTCCCTCTCCGGATACCAAAATCCCACATCCGTTGATAATATGAGTCGAGGGAAAGTTTCTCATCAAATCAATCGTTGTGAAAGTGCCCTCGGAAGGAACAAAAGCAAGTGACTCCCTTATCACCTGTTATCAGAATCTTTCCATCCTGGGTCCGGCAAAGATTATAGCAGAAATCACCCGGCAACTGATTGTTTCGGGAAGTATAATGAGCCATGTTACGCGTCTGCCTATCATAAAAAAGAGCCCCATTCTAACGTACCGATATAGACACCATCGGAGGTGGCAAGCACACGGGTAGGAGTTGCTTTACTATCTCCTTCTGCCAATGGAACATAGACTATAGACTCGGGATGTTCTACATGAGTACACAAAACATTTTTCCAACCCACCATATACAAATTACCTTCCGCATCAATATCGAAATGCTCATAAAATGCAAAAGGAATGTTGATCCTATGGAATTTCTGTGTCTGAGTATCCAACCGAAAAAAGCCATTATGGGCAGATATATATATTTGATCTTTCCATATCTTCACATGATAAACAATTTCATCAGGCATATCGGAAGAGTGACTCTCTTCTTTCCAATAATTATAAAACCGACCTGTATTCAAGTCATAACGTGACAAACCACCCAAATAGGTTCCTATATACAGACAATTCTTCTTTTCATCATAACAAATACTTTTCACATTATTATGAGAAATAGAGTTTTTTCCACCGGCTGTAAACTGCTGAAGAGTATTCCATTTCTTATCTACACAAGTGATGCCGCCCCCATCTGTACTAAGCCATAAATGCTCATTCTTATCAATAACAATTTCTCCGATATAAGAATAATATGAGTTTATCTTTCTCCCATAGTCATAATGTACAAAAAAGTATCATGTTGAGGGCTGAAATAATTAACTCCTCCATAGTAACTACCTACCCAGATAGTTCCGGCAACATCTTTATACAATGCAAAGATAGAGGGATGATTCAGCCCGCCCACATATTGGGGAATTTGAATGAGAGAATACTGTTTGTTACCAATACTGTAGCGATGAAGTCCGTCAAAAGTACCGAACCATATATTTCCCTCGTTATCTTCTACAAAATCACGAATCTGTTCGCTACTGATACCTTCCGAAGTTCCCGGCAAATAAGGAACTTTCGACAATTGTTGTTTGTCGTTCATTCGATATAATCCATGCATGCGGGTACCAATCCATAGCTCTTTTTGAGAACTTTCAAATATGCGATAAATCTCCACCCTTCCAATAGTTGCTTTTTGCTGATATGTACGGCGATCAATCAGATAAACTCCGTTATATGTCCCGATACCAATCTGATCGTCCATCATGGTCAGGCAACAAATACGTGAAGTGATATTCGTTTTTAATACAAAAAGTTGGTTCTTTATCTGCTTTCAAACAAAATAAAGAATCATGTTTCATATACCACACTTGTCCTTCGGACGAAGTAAGCGCGGTGATAATACTTTCATTCGTGAGTCGGGAGAATTTCTCTGTTTGTATGTCATATTTGATTAAATTCTTATCAATTAAGAAATATAGATTATCCAAGCTGTCACCAACGATAAACGAAACTTCATTGCCCAACCAGACCGGTGGTTCTTCACCTACAGATTTTATCCAGCCTTTGAATATTCTTACACGGTTTCCATCATATTGGCTTATTCCTTCCTTTGTTCCAAAACCACATTCTGCCCAACCTATCCTGATAAATAGCCATCACAGAGGGCTGTGTTAAACCTTCCGACAAACCAATATGTTTGAAATATTCAGCATATAATGGCAAAACAAAGAAAAAAAGAAATAAACAACAGTAATAAATGACGTAACTTCATATTATTTTTTTATTTGGTGTTGTTCTGTTAATCACAAATTAATCGCTTAAATATACTAACAATTTGCAATATTCGATAAAAAAAATACTGGACATAAACAACATTTTTATAGGCGAATCAATCTATAATCCTGCCTTTACGATTCTAACAAAGGTTTTCTTCACTTATGTCAGATATAATAAAAAAAGGTTGCAAATTTTATAGAAATTCACAACCTTTACTCTCAATTTTATAAGTATCAGAAATATTCTACTTTTAGCACATAAACAGGAAAAGAGTCTTTAGTAGAACGATGTATATTACTTATTTTTTAACCCGTCATCATCCAATTCCCAGTCTACCTTCTTATGATTCTCCAATAATGTAACTTTCCTGATTTTATCCTTTTCCGAAGAAAAGGAACGCAATGTATAAGAAGCTTTTAGTAACATGACGTACGATAATATATACACTTTTACCTCTCATGGTGAAGCGGACATCAGGTACAATATCTTTAGGAGTTCCATCATATACTGCATCGTGAAAAGGTTTCTGTTCAGTATCTTCTACTCTATTTACCGTAAAATCTTCTCCAAAGATACGCCAGGGAGTTGTTCCATAAATAGCCTCGCCATTACTCTTCAGCCACTTATGAAAAGTTTTCAATATTATATCCGTTTGCTCCGGAAAACATCCTGCTTGGTCTGGTCCCACATTCAACAATAAATTTCCACCTTTACTGACAATGTCTACAAAATTTCTGATTAATATATCCGGCTTTTTATAAACAGTATCATAACGATTGTACCCCCAGTTCTTACCCATCGTCAGGCAAGCCTCCCAAGGTTTGTTATTTATGCTGTTAGAAAGTTTCTGTTCGATAATTGAATAGTCTCCTAATCCGTTCCCAATGCGACTATTGATTAAACACCCCGGTTGCAACGAATGAATCAATTCACGTAATTCCTTACTCTGTTGCCTGGTAACCAGTTCAGGCGTATCGAACCAGATAACTGCTATTTCACCGTAATTCGTAAGTAACTCTTTTAATTGTGGTTTTTACTTTTGCGTTCAATATAAGCCGGTAACTGCTTGCTATCTTCATCCGGATAATCCCAAGTATTGCTGCGGCCTGCTTTTACAGGCCAGTTAGTAGGAACATCCGGATCTTCCCAATCACGTCCTAATGAATAATAAAGTCCCAGCTTGATTCCCCTTCTTTTTTGCAAACTTCCGCCAGTTCTATTTTAAAGGATCTTTGGCAAAAGGAGTACACTTCACTATGTTATAATCACTGCAAGGCTGAATTATACATGGCAAATCCGTCATGATGTTTAGTCGTATATACCAAATATTTCATTCCTGCGTGCTTGGCAGCCCGTACCCATTTCTTCGCATCAAATTTTACCGGATTAAAATCTTTGGCTATTGTTGCATATTCTTTTAACGGAATACGCTCATAAAAGCATAAAGTGTTCGCCACCTTCGGTTGGATGGCCTTTCCATTCACCGGCTGTCTGAGAATATAATCCCCAATGTATAAACAAACCGAATTTTGCATCTTTGAACCAATGCAAATTGTCTTCGGTAGTAGCCATAGAATAATTGGATATAACTGTCAAAAAAAGAACAATTACTATAAAAATTCTTTTCATACAAAACTTATTTTATACAACCATTAATGCCAACGTAAAGAACTTAATCCCAATTTCAAAGAAACATCCGGATTACGTTTATAATAATCTAATACCTCTTTAAGTTTCCTCATCTATTTCGTACAATTCATCGATCACATATAAAGTTCCCGAAGGATTGTAAGCTTTATTGTAATCCGAACGTTTCTTATCGGGTTCATATTCTGTACCTACAAATTCAAGGTGAGTATATTTCTTGGAATCCAACAGAAAAGGTTTCCAGAAAACCACACTATTCGAATAGAAAGCTCCCCAATGTACATCCTTCTTATAGAAAGCTTCAGCAGCTTCATAACCTTCATACATCGCCTTCAAATGACAAAGACGAGCGAAGAACAATAAATCATAAGCATGATAAGCAAAAGCATCACGACCGAGTAAATCCGTAGTCGTTCCGTTAGGAAACAGGTTACCCTTCACCCAATCGTCATATGAGGAACGGAATTTATCGACTATAGCCTCATCTTCCAATACCGTGCCGAACAGATAAAATTGATATAACAGACAAGTACCCCAGTTATTGACCCTCAAGTCATTATCTTTAATAAATACCTCCGCCCTCTTACGTAGCCAGGTATCAATCAATTCCCGGTCAGACTGTCCGATTACTTTTACGAATCAATGAATAACCTTCGACAGCAATATTCTATGATTCTTCATGAATATTTCTTTTTCGACAAGGCAACATTGATTTCAGACCATGCTTTCAGATATTCAACCGCTTTATTCAGATACGTCCTATCCTGTGTAAAAAGCATACGCGAGACATAATTGATGAATAGCTTTCATTTCATTACTAATGTCTATCTTATCCGGATTTTCATCAATAGATTTAACCGGAGTCGTTTTCCGGTTACTCTCTACAATATTTTTAGCGGGAGTTTCTATCTGTTTGATATACCAATTCATCGGAAAAGCGGTATTATCAGCCTTCTCCAATGCTGTTTTCACTTTATCATAGTTTTCACGTGTGAGCACGACATTCGGAAACATTTTATCCACGTCCGAGGTTTGAGCCTTTACACAAGACATCCCCCATAATAACATACATATTAGAAAACATTTTCCTTTCATCCTTTTCCTCTCCTTCCGTTCTTATAAAATTTCAATATCATCTATGTAACATTTATACTTATTTCCCTCGGCCAAAGTGACTCCCGAACTATACGTCGGCAGAATGACTATGCCTGCTATACCATTCTTCAACTGTGTAGCGGCAGCACTGTATTCTCTTTTACTAAAAACAAACGTATATGTTTTCCATGCTCCTTCTTCTTTGAAATCAACCAACGAATTGGTTAACAAAACTCCTTCTTCCTGCTCGTAATCATTCACCGAATTAAACCTTCCTATCAGTTTAACTCCTAATTGTTGAGATACTGCTTTGGAAGTACCCTTCCACGTTTCTTTTCCTATCACATTGGCAGGTTGATAAATTCGGAAACGGATTCCTCTTAGTTCATCAATATCTACTGTTTCGGAAAAACGGAATTTCAAACCGTAATTCCGGGCTTCCATCGAAGTATATTCCAGCACTTTGGAGGAAGTGTTTTCTTCACTCTGAACCGGATTATCTATCACTATATGGGAATATGCCCAACTCGGATAATAATCGTCTATCTTACTACTGCCTGAATTGCCATAACGAAAGAAATAGGGGTTGTATCATACGTTTCAAAGTCGGCGAATAAAGTACCTTTATCGGGAAGAGGATCTTCTTTATCATCTTTCCCTTCGTTAGAATCAACTGCAGGATCATCGCTTGAACAGGATATAAAAAGTCCCCATAATATAATGAAAAATACATTGTAGCTATATTTCATAATTTACTTTAGATTTTAGTTAATGCCGGAAATTCATGTTTTAAATATAATGAGGGTGCCTTTCCTCGAATTGAACTGACACCCTCATCGGTATATACTCGTTATCTCATTCCAAATTTACCACCCCTGTGTTCTGTACCAGTTTATGGTTTTTGAAAAGTTCGGTATTCGAAATCGGATAGAAATACATTTTATCCTGAATATTGTAAGTGGCATGCAAAACTTTCGTATATTGAATAGTACCGTCAGTTTGCTTAACTACTTTCACTTTATAAATATTCTGCATATTATCTAATTCTTTCCAGCGACGAAGATCCCAGAAACGTTGTCCCTCGAATGCAAATTCTACACGGCGTTCGTTTCTCAATCGTTTCAAAAAGGCATCTTTCTTCATATCGGTAGGATACGCCGGCATTTTCACATCTCCACGATTACGTACTTGGTTAACTGCATCGCGTGCACTCAGGCTATAAGAACCTGTGTAGTCAGGATCACCATAAGCATTTACCATTGCTTCTGCATAGTTCAACAGAATTTCTGCATAACGGAACAAGATCCAGTTATGCTGCTGGCTGGTAGTAGTTTCACCCGGTTCAAAAGTGACACTGTTATTCACATATTTTCTCAAGTAATATCCGGTAGTCGTGGCATTTTTATAGGCTGACCGTTCTTACCTCCTTCAAACACTTCTACCGGGGTCGTTTTAGGCCATGCCATACCATTATATACTACGGTCATTCCCAGACGCGGGTCACGATTCGCATACGGGTCTTTAGCCATTTCTGCATTACTCCAGTCAAAAGAAAACTGTACCATCTGTCATTTCATAAGCACTTACCAAGTTTTCTGTCGGACAAGTGGTAGTAGAGCCTTTAGTAACTCCCATCGGGAAGTTTGCAGACTCAAAACTTGTACTTGCTCCCGTGGGACGGCACATGATGACTTCTTTACTTTGGTTATTGGTAGCACCGTACAAATTAGAATATTTCGGGTCCAGACTATATCCTAAAGTACCGGCCTGACTGATAAGATCGTATGCTGCCTGAGCGGCATTTTTCCATTTCTGCGTATCAACGGCAGAATACAAAGGGCTGGCAAGATACAGAGATGCACGAGACTTCAATGCAAGAGCCATACCTTTAGTAGCACGTTGCAAGTTACCTTCTCCACCAGGCATATTGTTATAATTAACAGGCAATTTGTCATTAGCCAGATCAGTACATTCACTGATGATGAAGTTCAGGATAGTAACTGCATCCGAAGGTTCTGCTTCGTTGGCTTCTTCCTGTGTCAGTGTCTTCGTTATCAGAGGTATATTCTGATAACGTTTCACCAACTCAAAGTAATAGAATGCACGCAGAAAGCGAACTTCATGCTCATAATTCAGGTAACTTTTATAATCATCAGCAAAACCGTCGGAATATTTCCATTCATCGAACGTCAGTCCGACACAGTTCTCAAGATAGAAGTTAGCATCATGAATAGCGTTGTAGTAAGTACCGAATACGTCATTGACCGTATAATTGGCTGACCACGTACCATTGACAAAACGTTGGATAGCAGATGATTCGTAAACATGGATAGCATCATCCGTAGCTGCGTCTTGCATAGCTCCCGATGTATTACAGAAGTCATGCGGCAAATAACTATATACCTGTGTAGCCAGTTGTTTCACACGGTCCATGTTATCCAGAATTTGTTGCTTTTTGAATAATAATCTGAGTTTCGCTGCAATCCATAAAATCACAAGCTGTGTACAGAGGAGCGGATGTAACCGCAAGCAACAAGGCAATATGTTTGATTTTAAAATACTTCATGTTCATTTTACTTTTTAGAATGATAAGTTAACACCAAAAGTATACTGAGTCATGGTCGGATGATTTGTTCCGATATTTTCAGGGATCTAATACTTTAATCTTATCTACACAGAAAAAGGTCGTGACCGCGCGCAAAGACTTTGGCACCTTTGATGAATTTACTCTTCTTCATCATTTCCTGTGAGAAATTATAATAAAGTTCCAATGTACGCAATTTCATATAAGACGCATCAGCCACCCACAAGGAGTTAGTCGTATAGTTATTGGCGGAACCTTCTGAAGTCAGACGCGGATATTTAGCATTCGGAGTATCCGGAGTCCAACGATTGTTATAATATTCGGTAGAAATAGTACTGTTACTAATCAAAGGCCAATACACACTTGAAGTGTTCAAAAGACGGCTCTGATTTCCCCGTTCCTTGGAACAAAGCATAGATACCGAAACCTTTATATTCCAGATTCAAGTCGAATGAGTAATAGATTTCCGGCATAGCACTGTATCCCTAAAGCTACCTGGTCATAAGCGTCAACAACTCCGTCATTGTTCTGGTCTTTATACTTCAAATCACCCGGACGAACATCTGAAAGGTTTTGTTTAACACCGCGGTTGTCAATCTCTTCCTGACTCTGGTAAATACCTTCCACTTCATAACCGAAGAACTGCCCCAAACGCTTGCCTGTACGTTTCAAGTAGTCATGAGGGCGATATTCTTCGTTCTGGTTAATAATCTTGTTACGGTTGAAAGTCAGCATACCGCCAATTTGATAATTAAAATCACCGATTTTATCCGCCCAGCGTACGCTTGTTTCTACTCCATAACTATTCACAACTCCATTATTGATATTGGGAGCCTGTCAAACCAAATATAGAAGACACGGCATTATCTCCGCTTACTAAAATATCCGTGCGGTGATCGTAAAAACCGTCAATAGTAACAGATAACTTGTTGAAAGCTATGAAATCGAATCCTACATTCAATTTGTGAGACTTCTCATAGGTCATGTCAGTGATACCCAGTTGAGTAATTTTCATACCACTGATGCTTGCCGGATTTTTTCCGAAATAATAACTTCCCCCTGTACCATACACATCAAGATAAAGGTCAGTACCATAATCAGCACGTCCGGAAATACCGTAGGAAGCACGAAGTTTCAACAGGTTTAACCAGTCGCTTTTCAAGGCAGCTTCTTCCGACATAATCCATGCGGCACCTACCGATGGAAAGATTCCCCATCTATGTCCCGGTTCCAGAATGCTGGCGGCAGAACCGGATAAAGATGCGTCCAGTACATAACGATGGTCATATACATAATGGGCCTGTGCCACTACATCCATAAATGCCTTCGAGTTGTTCTGACCTTTGGCATTTGTTTTATCCATATTGTATTGCAGAGTTGCAACCAGACTATGCTTATTCCAGTCCTTAGCATAGTTGGCATAGGCCCCAAAATTGAAATGATTGACCGAAGATCCTACACTTTTACTGAATGAAAGAGTACCTTCATTACGTAAAGTATTATAAGTAGTTTCTCCGGTTTCCCAATTCATCGTTGCTTGTTCATATCCGAAGTTCATGGTATTGTTGTCCCAATAAGAAGCACTGTTGTCCAAACCTACCTGAAAGCCTACTGATAATCCTTTCACAAGAGCACTCAAATCTTGATTCAATTTCATATCAGCATACATATTACGGGTTTGAGAGCGAGCATAGCCTCTACCGGAAATACTTGCAATCGGATTGTTGGAATATACAGTTGTACCACCCCATACATTGCGAGACGTTTTTACAGGAAATGCTCCAGAAGGAACTTGATACAATGCACTGAAAATGTTCGATGTCGTTTCTCCCGGACGGTTATGTTCGGAGAAATTTCCAAACAGGTTCAGCTGTACGGTAGTTGTAGGACTGACAGTAATATCCAAATTGGTACGAATATTCAGTTTTGAGTATTTGAACTGAGTGGAGTAACCGTCATTATCACTTGTCGGTTCCAATATACCATTATCATTCAAATAATTCAACTGAGTGAAATAACGTACAAATTCTCCACCACCTCTTGCCGAGAAGGTTACATTGTTTCCATAACTATGATCTCGTAATGCTTCGTCCCACCAATCTACACTCGGATATACATCCGGATTACTTTGAGTTCTGAAAGTCTTCCAGTTCTTTAGCCGAATAACGTGCCGACAATCCATCGTTGGTCAATCCTTCATTCAAAGCTTTTGGCATAAGTATATCCATCAACAAATTCCGGCAGACGTTGTGGGGTAGCCATATTGAATTGATAAGAGAAATTAATCTCCGGCTTACCCATCCTTCCACGTTTCGTTTTCACCAAGATAACACCATTGGCACCTTTCATTCCGTAAAGAGCCGTAGAAGCTGCATCTTTTAAAACAGTGACAGACTCTATTTCATCAGCACTTATTTGATCCAGTGAACGTTCAAAACCGTCTACCAACACTAATGGAGTAGTAGAACTGCTGGTTCCATATCCGCGTACTCTCAATGTTGCAGCGTCATCCCAGGCATTACCGGAATTTTGCAACACTTGCAATCCGGGAATCAAGCCATAAAGCATATTAGAGTTATTGATGCTTTTCTTATGCGAAAGTTCCTCCTCACTTGCTACTGCAGTTGCCGTAGTCGATTCTTTCAGATTGAAAGAAATGCCGCGTCCATACTCTATAGCCACTTTACTTTTGCGTGCAAACAAGCTGTCCTGTTCCTGAGCTACAGTAGCTACCGGAGAACACAACATACACGCTACTAATAACTTGATACTTTTTCTCATGAGTATATTGTTATTTCTATTTTCTGTTAATATCATTAATTAATTATTCCCAACCCGGATTCTGAACAAGGCCATATCCTTTATTGATTTCTACTGAAGGAAAGGCGCTCAAGCACCATCTAGGTTCGAAACCGCTAGTCCACCATACACGCGGATATTTGGTCAATTCATATGGAACAAATTTATATTCGCCTGTATCTTTATGTTTATATACATGCAAACCATGTAACTGCTTCTCAAAAACATTATAAAGCTTCCAACGAATCAAATCAAAGAAACGAACTTCTTCGTAACCGAACTCACAAGCACGTTCACGCAATAAAGCTTCACGAAATTCTTTTTGCCCCAATCCTTTTTTAAGTCAGGCAAGTTTACACGAGCACGTACTTTATCAACAGCATCGTATGCTTGCGCATTGGGAGAACCATTATACTCATTCAACGCTTCTGCATAACTAAGATAAATTTCTGCTAAGCGCAGGAACGGCCATTGTATAGGACGGTTTTTCCATTCCGTATTCCGATCCAAACCCCATTTACGGCATGCCAGTCCCGTACCCAAACTCAATACATGCGTGCTTCCACCTTGTGCCCAGTCTGCTCCCTGTGGATAATTTACAGGATCACTAGCCAATGCTTCTGTCAATGCAGCTGTTCTACCATTGTATTTGTCTCCATCCAAAATAAATGTTTCATATAAACGAGGATCACGATTCAAAAATGGATTCTTAGCTTGTTCAGGATTATCCCAACTAAAATCAGTACCATCGCTCATCTGGAACATATCAAAGTATTCTTTAGTAGGACAATAACCTCCCCAACGAATAGAATTGCTTAATATCGAATTAGCGTTGGCATTTAATATATTTCTTCTAACAGAAATTAAAGTTTCTGTTGTCCCACGATCATAATATGCACTAGTATATGCCCCACGAACATCAGATGTACCATTATCACCAACTTCTACTAACTTATAATAACCATTTTGATTCAATGCAGTGAAAAAACCTCTTCACAAGCATTAATAGCATCTTTCCAACGTTCTTTTTATTATATCCACCAAACCAAGTCATCAAACTAGATGAAGGCTTCTCCATCACAGTAGGGAGCATTATCATTGAATAATGGACTGGCTACAAACAGTAAAACACGTGCCTTAAGGGCCATAGCTCCAGCTTTTTGTCATGCGACCATCCCAGTTTGCCAAATCATTATCTGATATTCTCCATGGAAAATCAGGACAGTTAATAGCATCGTTAAGCAAACCTATGATAAAATCTACCGTAGCTTGTAAAAGTGGCCCTCCCTGGTAGATTCACATCTTCAGGGTCAATAGCGTGATCTACAATAGGCAAAGCACCAAAGTGACGCAACATATGAGAATAATAAATAGCAACTATCATTTTAGCTTCCGCTTTCAGGCGAGATTTTTCAGTTGCATCCATATCAGGTACACGGTCAACATTTTCATAAAGAAGCCAAGCGTGACGGATACCTGTCCACATATGCGAATCAGCATCGTTAAAAACGACATTTAGTTCTCTGTCCCGTAGGATATGAACTTTTCTATCTTCTATAGAAGCATTATAATTACCCGGATAATAAACTTTAGCTAATCCAGAATAACCTACGTTATCATAGTTCAAATCTGTCAAACCTTCAAGAGTCCCCAACCACATTTGCGTCCAATAACCTGAAGTTTCCATTCCATAAGGAAGATATTGATAACTCTTCCACAAGATACGACGGGCGTATTCTGAAGTGGAAAAAATAGTATCAATCGTTACATCTGAACTAGGTGGCTTTTTGCAAGAACTTGTCTCCGAAAGCCAAGTCTTCGCAGGAAACCCCGACAAACAAAGTACCCATCAAAAGGGTTGTATATAATAATTTTCTTAATGACCTCATGATTCTACATTATTAAATTAGAAACCAACTTTTAATCCTACATTTACGACTTTGATAAGCGGATAGGCTGTTCCATCCGGATTAGCTTCCGGATCACTTACTTTCAATTTGTCGAAAGTCAGCAGATTGTAACCTGAAACAAAGAGCCGAAGTGAACCAATGTGCGCCTTCTTCATTAATGAAGAAGGAAATGAATAACCAAAAGCTCTATATTTTTCAAACGTACGTAAGATGCATCTCTTAACCACAAATCAGAATCCTGATAATTGTGTGATTTACTCTTAAAGGAAAGCGCAGGTGCTTTAGCAGAATTTCCTTTCTCTGGTGTCCAGGCATCTTCAATCATGTATTTCATGACAGCTGAATTATTACTTTCACCAAACGGTACCCGATACATAGAACTCAAAAAGACGAGAAGTTTTGAATGCGGCAGACCAAGTCATACTAAAATCAAATCCTTTCCAAGAGACGCCTAAATTCATACCAGCTGTATAAAGAGGATATTTCGGATAACCGATATCTCTTACATCTTTTTTCATCAATTTTTCCATCTTTATTCAAATCTTTGTATTTTTACATCACCAGCTAAAGGTACATAACCAGAACCTTGGTCAGGAATCCCTCCTTCAATATTTCCTTTCAGATTCTCATAATTGGCAGCTTCTTCTTCTGTAAAATATCCATCAAAAACATAGCCAAATTGCTGACCAACAGGTTTTCCTTCAGTTTGCATCCATTCATAGGGGTATGTAATCTCATCGATAAATACAACCTTATTCTTGGCGTAGGAAAGATTAGCTCCGATGTTATAACGCACCTCATTGATACGATCTTCCCACTTTAGATTGATTTCATAACCCTTATTATCAACTTTACCAATATTTGCAATAGGCAAGCTAACTGCCAAGTAATCGGGAGTTACAGTTCGTGCCTTTAATATATTTTTACGATGTTCAACAAAATAGTCAAAGTTTAAACTCAATCGATCTTTGAGAAACTTCATATCAACACCATAGTTTTGCTTAGCCGCTGTTTCCCATGTGACATTAGGATTCCCCTTCTTAGATTCTACCGCTCCGGCAATATTAGTTGAAGTATTTATACCAAAATTATAACTTCCTGAGCTAATCAAATATTTATCAGGTAAATATAGAAAACGGGAATAATCACTAACACGATCATTTCCTACAATACCATAAGAACCACGAATTTTAAAGTAATTAATTACCTTCTTTATTGGCTGAAAGAAATTCTCTTCTGAAATAATCCATCCCAATGATCCAGCAGGGAAAAGACCAAATCGTTGTCCCTCTGCAAAGTTTTCAGAACCATTATAACCTAAACTTAAATCTAGCAAATATTTAGTTTTATAATCATAAGTTGCACGTCCTACCAAACCAACATAACTTCTTGGAATACCAATAAATTCTGATGGACTACTACCTTCATAAGGATAATAAGTCATAGATTGATTATACATAGCTAGTGCAGACACGTGATGATTTCCAAAATCACGCTTATAGTTTACAGCAGCCTCTAAATACCAGTTTCTTGTTTGACCTGTACTTTCAGAATATCCCAGCTTTTGGTAATCCTGACTCTTTTTATATATCAGCTCATTATTTGTATTATAAATCGCTTCATACTTATTGGCACGCCCTTCCCGACGCTTTGTGATAGTTACACCACTGTTGTATGCTCCTTTCACATGTACCTTTAACCCTTTAGTTAAAAAATCCAATTTTTGATCTAATTGAAAATCAAAGTTTAATGTGTTTTGAGTACGGTTATTATATCCTTTCCCATAATAAGTATTTAATGCATCATAATAATTACCAATAGAAAAAAGATCAGTATCCGATACTACCCATTTACCATCTACAATACCTGCACCAGCAAAAGGAACAGCGGTATAAATATCCCGAAATAAGTATTTTAACTGCGTGTAAGTACCATTATTGTAATTTGGTTCTTGTTTATCATTAAGATAACCTCCTAAATTAATCTGCATAGAGGTTGTCGAGGTTACATTAATATCCATATTAATACGGTAGTTATAACGATTATACTTAAATCCTTTATCATTACCGTTTTCTTCAAATGTTTTAAAGAGTCCATCTTGAGTAAACACTCCTAATGAAGCAAAATACTTAACTCTTTCCGAACCTCCTGATATATTAAAATTATGTTGTGTTTGTAAAGCTGATTTCTTAATCAACATATCTGTCCAATCAGTATTTGGATACACAAGAGGATCACTATTGGTACGGAATTTCTCAATTATATCAGAAGAAAAAAGCTAGTTGATCCTCTGAGACACCATCATGTAGTTGAGCATTATTATAAGCATTTGCATAACCATAGCTATCTGCAAATTCCGGTACTCTTGAAGGCATTTGCCAAGCATAAGTAGTTGAAAAATTTACTTTTGCTTTTCCCGATGTACCACGTTTGGTTGTAACCAGAATAACACCATTTGCACCTCGTACACCAAATACGGCAGTAGCAGAAGCATCTTTCAATACTGTTATACTTTCGACTTCATTCGGATCTAATTGAAAGAAGGAACGTTCTACACCGTCCACCAACATCAAAGGCTGAGATAAGTCAGTACTTAAAGAACCGACACCACGCACATACAAAGTTGCATCATCGGCACCAGGCTGTCCACTAGATTGCACACTGGCCAAACCTGTGACCTTACCGGTCAAAGCATTAGCCATACTTGCAACTGGAGATTTTAATAGTTCTTCATTATTAATAGAAGAAAGAGCACCAGTCACAGTTACTTTCTTTTTTTGAGAACCGTAAGCGATAATTTGTACCTCCTCAAGTTCCTGAACATTCTCATTCAATTTAATTTTCAGACTTCTTTCTCCTTTATAATGGATTTCTTTATTTTCATATCCAATATAAGAAACCATAATAGTAGCTCCTACCGGAACTTTCAGCTTAAAATTACCGTCTGTATCGGTAATTACTCCTGCACTCATGCCTTTTACTGTAACAGTTGCCCCAATCACAGGACCAAAATTATCAGTAACAGTACCAGTAACTTCAATTACCTTCTTTTGTTGTGCTATATCTTGGCCCGTCGAAAAGGAAATAGTTTCCATTTCCGTTGAAAAAGCCGCTTGCCCTACAGACAATGTGGCTGCCAATAGCCATATTCTACAAGGTATTTTCATAGAACTGACTCGTCTTTTCATACACTTTTAATTTTTTAGTAGTTAATAATAAATAAAGGTTAATAACAGAATACTTGTCATGTTAAATACTTAGATAGAATCTTACTATTTGATGGTAAGCGAATTGTTGAATGTCTTTTCATACGTAATAGATTTTATTGTTGTTTAACTTTTCGCTTCAAAGGACGCGTTTTATTTTAAATTATATCTGCTAGAATTTTCCTTTATAACTGCACAAATTGTATACGGACGATTTATATTATACCCGGACAATTTATATACATCGAACAACATCCGATATAACTACCTGATTATAAATACAATTACCAGTAAAAGCACATTTTTCCTCCAACTATAATTTAAGTGTTAAACGTAACCGGATAGACTAAGAAAAAATAAAAGGAACACCTTATTAAAGTTGTGCTCCTAGCTACAAATACTGTAATGTGATGAAGTATTTTCCTATGGTTGAAGCATGAAAAGTCGAGAAGTCATTCGCTCTTTTCCTTCCAATTCAATTCGGTCTTTGTATATTCTAACAATGCCGAATGAATTTTTATCCGGAGTTTCAATCATACCTTCTACAGTATTACATGGAATATGATCGAAGTATCCAAAAGCTCCCGAATGATGATGGCCAGAAAATATAGCTTTTACGCAATTATAGCGATTAATAACATCTAATATTTCCATATTATTTAATGCAGTAAATTGACTTCTGGGATATAACGGATGATGACAGAAAATCAATACGTTTCTATTTTTCTTTTCGCTTTTCTTCAAAAGGTTGTCCAGCCACTGCAATTGCCGGCTGCTTACGCCTCCATTCCACCTAGCGCCTTGAATTTCTTTATTTACTTTAATCTGATTCTGTATTCTCAAAAGTTCCTGCTCTTTTTGCTGTTCCGACAACATTTGAATAAGCTGCTATTTCGTTTGTATTCAGAAATACAAACACCCAGTTCTTTTTCATAAATGAATAGTATTCTGAAAGGCATTTTAAGCTTCTTATATAATACTTTATTATCTGTAATACCTTTATAATCATGATTTCCAGTAGTATGGAATATTTTTTTGTTTAAATGTTTTCAGACATATTAATACTGAATCTAAATCTTTTTTGATCTCTATCAATGATATCACCCAAATTAACTGTAAACTGTACCTTTTGATTATTAAAATAATCAATACTTTCATGTAATTTACCTAAAGAGTTTCGATAAAATCGAGTTTTTCCAGATTCACAGTCAGCATATTGTGTATCTGCAATCAAACCAAACACGATAAGCGGAGGACTACTTTGAGCAAAAATATTATTTAAGGAGAAGAATATACCTACTATAAATACGGCCCATGAAATATTAATGTTTTTCATTACTTAATTTTATTTGATGTTCATACTTAGTTTATCTCATTCAAATGCCTATTAAGTATTTCTCTATCCATTTATTAACCCATAAGCAAAAGGTAGAAAAAAAAGATACTGAAATGCAAAAAAGAATTGAATATCATTTCATATACTAAATTTAATCAAATATAGAAATCTTGAATGTGCTGATTAATTCATCAAACTCTTCTTCTTAATATCGAAGATTAATAAAAGAATTTGCTTTAAAATTTAATATCTCTTATCTTTGCTATATCATAACACAAGTATGTATATACTAAATCATTATACAATGAAAACATTCATTCAATGCATAATCTTTGCTATTCTGACATTTACCAGTCCTTTTCTCGATGCTCAAGCGAAAATAATTGCATGTCCGAATGAATTACAACAAGAATGGGCAAATGCTGAAATAGGAGTTATCATTCACTTTGATATGCCGGTATTCCACCCCGACTATAATTGGCGACAATTTGGTACCCATCCTTCACCATCTACATTTAATCCTTCTTCCCTTGATACCGATCAATGGATACACACAGCCAAAAGCCTTGGAGCCAAATATGCAGTGTTAGTAGCCAAACATTGCAGCGGTTTTTCATTATGGCCAACAACGGCTCATGAATACAGTATAAAAAATTCACCTTACAAAAATGGAAAGGGAGACATTGTAGCCGAATTTGTCGCTTCTTGCCGAAAATACGGAATTAAACCAGGAATCTATGCCAGTACTACCGCTAATGGTTTTCTACATGTCGACAACCCTGGACTTGTCAAGAAAAGGAAGTCCGGTCACCCAAGAAGAATATAACAAAATAGTAGAGACACAATTGACCGAACTTTGGAGTAATTACGGAAAACTGTTTGAAATATGGTTTGATGGCGGCGTACTCTCTCAGCAAAATGGAGGAGCTGATATATTGACACTTATTCAACGTTTACAGCCCAATTCCATTGCATTTCAAGGCCCTTATGGATATCCGAATTTAATCCGCTGGGTAGGTAATGAAGAAGGTAACTCTCCTTATCCCTGTTGGGCAACAGCCGATGCAACAACTTCCGCTGATGGCGTACAGAAGATAAAAAAAGGCTTATACGGTAATCCACACGGAAACTACTGGTGTCCCGGAGAAGCTGATTTCACACTACGCCGTAATGACTCATTCAAGGTGGTTGGTTGGTTTTGGCGCGCTAATGAAGATCATCTGATATTTTCTACTGATGAGCTTTTACTTAAATATGAAACCAGTGTAGGACGTAATACCAATATGCTGCTTGGTTTAGTAATAGATAAGAACGGCTTGGTTCCTGATGCTGATGTAAAAAGAGCGAAAGAATTCGGTGACATTATACGAAAAACATTTTCAAAACCTATCCGAAAAATATCAGGCAAAGGATACGAACTATCTATCCGGTTAAACAAAGAGACCAATATAAGCCGTATCGTATTGTCAGAAGATATAGCATTTGGAGAAAGAGTTCTGAAATATAAACTAAAAGGTCTGTGTAATGGAAAATGGATACAACTTTCTGAAGGAAGTTGTATCGGTCATAAACGGATTGAACATTTTCCAACTCACTCCTTATCTGTTGTAAAGTTGGAAATAGAAGAAGCTAAAGATAATCCGGTCATAAAGTCTTTCGCAATATATTAACACTAAAAAGAAAAAGAAACTTGACAACAATAAGTTTCTCCTTTTCTTTTTTTTTAGATATTTCTTTCAAAGATATCCAGTAAGTAAACCAAAATAATTTCTTATAATCCCAACTTTGCCGAAATCTCCAACATTCGTTGAATCGGCTTCACTGCCTTCTTTCTGCTACTTCAGGATCCACCGTAATT
>VOFK01000422.1_pt1 | contig 78654 bp, 68 predicted proteins | sample 5384121 | NCBI WGS metagenome assembly VOFK01 (sample SAMN12384730, study PRJNA508395) | human gut metagenome | isolation source: healthy gut J | host: Homo sapiens
CTGGCAACCCAGACGCCAATGATCTTGCACCTGTTTGCGGCTGAAATGAGGAACTTCAGACGGCAGAATCTCGCCACCGCCATCCAGTACCTGGCATTTGCACTGTCCGCAAGAACCCTTACCACCACAAGCGGAAGAAAGGAATATACCGTTCACAGACAACGTATTCAGCAACGTGGAACCGGAAGCTACGTCCAGTACATTATCGCCGTTGATAGTCAGTTTTACATTACCTGAAGGTACCAGGAAGTTCTTGGCAACCAGCAGGATAACAACAAGCAGCAGAATAACCACCAGGAATACTCCAATGCTCGCTAATATTAAATTCATATCCATTGTTCTATTCCTTTCTTTATTAGATGTTCAAACCAGAGAAACACATGAATGCCATTGCCATCAGACCTACTGTAATGAACGTGATACCCAAGCCTTTCAGCGCGTCGGGCACGTCAGAGTAAGCCATTTTCTCACGAATAGCCGCCAGACCTACAATGGCCAGCAACCAGCCGATACCGGAACCGAGTGCATAAGAGATGGCATCCCATACGTCACCGATGTATTTCGGATCGCTCTCGCCCACATTGATACGTTGCTGCATGAACAGCGAAGCACCCATGATGGCACAGTTTACGGCAATCAGCGGCAAGAAGATACCCAGTGAAGCATAGAGGGAGGGACTGAAACGTTCCACAACCATCTCTACCAACTGCACGATACCGGCAATTACCGCGATGAAAAGAATAAAACTCAGGAAGCTGAGGTCAACGCCTTCAATGATAGCGTTGGCAGCCAGTACCTTGGTTTGCAACAAGTAGTTGACCGGAAGCGTAACCACCAACACGAAAGTTACGGCGATACCCAGTCCTACTGCGGTTTTCACGTTCTTAGATACAGCCAAGTAAGAGCACATACCCAGGAAGAACGCAAATATCATGTTGTCCACGAATATGGAGCGGACAAATAAACTTATTAAATGTTCCATAATCTTTATTGATTTATGAATTATGATTTATCGGTTATGATTTATCAGCACTGTAAGTAGCAGAAAATAAATCATAAATCTGAAATCATAAATCTACTTACTTTTCTTGCAATTCTTTGTGACGGGCACGTTGATACCAGATGATACAAGCACAGATAATCAAAGCCATCGGCGGCATCAGCATCAAGCCGTTGTTCACATAACCCAGGTTTGTCAGCCATTCATGGTTCAGAATATTGAAACCGAGCAATGTACCGGAACCTAACAGTTCGCGGAAGAAAGCTACGATAATCAAAATCTTGGCATATCCCAAACCGTTACCTATACCGTCGAGACAAGACTCCCACGGACCGTTCTGCATGGCAAACGCTTCCAGACGTCCCATCAGGATACAGTTTGTGATAATCAGACCTACATAAACAGAAAGCTGCACACTTACGTCATAAGCAAACGCCTTCAGTACTTCACTTACGATGGTTACCAAAGCGGCTACCACAACCAACTGAACGATGATACGGATACGGTTGGGAATGGTTTTACGCAACAACGAGATAACCACATTAGAGAAAGCCGTAATCACTGTTACCGAAAGCCCCATTACGATGGCAGGTTCCAGTTTGGCAGTTACAGCCAGTGCAGAACAGATACCCAGCACCTGTACGGTAACAGGGTTGTTCATGCCCAGCGGGGTTGAGAATACTTCTCTATTTTTCTTTGAAAATAACTGTCCCATATCCTTTATTCCTCATCATTATTGGTTAAAAAACTCTTGTAACTATTCAGACAGGTTTTCAACATAACGTCTACACCTACAGATGTAATCGTACCACCGGAGATACCGTCCACCTGGTAATCAGGTTTTTCCACCTTACCGTTCTTCACAACCCCCAGGGCAACTTCACCATTGTCCAGCGTCTTCTTGCCCAGGAATTCATCCTGGAATTGTTGTCCGGCGATTTCGGCACCCAGACCCGGAGTTTCACTGGCATGAGAGAAGTAAACACCGTAAACGGTATCCTTGTCACTGTTCAGTGCAACATATCCCCAGATAGCCCCCCAAAGACCGGCACCGTAAACAGGGAATACATATTTGGTTTCTCCATTCACTTCTGCAACGAATACGTGCAGGCGTTGGTGTTCTTTAGCTTCTTTTTCGTAGCCGGTAGCAAATGCTCCGGTGTTCTCGGTCAGAGTACCGTCTACGTTCATCAGCATATCTCCTTTTACATACTTATTATATTCAGCCTCGGCATCTTCCACATTCTTGATGTTCAATGCAGCGAGTATTTGCTTCTTCGTATCCAGTTCCACGTTTTTATCCTGAATGCTTCTCAGTGAGGAACTAACGAATGCCAGCAAGAATGCCACGATAACAACCATTACCGAAGCATAAATGATAGTATAACTATTACTATTGGTATTCATTTTCTTCGGTATTTTAATTGTTAGACTTAATTGCACGTTTCTCGCGACGGCTGATATTGCCCTGTACTACACAGTAGTCAATCAGCGGAGCGAAGATGTTCATCAGCAGGATGGCGAGCATCATACCTTCGGGATAACCGGGGTTCAGCACACGGATCACGATTGCCATGACGCCGATCAGGAAACCGAAGATATACTTACCCGTCTCGGTACGTGCCGAAGTTACAGGGTCGGTAGCCATAAATACGGCACCGAAGCAGAAACCACCCAGCACGAGGTGTTCGTACCAAGGCATCTGAGCCATCGGAGTGTCAGGACCGATAACGTTGAATACCCAAGCCATAAACGCACCGCCCACGAATACGGAGAACATCGTCTTCCAGCTTGCGATACCCGTTGCCAGCAACAGGATAGCACCCAGAGCGATAGCAATTACACTGGTCTCACCGATAGAACCCGGTATCAAGCCCGTCACCATATCCCAGGAGAATGGCGGAACAGCCCCCGATGTGGCAGCCGCACCCAACGGAGTAGCTACGGTCAGTCCGTCAACCGCTTGTCCCAGACCGAAGATTGTGTCGCCTGATACCCAAACGGCATCACCGGACATCTTCGTAGGATATGCAAAGAAAAGGAATGCACAGTGACCAGGGCAACGTTGAACACGTTCATACCCGTACCACCAAATACTTCTTTAGCGAAAATTACAGAGAATGCAGTAGCCACCGCCAGAATCCACAGCGGACAATCTACCGGAACAATCATAGGAATCAGGATACCGGAAACGAGGAAACCTTCCTGGATTTCTTCTTTCTTCCACTGAGCCACAACGAACTCAATGCCCAAACCTACTACATAAGAAACGATGATTTTAGGCAATACAGCCAGAAAACCGTAGGCAAACATTTCAATGAAGCTACCTGTAGCACCGGTATTCGTGAAATGCTGATAACCTACGTTATACATACCGAACAACAACGCCGGTACCAACGCAATGACCACCATCGACATAATGCGCTTGCTGTCGATAGCGTCGTGAATGTGCGTTCCCGATTTCGAAGTCGTGCTGGGGACGAACAGGAATGTTTCGAATCCGTCGAACACAGACTGGAATGCGTGGAATTTGCCGCCCTCTTCAAAGTTCGGCTTTATCTTGTCGAGATAATTTCTTAACGCTTTCATTTATAAGTATTAATTATATAAGTATTAATTATTAGGCCATTTCGGCGCGAAGCATGTCGAGTCCTGCACGAACGATACGTTGAACTTCTACCTTCGAAGAGCAAACGAATTCGCAGAGGGCAAAATCCTCGGGAGCTACTTCATAGATTCCCAAAGCCTCCATACGGTCGATGTCACCCGCAATGATAGCTTTCACCAGATATTCGGGGAAGATATCCATCGGGAATACACGGTCGTACTCATTGGACATGATCATGTGGCGTTCACCACCCTTGATGCGGGCATCCAGCACATATTCCTTGTTGTTGCCCAGCAACCAGCTGAAGTAAGAACGGTTCACGCTGAACTGATTGAAACGCGGCATAATCCAACCCAGCATTTCGTGGATGTCATCGCCTTCGGGGATCACCGTGAGCTGGCTGTCGAATGCGCCGAGGAAAGCGTTCGGAGAAACCTTCTTGCCTGTAAGCACATTACCGCTGATGTAGCGCAAGTCTCCCTTGCCCGAACTCACGTTTCCACTGAATACGTTTGTCAGCAAAGCACCTACTTTCAGTTTGCAGTATGCAGGTTTCAACACTTCGGAACCTGTAACGGCCACCTTGCGCGTCATGTCCACACGTCCTGTATTGAACAGGCGTCCGATGAATATAACGGCTTCCGGACTGATTGTCCACACAGTTTCGCCTTTCACGATAGGAGAAATGTGGTTGATCTGTACGCCTACATTGCCGGCCGGGTTCGGTCCGTCAAATGCGTTAATCGTTACATTCTTAGCTTGCGTCAACGCGGTTGCCTTTTGTTTTACACTAATACTCAGATACGTCTTTGCCATCTTGGAAAGAGCATCCAATCCTGTCTGGAAGTTTGCTTCCTCGCCTTTCAGAACGAATTCGAAATCGGGTGCCAGCGGGTTACTGTCGAAGGCCGAAACAAAGATAGCTTTCGGATACATCGTGGGGTCAGCAATCACGTCATAGGGACGCTGACGGATGAACGCGAACATACCTGCTTCCAGCAATGCAGCTTTCACTGACTCGCCGTTCAGGGAACTCACGTTTTTCTTACCGAATTCTTCATAGTCTTGCTCAGCCGCAGCTTCAACGACAATGTTCAGCACTTTACGACGTGCGCCGCGCTCCACACTTGTCACTACGCCGCTAACGGGCGAAACAAATTTCAATTCAGGATGATTCTTGTCGATAAACAAGGGTCCTCCGGCCATCACATATTCCTGTTCTTTGACTACTACCTTCGGAGTAATACCCGTAAAATCTTCAGGAACCAATGCGTAGAATCCCGGTTCTTTCACAGACATAAACTCCTGAGAAGCCTTACCTTTCAGGTTGATGTCAAGGCCTTTACGTAACTTAATTACATTTGCCATGCGTTTATATAAAATAATGGTTTCATTAATTTGCCGCAAAAGTAGCAAAAAAGAACGTGAATAAAGAGCAAAAAAGAAAGGAATTACGGATAAATTTCCGTAATTCCTTTCGTTAACGAACACGATGACAACAAGATGAGTTATTGTGTTTAATATTCTTCTGCAAACATCGGATCCCAGGCGGGCAAACGAATGGGTTTCTGCTTGAATATATCCATTACTTTGGCAGGAACGTATTTAGTCTCCAGCACCAGACGGAACATATATTCGTCGAACCATTCATCGGTCATGATCAGATGTCCCTGATAACCGCTGGCAGGTCCCCAACTATTTTCAACCATCCATTTCACGGGTTTTCCGTCTTTATTCAGATCCACAGCCATAAGGGTCATGGCATGAGATGAGCCGCTGGAGAAGGTTTGGATGCGTTGTTTCTTATCCATATTGAAGGTGGTGCCCATGAGCGATTCATAATCATAGTTTTTCACATCGAGCAAACCACGCTCGGAATTCAGGAACTTGCCTACGTCGCAAGAGAAATACATCATGGTACTGTCCTTCAGAGAAGCGATAGCCATCTCTTTGATATCTTCCACAGGCAGATTGACGTACGTCCAGTTCTTCCCGTCGTAGCGATGACGGTCGTAATCTATTTCATAGCACTTGTAGTACTCGCGCGAGGGATCGTTCATAACCATCACATAATTGGTCAACAGATTCTCGTCGCCATACTTCTTGAGGAATGACATCGGAGTGTGGTGTTCCGTTTCGGCAGGATTGCCCTGGGCATCTTTACGCACATAGTCAAATTCCGTAGGAGGAACGCCAAGATTCAGCACCAGCATGCGATAAATGGTACCGAGCATCGCAGTCTTTTCTTTATCCAGCGCCGCAGGTTTTGCTCCGTTAGAAGCCAGATCACGCAGTTGCAGACCGTATTCCTTTAACTTCAAAGAAATCAGATTTGCCATACGCGACGTATTGTCGCTGCTGTTCGTTTCCGGCATGGCTTCTTTAGGAACCAAACCATATTTACCTACAATGTCTGCAACGCCCGTAAAAGTTCCTCCATCGCTTAGCGGATGTTGGAAAAGCCATTCTACGGTTTTATCATTCAAGGGTTTGTCACGGGTATCAATGATGCCTTGCAGAAAGAGGTTTGCCTTCTCTAGCTGGTCCCAGAAAAAAGGATAAATTTCCGAGAATTCAAAAGACTGGAAACCGTATTTACCGATGGCTTTGGCACGCATCACATTCAGTCCTGTGAAAAGCCAGCAACGACCGGATGATTTCTGGTCGGTGATGCCTTTCGAATTTACTTTTACGGAGAAATGAGTATCCATTCCGGTCAGATTCTCCTGGTTGAGGGCAAGTTTGCGGATGTCATTGTTGCCAATGGCATTACGCAGAGCTTTGTCGGCACTGGTTTCCTCGTAACTTTGTTTGATCTGGTTCAGCATCGCATCGCTGATACCGCCTTTCCTATCTTGCGCCTGTAGGGAAAGTAATGCGGCGCTGAAAACAAAAACGGATAAAATTCGTTTATTCATAAATTATATGGTTTTTATAGTAATTGGTCTGTTTCTCTTGCTTCCTGTTACCCGAACCGTACCAAATCCGTGTTTGCTCCGTATCTAAGACTTTGGACTTGGTACGGACCAGGTACGGGCCAGACACGGACCGGGTACGGAAGGGTTCTGAATATTGGTCTAATTATCCGATATGTCGAAAAAACTTATTTAGAATTTCTCACAGCCAAGCTTCAGATTACATGCAAAAATAGCCGTTTTTTTGAAACTTTTAGTGAAATCTTTAGATTTATTGTCTATCAATTTGAAAACTTATCCAAATAAATTAGTTTTCTTTGCACCCTCATTCGCACGATATGAAGAAATATATAATAGGTATTATGACGTTACTGCTTTCAGTAACAAGCCTTTCCGCTCAGGAAGCTACAAATTTGGTTAGCATCAGTGACACTACACCGGCATTGACTAAACGTGAACTACGAAAACAGAAGGTAGCGCAACGAAATTTGCACTACAACATTCTGGGTGGTCCAAGTTACACCCCCGACTTTGGTGCCGTACTCGGTGGAAGCGCCCTGATGACCTTCCGCATGAACCCAAGTGACACCACACAACTGCGCTCCGTGGTTCCCGTAGCCATCGCTTTCCTCTTCAATGGCGGTATCAACCTTTTCTCCAAACCCCAACTCTTTTTTAAAGGTGACCGTTTCCGCATCTTCGGAAAGTTTGCCTACAAGAATACGGAAGATAACTTCTATGGTTTGGGCTACAGCACGAACAAGAATTATGTCCGGAGCGACACTACCAGTCAGTATCGCTACAGCGGCATCCAGTTCAACCCCTGGTTCCTGTTCCGCCTGGGCAACAGCAACATATTCGCCGGACCGCAGATAGATATAAATTACGACGACATCACGAAACCAGCCAAATATCTGGTGGACGAACCGTCGTACAAAGCAGCCGGAGGAACGGACAAAGGATACAAGAATTTCAATTCCGGTGTCGGCTTCCTGCTGACCTATGACAGCAGAGACATTCCCGCCAATGCCTATCGCGGCACGTACCTGGATTTCCGGGGAATGATGTATACTAAATTTCTTGGAAGTGATGACAATTTCTATCGTCTGGAAATAGACTATCGACAATATAAGACTGTCGGTAAGCGCAAAGTCATTGCCTGGACTGCTCAAAGCAAAAACGTATTCGGCGATGTACCCCTGACACAATATATCCTGACAGGAACTCCTTTTGACCTGCGGGGATATTACATGGGGCAGTATCGCGATAAATCGTCCCACGTAGTCATGGCCGAATACCGTCAGATGATAAATACCGATAAAAGTACCTGGCTGAAACGCATGCTCAATCACGTTGGCTTCGTGGCCTGGACAGGCTGCGGATTCATGGGCCCCACCCCCGGCAAAATAGAAGGTGTACTGCTAATTATGGCGTAGGATTGCGCATCGAAGTGCAACCACGTATGAACGTACGCCTTGACCTGGGTAAAAATACGGTCAACAATCAGACGTTGTTCTATTTCAATATGACGGAAGCGTTCTGAAAAGTATGGAAATGAACTAAATGCTGATAATAATTTGGGCGCGGATTACACGGATTACACGGATTAAAGGCTGCGCTATCACACTATATTACAGAAAATAAATCCGCGTAATCCGTGTAATCCGCGCCTAAAATTATTATCATGATCCGTTTACAAACAAACAACTCCCGCCAGCATCTCCCCCCTTATCCTTTCCGTTATTTATTTTTCCCTCTTTTCTTGCATCAGTAAAAGATTATCCATACTTTTGGGAAATATTTTGTTTACCTTGAACAAACAACTCTGAGGACATTACACAATGAGAACTTTCGAGATATTATTCTGGATAAGCCTGTTTATCGTATTCTATACTTATATAGGATACGGAATTGTGCTATACATTCTGGTCAAAATTAAAGAAACTTTCCGCAAACCGGTACACTACCCCATGCCTGCTGACGAGGAACTGCCCGAAGTCACACTCTTCATCGCAGCTTACAATGAGGAAGACGTGGTGGACGAAAAGATGCAGAACTGCCTGGCGCTGGATTACCCCGCAGACAAACTGCAAATATTCTGGGTCACGGACGGCAGCAACGACCACACCAACGAACGGCTTTCCCACTGGTCCCGTGCCACCGTCCTCCACCAACCCGAACGACAAGGAAAAACCGCCGCCCTCAACCGCGGAATGAAGTTCGTGAAAACACCACTCGTCGTATTCACCGATGCCAATACCCACCTGAACCGGGAAGCATTGCGCGAAATCGTCCATGCTTTTGTCAACCCCAAAGTGGGCTGCGTGGCAGGCGAAAAACGCATTGCCATGCAAAGCAAAGACAATGCCGCATCAGGAGGAGAAGGCATTTACTGGAAATATGAATCCACCCTGAAAGCACTCGACTCACGGCTCTACTCAGCCGTAGGCGCTGCCGGAGAGCTGTTTGCCGTACGCCGGGAATTGTTCGAAGACATGCGGACGGACACACTGCTCGATGATTTCATCCTCTCCCTCCGCATCGCCATGCGTGGCTACACCATTGCCTACTGTGCCGCGGCTTATGCCACCGAAAGCGGCTCCGCCGATATGCAGGAAGAAGAAAAGCGCAAAGTACGCATCGCCGCCGGAGGCTTACAGTCCATCTGGCGTTTGCGCCCGCTGCTGAATCCTTTCCGCTACGGTCTGCTCAATTTCCAATACGTATCCCATCGTGTCTTACGATGGTCCATCACTCCTATCCTATTGTTCCTGTTGCTCCCTCTCAACGTAGCGCTACTTTTCACCACCGCACAACCATTGTTCTACGCCGTTATACTGGGACTGCAAATCTTGTTTTACCTGATGGGAATCTGGGGATATATCCTCTCTAGGAAACACATCAAAAACAAAATTCTTTTCATCCCTTACTACTTCCTCTTCATGAACGTCAATGTGCTAAGAGGATTCCGCTACCTGAGTAAGCGCAAAGGCAATAAAAGCGGAGCCTGGGAAAAAGCACGAAGGGCAAGTTAAGACGGAAATACCTCGACAAAAATCTAATACAAAGAAAATTATGAAAAGCATTCTGAAAGACACAAATAACTCTGAAAAACTACTGAACATGGTATCAGACACCCTGATACTCATGGACAAGGACGGTGTTTGTGTAGACATGGCCGTACACAACGTAGACCTATGGTTTATGAACGAAGAGAGATTGCTCGGAAAGAATCTGCTGAACCTGCTACCTCCGGTGACATACAGTGAGTTTTATCCTGAATTCAAAAAAGTTTTGCTCCGGAGAACAAAGTCTGTCCGCAATTACGAACTCATGTTGCGGGATGACACCTACTTCTTCAAATGCATCATGCAACCCTACGGTGACCTCGTGCTTTGCCAATACCGGGATATCACCGAACGCAGCCAGCGCAAACTGGAGCTGGAAAGAAGAAACCGGGAACTATATGAGATACAGAAAGCCGCATTCATCGGCAGATGGGTATTTGACACGGCCACCCGCGAATTCGGTTATGCCGGACATACGGGCATCATGTGCAAGACGGATGAGCAAGCCATTCCACTGGATGCATACCTGAACCTGATCTTGCCCGAAGACAGAAATACTTTTGAGAACTGGCTCGGCGATAATCTGAAAGGTAACATGGAAAATACTGTGGACTACCGCATTCTCTACAACAAAGATGTACATTATATCCGCCTGAAAACATTCAGTCGCGAACGCGATAAAGACGGCAACATCTCGCTGGAAGGATACATACAGAACATTACTGACATCCAAAAAAGCCGCAATGACATCAACCTGCTGACGCACGCTATCAACAATTCCACAGAAGATATCTTCGCCGCCAAGGAAGACGGTACCCTGATTTTTGCCAACCGCCTCTTCAAGTTGCACCATGAACTGGGAAGTACGGATGATATCAGCCAACTAAAAATATACGAAATCGGCTCGTATACGCGTACCCTGGAGGGTTGGCAAAAGATGATAGCTTCAATCAAGGAGGGAGAGAAACACCAGTCCTTTATGGTATACAACCCCTTGCCGCGCTTCCCGGAAATACTGGCGTACGAAGGCAATGCCTATTGGGTGACCAGCGATGAAGGCGTAGGAACCATCTGGGCTTTCGGCCGGGACATTTCACAACGCATCCGCCACGAACAACAGATCAAGTGGTTCAACCAGATATTGGACAAAACCATGGAGCATCTGCCCGCAGGAATTGTTGTGAAAGATATCAGGAACAACTTCAAATACCTGTACCGCAATCGTGAATCGTACAACCGTGACGTCCCTATGGAAGAGGCTTTGGGCAAAGACGACTTCGATTTCTATCCTCTCGAAATAGCCCGTGAGAAACGCCGGCAGGACAAAGATATAGCCACCACCGGACAAGAGATGCACTGGATTGCAGAAGAACGTGACGGTCATGGAAATCCGCTTTTCCTGGACAAGCGGAAAATGAAAATAGAAAGCAAAGACTTCTCCCCCATCCTGCTGAACATAGAATGGGACATCACAGAAATGGAACTGATGAAACGGGAACTGATGGTAGCCAAAGAGAAAGCCGAAACCTCCGACCAACTCAAATCAGCCTTCCTTGCCAACATGAGCCACGAGATACGTACACCGCTCAATGCCATCGTAGGCTTTTCACGCATCATTGCCGAAAGCGAAAATACGGAAGAGCGCAAAGAATATTACAACATTGTGGAAGCCAACAACGAACGTCTGTTGCAACTCATCAATGAAATTCTCGACCTCTCGAAGATAGAGGCCGGAATTGTGGAGTTCAGCATCGCCGCCGTCCGCCTGCACCCGTTGTGCAAGGAAATCCATGATGCGCATGTATTCCGCTGTCCGTCAGGTGTAGAGCTGATATTCGATCCATCCGACGAAGATATTCTGATAGACTCTGATAAGAACCGCATCTTCCAAGTGATATCGAACCTGATAGGAAATGCGTTCAAATTCACCACCAAAGGCAGCATCAGCTACGGATACCACCGGGAAGGGGAAACTATCGTATTCCATGTGACTGACACGGGCACAGGCATCGCCCCCGAAAAGATAGGAAAGGTATTCGAGCGTTTTGTAAAAGCCAACAATTTTGCACAGGGCACCGGATTGGGTTTAGCCATTTGCAAAACAATCATCGAACGTCTGGGCGGAAAAATCTCCGTGACCTCCGAACTGGAGAAAGGAACTACCTTCATCTTTACCCTGCCCGCCAAGACCACCCAAGACGAAGATAAGGAAAAAACTGAAAACAGCCCCGAAGAAAACAAAACGGCAGCCGGAGAACAAAGTGCAGGCAGCGAAAGCACGGAAAATGTACAGGCATCGCCACAAGAAACCGTCTCGCTGAAAACCGTTTTGATAGCCGAAGATACGGATAGCAATTATATCCTGACCAAAGCTATTCTGGGGAAGGAATACCATCTGGAACGTGCCAAAGATGGTATGGAAGCCGTCAATATGTTTGTAGAAATAAATCCGGATATCATCCTGATGGACATGAAGATGCCGAACCTGGACGGACTGGACGCAACAAAAATCATCCGGGAATTATCACCCGGCGTCCCTATCATCGCCCTGACTGCCTTTGCCTACGATCATGACCGCAAAGCCGCACTCGAAGCGGGTTGCAACGATTTCCTGACCAAACCTTTCACACAGGAGAAATTGAAGGAGACGATAAAGAAGTGGGTTAATAAGTGATTAACCCACTTATCACTAATCACGCAAAGATATCGCTTCTTTGAATATAGGCAATCACATCGCCCTTATTCACAGTATCGCCTTGTTTGGCGCATATCTCTACGACGCGTCCGGTGAATCCGGTCAATATCTTCGTATTCTCCCCACGGGGTGGAGAGGTAACAGAACACTTCATCATGCTGGTATTTACGCCCTATGAACGGAGCCACAGAAGGACCTTCCACAGATACTTCCCACAACACCTGTCCTTTATCCGGTGCAATAATCGGATCGGCCTTGGCACGTTTCAGTTTCCGGATTTCTTCTTCCGAATATCCATTCTTCACCATAGACGCGTCTTTGGCACGTTGCAATTCATCCTCGAAACGCTTCTTGGCTGTGCCGGACTTGTAATCACGATACTGACGGTCGTGCATGGCAAGTTCAAAGAGTTCTTCTTCATCATCTCCATATTCCCAACCGTTCTCATCCATTTCTTTCCGATATTCATCCAGAGCATCCGGATAGTTTAATTGCGGATCGGTATCCACAAATTCATATCCTTTTGATTTCGCCAATTCCACAATTTCAGGGGCCAGTTCGCCCGGCAGACGTCCGCTCTTACCGAGAATCATATCCCACGTATGATTATCTATCATCGTCCAGCGCTCCTCACCTTTCACCAACTGCATGAGGTTCATCAATGCTACATTCTTCACATACTGACTGAAAGGCGTTACCAACGGAGGATACCCCAGCTTAGGCCATACGTATTCCACCTCGTCGAAGAGCATCACCAACAGGTCGTCAATGCTGAGTTCCGGTTCATTCTTCCCTCTTAATATCATGTTTATACCCGAATGTACTCCCTTCAGATCAGCCATCATGGAACCCATCATACCACCCGGAAGGCCACACTTCAACAGCAAAGAGGACATGTGTTTATTGGTCGGATCCATGAAATAGCCCAGGAAGTCATCTATAAATTCCTGTGTCATGGCACGTGCCTTCATATATGCCTTCATATTGATATCGGGCACCTGGAAGCCCTTATCTTTCAGCATGGCTTGTACGGAAATCACGTCCGGATGTACTTTACCCCAGGACATCGGTTCCATAGCCACATCAATGATGTCGGCGCCATTCTCGCAAACTTCCAGAATAGAAGCCATCGACAGCCCTGGTCCGCTATGGCCGTGATACTGGATAATCACTTCGGGATGCCTTTCCTTAATTGTCTTCGTCAACCGTCCCAGCATACCCGGACGACCGATGCCTGCCATATCTTTCAGACAGATTTCGGGTGCTCCCGCTTCAATCAGCTGGTCGGCAACATGGGCATAATATTCCACCGTATGCACAGGCGAGTGTGTGATACAAAGGGTTGCCTGCGGTATCATCCCTGCCTCCAATGCATATTTAATAGAAGGAATTATATTCCGCGTCTCGTTCAGTCCACAGAAGATGCGGGTGATATCCACCCCTTGCGCATGCTTCACACGATACATCAGACGGCGTACATCGGCAGGCACAGGATACATGCGCAAAGCGTTCAGACCACGGTCCAGCATATGCGTTTGTATACCCACTTCATTGAAAGGTTTGGTAAAAGCGCGTACGGCTTTGTTAGGATTCTCACCGTACAACAGATTCACTTGCTCAAAAGCTCCCCCGTTCGTTTCCACACGGGCAAAACACCCCATTTCAATAATCAACGGAGCGATACGTACCAATTGATCTACACGAGGTTGATATTTACCGGAAGATTGCCACATATCACGGTAAACAAGACTGAATTTAATTTCCTTTTTCATCGCAGTCAACAGTTAGCGGTTTAACATATATGAATTACTCGGTTAACTTAACAAGTACAAATATAAAGGTTTATTCTGACATATAGTCAAATTTACATTTGAATTATTTAGTATAAAAGATATGTTTAATATCACATTGAAACTTATTTTTTATTTTATAACATTTCTCGTCATTTCATTCCTCTATGATTCAGACGATAATTTATCGGAAAGGATGGAGGGGAGTAATTATGGTACAGTAATGAACTAAATGCTGATAATGATTTAGGCGCGGATTACGCGGATTACACGGATTAATGGCTGCGCTATTACACTATATTACAGAAAAAGAATCCGTGTAATCCGCGTAATCCGCGCCTAAAATTATATTCATACCGGTATAGTAATGAATAAGACTCACCACAGATTACACAGATTCACACAGATTTATTAATCTAATAATCAGTAAAATAAAATCTGTGTGAATCTGTGTAATCTGTGGTGAATTAATTCATAACCGTACAGAAAGGAACCAATCCCATCACAAAAAACATGCCCAGAGCATTGCCCTGGGCTATAAATATTAAGTTTGTCAGTCTTCAGTCTGCACTGTTTGTTTTCAAACAAAGTCTTTCAGTTCTTGTTGTAGCCGTTGGCGGGTAAAGAAGATACGGCTTTTTACGGTTCCTAAAGGCAATCCGAGACGGTCAGCTATTTCACGATACTTGAAACCGGAGACATGCATGGAGAAAGGAACTTTATAATCGCGGGGTAACGAATTCACGATGCGATGCATTTCTTTTAAATCATAAGATCCTTCGGCATTTGCAAAACCGGAGTTTTGCGGCAGGTTTAAGTGATAAAGGTTATCTGTCTGGTCCACGAAAGTTTGTTCGCGAACGATTCTGCGGTAATTATTAATAAAGATATTCCGCATAATGGTGTACATCCACCCTTTGAAATTGGTATCGGGCATGTACTTGTCTTCGTTGTCCAATGCTTTGAGTGAGGTTTCCTGCAATAAATCATTCGCCTCCTCTTTATCGGCTGTCAACTTATATGCAAAGCGAAGCAGTTCTTCTTGCACACTAATCAAATCCTTCCTAAAACTGTAGGTATTCATACTTTGCTCTTTTAAATAGTTAATAATTATTTTAAATTCACGGTTGCAAGTATAGGGAAGTTTTGGGGTTCCCGAGGACCGAGTTTTGTTTTTATTTAGGGCAAAAACTATCAATTGACAGTTTTCACCCCCTTTTTGAGAGTTTTCTGGTGGTGATTTTTGTAAAAAGCGTATCTTTTTCCGAAGATTTCGTAAACTGTTTGTGATTTTTTTTATAGTTTTGCCTACATATAGCAAAAACACTTTATTTAAAAACACTTTATTTTATGAGACGAATTATTAAATCAATCACTCTTCTGGCTATCATGGCTATCGCTTTGCCGTCATTCGGTCAAGGATTGAAAGCTTTCAAGCTGAAGAATGGCCTTTCCGTATATGTATGGGAAGACAACACGAAATCGGATGTGTACGGTATTGTGGCCTGCCGAACAGGTTCAGTGAACGATCCGGCAGAGTACACAGGATTGGCACACTATCTGGAACACGTGATGTTTAAGGGTACCGACAAAATCGGTGCACTGGACTGGGCTACCGAAAAGCCTATTTATGATAAAATCATTGCCAAGTACGATGAAATGGCCGACGAAGCTGATCCCGTTAAGAAAGAGGCAATCGCTAAAGAGATCAACGAGCTGACCATAGAAGCCGGAAAGGTTAGTGTATCCAACGAGTTCATGAACCTGATAGAAAGTATGGGTGGAAAGAGACTGAACGCCGGAACCAGCTTCGACGTAACTTACTATCACAACTCATTCCCTCCCTACCAGATCAACAAATGGTTGGAAATCTACTCACAGCGTCTTATCAACCCGGTATTCCGTACCTTCCAGACTGAGCTGGAAAGTGTATACGAAGAATATAATATGTATAAAGATAATCCGGGAAGCGTACAGCAAGAATTCATTTCGAGTGTCGCCTATGAAGGACATCCGTACGCACGCCCCATCATCGGTCTGCCGGAACACCTGAAAAACCCTCGCCTGAGCAAACTGATCGAATACTACAACGAATGGTATACTCCCGAAAACATGGTACTCATTCTTGTGGGTAACGTCAATGCCAAGCAAATCAGCGGACGTATCAACGCCACTTTCGGACGTTTACCGGCTAAGGCTACTCCCGAACGTAAAACTTATCCTGACCTTGAAATTAAAGGTCGCAAGCAGTATAATGCTAAAATCGGTTATTACCCCAATGTATGCCTCGTATACAAAGGCGTACCTTCCGGACACCCCGATGAAAAACCTCTGGAAATCGCCATGTCCTTGCTGAGCAACAGCAGCAGCACCGGTACGCTGGACAAATTGACCATCGACGGTGAACTGACCAATGGTTATGCCTATGCAGACACCCGCCGCGAACAAGGCCGCAATATCGTACGTTGCACACCACTGTACGATGAAAACCAACGTCGTTTCGAATCGAACAAGAGCGCTGAAAAGAAAGCACTGAAAGCTATCGAGAAAATCGCCAACGGACAATTCGAAGAATGGCAGATTAATGCTATCAAGAACAACATGTGTCGTGACTTCGACCTGATGATGGAATCGAATACTTCCAAAGCCCTCACGCTGATGCAGGCCTTTATCAGTGAAGAAGACCTGGGACAAGTTCTCAACTACAAAGATGAGGTAATGGCTATTACCACAGAAGATATCAAGCGTGTTGCCAAACAATACCTGACCAACGATTACCTGGCCATCTACATTGAAAAAGGCAAGCTGGACAAGAATGCAAAAATCAAGAAACCGGGTTACAAACCCATCGAACCGCCTGTAGGCAAACAATCTTTGTATGCTACACAGTTCAAGAATATGCCTATCGGACAAGTGGAAGAGAAATTCCTCGACTTCAGCGAGATACAGAGCAAACAACTGAATGACCGCTCCAAGATGTATTATTCGCAGAATCCGGAAAACAACGTATTCAGCCTTACACTCCGTTATGGTGTCGGAGTACGTGATTTCCCGAAACTGGGTATTGCAGCGGACTTGATGAACAACGCCGGTATCATGGGTACTTATGAGCCGCAACAACTGAAAGAGGAACTTAGCAGACTGAATGCAACTTGCCGCGTAAGCGCCAGTCAAAACTACCTCTACATCACCATGGAAGGCTACGAAGAAACCTTGCCGCAAGCTTGTCAGCTTCTTGCCCGCCAAATCCTGATGCCGAAACTGGACGAAAAACAGTTAAGCCGTATCAAAGGTTCCATGCTGGGTAGCCGCCAACAACGTAAGGAGAATGTAAACACCTTATCCAACGCACTCCTCCAATACATGATCTTCCAGGATAAGTCATCCTATATTGACGAACTGACAGATAAGGAAATCTACGAATTGCAGATCTCCGAGCTGACAGGTGATATCAACCGCGCATCCAACTATGAAGCCGAAATCTTCTATTGCGGAACAATGCCTTTCGATAATGCTTACGACGTCCTCAGCAAGAATCTGCCGCTGGTTGCCAACGAAAAGCCATCTACATCTCCGCAGGACAAGCCGATGGTTTCAGTAACGGAAAATACCATTTACTTCCTGCCTAACACGGATGCGGAACAGGCACAGATTTATTTCTACCTGCCGATGGCAAAATATGATAAGAAAGATGATGCAATACGCGATGCGTTCAATCAATATTTCTCCGGTGGTTTCAACGGTTTGGTAATGACTGAAATCCGTGAAAAGCGTTCTATGGCTTACTCAGCCGGAGCCTACATCGGAACTCCTGCATTGCCCGGTAACCCCACTTACCTGTTTGGTAACATCGGTACGCAGAACGACAAAGCCAATGACGCGCTGGATGTCTTCATGGGATTGGTAACGGATATGCCTAAGAATGCAGACCGTATCGATAACATCAAGAGTTACATACGCCAAGAGATGCTGACAACTCATCCTTCTTTCCGTGATAAAGCAGAGAACATGAGAGAATTGCAGCGCATAGGTTACAATGCAGACCCTGCCAAGGAGAACCTGCCAAAGGTTGACGCATTGACTTTTGACGATATCGTGAAGTTCTACGAAGAGAATATTAAGGGTAAACCTTACTGCATCGGTGTCATGGGTAACCCGAAAGATATTGATCTGAAGAAACTGGAAAAATACGGCAAAGTAGTGAAACTGAATGAGAGAAAATTATTCAACACGAAAGACGTATTGTTCTAAAGAGCTACGAGTTACAAGCTACAAGCTACGAGTTTCTGCGCTATGACGCTGAAAGAGCTACGAGTTACGAGCTACAAACTACAAGTTGCTGCGCTATGACGCTGAAAAGCACTTGTAGCTCGTAGCTCTTTCTTTACTACTCCTTGTCTTCCTCCTCTTCTCCGCCTCCCGTAAGAATTGGCAGACAGATATTATACTTCACTGCCAGAATGCGCGTCACAAAGACCGATACTCCGCCCACCACCTGGCAAGCATAGGACTGCATTCCCAGCAGATCGCACAACCAGTAGGCCGTACCGCCTACCACACATGCCATCGCATAAATCTCTTTTCGGAAAATAAGCGGTATCTCATTGATAAACACATCACGGATCACTCCACCCGCAGCACCTGTAATGCTACCCATAATGATGGCTACCCAGAACGGATATCCCAATGCAATGCTCTTCCCTACACCGACCACCGTAAACAGTGCCAGACCGATACTGTCGAAGATAAAAAACGTATTGTGCAAGTGGATGAGATGCTTTCCGAAAAGAATGACCCAAAGTAAAGCCAGTCCCGTACAAATCAGATAGATAGGATCAGTCATCCACCCCGGCGTCACTCCCAGCAATACATCGCGGATGGTACCGCCGCCGATAGCCGTCACAAAACCTACCACGTACGCCCCAAACCAGTCGAACCGCTTTGCCGATGCCAGACGGATACCGCTGATGGCAAAAGCGAACGTACCTATAAAATCGAGAATTTGAACAAATGTAGGCATGATAATCAATGATTAACGTTAAATGTTTAATGATTTATAATCGGTATTCATTAAAATTATGGGCAAAGTAACGAATAATTTCCCTAAGAAAACGTATTTTTGTCTCATCAATTTATATGCAATGAAAATAACAATCGTATCGGGCGCACGCCCCAACTTCATGAAAATAGCTCCCATCACCCGGGCCATCAAAGCCGCGCAGGAAGCTGGAAAGAAGATTTCATACCGTCTCATCTACACCGGGCGACAGGATGATACCAGTCTGGATGCCTCCTTGTTTTCCGACCTGGACATGAAGCGGCCGGACGGTTATCTGGGAGTCACCGGACATGACCATTCGGAAGTGGCAGCCGCCATCATGCTTGCTTTCGAGAAGGAACTGAACAATCATCCCGCGCAGGTAGTACTCGTTGTAGACGATCTTACCGCCACCATGAGCTGTTCCATCGTTGCCAAAAAGCGCGGTCTGAAAGTTGCGCACCTCATTGCCGGAACCCGTTCGTTCGATATGAATATGCCCCGCGAAGTGAACCGCACCATCGTAGATGCCATTTCCGACTATCTGTTTACCGCAGGCATGGTAGCCAACCGCAACCTGAACCAGGAAGGCATGATTCCCGAATACATCCATTATGTAGGCAATATATTGATAGATACCGTCCGCTACAACCGTCACCGTCTGTTGCAGCCTGTATGGTTCTCCACCATAGGGTTGGAAAAGCGCGGTTACCTGTTGCTGACCCTCAACCGGCACGACCTGCTGACCAAGAAACATGTGCTCAAATCGTTGATACAAACATTGATTGAGAAATCCGAAGGCATGCCCATCATTGCGCCCCTGCACCCTTATGTGCAAAAAGCCATCAAATCGCTGGACATCCCCGCGTCTAATCTGCACATCCTGCCGCCTCAAAGTTATCTGCATTTCGGTTACCTCATCAACCATGCAAAAGGCATTGTGACGGACTCCGGAAACATTGCCGAGGAAGCTACCTTCCTCGATGTCCCCTGCATCACGCTCAACTCCTACGCCGAGCATCCCGAAACCTGGCGTGTAGGTACCAATGAGTTAGTGAATGAAGATTCCGTGGCTCTTGCCAATGCTCTGGAAAGATTAATGCTCGGCGAATGGAAACATACTACCCTGCCCGACCGTTGGGATGGACGTACAGCGGAACGTATCGTACAGACGTTGATTAACGGAGAATTAAAGGAGCATTACTGAATTAGGAGTTAAGTTAGAGGAATTAAACAGATAACCAACAGAAATAACCTAACTTATAGAAAGCGAAAAGCCGTAAAGAGGGGTGTTTTCCAGTCAGGTTCTTTTCCAAAAGACTCTCAGATATACGAAATAGGAAAGCGGTTAGTGCAACAGCATGAAACCGCTTTAAACTATTGTACCAGCGCAATAAGCGGACATAAGGAAGCAATTCCCGTTCACGCCCCAAGAGGTTTTTCACAGAACGGCGTGTTTTCACCAAAAAAGAAGCCGCATCTTCCTCCACCAGATGCCAGACCGGATTTTCAATATGCAACACCGGTATGCCCGCATCTTCCAGCCTCTTTCCGAAAGCGGTATCCTCATATCCGAAATGAAACGTTTCGTCAAAACGGACACGCAGAAAAAGCTCTCTCGGAATAAAAAAGTTCATACTTATAAAGTGCTGATAAGGATGCTTACGACGTTCGGCAGCCGGTTGCGCTTCCACCTGCGCTCCGTATTTATTGCGCAGAAAGGAGTCCCCCTCCTCCGGATAACAAAAGCCACCGCAAACCACCTGTCCGCCCGCATTCTTGAGGTATAAAGAGAGAAAGTCCTCACCTACCGGACTTGTGTCCGTATCCAGAAAAAGCAAATAAGGATAACGCGCCTGTTCACCCAAATAATTGCGGATAAATGCCGGACCATGATTCGTCTCCAGTTCCAGCACACGACATCCGTCCAACCGGTTCAACACACGATTTTCTTCCCTCACTTTCCGGCACGACGCGTCGTCCGCCAGCAAAATTTCGAAAGGAAACTCCGTCAGCAAGGCCATCTCATATAATTTCCGAACCAACGAGACGCAATTTATATTATACACCGGAATGAGTATGGACAGCATATTGTGAATTTTACGCGACAAATATAGCACAAATCAGATGAAAGTTAAAGCAGATATAAACATTCCTCTTATTTCTTTAGATTATATTTACTTCTTATTTAACTGTATTTTGTTAACTTTGCGGCCTCATACTGACTTAAATATGAAACAACAATATATAGCTCTCATCCTTTTTCTGCTGTCATTATTCGTCGCACACAGCGCATCCGCACAGATTAAAGGTGTCGTGACCGACTCCCTCACCAATGAACCATTAATGTACATCACCGTTCAATACGAGGGAAAAGGCGTGGGTGCCATCACCAATGCCGAAGGCGAATACACAGTGGAAACCCGCAAAGGCTGGAATGAATTATCATTCTCCGCCATCGGATACGTGACCAAGAAAGTCACCCTGAAGCCTACCACCAAAGTACTGAACGTGAAGCTGGCACCTGCCGACGTCATGCTCTCCGAAGTTGTGGTGAAGCCCCAAAAAGAGAAATACTCCCGTAAGAACAATCCCGCCGTGGATTTTATGAGGAAAGTTATCGAGAATAAGAAAGAACTGAAACTGGAAGCCAACGATTTCTACCAGTATCAGAAATACGAAAAGATGAAGATGTCCATGAACGACGTCACCCCCGAAAAGATGGAAAAGGGCATCTACAAGAAATTCTCATTCTTCAAAGACCAGGTGGAAGTATCGCCCAAGACCAACAAGATGATCCTCCCCATCTCCATCAAGGAGACGTCTTCGAAGACCATCTACCGCAAAAGTCCCAAAAGCGAAAAAACCATCATCGAAGGTGTGAATTCCAGCGGTATAGAGGAGTTTTTCAATACGGGAGACATGTTGGGAACCATCCTGACCGATGTTTTCTCCGATGTCAATATCTACGACGATGACATCCGACTCCTGCAACGCCGCTTCGTCAGCCCCATTGGTCGCGGGGCCATCAGTTTCTATAAATACTACCTCATGGACACCGTCATGGTGGACCGTCAGGAGTGTGTGCACCTCACCTTCGTGCCTCAAAACTCACAGGATTTCGGTTTCACGGGACACCTCTACGTAGTGAAGGATTCTACTTATGCCGTAAAGAAGTGTACCATGAACCTGCCAAAAAAGACCGGTGTGAACTTTGTGGACAACCTCGACATAGTGCAGCAATTCGAGCAGATGCCGGACGGAAACTGGGTACTTACGGACGATGACATGACCGTGGAACTGCAATTCGTAAAAGGCATACAAGGGCTTGAAGTACAGCGTACTACCAAATACTCCAATTACAACTTTGAAGACATTGAGCCTCGTCTCTTCCGCCTGAAAGGCAACGTCATCAAAGAAGCCAACATGCTCAACAAGAGTGATGAATATTGGGCGAGTGTGCGTCAGGTTCCCCTCACAAAGAAAGAGAGTAACATGGACGTCTTCATGAACCGCATTGAGCAAATTCCCGGATTCAAATATGTCATCTTCGGTGCGAAAGCCCTGATTGAGAACTTCGTGGAAACGGGCACCAAGAAGCACCCCAGCAAGTTCGACTTCGGGCCTATCAATACCACCATCACAAGCAATTACGTGAATGGCACACGTTTCCGTCTCAGTGGTATGACCACCGGTAACCTCGATCCGCACTGGAGTTTCAGCGGATATGCGGCCTACGGTACGAGGGACAAGAAATGGTTCTATAAAGGTCAGGCAGCCTACTCGTTCAACAAGCGCGAATATGTATTGTGGGAATTTCCCAAGCACTACCTGGCCTTCGATTACAGTTACGACGTCATGTCTCCCATGGATAAATACCTCTCAACGGACAAAGATAATATGTTTGTGGGCTGGAAGTGGACCAAGGTAGACCAAATGTCGTACATGCGCGACGCTACCCTGACCTACGAACTGGAAACCAATACCGGTTTTTCCATCAAAGCCATGGCACGCCACCGCAACGACCAGCCTGCCGGAGGTGTATTGCAATACTGGAAAAACGATGGTAACATCGCCGGAATATGGGATGATACGAATACCTTCATCAAGGACATCACCACCACCGAACTCGGCGTCACTCTGCGTTACGCACCGGGTGAGACGTATGTCAACACGAAGCAGCGCCGTGTGCCCGTATCGCTGGATGCCCCGATCTTCTCCCTCTCCCACACCCTCGGTCTGAAAGGCGTGTTAGGTGGCGAGTACAACTTCAACCTTACGGAAGCCAGTATCCGCAAACGTTTCTGGTTCGGTTCGTGGGGTAAACTGGATATTACCGCCCGTGCCGGTGCACAGTGGAACACTGTACCGTTCCCCTTGTTGAACCTGCCCATGGCAAATCTGTCATACATCACCCAGCACAACGAGTCATTCAGCCTGATCAACAACATGGAGTTCCTGAACGACCGTTACGCCTCTCTCGCCCTGACCTATGACATGAACGGAAAGCTGTTCAACCGCATCCCGCTTATCAAGAAGTTGAAGTGGCGCGAAACTTTCCGCATCCGTGGTATGTATGGCACCCTGACGGACAAAAACAATCCGTACAAGAGCCATAACAGTGAATTGTTCCTTTTCCCCATGCGCGACGGTGTCCCCACCAGCCACGTAATGGGCAGCACTCCCTACTTGGAAGCCAGTGTAGGTATCTACAACATATTCAAACTGTTGCATATCGAATATGTACGCCGCCTCACCTACACCGATATACCGGGAGTGAAGAAAGATGGCATACGCTTCATGATATTAATGATATTCTAAAATAGCGACTTAGTGATGAATGATTAGTGATTAGCATAGTTACTTATCACTAATCACTAAACGTTAAACACTTATTCACATGACTCCATTAGCAGAAAGGCTTCGCCCTAAAACCTTAGACGACTACATCGGTCAGAAACACTTAGTAGGACCGGGTGCGGTGCTGCGCAAGATGATTGACGCAGGACGTATTTCTTCGTTCATACTATGGGGTCCTCCGGGTGTAGGTAAAACCACTCTGGCACAGATCATCGCTAACAAACTGGAAACTCCGTTCTACACCCTGAGCGCTGTGACCAGTGGGGTGAAAGATGTGCGCGAAGTGATAGACCGCGCGAAGAGCAACCGTTTCTTCTCGCAAGGCAGTCCCATCCTGTTCATTGATGAAATACACCGTTTCAGCAAGTCACAGCAAGACTCACTGCTCGGAGCCGTGGAACAAGGCACAGTGACGCTGATAGGCGCTACCACGGAGAATCCGTCTTTTGAGGTAATCCGCCCACTGCTGTCACGCTGCCAGCTCTATGTGCTGAAATCTTTGGAGAAAGATGATTTACTGGAACTGTTGCAACGTGCCATTACCACCGACCATATACTGAAAGAGCGTACCATCGAGCTAAAAGAAACCACCGCCATGCTTCGCTACAGTGGTGGAGACGCCCGCAAATTGCTCAACATCCTGGATCTCGTTGTTTCTTCCGAAGCCGGAGATCCCGTCGTCATCACCGATGAGATGGTGACAGAACGCCTGCAACAGAATCCGCTTGCCTACGACAAGGACGGGGAGATGCATTATGATATCATTTCCGCCTTTATCAAGTCCATCCGCGGAAGTGATCCGGACGGGGCGCTCTACTGGCTGGCGCGCATGGTGGAAGCCGGAGAAGATCCCGCATTCATCGCCCGCCGCCTCGTCATTTCCGCTTCGGAAGACGTGGGACTGGCAAACCCGAACGCCTTGCTGATTGCCAATGCGTGTTTCGACGCCGTAATGAAAGTGGGTTGGCCCGAAGGACGCATCCCTCTGGCGGAAGCCACCGTTTACCTCGCCACAAGCCCGAAGAGTAACTCCGCCTACATGGCCATCAACAATGCCCTGGAACTTGTACGCCAGACCGGCAATCTGCCCGTACCCTTGCACCTGCGCAATGCACCTACCAAACTGATGAAACAGTTGGGTTATGGAGACAATTATAAGTATGCGCACGATTATCCCGGGCACTTCGTCAAGCAACAATTTCTGCCCGACGAGCTGAAAGACCGCCGTCTGTGGGAAGCACAAGACAATGCTGCCGAACAGAAACATGCGGAACGGATGAGAGCGTTGTGGGGTGAGGATAAGTTCAGAAAATCGTAATCCTAAATCTTTTCCCTAAATTTGCGTACTCACTTTAAATATATACAAAATGAGAATTGTAGTATTAGACGGTTACACCACGAATCCCGGTGATCTGTGCTGGGATAAGTTGAAAGAGTTAGGCGAGTGCACGATCTATGATCGCACCGCTCCCGGCGAAGTTCTTGAACGTGCTGCCGGTGCAGAAGCCATCCTTACCAATAAGGTAGTGATCAACAGCGAGACAATGGCTGCCCTGCCCGATCTGAAATACATCGGCGTGATGGCTACAGGCTACAACGTGGTAGACATCAACGCCGCCCGCGAACGCGGCATCATCATCACCAATATCCCTGCATACAGCACTCCCTCTGTCGGACAAATGGTATTTGCACATATCCTGAACATCACCCAGCAAGTACGCCATTATTCCGAAGAAGTCAGCAAGGGAAACTGGAGCAAGAATCCCGACTTCTGCTTCTACGACACTCCACTCATCGAGCTGCTCGGAAAAAAAATCGGTATCGTAGGACTGGGACAGACCGGCTACAACACCGCCCGTATAGCCATCGGCTTCGGTATGAAGGTATGGGCCTACACTTCCAAATCGCGCCTCCAACTTCCTCCCGAAATCCGTAAGGCGGAACTCGACCAATTGTTCCACGAATGTGACATCATCAGCCTGCACTGCCCGCTGAACGACAGTACCCGTGAACTAATCAACGCCAACCGCCTCTCCTTGATGAAACCCACCTCCATCCTCATCAATACCGGACGCGGTCCGCTCATCAACGAACAAGATCTTGCCAATGCCCTGAATACCGGCATCATCTACGCTGCCGGACTGGATGTTCTTTCTGAAGAACCACCCCGTGCCGACAATCCGTTACTCACCGCCCGGAATTGCTTCATCACCCCTCACATCGCATGGGCCAACTTTGAAGCCCGCCAAAGGCTGATACATATTCTTATCAGTAACTTAAAAGCATATATTGACGGAAAACCGGTAAATGTAATAAAATAAGCTACAAGCTACGGGCTACGAGTGGCTGCGCTATCATACCGAAAGGCACTCGTAACTCGTAGCTTTGTAGCTTGTAGCCCGTAGCTTTACAACAACATGGGAAAATCAGAAATCAAAAGTTTATTCCGCAGCATTCCAGTCCTCCTGAGCATCGTATTGGCCCTTGTCACGATGATTGCTGCATTCTCCGGGAACTTCGACCCCGCCAATTCAAGGTACATGCCCGTACTGGGATTAGCATTGCCCGCACTATTGCTATGCAATCTGTTAGTCGCCATCTGTTGGGCATTCGCCCGCAGGCGCTGGGCATTCATTCCCCTTGCAGCATTAGTTTTCAATTACGGATATATCCTTGCCATCTTCCAGTTCAGCTTCACCAAGAAGATTCCCGAAGGGCACTACAGCAGCAATTATGCCGACGGATACCTGAAAATAGCCACCTACAACGTTGGCAATTTCGGAGGAGAGATTACAGGCTACTCCTGCAAGGAAATCGCCCGCTACATGAAAGAACAGGAAGTCGACGTCCTCTGCTTCCAAGAATGTGGCGACAACAAATACTTCCCGATGGACAGCATCCGCAACGTATTTTCCCACTGGCGCTACGCCTTGATCCCTACCGAGGATTCTATCCGCGGAGTGCTTCCTATCGCCGTGTTCAGCCGCTACCCGCTCGTCAATCCCCAGTTCATTTCCTACCAGCAAAGCGCCAACTGTAGCATGCAGTGCGACATTGTCCTGGGACGCGACACCGTCCGTCTGCTCAACAACCACTTGCAGACCACCAGCGTCAGCCAGAACCGCCGGAAATGGGAACGCGGACTTGCCAACAGTAACGACACCCGTCGTGAAGCAGAAGTCGTGCAAGGCGCCATCACTTCCCTGCACGACAACTTCGTGAAACGCGCCGAACAAACGGACAGCATCCGCCAACTGGTAATTGCCAGCCCCTACCCCGTACTGGCATGCGGTGACTTCAACTCCCTGCCATCCTCCTACACCTATGCCGAACTGTCCGATGTCCTCAAAGACGGCTTCCGCACCAGCGGTCGCGGCTATATGTACACCTACCGCTACTTCAAACGTCTGTTGCGCATCGACTACATATTCCATTCGCCCGGCATCCAGGGATACCGTTACTACTCGCCCGATCTGGACCTGTGCAGCGACCATAATCCGGTGCTGATGGAAATGAAAATTAAGAAATGAGAAACAACCACCTAATGAAACTACTTATGAAAAGACCGCTACTTCTACTTCTTAATCTGATCCCTATATTACTGTTTGCCCAGCAACCGGTTATTTTCCCTGACGACTTCAAAACAAGCGCCCTGAACGGGAAAGAAGTGACCATTACAAACACCCTGACGCTGACAAACAACTACAGCTACACGTATGGCACACTGACCTTTTCCAACGGCCAGCTATGGACTCCTACCGAAAAGTTCGAACCGGGTGTAGATATGTTCAATCAGAAGAACCTGGAGAACCAGAAAAACCAACTCACCGTAAAGCAAGGCTCCTTCCCCATCGTCGATGCAGACGGAACCTGCCGCATCGGACAAACCATAGAAGGGCTGACCGGAAAAGCCAGCTACAGTAACGGCACATACACCATCACCCTGACCCGGAAACCCGAATTCAAAGGCAACGAACGCCCCACCTCCTGCGACACCCCGGAAACGTACAACCTGAAAGTGGTCAGCTTCAACCTGGAACACTTCGGCAAAAACGTAAACACCTATAGCCTCAAGCTGCCCAAAGTAGCCCTCGCCCTGCAAGCACTGCAAGCCGACATCTACGCCCTTGTGGAAGTAGAAGGAGCCGCCGGACTGGAAGAACTCTGCCAGCTCCTGAACCGGAACTGCAACACCCAGAAATACAAGACACGCTATTATAAAGACAACGTGCAGGGCATGGCCTGCTTCATCTACAATAGCGACGCAGTTACCCCCGTGGGCGCCATCAGTCTGAACAAACTCGCCGACAATTACCTGCCGGAACGCAAAACCGCCCAAGGTTTCCAACTGAACAGCAATCAGGAGCGTTTCATCCTCTGCTGCAATCACTGGAAATCAAAATCAGGCAGCAATGTTCCGGAACAATACAAAGATAAAGGCGACGGCCAAGGCGCCTATAATCCCCGCCGTGTGCAGGAAGCCGAAGCCACTCTGAAGTTCATCAAAGAAATCACGAAAACCTACAATGATCCCGACGTCCTGGTGGTAGGCGACCTGAACGCCTATACCTGTGAAGACCCCATCCGTACCCTCGAAAACGGTGGTCTGGTCAATCTGCTCACCACCTACGCCCCAAACCAGTACAGTTACGCTTACTTCAGTAATGGCAGTTACGCAGTAGGCTATCTGGATCACAGTCTGGCCACAAGTACCCTTGAAAAGCAAGTAACCGATGCCCGTCCCTTCCGTATCAACGCTGACGAACCACAGAAAATGGACGTCGATCAAAGCGGCGTACAAAAAGACAATATGTACCGCTGCTCCGACCACAGCCCCATCGTCACCTTCCTGAATCTGGGGAACGGCAGCACAGGTATCGAAACCCCGACAATTTCCCGCCCCGCTATCTGCCTGACAGGCGATCCGCGCAGCGGCTACCTCACTTTAGTAACTTCTGCCAACCTTACCCTTGCCCGTGCGGAGATTGTCAGCGTCAGCGGACAAGTCATCGCCTCATACAACGCTCTTGATGCGGAAAGTACTGGTAACGCTTTCACCCTGCCTATCGGAAATCTGGCACGCGGATTCTATCTGGTACGTGCTTACGACCACCAAGGTGGCTGTACCACTTGCAAAGCAGTGCTGCCATAACGAAAGAACTACATCACATATCATATAATTCCCTACTTTTGCAGTTTTCTTTAAATTTAAAGAAAATATATGATATGAACAAGCTAAAAAAACAACTGCAAAGCACCTCTCTTTTTTACAAATGATGGACAAGCTTTCCGCTCTTTTATTCACAGAGAATTATCATCTCAGCGATGAAGCATACCGCACCGTCAAACGTATTACAAAGCACCTTAATCAGCTGATTGAAAGACATGAGCAAGATTTAAGGGATAATAAAATGAGAAAACAGGAGCAAACCACATGTTAATGTTACATAAATAACACACTCTTTTTTTGTACACTTTCAGAAAGCAAAGATTCTATTTTATAGATACATATAGAAGTAAAAGTGTACAAATATCATAGTTATTTTTATTTATTTTTTCGTACCTTTACAGATGTGCAGCCGCAACAAAGCGTCTGTTCACAACAATTTAAGAGATTATTTTTTTTAACATGGAAGAAACTATTTCCAAAGAATCACAATCCCCCGGGTATTTAGTCTCCGAATTTACCGGTGTACGGAGCAAGAAATCACAAACCATCAGTATCAAGCAGTACCTCGACAAAGTGCGCAGCGACGAGTTCAAAGAAAAAGTACTCCGCCACCGCCTACTCCGGCAGCAACCGGGACACGAAGCCGAAGCACAAGCCATCAAGAGTAAGATGCCCTGCATCATCCCCGCCGGCATCTGCCAGGGCGGGCATGCAGCCAGCCAACTCGTGCAACTAAGTCTCATCACCAGTGTGGATCTGGACGACACCAACGAACGCACCGATGAGATCTTCGAATCTCTCAAAGAATTGCCCTATCTGAAAGTTCTGCACCGCAGCATTTCAGGTACAGGCCTGAAAGCATTTCTCTGTATCAGCATCAGCAATCCCGACCAATACAGCGCTATCTACGCCGCTGTGTCCGCCGAGATCAGTCAATATGCACAACATCCCTGCGACAAGAAGTGCAAGGACATCACCCGCCCCTGTTTCTACTCCTGGGACCCTGAGGCATACTACAACCCCACCGCCACCTCTTACAGTCTGCCCGAAGCTACAGCAGCAGAAGAAGAAGGAACACCGAACGTCGCAAAGTTCCACCCCCTTTCTTCCGCCGCTCTCGGTGCAACACCCGCAGAGGGGGATAACCCTGCCGCTCCCGGATTCCTTGCACAGTTCGTCGATTTCGAGCATCGAAATCCCTTCATGCGTGGCGAACGAAATGACATTGCACTGAAGTTGGGACGCGCTTCCCGAAGTAAAGGTTTTTCTTCAGAAGAATTAGAAAGTATTATTTCTGTTTTTTCGAAGCATTGGTCCAACTCTGATTTTACTGCGGACGATATTCGTAAGCGAGTACAGGCTGGTTATCAATTCGTTAACAAACAGCAATCTTCTGAAAAGCCTCCATTTCAGGGTTCACAGGGTTCAAGGTTCACTATGAACCCTCCCCGCCAGGAGAGAGCGTCGGAAGATGAAGACGTTTTGTTGGAAAATAATAACAAATTACGCTCTGCCGCACCCTACTTTCCGGAGGAAGTCTACCTGCATTTACCACGCTTCCTGCAAGAATGCGTCAAGTACGCTGCCAACCCTCGCGAAAAAGACATCATGCTCTTGGGAAGTCTGAACAATTGCAGCGCCTGCCTGCCCGGCACCCGCTTCATCTACAAGAATGCAGAACACTCCACACACTTCTATTCTGCCGTCCCCGCATCTGCGGCAGCCGGCAAAAGTGCGATAGGCTTCACCTCTTATCTGATGGACGCCATTCAGGAACATTACGACCGGCTGCGTCGCAAACAAAAAAAAGAGTTTGAAAAGGCCCAGTTGGTTTGGGAAAAAGAGCAACATGCCGCATTCCGCGAGAAGCGTTGCGCCGACATCAATCTGAAACCGGAAGAGCCGAAGTATATTTATATAAAAATCTCCCCCACCACCTCCAAAAGCCGGTTGATAGAACATCTGCGCGACAGCGGTGAACTGGGTTGCTGCATGACCAGTACGGAAATCGGCACCCTGATCTCTGCCATCGGGCAAGACTATGGCAAGTATACCGACATCCTTTGCAAAGCATTCCACCACGAAGAGATTTCATCTTCCTACAAAGTGGACGGTGATCCTATAATCGTTCATCTGCCCCGGCTGGCGCTCAACCTCTCGGGTACGCAAGAACAATTCATTCTCTTCTTCATCTCACTCGAAGACGGGCTTTACAGCCGTTTCGTCATCTACACCCGTGAAGCGGAATGGATATGGGAAACTTGCGCCCCTATGGACGACCAGACCGATCTGCGTTCCTACTATCGCAAGTTGGGAGAACAGCTGCTTGAGATGCATCTGCATCTGCTGGATTTTCCCACACAAGTCACCTTCACCGCTGAACAATGGAAGGAACATACCCGTCAGTTCACTGAAATGCTGAACAGCGCTATTGTAGAAGGCAAAGACGCTCCGGGTGGCATCGTCTTCCGCCACGGTCTGTTTGCCATGCGCATTGCCGCCTTGCTGACGGTTTTCCGGAAATGGGAAGATTATAAATTCGCCAAAGAGTATTGCTGCACGGACGAAGATTTCAATACGGCCATGCTCATCACCCGCACACTTATCGAACATAGTCTGCTGATGAGCACGGCGTTGCCTTCTACCGTGCATCCCCCCGTGGCTATGCACAAATATCACCGGCTGACAGGAATAATTCATAATCTGACAAATACATTTACTTTTTCGGCATTTATGCAAGAAGCAGAGAGACATGGACTCTCACTATCCTCTGCCAAGCGTTTGCTGAAAAAAGCAGTAGACTTGGAATTCATTGTAAAACAAGAGGATAACTACAAAAAGAGAAAATAGCCACGTGGTGGGTAGGGTTCATAGTGAACCTTGAACCCAGATGAACCCTAAAATAGAAAAAAAGACGGAGATTTCCGTCTTTTTTTGTAAGGATATACGAGTTACACAAGGGATAACAAAATTATTGCAAGGGCTACTGTTTTTATTGCACAGGGCAAATGCCGCACTATTATGTACTTGCTTTAGGGTTCGCCCAGCGCATCCACAATGAGCCTCACTTGCGCAGGCGTATATTGCTTTGCACAATGTTGCAACCCCGTATTCGCCAGGGCTTCCTTCAATCCAGGCTTCAAGGCAATCCACTGGTTAAGTTTTGCCACAGCAGTCTTAGGTTCAATATCCGGACAGTAGAGTTGTGCCAATTCGCTTTTACCATAGGTGCGGCATACAAATTCATCTTCTTTTTCATTCTTTTCCATACAGTAAGTTTTTATGTTTATATACCATAAAGGTACTAATAATTAATGAATTAGTATTGTTTTTGTAACAGAAATGCAGTACTAAAAGTAAAAATAATTCCGTTTCTAAAAAAGCTGTATTTTCTCCTTTATACTTGCTTGCGGATAATCACTTGTTATCTCCTGAAAAGCTCCGGTAAGTCGTGATAAGTCCGAAAAACGCCTGTCGGCTGCCCTATCTTTGTTCTATCAAAAACAAGCTTGTTGGAGAACTGACAAATTAAGAATTAAAAATTAAAATGCTATGGGAGTATTTTTCAAGAAAGAGGAGTATGCCGATCCAACCAAAAAGGATGCGGCCAAGATGTTCTATCCCCGTCTGGTGACGCTGGGGCAAAGTGTGGGACTGGATGTACTGACGTACAAAATAAGGAATGTGAGTTCACTTTCCAAAGGTGACATACAGAGTGTGATTACTAACTTTGTAGAGACAATGCGCGAGAGCCTGTATGCCGGGCAATCGGTAAATATCAAAGATTTCGGTGTATTCTCACTCAGCTGTGAGGGGTGAAGGTTCTGCCACACGCAAGGAGTGTACGGCAGAAAAAATCAAACGAGTAAACATCAATTTCCGTCCTTCCACCTCAGTCAAGGTAGACCTTGTGACCACCCGTGCCGGAGAGAAAATCGAATTCATCGACCTGCAAGCTTATCTGGAAGCGCAGAAAGAAGCCGGAAACGGATCGGGTGACGATGGTAACGGTGGAAATGGTGGAGACGGTGGACTGGATGAAAATCCGCTGGGATAGGCTCTGAAATCTTCGTTTTTTAGAAATCAAGAATGAAGGAATCACAAGAAATTAAAAGAATCAAAGGTATTAAGGGCTGCGCTGTGGGAAGCGGCGCAGCTATTGTTTTAACTAAATACGAAATGTTATGAAAAAATTGACTTGGGATGCTGTATTAAAGGTTGTAATCGCAGTGGCTTCGGCCATTTTGGGTGCATTGAGCGCTCATGCAATGCCTCTGTAAATGTAGGCCTCTATAAATCTGTAAAAACGTAAAATAAGACTTGTTTCTATGAGAAAAATTAATCTGATCGTCATCCACTGCTCCGCCACCCGCTGCGACCGCCCTTATACGGAAGCTGACTTAACCGCCGATCATCTGCGACGTGGCTTCAGTGAGGCCGGATATCATTATTATGTACGCCTGAACGGAGACATCAAAAACCTTCGTCCTGTGGTGAAACCGGGAGCGCATGTGAAAGGCTACAATACTAATTCAATTGGTATTTGCTATGAAGGTGGTTTGGATTGTCACGGGATAGCAAAAGACACACGGACGGAATGGCAAAGGCATTCTCTGCGAGTACTGGTACGAGCCCTGAAAATGGATCATCCAGAGGCACAAATTGTCGGGCATAGGGATTTAAGCCCGGACATCAATGGAAACGGGGAGGTGGAGCCGATGGAGTGGACGAAGGAGTGCCCGTGCTTTGAGGTGAAGAGGGAACGGTGGTAAGAAAAACAATGAGACTGTCTCCTTCAAAAAACAGGAGACAGTCTCATTAATAAATATCCGCAGACTCTTATTCTGCTTTCTTCAAAGAACCTTCAATATACTGGAATTTACCCTTGCCAATCACTTCATATTGGATAGTCCAAGTTACTGTAGTTGAACCGTCGTAAACACCAAAGTAAATTGTATAAATAACTTCTACACCCGATACTACATTTGCATCTCCATATAAAGCCTCCAACGCAGGAACAAATGCTTCAGGTAAACGTTCAAACATCAGTTTCACCAAATCCTCATCTGACATTTTTTCATAAAGCGCCCCATTATTATGTTTGGTCTTCCAAGCAGATGGGCGGAAGTCAAAGTTATTTTGATAAGAAGAAGCCCCATAATAATATTCAGCATTAGTATACCCGGTCTGATAATAATCCTTACCGTGTTCTTTTCCTGAATAGTCTACAATAGCCTGATAGAAAGGAGTAGATACAGGGTCATTCTTTACGACAGAAAGTGTAATTGTAGTACTAGGATTAAAATTCCATTTACCTTCCGAACGAACAAACTGATCGGTAACTACTTCCACATTATCATTCTTCGTCCAAACTCCAGCGGTATAAATATACTCGGCTGCTTCTTGATTATTCGAATATGTATAAACAACCCCTACTTTCTGTTCTTCTTGCGCATAAGGATAGTTGGCTGTCAAGAATTGCGGCAAGTAATTATCCGGTTTGTTAGAAGAAGTAAACGTTTCAAAGCCCATTTCCTCATAGTCAGAAGGACTTACTACAATAGCATCTTCGTATGGAATCCACGTAGAGCCATTATAAGTATAGATGGTAGCCAATTCGTTAACACCGCCAGCAGTAGCACGCGTAGTCGTAGACAACTTAGCCACAGCGGCCTTACGAGCTACAGTTTGTACCTTGATATTATCAATCTGATAGGTAGTTGAACGAGATTCAGCACCATTACCTACATATCTGAATGCCACATGAATAACCTGTCCCGCAAATTCATTCAACGGAGCAGCGCCTGCATAACCAAATTTACCATAAGCATTGGTCGGTCCTTCCGGAAGAGCAAATTCCGCCGTCATATCTTTCCAAGTCGCCTTCGTAACATCATCTACATAATCAGTAGACACCAAAACAGAAAGACAATTGGCATTCCAATAACCAATGCAAACATCAAATAGCAATTCAGCTACCCCTTCTGTTTTTGCAGGTATTGTTATAGCCGGAGAAATATAATAGCTCTCTTGCTCTTCTGTTGATTTATTGGCAGAGTACTGTACATAGTGGTTATTACTGAAGTCTTTAGCAGTCCATGTAAAATCTCCTTGAATAATTTGCTCTTTCCAAGCATCTGTACCGTTTTCAAAATCTTCTTTGAATACAGAAGTAGCTTCTACACTTACGTTATCACCTAACTGAATATTGTCAATCTGGAAAGTGGTTGTCTTCTCCGCATTACCTACATATTTAAAAGCTATATAGACGGGATTCTCTTTATAAGCACTCATATCATAAATACCAGCCGGCGACATTGTCCCAAATTTTGCATTAGATGCATCAAATGCAAAATATGCAGTCAAATCAGTCCAAGTAGCAGAATTAACATCACTTCCATTAAAATCGTCTGATACCAATATTTGCAAAGTCGCACCATTAGGATAGCCTAAACATACATCAAACGCCAACTTGGGAGCAGCGGCAGAAGATAAATCCACTTTGGGCGAAATAAGCCATGCAATAACATCACCACCACCATTATAAGCAGAACACTCCGTATAACCACCATTATAGTACTTATCTGTCCAGTACTTGGTACCTTTCTCTGCAATATTCTGCCAACCATCAATAGCAGTTTTTCCACCACCGACAGATATATGATCGAAAGTCTCATCAAGCTCTTTTGCTACTGTAGCACCACCACCCGTATTAGGCTCAGAAATAGAATAATTGTAAGCAACAACCTTAACATCTCCACTTTGAGCAGTAGGATAAGCTGTTGTCAATATCTTATTTGCAACTTTCGCCAGCGGTTTAGAAGGTGTGAAATATTTAGCATCAACATCACCCCATACGCTCACATAATTTGCATCTGACACTGTATAGGTTTCTGACGCAGCCAATTTAGCAAGGTATTCCGGTGCGTCAATCCCTTTGTTATAAGTAACCTTAACTGACGAACCGTCATCAGCACCTAGCCATTTTGCAGCCAAAAAAGTAGATAAATACTTAGAAGCCGGCAAAATATCAGAGAAACGCATACTAGTTTTCAATGCAGCCAACGCAGCTTTTTCTTCATCGCTACCAGGCAATGATTCATAAGCTTTACCTGACGAGATAGTAGCATAATCAGCCTCTGTCAAAGCATACGTTTTCGTAAACACTTCTTTAGGCTGGCTCATCTCGTCCAGTCCTTCGAAATATTTTTCATTATAATCGCATCCTGATATCATCAGCGTAGCAGCTAACGCAGGAAATAAATATATTTTCTTCATATCTTTATAGACTGTTATATATTAAAAGTTAACTTTAAGTCTAACGTTGAACGTGCGTCCAAATCCGTAGAATATGCCATAAGCTGTTTTCCAGTCATGGTTTGCACCATCAAGAGCATCAGTAATATACTCCTGATCCAACACATTATAAATATTACCGGAAAGAGTAGCTTTCACATTACCGATATTGAAAGTATATCTTGCATCCAAGTCAAGAGTCCAAGCAGAGGGTACACGCCACGGAGTTTCATAAACCTTTGTTGCATTAGGCAAAATATCACTTGCACTAAAGGTCCAGTCAGCATACAGACGTCCAAAGAAGTTACAATTGGCACCCACCTTAAAGTCTTTGCTTACTTTCACATCAGCGCCCAAGGCAGCTGTTGTCTGCGCCGAATCACCTACTTTCGTCTTATCCAAAATCACAGTCATAGAAGCATGATCTTCCGCTTGAATACCAGATGCATGTACAATTCCCGTCTTACCACTCCATGACGCAACAGGTTGGCTAGTAGAATCATAAAAATAACCTTTAGCAGTACTATCCCAACGCCAATTACCGATAGAGAACATTCCTGTAATATCAAGCCAATGAAGTGGCTTAGCAACAAAGTCCAGCTCAATACCTTGATGAATAGCTGCTACGCCACTCAGGTTCAGACTAACACGGTCAATAAACACCTTATTATCATCTACAACTTCAATTCCCTTTGACATTGTCTTATCCATCCATTTTGTATGGTAGACATTCAAGTTAGCCGTAAGGAACCTAGACCGGAAACCGTACCCCAACTCCGCAGAGAAAATTTTCTCATTTACTGCATCAGGATTAGTCGCATTACTGGTTGTAGAGTTTAAAAATGCACCTTGAGAGAAGAACGGAGCACGACTGATATAACCAATGTTTCCAAATACGTTGTGATTTTCTGTAATATTATAATTCAAACCACCCTTTATATTCCAACCGATAAAACTAACTTTCTTCGATTTTGCGTGTTCTGCATCATAATAGAAGCGATCATAACGCCAATATGTAGTATTAGATACAGCTCCTGAAGCAAATGCGCTCAGTTTATCTTGATTATATTCCAACTGACCAAATACCCCTTCTGACATTGTAAATCCATCGTAATCACGATATACAACATCACCTACTTTCAACTTCTGGTTAACAAAAGCATCTCCAGCGGCAGCTGCTTTGTTGTAAGCAGGAAGCACATTGGCACGAGAAGAAGAGTCAATATAGTACTCGCCACCATAAAGATCGACAAGCTCATTAGTATGCACACCTTTATAATAACGAAAATCAACACCACCATAAAAATCGAAATTTTCACCAAATTTAGTAGTGTAAGTAGAGAGCAAACCATACCAGTTATGGTAATTCTTACTCTTTGACATCGCCATAATAGAACCATTTTCACTGGTTTCGTTCAAATCATAAATCTCATCGTATGCAAATGTACCATCATCTTTACGGAAAGTGGTATTCAATGTCCCATAACTACTACCATACCAGTTATTACGGTCAGCTGAGGTCAAACCTTGACCGGCATACCCGTAACCACGACCGATAGAAGCATATAGAGCAGTACTCAAGCTTGACTTCTGGTTGATTTGCCATAAATGGTTTAAAGATAATTGTGGCTTGTTGTAAACGTTATGAGCAGAAACTTTACGTTGACCATTTCTTCCAAAACCATAAGAAGGATTGTATTTATAAGCCTTATCGCCATTCATATACTTATTAGCGACTGTTTGCCAACCTTCAATAGTCAAACCATCTTTAGAATTACGCTGATTGTGCCATTGAGGAGCAGCAAAAGCCGTAAAAGATAACTGGTGATTATCATTGAAACGCTTAGTTATATTCACAAACCAGTTGTAAGCTTCGAAGTCCGTACCTTGGATATAGCCATCACCCCATGTTTTTGCACCTAATAATGTCAATGCCCAGCCTTTATCACTCAAACCAGTAGAAACGGTAAATGCAATCTTATTGTAACCGTCATTTCCTATACCATAGGAAACACTCCCCCCTTTCTTAGCATCAGCAGATCTTGTAATAATGTTTAAGGAACCACCAACTGAAGGTGCAGAAACTTTCGATGCACCTAAACCACGCTGAGTCTGCATTGAACGGGTTACATCAGACAGACCTGCCCAGTTAGACCAATAAACACCGCCCCACTCCATATCATTCATAGGGACACCATTAATCATAACTGCGATATTCTCAGTCTTAAAACCACGCATATTCAACTTTGAGTCTCCATAACCACCACCTTGTTTTGTAGCATAAACGCCCGGAGTTGATTTCAAGATTTCGGGAAATTCTTGCGTTCCTAATTTTTCTTCGATATAAACAGGATCTACAGTAGAAACCGCTACCGGAGTTTTACGGGCAACCGCTACAGAAGAAGTAATTGTAACGTCAGCCAGCATCACAGCATCCGGCTCCATCTTGATAACCCCCAAATCAACAGAAGCACCCTTCTGTGTTATTTTCTTCTTGAGGTCTTTAAAACCTACATACTTGAACACCAATGTTCCACCTTGAGCAACACCTTGCTTAAAATAACCATCAATGTCAGTCACAGTTCCTTGTGAAGTGCCTTCTACCATAACAGCAGCGCCCACTAACGGTTCTCCTGTTTCTGAGTCAACAAGCTGACCTTTCACTGTAGTCTGGGCAAATGCCGCAGCACTGCATATAGACAGCACAGCCACCAACAGGAAATGAATTAGATGTTTTTTCATACTTCTGTTTTTTGTTAATTAAATGTGTTAATTACGAATGTTAATTAAGTATTAAATACTGTTTTAAGACGCAAATATAATTAATAAGATTTAGATTTGTATTACATTTCTGCTACAAAATTTTAGGGTATATAGGAGTTATTGAAACTTTTTATAACAAAAAAGCCCTACAAGTTTTTTGCAGGGCTTTCTATTTGTCATAAAAATATCAGTTATGCTATCAGATTCTTACTGTTATCAGTCATTCATCAGCTTTCTATAACGTACACGGGTAGGTTCTTCTTTCCCTAAACGTTTCTGTTTATTTTCCTCATATTCCGAATAAGAACCTTCGAAATAGAAGACATTGGAATCACCTTCGAATGCAAGTATATGAGTGCAAATACGGTCGAGGAACCAACGGTCGTGACTGATAATTACGGCACATCCTGCAAAGTCTTCAAGACCTTCTTCGAGTGCGCGAAGCGTATTCACGTCGATGTCATTGGTAGGTTCGTCCAGCAACAGCACGTTGCCCTCTTCTTTCAGAGCCATAGCAAGGTGCAGACGGTTACGTTCACCACCCGAAAGTACACCGCAAAGCTTCTCCTGATCTCCACCTGAGAAGTTGAAACGTGACAGATAGGCACGTGCATTGATATCACGTCCACCCATACGAATCAGTTCCGTACCACCGGAAATAACCTGATACACGCTCTTGTTCGGGTCGATATCGCTGTGTTGCTGGTCGACATAAGCTACCTTTACGGTCTCTCCTACTTCAAACTCACCTTTATCTACTGTTTCCAGCCCCATGATCAACCGGAACAGCGTTGTTTTACCCGCACCGTTAGGCCCGATTACACCCACAATGCCGTTAGGCGGAAGCATGAAGTTGAGATCATCGAACAGAAGTTTGTCGCCATAAGCTTTTGCCACGTGTTTCGCTTCGATAACCTTATTTCCAAGACGCGGACCATTAGGGATAAAGATTTCAAGTTTCTCTTCTTTCTCCTTGATATCTTCATTCATCAATTTATCGTAAGAATTCAAACGTGCCTACCTTTCGCCTGACGTGCTTTAGGAGCCATACGCACCCACTCCAACTCACGTTCCAATGTCTTGCGGCGCTTGCTGGCGGTTTTCTCTTCCATTTCCATGCGCTTGGTCTTCTGTTCCAACCAGCTGGAATAGTTACCTTTCCAGGGGATACCTTCGCCACGGTCGAGTTCAAGAATCCAGCCTGCCACATGGTCGAGGAAGTAACGGTCGTGGGTTACGGCAATCACCGTACCCTCGTATTGCTGCAAATGTTGTTCCAACCAATCGATGGATTCAGCATCAAGGTGGTTGGTAGGTTCGTCCAGCAACAGCACATCAGGTTTCTGCAACAGCAAGCGGCAAAGTGCCACACGGCGACGCTCACCTCCCGAAAGATGGTCTACAGTTGCGTCTTCGGGCGGACAACGAAGGGCATCCATAGCGCGTTCCAGTTTACTGTCGAGATTCCAGGCATCAGTTGCATCGATGATATCCTGAAGTTCTCCCTGACGGACAAAAAGCTTATCCATCTTGTCGGCATCCTCGTAATACTCCGGCAGGCCGAATTTCTGGTTAATCTCTTCGTACTCAGCGAGTGCATCCACAATGGGTTGTACACCTTCCATCACAATTTCTTTTACGGTTTTCGTAGGATCCAAGTAAGGTTCCTGAGCCAGATAGCCCACTGAGTAACCCGGTGAAAACACCACTTCGCCCTGATAAGACTTGTCCAACCCGGCGATAATCTTCAGCAAGGTAGATTTACCGGAGCCATTCAGACCGATGATGCCAATCTTTGCACCATAAAAAGAACGAAAGGTAGATGTTCTTCAGCACCTGCTTGTTGTTCTGCTGAATGGTCTTGTTCAGCCCTACCATAGAAAAGATAATCTTTTTATCGTCAACTGTTGCCATAAAGTTTTTAAGTGTATTATATTAATAATGTATATGCTATTCCCATTCGATGAATATTGGGCAAAGATAACAAAAAAAGAGATATTCTTTTGCATTTTCAAAAATTGTCTCTATCTTTGCGCCCGCTTAACAGCAATAAAGGATTGATTCAGTAGCTCAGCAGGTAGAGCACAACACTTTTTAATGTTGGGGTCCTGGGTTCGAGCCCCAGCTGGATCACAGAAATCAAAAAAGCCTCTGCAAGTCAGAGGCTTTTTTCTTTTTTGACAACAATTTCAATCTCCACGAAAATAACAGATGCCTTTAATTTAATCCATATCCAACCAAGGAAATCATTTCGACTGGTAAAACTCTAATTTTACCATCCTTACCAAGCCTATTGCACCTTCGAAATAAAATCAGTCGTGTTGTCGGCAAAAAGTTAAATAAAGACAATCGCTCACCTTTTCCAAAAGATTTCGTACATTTGCAGCGTCTGACATTAGTGTCAGACTGATATATCTGATTTTATTATTTATATACCCAATCAGCAGAATTCTATTATGGATATTTACAAAGTCGGCCTGGATATCGGCTCTACTACCGCTAAAATAATAGTGCTGGATAAGAGTGAGAGAAATGTCCTTTTCTACAAATATGAAAGGCATCAGGCAAAAGTTCAGGAATGCCTACTGGCATTTTTCCACCAGCTGAAAGAACAGATGGGCGATGTTACTTTATCAATCAATATCACCGGTTCAGTAGGCATGGGAATCGCAGAGAAATACTCTCTGCCTTTCGTGCAGGAAGTGGTAGCGGCAGCCCAATATATTCGGCAGAATCATCCCGGAATATCTTCCATGATCGACATCGGAGGAGAAGATGCCAAAGTCGTCTTCTTCCAGAATAATCAAGCCACCGATTTACGGATGAACGGAAACTGTGCCGGAGGAACAGGGGCATTTATCGATCAGATGGCCATATTATTGGGAGTATCGATGGATGAACTGAACGGACTAGCTCTCCGGGCAACACGAGTGCATCCGATAGCTTCCCGATGTGGTGTATTCTGTAAGACGGATATTCAGAATCTGATAGCCAAGAATATACCGAAAGAAGATATCGCGGCTTCCATTTTCCATGCTGTAACGGTGCAAACCATCGTTACACTTGCGCATGGATGTGATATTGTTGCTCCGATATTACTTTGTGGAGGACCGTTGACATTTATTCCGGCACTCAGGAAATCATTCGCCAACTATTTGCAGTTATCAGAGGAGAACGACTTTCTGCTGCCGGAGAAAAGTAATCTTATTCCAGCCTGGGGAGCAGCATTGGCAGAGAACTCCCGGAAAATGAAGATAACTGAGCTAACCGGACTTCTGGAAAATCTATCAGAAAAGGCATACCAGCCACAAAACAGCCTTCCACCTTTTTTCAAGGATGAAACGGAATATCTGCAATGGAAGGACAGGTTGGCACAATATGATGTGCAGCGGACGGAATTAACACCCGGAATACAACAGGCTACCATAGGAATAGATTCCGGCTCTACCACCACCAAAATAGTAGTGCTTGATGAAAATAACCGTATCCTGTACTCCTACTATCACGACAACAAAGGAAATCCGATAAAAACCGTGGAAGAGGGATTGCAGAAACTGCATAAAGAATGTCAGGAAAAAGGGACAATCCTGCAAATCAAAGGAGGATGCTCCACCGGATACGGAGAGGATCTGATAAAAGCTGCCTTCCAGATGGATGCCGGTATCATTGAAACCATAGCTCATTACGTGGCTGCCAAACATATAAATAAGGATGTATCTTTCATCCTGGACATCGGCGGACAGGATATGAAAGCCATTTTCACAAATGGCGGAATTATCAACCGGATTGAAATAAACGAGGCTTGCTCATCCGGATGCGGTTCTTTTATCAGCACCTTTGCACAGTCACTGGACTACAAAGTGGAGGACTTCGCCAAAGCGGCTTGTTTCTCAAAAGCTCCGTGTGATCTGGGAACACGCTGCACCGTTTTCATGAATTCCAAAGTGAAACAAGTGCTCCGTGAAGGGGCATCCGTGGCGGATATAGCGGCCGGTCTTTCTTACTCTGTTGTAAAGAACTGCCTGTACAAAGTGCTTCAACTTAAAAAGCCGGATGAACTTGGAAAACATATCGTGGTGCAAGGTGGAACCATGCGCAATGATGCCATCGTACGAGGTCTGGAGAAGCTGACAGGAAAAGAAGTATTCCGTAGCGATTGTCCCGAATTAATGGGTGCTCTGGGCTGTGCACTTTATGCAAAGCAACTTAAGACGGCCAAAGTTACAAATCTGGAAGATATGATGCATCAGGCCCAATTCACTTCCCGACAGGTTCAGTGCAACGGATGTGAAAACCAATGTGCCATCACCCGGTATACTTTCGGTAATGGAGAACATTATTTCTCCGGCAATAAATGCGAAAAGGTGTTTACCAATAAAGGGAATGTTTCGGAGAAAGGCGTAAATGCTTATGAAAAGAAAATCGAACTTCTGTTTGACCGGCAAGTAAATATAGCCGCTCCACTACTGACCATAGGTATTCCCCGCTGCCTGAATATGTATGAAGAATATCCCTTCTGGCATTCTTTGTTCACAGAGTGTGGCATCCGGGTATGCCTGTCGGATGCTTCGACGTTCAATAAATATGAGAAGGCGGCCAATATGGTAATGTCCGACAATATCTGTTTCCCTGCAAAACTGGTGCACAGCCATATCCAAAACCTTATCGAATACAAAGTAGACCGGATATTTATGCCGTTTGTCATATTCGAAGAAATCGATAAGCAACAACAGAACAGTTACAACTGCCCCATTGTGTCCGGATATTCACAGGTTATCAAGAATGTCCAGACAGATAACTTACCGATTGACCATCCGGCCATCACTTTCAAGGATACAGGATTACTGTATAAGCAATGCCGTGACTACCTGAGCACACTGGGCGTACAAGAGCAGGTAGTAAAGAAAGCATTCGACCATGCACTGAAAGCACAAGACGCTTTTGAAAAAGAGCTTATCGCCTATAACCGGCAAATAGTTGAAGAAGGAAATAAAAAGCAGAAGCTGATTATTCTCCTTGCCGGACGTCCATATCATTCGGACCCGTTGGTACAACATAAGATTTCGAATATGATCAGCGCTATGGGCGTTTATATAATTACAGATGATATCGTCCGTCATCAGGATATTCCACTGAAAGAGGTGAATTTTCTGGCTCAATGGGCATTTACCAACCGTATTTTGAAATCAGCCAAATGGGCAGCGCAGCAGGGAAATCACGTGCAATATATGCAGCTGACTTCTTTCGGATGTGGACCGGATGCCTTTCTGATAGACGAAATACGCACTTTACTGAAGCAGTACAATAAAAATCTTACTTTATTGAAGATAGACGACGTTAGTAACACCGGTTCCATCAAGCTGCGTGTACGTTCGCTGGTAGAGAGTCTGCACATCAGTTTGCAACAAGCTGAAGAGAGACAGGTACAGAAACCTTTATCCCTCCCTCTTTTCACCAAAAAGGACAGAAAGAAGAAGATTATCGCCCCATTCTTCACCCCTTTTATATCACCACTTATTCCTTCCATTTTTAAAGTGGCAGGATATGAAATGGAGACTCTGCCCATAAGCGATGAATGTTCGTGCGACTGGGGTTTGAAGTATTCCAACAATGAAGTTTGCTATCCGGCTACACTGATTGTGGGTGACATCGTGAAAGCTTTTAAGGAAGGACGATATGACCCGGACAACACTTGTGTAGCCATTACGCAGACAGGAGGGCAATGCCGTGCCAGCAACTACATCTCTTTAATAAAAAAAGCATTAATAGAAAACGGATACACTCATACTCCCATTCTGTCAATAGCATTCGGCAGCGGAATAGATAATCAGCAACCGGGCTTCAAAGTAAATTGGCTGAAAGTATTGCCAATAGCGCTTGCCGCTGTTCTATACAGCGACTGCATAGCTAAATTCTATTACGCCGCCGTTGTCCGTGAGAAAAAGCCGGGACAGGCAGCTAAATTAAAAGATATGTACCTGGAAGCGGCAAAGCCTCTTATCCTGAAAAACAGGCCGGAAGATTTGCTCAGTTATTTATCTCTGGCAGTTGACGAATTCAATCAGATCTGTCAGCAAAAATCATGTCCTAAGGTGGGTGTGGTAGGAGAAATCTTCCTAAAGTTCAATCCTTTTGCACAAAAAGATATCACCACATGGCTCATAGACAGAGGTATAGAGGTGGTTCCTCCATTGATGACAGACTTTTTCATGCAAAGCTTCGTCAATATGAAAGTAAACCAGGATAGTCATATAAAAAAGAAATATATTCCTGATTTCGCTATCGACTGGCTTTATGGAAAAGTTCAGAAACAAATTGATAAAATCAACAAGATAGGAAAAGCCTTCCTGCACTTTCAACCCTTCGAAAATATTTACGAGAAAGCGGAAAAAGCCAAACAGGTTATATCGCTGAACACGCAGTTCGGTGAAGGCTGGCTGATTGCCGGAGAGATGTCGTCTTTTGCCAGTCAGGGTATTAATCATGTCATCAGTTTGCAACCATTCGGGTGTATAGCTAACCATATTGTGGAAAAGGGAATAGAAAAACGTATAAAGTCTGTCTACCCTCAGATAAATATATTATCTTTAGATTTTGACAGTAGCGTCAGCGATGTGAATATCACCAATCGCCTGTTACTTTTTGTTGATAACATAAAATAAATAAGACCATGGGAGCTACAGAAAACAATGAGTTGGAATATCAAATAATTGAAACAGCGAAACAGCTTTTTATAGAAAAAGGCTTCGTTGAAACCAGCATGAGTGATATTGCCGCAAAAGTAGGAATAAACCGTCCTACCCTACACTACTATTTCAGGACAAAAGACAGAATGTTTCAGGCTGTATTCGGTTCGATAGTGATGTCGCTATTACCGAAAGTACAGGAAATAATACAGCAGGAACTGCCGTTCATAGATCGCGTAAGTCTTATATTGGATAAGTATATAACACTCTTCACCGAAAACCCTGACATGCCAAAGTTTATATGCGGGGAAATACAGCGCGATGTCAACCACCTGCTTGATGCAGCTAAGGAAATGCAGTTTGAAGAAACGTTCCTGATTATAAAGGAACGACTGCTCATGGAAATGGAAGCAGGCAGACTAAAGAAAGTACCCATACATACAGTATTCATAACTTTCTATGGTTTGCTTACTTTTCCTTTGATTACAAAAAATTTGATCACCAGCATATTCCTGAAAGATACTACCGATTTTTCGGTTTTTATGCTGGAGTGGAAGCAATATATTCTTTTTCACTTGATGAATTTGCTGGGTATTGAGAAGGAAAATTGATTGTTACTCATATACATAACCGATAAAAAAGTATAGTATGAAAACGATTCGAATTATTTTCTCCTTATTGCTGATAACTGCAATGAGTATGCCTACTCTTTCGGCACAAACTAAGAAAGAGAAAAAAGAACTGAAGAAGCAGGCCGTTGAAAAACTGGTCACATCCGGGAAGTATAAAATAAATGTAAACAGAGCTCTTCCTGCACGAGGACGGTCTGTTACACTAACTTCACCGTACTCTGTGGAAATAAGAAATGATTCCGTTATATCTTATCTGCCTTACTATGGGCGTGCTTACTCTATTCCTTATGGCGGTGGAGAAGGGCTAAACTTTAAAGCTCCACTCACCGACTATAAGTTGGAGTGGGGCAAGAAGGAAACAGCCAAGATAAAGTTCTCTGCACGAAGTGAGGAGGATAAGTTCGATTTCAGTATAGACGTTTTCAGTAACGGATCATCTTCGATATTCGTGAATATGCAGAACCGTCAGTCCATCAGTTTCCAGGGAGAACTGGATATGCCGGAAGAAATCAACCAATGATTACCTTTGTACATGATATCTTTTTAAATTTATGTATAAAGAATACCAACCCTGCGCACTACTCTCTCCCTATATAGACAAGTATTGGGAATTCAAAGGGAATCCGGAGTACGGAATGCGTATCAACATACTTCCTGATGGATGTACAGACTTTATCTTCACCCTTGGGGAAGCAACACAAGCGGTGAATAGCAGTCTGACCATGAAGCCTTATCGTGCTTATTTTATAGGTCCGATGAATAGCTATTCGGAATTGGTAGCGTATGCGGAAACGGTTCACATGTTAGGGGTTCGCTTCCTACCTTGCGGACTATCCCGCTTTATCCGTCTGCCACTGCACGAACTGACTAACCTGAGAATCAGTGCAGACGAGGTAACCTGCTTTTTCGATACTTCTTTTGCAGAAAGGCTATGCGAAGAAGACTGTTTAGAAAATAGGGTAAAGATCATAGAAGAATTATTTATCAAATCTCTTTATAAACACGATTTGCCGACAGATCCGCAGATTGTATTTGCAATAAAACAGATTAATCGGCATCAGGGAAAACTGTCCGTGCAGTCATTGATGGAGAATATTTGTCTGTGTCAGCGACAATTTGAACGCAAATTCAAGATGAACACAGGTTATACCCCGAAAATATACAGCAGAATCATGAAATTCAAGAACGCGGTGGATTTATTAAGGGGCACTACCAGTGACAATCTGCTCTCTACTGCTATCCATGCAGGCTATTATGACGTGCCGCACCTCTCAAGAGAAATTAAAGGTTATCCGGCAATACTCCCTACTCTTTCCTTTCTATTCCTCTGACAGAAGAAGATGTCACACTGACTTACGTAGAAGCATAAATGTCGTTTTTGTACAATGCAGGAATATCTCCGACTACCTATATTTGCACCATTCAATTAACAAAACAAATTCTGCATTATGGAAACAATGAGAGAAAAAGCCGCACAAATGTTGCGCGAAAGTGAAGTAGTCGTTCTGACCTCAGTAAATAAAGAAGGATATCCACGCCCCGTACCTATGAGTATGGTTAAATCCGAAGACATTTCAACAGTATGGATGTCAACCGGAAGCGACTCCATGAAGACCGAGGATTTTCGCAAAAATCCGAAAGGCGGACTATGCTTCTATGCACAGGGAAACAGTGTTTGCATGACAGGTGATGTGGAAGTAATCACAGACCAAAATGTAAAACAAGAGCTTTGGCAAGACTGGTTCATCAATCATTTTCCCGGCGGACCGACCGATCCCAACTATGTAATACTGAAATTTACAGCAAACCACGCCACTTACTGGATTGACGGAAAGTTCATCCACAAGAAAGTTTAATGGAGTCCTGTCGAAGGAATTCAACTCAATAGACAGAAAAGCAACCGGCAGCGTGGTTATTAACAAATAATCCGTAAATTTGCAGCCCGAAATTTAGAGACTGTAAAGAATGCAAGGAACAAAGAATCTGACTAAAGGTCCCATTAACCGCCAACTATTCAATCTGGCGATGCCTATTATGGCTACCTCGTTCATCCAGATGGCATACAGCCTGACGGACATGGCATGGGTAGGCCGTATAGGTAGTGAAGCTGTTGCCGCCGTTGGTGCAGTGGGAATATTGACGTGGATGTCCGGCTCCATAGCCTTGCTAAATAAAGTAGGTTCGGAAGTCAGCGTAGGACAATCCATAGGTGCGCGCAACGAACAAGATGCCCGGCAGTTTGCTTCGCACAATATCAGTATTGCCTTGCTCATCTCCATCTGCTGGGCTGCTTTGCTATTCTTGTTTGCCAATCCCATCCTACGTATATTCGAGCTGAAAGAACATATCACGGAAAATGCCGTGACTTACTTGCGTATTGTCTCAACAGGACTACCGTTCGTGTTTCTGTCCGCAGCCTTCACTGGAATATACAATGCGGCAGGACGAAGTAAAACACCCTTCTATATCAGCGGCACAGGATTGATTATGAATATCATACTCGATCCGCTTTTCATCTTCGGTTTCGGCTGGGGAACGGTAGGTGCAGCACTTGCCACATGGCTGGCCGAGGCTACGGTATTCGGTATATTCATCTATAAGCTACGCTATAAGGACGATCTGTTAGGTGGATTTCCCTTCCTGACACGTCTCAAAAAGAAATATACCCGGCGTATATTCAAGTTGGGACTTCCGGTTGCCACACTGAATACTTTGTTCGCTTTTGTCAATATGTTCCTTTCACGTACAGCTTCGGAACAAGGTGGACACATTGGTCTTATGGCCTTTACCACCGGAGGACAAATAGAAGCCATCACCTGGAATACTTCACAAGGCTTCTCTACCGGACTAAGCACTTTCATTGCACAAAACTATGCCGCCGGAGAGAAGTCGAGGGTAAAGAAAGCCTGGTACACTACATTATGGATGACGTCCATATTCGGCACACTATGTTCGCTGCTGTTTATCTTTTTCGGAAGCGAGGTATTCTCTATTTTCGTACCCGAACCGGAAGCATTTCGCGTAGGTGGTGATTTCCTGCGCATAGACGGTTATTCACAACTCTTCATGATGCTGGAAATCACCATGCAAGGGGTCTTCTACGGATTAGGAAGAACGATTCCTCCTGCCATCATCAGTATATCATGCAACTATATGCGTATTCCCGTAGCACTGTTCCTGGTACACATGGGAATGGGCGTAGACGCCATATGGTGGGCTGTAAGTGCAACAACTATTGCCAAAGGAATTATCCTTACCGCGTGGTTTATATTGATAAAGAGAAAAATACTCTAAAAATGCAGAACAAAAGACCTAAACATAATTACAATAGAATTGTTATATAACTAACTTTGCATTACAAACATAGTAACATTTTAAAAGAATTAAGTATGAAAAAGATTAAGATTAGTGTACTGCTATTGAGCGGTGCCATATTATTAGGAAGTTGCAGCACAATGAATAACACTGCCAAAGGTGGTGTGATAGGTGGTGGATCGGGCGCTGCTGCCGGTGCCATTATCGGTGGATTGATCGGTAAAGGTAAGGGTGCGGCTATTGGTGCAGCAGTAGGTGCAGCAGTAGGTACGGGTGCAGGTGTTGCCATCGGTCATAAGATGGATAAGAAGGCTGCCGAAGCTGCCAAGATTGAAGGCGCACAGGTAGAGAAAGTAACAGATACCAATGGCCTTGCCGCTGTAAAGGTTACTTTTGAATCAGGTATCCTGTTTGGCTTCAATTCATCTACATTGAGCAATACTTCCAAGTCTTCTCTGCGCGAACTGGCCCAGATATTGAAAGAAGACCCTACAACAGATATTGCAATCGTAGGCCATACGGATAAAGTAGGTACATATGAAGCTAACATGAAGGTTTCAAAAGACCGTGCATATACCGTAGAGAATTATCTGCAAGATTGCGGTGTGTCTCCTTCACAGTTCAAGAAGGTGGAAGGCGTAGGCTACAATCAGTATGACGACAGCATGTCAGCCAGCCAGAATCGCCGCGTAGATATTTATATGTACGCCAGCGAGCAGATGATTAAGAATGCAGAAGCAGGCAAGTAAGTTACGAGCTACAAAAGGCTACGAGCTACAGGTTATTGCGCTATCAGTCCGAAAGGCACTTGTAGCTTGTAACTTGTAACTCGTAGCTTTTTAACATTAAAAACCACGACAATGAGTATAAAGAAAGTCTTGCGGATAGTCCGCAACCTGATACTCTTTTTCTTCATTTCCACTATTCTGGCAGTGGTGCTGTATCGCTTTATCCCTGTTTACACCACTCCCCTCATGGTAATCCGCAGTACCCAGCAACTCTTCAAAGGCGAAAAGCCGGTATGGCATCATACTTGGGTTTCTTTCGATAAGATCTCCCCTCACTTGCCGATGGCAGTTATCGCTTCGGAAGATAATCGCTTTGCCACCCACAACGGCTTCGATTTCGAAGAGATAAAAAAAGCCATGAAAGAGAATGAAACCCGCAAACGGAAACGGGGTGCCAGTACTATTAGCCAACAGACCGCAAAGAATGTATTCCTTTGGCCGCAATCCTCATGGGTACGAAAGGGATTCGAAGTTTATTTCACCTGGTTGATAGAGCTATGCTGGTCGAAAGAACGGATTATGGAAGTCTATCTCAACTCCATCGAAATGGGACAAGGTATTTATGGAGCAGAAGCTGCCGCCAAATATAAGTTCCATACCACTGCCGCCAAACTGACTGCGGGACAATGTGCATTGATAGCAGCAACACTCCCCAATCCGATACGTTTTGATTCAGCGCATCCGTCAGCTTACATTCTGCGGAGACAGTCGCAAATCCTTAGATTGATGAAGTTGGTTCCCAAATTCCCTCCGGTAGAAAAGAAAGAAGTCAAGAAGCAGAAGACTGAGAAGAGGAAAAAGAAATAATCTGTGTATATTTGTATGCTTAATATGGTAAGGAATGAAAAAAATCTTGTCGCTATTCTTGATTTGTATCATTTGTTGCGGGGTGCATGCCCAGCGTACGGAGGTTTATAATCAGCATATACATACGGTGCAGGTCATTGCCAACAATGATTATATGTCGCCTGCCGTCATCCGGCTGGGAGAGAATGAAACTGTAGAAATATCTTTCGACCACCTGACTCACGATTACCACCGCTACCAGTACATCCTCACGCACTGCAATGCGGACTGGACACCTTCGGATCTTTCCGAAACAGAATACCTGGATGGTTTCAATGACAATCCGATAGAAGATCATGATATTTCCGTCAATACTACCCTGCCCTACACGCATTACCGTCTGACACTTCCTAACGACCAGGTACAACTGAAACTTTCGGGTAACTACCGTCTGACTGTTTATGACGATGCGGATGGAAAGGATAAGCCGGCTTTCACTACCTGTTTCCGGGTATTGCAAAAGGAGGTGAACGTATCGGCACAAGTCAGCAGTGACACTGAGATAGACCGGAATAAGACGCACCAGCAGGTGAGTTTTAGCATTCAGTATAAAGGATATCCTATCCGCAATCCGCAGAATGAAGTCAAAGTACACGTTTTACAGGATAATCGTACGGATAACTGGGTAACAAATCTGCATCCTTCCTATATTGGTCCCGATCAGCTACGTTACGAACATAACCGGGCCTTGATATTTCCTGCGGGAAACGAATACCGGCGTTTTGAAATGGTGAGTACCCGCTATGCCTCGCAAGGTGTGGAGAGTATTCGTTATCATGCTCCTTACTATCATGTCACACTCCGTCCGGACGAGCCTCGCTTACTAAACTACAGTTACGATCAGGATCAGAACGGACGCTTCGTAATACGATATGACGAGGCAGTAGATAATGCTACGGAAGCAGATTACTTCTTCGTTCATTTTTCTCTGCTATGGGAGAACCCGCTAACTGAAGGGAACTTCTATCTGCAAGGAGCTTTTACTTATGATAATTTTAATGAAGAGAGTCGGTTGAAGTATAATGCAGAAACGCATGCTTATGAATGCACGCAATTGCTGAAACAGGGAGCGTATAATTATCAATACTTATATGTGGCTCCCGGTACCACCGCAGGAAGTACCGCACAGGCAGAGGGGAATTTCTATGAAGCAGAGAATGAATATCTAATCCTTGTTTACCACCGGGCCTTTGGAGAAAGATACGACAGGCTGATCGGGATGCAACAGATGAAATAGTTACGAGCTACAAGCTACGAGTGTTTTTCAGCGTAACAGTGCAGCTACTCGTAGCTTGTAGCTCGTAACTCGTAACTATCTAATATGCGTGTCCTCCATCTTTCATTTCCTTTTCACTAATCTTATGTATATCAATACTTCTCCAAGCATAGAAGATATACGCAAGAACAAACGGAACCAGGAAGGAAACATAGAACATTACCCTCAGTGTAAACTGGCTGGAGCAACTGTTTGCCAACGTCAGTGAACTCTGTAAATCATTGGTAGAAGGATAATAAGCCGTATTATTATATCCTGCAACCAGCAACAATGCAAGTACCGCCAGCACCGTACCTATGCCCGTAAACCAGATACCTTTATCAAACTTTGTCTTCAACAAACTCTTTCCTATACCGAACAGCACCAGCACCACTCCTATCAGAAACAGCACCAATACCAGCGGCATTTCGATAAAGTTCGTCAGATACTTATACGGTTCCATAAAGACTTCACCCGTCTCCGGATTCACCGCATATCCATCTGCCAACAGCGTGCGGATAACAAACGACAGGAAGAACACCAGGAACAGCACGGAATTACCTATCAACGAACGTCGGCTACGCGCCACCAGATCCTTATCATCAATATTATTAATAAAGTAAAGAGCTCCCAGAATACGAGCCAGGAAGAACACCGCCAATCCAAGCACTACATTCCACGGGTTAGCCAACGCATCCAGACCATGCCAGCCATTTGCCCAATGACTGATAACCGGCATCACCGTATTCGTCATATTCCCCTTATCGATATAAAACTCCGAACCGGTGAAAAACGTAGCCACCGCACCGCCCAGCAGCACCGGACCTACTACTCCATTAATCACCAGGAATGTACGGTATGTATTCTTTCCCAGCAGATTTCCCGCCTTGCTCTGGAACTCATAGCTGACAGCCTGCAACACAAAGCTGAACAGAATAATCATCCAAAGCCAGTACGCACCACCAAAACTTGTACTATAAAACAATGGGAAAGATGCAAAGAACGCACCACCAAACGTTACCAGCGTAGTGAACGTAAACTCCCACTTCCGCCCGGTAGAGTTAATCATCATTTTCCTGTGCTCTTCCGTCTTGCCCAGGCAGAAAATAAGCGAATTACCACCCTGCACAAACAGCAGGAATACAAGAAGGGCTCCCAGCAATGATACCACGAACCACCAATATTGTTGTAGAAAAACGTAGGTCATAAGATTTACGATTTATAATTTATGATTTATAATTTATGGGGGATGATTTATGATTTATAGAGAATAGAATATGATTTATACCACGCCATAATTCCGCATGGCATAAATCTTAAATCATAAATCTTATAAATCTTCTCCTTCCGGTCCTTTCTTTATCGCTTTCAGCAAGATACCGATTTCGGCTATCAGCATGACGGTAAACAATACCAGGAAGATGAAGAATGTTGTCTGCACAGAGCCGACATCCAACTTTGAGATAGCTGCATTTACAGGCAGCATATCCTGTATGGCCCATGGTTGACGCCCACATTCGGCAACCACCCATCCGGCTTGTCCGGCCAGATAGCCCAATGGAATAGTCAGCAGAGCTACCCAGTGCATCCATTTCATTTTTGACAAATCCCGCTTGTATGCCAAGAACAATACAACTATAAAGAATAGTATAAAGTATCCGCCCAACATCACCATCACACGAAATGCATAGAATGTCAGTGGCACATTAGGAACCAGGTCATTTACATCCTTAATATATCCATAACCAAAATAAGCTACATTTTCCTTCAACACCTTGGCAGCTTCCACAGCTTCGGCATCGTTATCCGCAGCCTGTGCGGCACGATAAGCTGCCAGCGCACCAATCGCTGTTTTCCCGCGTTCTATCTTCTCCTCGGCAGAAAGTGCCTGCGTTCCGTCTTTCAACTGATAGCCACCCTCAATAAGGTCCGTGATACCGGGCACGAATCCATCCAACTTCCTTTCCGCCAGCAATGAAAGCATCTTTGGTATCTCTATTCTGAACAGGAAAGGATCCTGTCCGTCATTATAAGTCTTTTTTTCAGGATTCAACATACCGATGGCAACCAATCCGGCCCCCTGCTGCCCCTCATAATATCCTTCCATGGCAGCCAGCTTCATCGGCTGCGTCTGTGCCACCTGATAGCCCGAACCGTCTCCCGTCCATGCAGAGAGCAGAGCCGAAACCAAACCTACCCAGGCAGCTATCTTTATGCTGGACAATGCGAACTTCTTATTCCGCTTCTTCAGCAGAAACCAGCACGCTACACCTACCACAAACACGGCACCCAGCACCCAGCCGGACAACACCGTATGGAAAAACTTATTCACCGCCGTAGGCGACAAAGCCACTGCCCAAAAGTCCACCATCTCATTTCTCACAGTATCCGGATTGAACTCCATCCCCACCGGATTTTGCATCCATGCATTTGCCACAAGTATCCACCAGGCCGAAATCGTAGCACCAAGTCCCGTCAGCCAGGTAGATGCCAGGTGGAACTTCTTGCTCACCTTGTCCCAGCCAAAGAACATGACTGCGATGAAAGTAGCCTCCATAAAGAAGGCCAGAATGCCTTCGATAGCAAGCGGCGCCCCGAAGATATCGCCCACAAACCAGCTGTAATTGCTCCAGTTGGTTCCGAACTCAAACTCCAGAATCAGTCCCGTCGCCACACCTATGGCAAAGTTGATACCGAATAGTTTCATCCAAAACTTGGCAGTGCGTTTCCAAAACTCATCACCCGTACGATAATACATAGTCTCCATGATACCCATGATGACTGCCAGCCCTAGCGTGAGCGGCACAAAAATCCAATGATAAATAGCGGTCAGTGCAAATTGTGCCCTCGACCAGTCAATCAGAGAAGTGTCGATGTGTTCAAGCATAAGAAATCGAGTTATAGTTATTAATTGTTAGTTGCTTTACTCAGAAGTTAAAGGAGTTATTGCTTTACTCAAGGCGGATCACCAATAGCACGATGGATGAGTTCCCTGCCCACATACTCTTCTTTATCTCCGCCTACGGCCGGCGTATTCAGATAATTGGGAAAGAAGAAAAGGCGCAATATGAAGAACATGATGAAGAGTTTCACCAGAATAATGAACCATAAAGTTCTCCCAAGTGTCATACCTCGGAAACCATCGACGTAAAAACGCCAGATTTTCAGGACTGTATTCTTCATAATAGAAAATTTATAATCATTACAAATATAAAACTTTTATATATTAAATAACAAATAAAAGGGCAAAAAGTTAGTCATCGACACAAAAAAGCATTCCGACGACGAAAAATTCAGAACTGTCTATCTCTTTTGCGGAGCATTTTCCGACACCGTATCTTCGCAAGCGTTAAACAATATAGCATAACGAAGATATGAGAAACGTAAGAAGATTGACAGTGATAACACTCTGCGTAGCAAGCGCCTGTGTCGGCAGCACGACACTGCGGGCACAGGACGCCGCTCCCATTGCATCGCAAGAGTTAACGGCATCCGATGCCGCTCCCAAAGCTGACACTGCACTTCCCGCTCAGTGGGATTTGCAGACTTGCATCGACTATGCCTTGCAACACAACATCACCCTGAAGCGTAACCGTATCAGTGCGGAAAGCGCAGAAGTAGATGTAAAAACAGCCAAGGCTGCTCTTTTTCCCAGCCTCTCGGCAAGTATCAGCCAGCGCATTGTGAACCGCCCGAACAGTGAAAGCGGTACCATCATCAGTGGTGACAACATCACCAGCAGTAGCAGTAAGACCTCGTACAACGGCAGTTATGGCATTGATGCCAACTGGACCCTTTACAACGGCAGCAAACGTCTGAACACCATCAAGCAACAGCAACTGAACAATCGCATCGCCGAGCTCAACGTTGCCGAGAGTGAAAATTCTATCGAGGAAAGCATTGCACAGATATACGTGCAGATACTCTATGCTGCCGAAGCTGTGAAAGTGAACGAAAATACACTTGCCGTCAGCCAGGCCGAACGTGACCGCGGACAGCAATTGTTAGAAGCCGGAAGCATCGCCAAGAGTGACCTTGCGCAACTGGATGCACAGGTCAGCACAGATAAATATCAGTTAGTGACGGCACAAGCCACCCTTCAGGACTACAAACTACAACTGAAACAACTACTTGAACTGGATGGTGAAAAGGAAATGAACCTCTATCTGCCCTCCCTGGGAGATGAGAATGTATTGATCCCCCTACCCAGCAAGACGGATGTGTATCAAGCCGCCCTTACTTTCCGCCCGGAAATAGAGTCGGGCAAACTGAATGTTAAGGCATCCGACCTTGACATCAGCATCGCTAAAGCGGGATATATTCCGACATTAAGCCTCAGCGCAGGTATCGGTACAACGAATGCCAATGGCAACGATTTTTCCTTCTCCGAACAGGTAAAGAATAATTGGAACAACTCACTGGGACTGACCGTAAGCATCCCCATCTTCACCAACCGTCAGACCAAGAGTGCCGTGCAAAAGGCCCGTCTGCAAAAGCAGACCAGTGAACTGGACTTGCAGGATCAGCAGAAGACTTTATACAAGACCATAGAAAGCCTCTGGCTGGATGCCAACAGTGCACAGCAGCAATATGTTGCCGCTGCCGAGAAACTGCGCAGTACGCAGACCAGTTACGATCTGATTCAGGAACAATTCAACCTGGGCATGAAGAATACCGTGGAACTGCTGACTGAGAAGAATAATCTGCTCAACGCACAGCAGGAAACACTGCAAGCCAAGTACATGGCAATACTGAATGCACAGTTGCTCCGCTTCTACCAGGGCGAAGGTATACAGTTGTAACCGCATGACGTAAACAAGCCTGTATGTCAGCATAATTCAGATATATAATATATCATTCAACGAGATAAGAAATAAACGAGATAAGAAATATAAGGTATGAGTAAAAAGAAAATTATCAGCTTAGCGGTCGGAGTCATTATTGTAGCCGGCATAGCTATTTGGGCATTTGGCGGACAAGCCAAAAAACGGAAAGTGGTATATGAGACGGCCACCGTAGACCGCGCCAACATTTCCAATTCCGTGACGGCCACAGGCACTATCGAACCGGTGACCGAAGTGGAAGTAGGTACACAGGTCAGCGGTATCATCGATAGATTGTACGCAGACTATAACTCAGTAGTAACCAAGGGGCAGCTCATTGCCGAAATGGACAAAGTAACCCTGCAAAGCGAATTAGCATCGCAAAAGGCTACTTACGACGGTGCCAAAGCCGAATATGAATATCAACAGAAAAATTACGAACGTAACAAAGGATTGCATGAGAAACAACTCATCAGTGATACGGATTACGAGCAAAGTCTTTATAACTACCAGAAAGCAAAGAGCGCCTTCGACAGCAGTAAAGCCTCTCTGGCCAAAGCAGAGCGTAATCTGTCCTATGCAACCATCACCTCTCCTATCGACGGCGTTGTTATCAGCCGCGACGTGGAAGAAGGACAGACAGTAGCTTCCGGTTTTGAAACCCCGACCCTCTTCACCATCGCTGCCGACCTGACACAGATGCAGGTAGTAGCTGACGTGGATGAAGCCGATATAGGCGATGTGGAAGAAGGACAGCGTGTAAGTTTCACGGTAGACGCTTATCCGAATGATGTGTTCGAAGGAAAAGTGACACAGATTCGCCTGGGAGCCACAAGCAGTTCAAGCAGCACCACTACCACCACTACGGTAGTTACGTATGAAGTAGTCATTTCCGCCCACAATCCGGATTTGAAACTGAAACCGAGGCTGACGGCAAACATCACTATCTACACTCTGGATAAACAAGGAGTACTGAGCGTTCCGGCAAAAGCGCTGCGCTTTACACCTGCCGTTCCACTGGTAGGATCGAATGCAGTGGTTAAAGATTGCGAAGGTGAACATAAAGTCTGGACTCGTGAAGGTGACACATTCACTGCACATCCGGTCAGCATAGGTATCTCTAACGGAATTGTCACCGAAATTACAGGCGGTATCAACGAAGGCACACAAATAGTATCCGATGCGGTGATTAGCACAGGTGCCGAAACCGCTGTAGCCGAAGGCCAGGGAGACGGCGAAAGAAGTCCTTTCATGCCGGGCCCTCCGGGAAACAACAAGAAAAAGAATAGTAAATAACCAGCGTAGCGCTGGAGCAAAGTTTCCTTTCGGCGTGCAAGTAATTTTTCATTTATTCAACGAAACAATTCCGAAACAATGAGCAAAACAGTTATAGAATTACAAAATATCCGGCGCGACTTTCAGGTGGGCGATGAAACGGTCCATGCCCTGCGTGGCGTCTCCTTCTCCATCACCGAAGGGGAGTTCGTGACCATCATGGGTACGTCCGGCTCCGGTAAGTCAACGCTGTTGAATACCCTGGGCTGCCTAGATACTCCCACCAGCGGCGAATATCTGCTGGATGGCATATCCGTACGCACCATGAGCAAACCTCAACGAGCCATCCTGCGGAACCGGAAGATCGGCTTTGTTTTTCAGAATTACAACCTGTTGGCAAAGACCACTGCCGTAGAGAATGTAGAGTTACCCTTGATGTACAACGCTTCCGTCTCAGCAGCCGAACGTAAGCAACGCGCCATCCAAGCCCTGCAAGCAGTGGGACTGGGTAATCGTCTGGAACATAAATCGAACCAGATGTCCGGCGGACAGATGCAGCGTGTAGCCATCGCCCGAGCCCTGGTGAACAACCCTGCGGTAATCCTTGCCGATGAAGCAACAGGTAATCTGGATACACGTACTTCTTTTGAGATATTGGTTCTCTTCCAGAAACTGCATGCCGAAGGACGTACGATTATATTTGTCACCCACAACCCCGAAATAGCTCAGTACAGTAGCCGGAATATCCGTCTACGCGACGGGCATGTGACGGAAGATACGGTGAACCCGAAAATCCTCTCAGCGGCAGAAGCTCTGGCAGCGCTGCCAAAGAGTGATGAAGACTAATAAATATAAATTATGAACGGAACAAACCTTTTCAAAATAGCCCTCCGCGCCCTTGCCAACAATAAGCTTCGCGCCTTCCTCACCATGCTGGGTATCATCATCGGTGTGGCATCCGTCATCACCATGCTCGCCATCGGGCAAGGCTCGAAGAAAAGTATTCAGGCACAGATTGCGGAAATGGGTTCGAATATGATTATGATTCATCCGGGTGGTGATATGCGTGGCGGTGTCCGTCAGGATGCCTCGTCCATGCAGACACTGAAGCTGACCGATTACGAAGCCCTGCGGGATGAAACCAACTTCCTGGCAGCCGTCAGCCCCAATGTATCGTCCAGCGGACAGCTCATCGCAGGAAACAACAACTATCCTGCCTCTGTAAATGGTGTAGGTACCGAATATCTCGAAATCCGCCAGTTGAGCGTAGAGAGTGGCGAGATGTTTACCGAAGCGGACATTCAGAGTGCCGCCAAAGTCTGCATCATCGGTAAGACCATTGTGGACAATCTTTTCCCGAACGGACAGGACCCTATCGGACATATCATCCGTTTCAACCAGGTGCCCCTACGCGTAGTGGGGGTACTTAAAGCCAAAGGCTACAACTCCATGGGTATGGACCAGGACGAAATCGTACTGGCACCTTATACCACAGTAATGAAACGTATGCTTGCCGTCACATACCTGCAAGGTGTCTTCGCCTCTGCCCTCTCCGAGGATATGACGGATTATGCAACGGATGAAATCACCACCATCCTGCGCCGCAACCATAAGCTGAAAGAGAGTGATGACGACGATTTCACCATTCGCAGCCAGCAGGAACTCAGCACCATGCTGAACTCCACTACTGACCTGATGACAACACTCCTGGCATGTATCGCCGGCATCTCCCTGGTAGTAGGTGGTATCGGTATCATGAACATCATGTACGTCAGCGTGACGGAGCGTACCCGTGAAATCGGTCTGCGTATGTCTGTCGGTGCCCGTGGGGTGGATATTCTCTCGCAATTCCTGATCGAGGCCATCCTTATCAGTATCACAGGTGGTATCATCGGAGTCGTCATTGGCTGCGGAGCCTCATTCATCGTAAAGAACGTAGCCCACTGGCCTATCTACATCCAGGCATGGAGTGTATTCCTCTCCTTCGCCGTTTGTACGGTCACCGGTGTATTCTTCGGCTGGTATCCGGCTAAGAAGGCGGCGGATCTGGATCCGATAGAGGCAATAAGATACGAATAAAAGGGATTAGCGGTTAGTGATTAGTGGTTAGTTGGGAATTCCAATACGCTACACAGCAATTAATCACTAATCACTAAACGTTAATCACTAAAATTAATTATTTTTGTAACATGATTATGCAAGACTCCCAAACTCGCCGGATTGTAGAAGTTCTCATCCATATCATCGGATGGGGAATCGTTTTCGCTTTCCCGTTTCTGCTGATGAATCGTAGCGGATTTACGGTAAGCTGGGTAGACTATTTACGTCATGGCAGTGCGGTTCCGGTATCATTCCTGATCGTGTTCTACCTAAACTACTGTTTCTTCATCCCCCGTTTCTTATTTGAGGGACGCATCAAGCAATATGTATTACTGAATCTCCTGCTCATACTTTGCACAGCTGTCGGCGTACACTTTTGGCAAGATTTCATCTTCCATACGTATGTGAAACCCGAAGCTCACAAACGCCCCGGACCTCCCAGTTGGATCTTCATCCTGCGAGATGTCTTCTCAATGGTTCTCACCGTAGGACTGGCCGCTGCCATCCGTATGAGTGGCCGTTGGGTAAAAGTAGAAGCCGCACGCCGGGAAGCCGAGAAAAGCCGCACGGAAGCCGAACTGAAAAACCTGCGTAATCAACTGAACCCGCACTTCCTACTCAACACCCTGAACAACATCTATGCTCTTATCGCCTTCGACAGCGATAAAGCACAAGCCGCCGTTCAGGAATTAAGTCGCCTGCTGCGTCACGTTCTCTACGACAATCAACAGAATTTTGTCTCTCTCGGCAAAGAGATGGATTTCATCCGCAACTACATTGAACTGATGCGCATCCGCCTCTCCGCAAACGTAACTGTAGAGACACAAATAGATGTTCGTGCCGATAGTCGTACGGAAATAGCCCCGCTCATTTTCATCTCCCTCATAGAGAATGCCTTCAAACATGGCATCTCTCCCACCGAGCCCAGTTTTATCCACATCCATTTCAGTGAAAGCCCCGGTCGGGTATGCTGCGAAATAACCAACAGCTACCATCCCAAAAGCCAGACTGATAAAAGTGGAAGTGGCATAGGACTGGAGCAAGTGCGGAAACGCCTGGAATTAACTTATCCCGGCCAATATGAATGGACCCAAGGAGTAAGCGACGATGGGAAAGAATATAAATCAATCTTATCACTCTTTAACATTCAACATTATGAATCTAACTTGTGCCATAGTAGATGACGAACCTTTAGCTTTAGATTTACTGGAAAGCTACGTCAACAAAACTCCGTTCCTGACATTGAAGGGAAAGTATTCCAGTGCCGTACAGGCTATGAAGGAACTGCCGGATAAGCAAGTGGATTTGCTTTTCCTTGATATACAGATGCCCGAACTTAACGGTTTGGAATTCTCCAAAATGGTAGATGCACATACCCGCATTGTCTTTAGTACCGCTTTTGAACAATACGCCATTGATGGTTATAAAGTAAATGCTTTGGATTATCTGCTAAAACCTATTTCTTACGTGGATTTTTTGCAGGCAGCTAATAAAGCCGTACAATGGTTTGAACTCTTACAACAGCCTAAAGAAGAAATAGAAAGTATATTTGTAAAAAGTGACTATAAGCTGGTACAAATAGAACTTAAAAAGATACTTTATGTAGAAGGTTTGAAGGATTATGTTAAAATTTATACAGAAGATACCACCCGGCCTATTTTATCGCTTATGAGTATGAAATCAATGGAGGAATTATTACCAACATCCCGTTTCATGCGGGTTCACAGATCTTATATTGTACAGAAAGAAAAAATAAGAGTTATTGATCGGGGACGAATTGTGTTTGATAAAACGTATATCCCTGTCAGCGATAGTTATAAACAGGTATTTCAAACCTTCCTGGATAAAAGGAGCTAGGAAATAACATTCATTTGTCGATAAAATATCCGAATCTGTCGACAAAACATAATTTCCTATTGCATATTAAAAAATGTTTTTTTACCTTTGCATCGAACAGATAAAGGAAGTTGTGAAACTTCCCCCAATAGAATAGTTTAGTTAAGTCTAGTTTAGTTTTTGTGTGAAGCACTTCCTCCGTAAGCGAACGATAGGAAGTGCTTTTTATTTTATTGATTTTCAAAAAATTAAAATCTATATTCAACACACAAGAACTTTATGCAGTATAGTTATAAATTGAGCATACTTCGCTAACACAACCTATTTTAGAATACTTACTATTCCTTGGTCATTATTACGTCTGTGGGCACTGAGAAGCCACGAGGAATCCATTCTTCTGGAGCAGGAACCATATCTTCCGCATAATCTCCTTCCAATGCATACCACAGACCTTTCTTCTCATCTAACTTCCAGTGGAGCTTGTTAGAAGCCGTCAAATCCATTGTCCCACCAAGTATTCCTTCACCATTCAAGTGCAATTTACGCTGGTCATAAAAAGTGAAACCTAAATAATTAGGGGTTGTACTATAAGCCTCAATATAAATATTACACAATGGTGCAAATGTATAAATATCCCATGTTGTTGGTAATGTTTTAATATAGTTTTCTTTGACTATTCCCTTTACGCTGAGATAATAACCTCCAAAAATACCAATACGCTTATCTTTTCCATGACTTTTCACCACACCTTTTTGCAGTTTAATTTTAAAGATAGTATCATTTTTCTGATACACCCATGTTCCTACGAAAGCATCATAATTTGCTTGAGAAAACACGCCCATACAAGTGAACACAAGAACGAAAAGTATGTAAATCCGTTTCATATCTTTCCTGCTCATAGTATTAGAAAATTTATGTTGCCAGCTTCCCGGATACAACGGATAAAAATAAAAAGTGTGGGAACTTATTAATATCAATAACACTTTCTGAAAAATTATTTTTTGATACGCACCAAAAATACAAAAAAGTAAGAAGCTACCAACAAAATAAATAAAGAAGTAATCAATAAGCACTATGAAAGATGCTACCAGAGCCAAAAATAAATGCTCTTTTCTATACTGTTCACTAAAAATGATTGATGCCAATCATGAAGTATATAAATATCTAATATCCAAATGATTTGCACTTTTTTTAATACACCTGGAGACTTTTATTTATAACAAGTAAAAAAGAAATAGAGACATTTCTTTCAAAATTAGCTTCCTTTGCAGTTACAAGGTTTTTGGATAGAAAACCTAAGATATATTTGTAGTATATATAGTATATCTCAGTTTTGGTCATAAAAGGTTGAAACTGTTTGTTTGTTTTGCAGAGATGCACCCTTTCTAAGCGTAGTCAGGGTGCATTTCATTTTTTTATGAGTGTAAAACCCATACTATTTGATTCCCAAGAACTGGAAAGGTTTTGTAGCAACAAACTCTTTGGCAGTATTTCCCGCATACGTTTTACCGGAAAGAAGATTCAACTTCTTGACAGGCGCTTTCTCTGAGAAATCCACATCCTTGAAGTCAATCCAAAATACATTGGGATATAAAGTAGACTCAAAGTAATAAACTTTATCCTTCTGATCGGAAACTGTCCTCCATCGGGTTGAAGAAATATTCGGCTGATCAGGAGTGCTGATACCGAACGGAACGGAAGTATTGCGTATCACGCTGAATACACTGGCCAAGGCTGTACGGATATCTTCTGTTTTAGGAATAGCATTTATATAGAAAGAAGCTCTCACAAAACGGTCGGCAGCACGATTGGTACCCGGCAAAAAAGTGGTTCCTCCGATATTCTTCCAATAATCATCAAGCGCCAGTTGCTGATCAAACACAGGTGAGTTTGTCATTACCTGATATGCTTTGCTATGATGAATATCCAACTTTCCGTCCACATACTCAAAAATAGCATTATCACCCGTAGCGTCCGAAATGGAAAGATGAAGGGTAGCCATACGCGTACCGTCGGGCATCATATCCGACACCACATCGAAAGTATTCTTTTCTACCTCGGCAACAGCCTCATCCACCGTTGCAAAATTATCAAGCATATATTGCACCCAGGCGGCTATGGACAAAGCCGGTCTCTCACCGTTCCATTGGGGATAGGATGATTCTGCCAGCCACAACAGATTGGCAACGAGTCCTTTTTCATTCATACCGTCAGTGCTACAGATATCATAAGCTGAAGTTATCACACTGCCGTATTTAGATTTCCAACGCATCGGGTCCTTCCCTACCTCTCCGTTGCGCTCCATACCTCGCGGGAAAATCCAGATATTACTACGGGTATCTTCTTTCCAATCCATAGTACGACCGGTTATTATCATATTATTATCCCCCTGATAGACTACACGGGTACAAGCATTCAAATGATTTACAGATACTCCAAAGAGTATAATCATGAATACCATACTATAAAGAACATTCACTTTTCGCATAATTGATTCATGTTAAATTGTTAGTTAATTTGCAGTATAAACAAACAATCACATTGCAAAGTTCTTAAAATGAATAGATACATATCCAAATTTCGCAGACATGAGATCAAAGGAAATTGAAAGGATTAGAAAGCAAAACATCATAATAATAGCAAAACAGTTAATATACACTCATCATGGTAGCATTTCAATATGTTTAGTGACATACTATATTTCACATATTTACATTCCAGCATATTCTATGAATAAAATGATTATAACAATGCGCTATTTCAGTATATACTTGCAGTTTTAACTGCTTTTTATGCAGAAAAGGGTTACTACTTATGATTGATATGGTTACTAGATATGGGCAAAAAGGTTACTACATACCAACAAAAGGGTTACTACATATCAGAATTTGACTTATTGATATTATATTTCCCACTTATTAGTGCGTTTATTTCATCCAGAATAAATGTAAGTATTTTGATACCGCATTAACTATCTGACGTTTATTCATTTTCGTTTGCACGCTTCCAATCCTATTGACCTCCGGACAGAAATAGCACATTCTCAGTCAACTAAAAATACAAATTGTCAAAATGATGAATGCCATCTTTGAGAAATAAATCTGTGGTGAACAAATATTAAAACCGAAAACAAACCGTAAAGAATACTGTTGGAAGGGGAAACTTAAAAACGATAACAGTTATGAATTACGGTATTAGTATCCTTTTCAGGGCTATCCCATTGCTGATGGCCCTTTTTTGTTTCGGCTACGGAGCCTTTGTGCTCGACATGGGGACGGACACGAACCGATTCGTTGCGGGACCCGTGGTCTTCTCTTTAGGAATGATATGTATCGCGCTGTTCGCTACGGCAGGTACCATCATCCGGCAGATTATCCACACGTATAGTACGGCGGCAAAATATGCCCTGCCCATCATCGGCTATCTGGCTGCCGTGGTGTGTTTCATCGGTGGAATGACGTACATTAATGACGGCAGTACGGTGGCCCATTTCGTTGCGGGACATGTCATCTGCGGAGTAGCTTTCATCACTGCATGTGTAGCCACTACCGCCACCTCTTCCACCCGCTTCACCTTCATCACGCAAAATTCCAAGAAGACTGACCATGCCGTACCTGCCAAGTCATTCTCTTCGGCACAGGCGGACATACTCATCATTCTGGCTGTTGTGTTCGCCGTCACTACATGGGTTTGGGCATTCTGGTTATTGGGACAAAGTGATATCCACACCGCTTACTATGTGGCCGGGCACGTTATGGCCGGACTGGCATGTATCTGTACGAGCCTGGTTGCACTGGTTGCTACCATTGTCCGGCAGATACGTAACTCTTATAGTGGTGCCGAACGGAAATGGTGGCCCGCCCTCGTATTGGTGATGGGTACACTGAGTATCCTGTGGGGACTTTGGGTGCTGACGAATGCCGACCCGGGCAAGTCTTCCACCGGATACATTATGATAGGTCTGGGTTTAGTTTGTTACAGTATATCCAGCAAAGTAATTCTGCTGGCTGTTATTTGGCGGAACGTCTTTAAGCTGGCGAACCGAATTCCGCTCATTCCGGTGCTCACCGCGCTTACTTGTCTTTTCCTCTCTGCTTTTCTGTTTGAAATGACAACGCTGAATGATATCTACTTTGTTCCCGCACGCGTATTGGCAGGATTAGGCGGCATCTGTTTCACGCTGTTCTCCATCGTCAGCATTCTGGAAAGCGGAACGTCCAATTGATGATAAATCACTCTCTTTTTTTATAAATCACTCTCATGGGTGGGTTGGGGTTTCGCCAGCTCATCCATAAACACTTCCACATTCCAGGCATGGTGCGCCACATAGGCAGCCGGACCGGTATCACCCGAATCCAGAATATCGCGCACAACGTTTGACTTGTTTCTGCCTGTCACAAAGAAAATCAGCTGCTTGGCATTAAAAAGCAAACAACCGGTCATGGCTATGCGCTTCTGCCCATTGTAAGGATTAACACTTACCTCATAAGGATGGAAAGAAGAAAGCAAATACTCCTGACCGGGGAAAATGGACGAGGTATGCCCGTCTTCTCCCGCCCCCAGCAGAACAATGTCAAGAGCCGGAAAGCCATGCCAGAGTGGCGCATTGCAACGCACTATGCGAGAATAGCTATTCGCCTCATCATCGGGAACATTGCTGCCGTCAATAGGAAAAATATACTCCTCAGGTATTCCCACTTCATCCAGCAACAGCCGGCGCATATTGCCATAGTTACTCTCCGAATCTTCGGCAGGTACACACCGTTCGTCCACCCAATAAATACGCATACGGCTCCACGGAGTGGCATCCTTGAATTCTTCCGCCCACAAATCGAACATGAGCGAGGGCGTGCTGCCTCCACTGAATGCTATGTGAAAAATCTTCTGCGGCTCTTCCTCCATCAAACTAATAAGGTGTTTGATGAGAGCGCGCGCCGTTTCGACAGCTGTACTATAGATATAAGTTTTCATAACTCACAATATTGATCAGTGTTCGTAAGGTTTTTACACGGATTGGTCCAGTCGGCACCATGTTCGTGCATCATAGCTTCACTTTCCAGGGGGCCCCAGGTTCCGACTGGATAACCGTAGAGAGGCGCGTCAGGATATTCATTCCAATAGCGTAGCACAGGATCAAAGAAACGCCAGGAGGCTTCGACAGCATCACTGCGGGTAAAGAGTGTCGGGTCGCCCTGAATGCAGTCTTCAATCAGGCGGGCATAAGCATCGCCCGTGGCGCGTCCGCCCAGTTGGTCGTAACTGAAGTCCATCATTACTTGCTTCACATCGAATCCCGGTCCGGGAACTTTCATGCCGAATTTCAGCACAATACCCTCGTTGGGTTGCAGGCGGAGGATTAGTTTGTTAGCCCGCGGACAGTGTCCGCCATGGCAATGAAACATCTGATGGGGCGTTTCACGGAAGTGCACTACGATTTCCGTCACCTTGGTAGGCATCTGCTTTCCTGTGCGGATGTAGAAAGGTACGCCGCTCCAACGCCAGTTATCAATACCGATCTTCATGGCGATGTAAGTTTCAGTGCGCGAGTCGGCGGGGACGTTCTTCTCTTCACGGTAGCCCTTTTTAGAACCGGAAGCGGTATATTGTCCGCGGACTATATGTTCATTCAAATCTTCATCCGTCAGAGGTTTCAGTGACTCGTAGACTTTTACCACTTCGTTACGGAAATTATCGGCGGTGAAGACAGCGGGAGGCTCCATGGCAGTGAGGGCCACCAGTTGGATAAGGTGGTTCTGTACCATGTCACGCAAAGCGCCTGTACCGTCATAGAAGCCGCCACGCTGTTCGATACCGAGATTCTCGACAGCGGTAACCTCTACATAATCGATGTAATTACGATTCCACAACGGTTCAAAAATGCCATTGGCAAAACGGAAAGCAAGGATATTTTGTGCCGTCTCTTTACCAAGGAAGTGGTCAATGCGATAGATCTGAGACTCTTCGAAAACGGAAGCATAGATATGGTTTAATTCTTGTGCCGACTTCAGGTCGTAGCCGAAAGGCTTTCGACGATGATGCGGGTATGTTTACGATTCAATCCGGCTGTTTTCAGATGTAGAGGGATGACGCCATAAAGTGAGGGCGGCGTAGCGAGATAGAACAGTAAATTGTCCGGTTCCTTTTCACCGGTGATTTCCTGCAAACGGCTGTCCAGGGTTCCGTAACCTTCTTCTATGGCAGGGTCCATACTAAGGTAGTGCAAATGAGTGCAGAACTCTTTCATTCCCACTTCGGCCGGTGTGACAAAATGTTCCAGCTCGTTCAGGATATAGTCGCGATAAGTTTCATCCGCATAGTCGGTACGGCCGATACCGAGAATGGCAAATCCTTCGGGCAAACGATTATCCTTGTAGAGCGAGTAGAGTGCCGGCATCAGTTTGCGTTTCGTCAAGTCGCCCGAAGCGCCGAATATGATCATTACAAATTTACTCATAGAATCTTGTTTTTTTTGATTAGCTTCTGCAAATTAGCCCTTGCAATAAATTCATTAGCTCTTGCTTCATAATTTTATTACCAGGGCTTCATTTTATACATTATAGGTACCTGATTTTGTATCTCCGCCATGTCCGGTCCAGTTTTCATGGAAGAACTGTCCGCGAAGTTCATCGGTACGCTCAAAGGTATGTGCGCCGAAATAGTCACGCTGAGCCTGAATCATATTAGCAGGGAGCTTCGCAGATACCAGCGAATAGAAATAGTTCAATGCGGAAGAGAAAGCCGGAACAGGCAGTTCCTCTTTCATCGCATGGGCTACAAGGTGCTTCCAACCGGAGAGCAACTCTTTGATTTCTTCCCGGAAATAAGGAGCGAGTAGCAAATGTTTCGGCTTCTGCTGTGCCTCAAAAGCAGCCGCTATATCATTCAGGAATATACTGCGGATGATACAGCCTCCGCGCCACATACGGGCAATGGATGCCAGATCGAGATCCCAGCCGAAAGATTCGGACGCTTTTTGCAACACGGCAAAACCTTGTGCATAGGATACCAGTTTAGAAGCATACAAAGCGGAATAAATATCTTTCACCAGTTCCGGCTTATTATAGACCACTTGTGAGCGCTGGCAAATGAATTGTTTGGAAGCTGCCTCACGCAGATTTTTCTGCGCTGAAAGACTACGCTCAAAAACAGCCGTTGCAATCAGTCCCAGAGGCATACCCAATTCCATTGCATTGATAACGGACCATTTACCGGTGCCTTTCTGTCCGGCAGTGTCCAGTATCTTGTCAATCAGGTAACCGCCCGCCTTATCCTTATGCCGAAGAATATTGGCTGTAATTTCTATCAGATAGCTACGCAACTTACCCTCATTCCAGTGGGCAAAAACGGAAGCCATGTCTTCATTATTCAGTTGCAGAAGATTCTTCATCACCCAGTAGGCTTCGGCAATCAACTGCATATCACCGTATTCGATACCATTATGTATCATTTTAACGAAATGTCCCGAGCCGGCCGGACCAATCCAGTCACAGCAAGGAGTACCATCGGCAGCACGTGCAGCAATACTTTGCAGGATGGGTTTTACTTCATCCCAGGCAGTAACGGAACCGCCCGGCATAATAGAAGCACCGTTCAACGCTCCTTCTTCACCGCCCGAAACACCGGCACCGACAAAGCGGAAACCTTTCGATTCGGCCAATGCCACACGACGGTTGGTATCTTCATAGTTTGAGTTGCCTCCATCTATCAAGATATCTCCCGGAGAAAGATGCGGAAAGAGTTGTTCCATCAGTTCATCTACGGCACTGCCGGCACGCACCATCATCATGATTTTGCGCGGGGTGGAAATGGATTCTACAAAGTCAGGAATTTCAGTATATCCTTCAATACTTTTCCCTTTGGCACGGCCGTTGATAAAGCGTTCTACCACACCTTCTTCCACTCCCGGAACAGTACGGTTAAACACGGACACATGCCATCCCTTGTCCGCCATATTCAAAGCTAAATTCTCCCCCATCACGGCAAGTCCGATTAAGCCGATATTAGTCTTTTGTCCTTTTTCTGTCATAACTTGCATTTTTTTGTTATTGTTTCATTGAAATGGAAACAATATGTCAAGGGCATTTGTTCGTATGAATTTCGAATAAAAATCGTACTTTTGCAAACATAACTCTATTTCAATGGAGAAACTTAAATTCAGTTTTATGAAAAAACTACATATCGGCTTACTGCCGCGTATCCTTATAGCCATCGCATTCGGTATTCTTTTTGGTAATTTTCTTCCCGGAGAATTGGTACGCCTGTTCGTTACATTCAACGGTATCTTCAGCGAATTTCTGAATTTCTCCATACCGCTGATTATTGTGGGACTGGTTACCGTAGCCATTGCCGACATCGGTAAAGGTGCCGGGAAACTGCTGTTGATTACCGCACTGATAGCTTACGGAGCAACCCTGTTTTCCGGTTTCCTCTCTTACTTTACAGGAGTAACTATATTTCCTCACCTGATAGAGTCCGGTGCCCCGCTGGAAGAGGTCAGTGAAGCGCAAGGGATATTGCCGTTTTTCTCAGTCGCCATTCCACCGCTCATGAATGTGATGACGGCACTGGTACTGGCTTTCACTTTAGGGCTGGGACTTGCCCAACTGAAAAACGATACACTGAAGAATGCAGCACGTGATTTTCAGGATATCATTGTCCGTATGATCAGTGCAGTGATCCTGCCGTTGCTTCCTATTTATATATTCGGCATATTCCTTAATATGACACATTCGGGACAGGTATTCTCTATCTTAATGGTATTTATAAAGATTATCGGTGTAATCTTCCTGCTGCACATCTTCCTGCTGGTATTTCAATATTGTATCGCTGCGCTGTTTGTCCGCCGGAATCCTTTAAATTGTTAGGGAAGATGCTACCCGCCTATTTCACGGCTTTAGGTACACAGTCTTCTGCCGCCACTATCCCTGTTACCCTGGAACAGACAAAGAAGAACGGCGTATCCTCTGATATTGCGGGGTTTGTTATCCCTCTTTGCGCCACGATACATTTATCCGGTAGCACGCTGAAGATTGTAGCATGTGCTCTTGCTCTGATGATGATGCAAGGCATACCTTTTGATTTCCCCTTGTTTGCCGGTTTCATTTTCATGCTGGGAATCACGATGGTAGCCGCTCCGGGAGTTCCCGGTGGTGCCATCATGGCATCCCTGGGTATCCTGCAATCCATGCTCGGTTTCGATGAATCGGCACAGGCACTGATGATCGCACTCTACATTGCAATGGATAGCTTCGGTACTGCCTGCAATGTAACGGGAGATGGGGCTATTGCACTGATAGTAGATAAGATATATAAGTGACAAGCCAATAAGTTTTGTATTCTCGTAAAAAATAACGAATTTTGCCCCGCAAAAAATAATCAATAAAGAAGCCTACAATATGAAAACAGCTTTAATCTCCGGAATAACAGGTCAGGACGGTTCGTTTCTCGCCGAATTCTTATTACAGAAAGGATATGAAGTACACGGTATTCTCCGCCGTTCTTCTTCATTCAATACAGGGCGCATCGAACATCTGTACTTCGACGAATGGGTACGCGACATGAAGCAAAGCGCACCATTAACCTGCATTACGGTGACATGACGGACAGCAGCTCGCTGATCCGCATCATCCAACAGGTACAGCCGGACGAAATATATAACCTCGCTGCACAAAGCCATGTAAAAGTATCTTTCGACGTACCGGAATACACCGCAGAGGCAGATGCCATCGGCACGCTGCGTATGCTGGAAGCTGTCCGCATCCTCGGCATGGAGAAAAAGACAAAGATTTACCAAGCCTCCACTTCGGAACTTTATGGTAAAGTACAGGAAGTCCCCAATCGGAAACAACTCCTTTCTATCCCCGCAGCCCGTACGGAGTAGCCAAACAATACGGCTTCTGGATTACAAAGAATTACCGCGAAAGTTATGGTATGTTTGCCGTAAACGGTATCCTTTTCAATCACGAAAGCGAACGTAGAGGAGAAACATTCGTAACCCGTAAGATTACGCTGGCTGCCGCCCGCATAGCCCAAGGTTTCCAGGACAAACTGTATCTGGGTAATCTGGATGCACGTCGCGACTGGGGATATGCGAAAGATTATGTAGAATGTATGTGGCTGATTCTTCAGCACGATACACCGGAAGACTTCGTGATAGCCACAGGCGAAATGCATACCGTCCGCGAGTTTGCCACCCTTGCCTTCAAGGAAGTAGGCATCGAACTGCGCTGGGAAGGTGAAGGCGTAGAAGAAAAAGGTATCGATGTGCAAACTGGAAAAACGCTTGTAGAAATAGATCCTAAATATTTCCGCCCTGCCGAAGTGGAACAGCTGTTAGGTAATCCGACAAAGGCCAACTCTTTTAGGCTGGAACCCGAGACAAACCAGTTTTGAAGAATTGGTGAAAATCATGGCAGCACACGATATGAAGTTTGTGAAGAAGCTATATCTGAGATCACTTGAAAAATAATATATAAAATCAGAACTATAATGTTAGACAAGAACGCCAAAATCTACGTAGCCGGACACCGTGGTCTGGTAGGTTCCGCCATCTGGAAAAACCTGCAAGATAAAGGATATACCAATCTCATTGGCAAAACCCACAAAGAACTCGATTTGCTGGATGCCGTTTCCGTACGTAAATTCTTTGATGAAGAACAACCGGAATATGTATTCCTTGCCGCTGCTTTCGTGGGCGGTATCATGGCCAACAGCATTTACCGTGCCGACTTTATTTACAAAAACCTGCAAATACAGCAAAACGTCATCGGTGAAAGTTTTCGCCACAATGTGAAGAAACTCCTCTTCCTGGGAAGCACCTGCATCTATCCGCGTGATGCCGAACAACCCATGAAAGAAGAAGTGCTCCTCACCTCTCCGCTGGAATATACCAACGAACCGTACGCCATCGCCAAGATTGCCGGACTGAAAATGTGCGAGAGTTTCAACCTGCAATATGGCACGAATTACATCGCCGTAATGCCTACCAACCTCTATGGTCCGAATGACAACTTCGATCTGGAACGCAGCCATGTGCTCCCTGCCATGATTCGCAAGATACATCTGGCTCATTGCCTGAAGCAAGGCGACTGGGATGCAATATGCAAAGACCTGAACCAGCGTCCGGTAGAAGGTATCGACGGCAACAGCAGTAAGGAAGATATCCTTGCCATCCTTGCCAAATACGGTATCAGCAACAGTGAAGTGAAATTATGGGGTACAGGCACACCTCTTCGCGAATTCCTCTGGAGCGAAGAAATGGCAGATGCCAGCATCTTCGTCATGGAGCATGTAGACTTCAAAGACACCTACAAACAAGGTGATAAAGATATTCGTAACTGCCATATTAATATAGGTACAGGCAAGGAAATCTCTATCCGCGAACTGGCCGAACTGATAGTTTCCACCGTAGGTTACCAAGGTCAGCTGACTTTCGACAGCACCAAACCGGACGGAACCATGCGCAAACTGACTGACCCCTCGAAACTGCACGCTCTGGGCTGGCACCACAAAGTGGAGATTGAAGAAGGCGTACAACGCATGTACAACTGGTACTTAGGGCGGTAATGCATTAAATTCACCACAGAGTTCCACAGAGTTTTATTAATTTGAACTCAAGGAAAATAAAACTCTGTGGAACTCTGTGTTACTCTGTGGTGAGATTCATCCGTCAAGCTAAATTGTACATCCCCTCCGCTTTTTTCAGTTAAAAATTTGCATTCTTTCTATAAAGCCTTATATTTGCACAAATTTCAACTAAATGTGCAATATATAATATCATGGAACAAAGTTTTATCGCCTATATTGAGAACAGCATTAAACAGAATTGGGACCTGGATGCCCTGACCGATTATAATGGGGCTACCCTGCAATACAAAGACGTAGCCCGCAAAATAGAGAAAGTACACTTAATCTTCGAAGCAAGCGGCATCAAGAAAGGAGATAAAATTGCCATCTGCGGACGTAACAGTTCACACTGGGGAGTTACTTTCCTCGCTACACTGACCTACGGAGCCGTTGCAGTTCCTATCCTGCACGAATTTAAAGCGGATAATATACATAACATCGTAAACCATTCCGAAGCCAAATTACTGTTTGTGGGCGACCAGGTATGGGAAAATCTGAATGAAGCCGCCATGACCATTCTGGAAGGCATCATCCTGATGACGGATTTCTCTATCTTGATATCCCGTACGGAAAAGTTAGATTATGCCCGCGAACACCTGAATGAGTTGTTCGGCAAGAAATACCCCAAGAATTTCCGTAAGGAACACATCGAATATCACAAGGACCAGCCTGAAGAACTGGCAGTAATCAACTATACTTCCGGTACGACGAGTTATTCCAAAGGCGTAATGCTACCCTATCGCAGTCTGTGGTCGAATACAGCATTTGCATTTGAGGTATTGCCACTGAAGGCCGGGGATAAGATTATCTCCATGCTACCGATGGCGCACATGTATGGCCTGGCATTCGAATTCCTGTACGAGTTCTCCGCAGGATGTCAGATATACTTTCTCACCCGTATGCCAAGCCCGAAGATTATCTTCCAGGCATTCTCGGAAGTGAAGCCGCACCTGGTGGTAGCCGTACCGCTTATTATAGAAAAGATTATCAAGAAGAACGTGCTTCCGAAACTGGAAACACCAACCATGAAACTATTGCTTAAAGTCCCCATCATCAACGACAAGATCAAGACAACCGTACGCGAAGGAGTAGTCAGTGCCTTCGGTGGACGTTTTGCGGAAGTTATTGTAGGGGGTGCCGCTTTCAACCAGGAAGTAGAACAGTTCCTTCGCATGATAGAATTCCCCTACACGGTAGGTTACGGAATGACAGAATGCGGGCCGATCATCTGTTACGAAGACTGGTCACGCTTCAAACCGGGTTCCTGCGGTAAGGCCGTCCCCCGTATGGAAGTGAAAATCCTTTCTCCTGATCCGGAAAACATAGCGGGAGAAATCGTATGCCGCGGACCTAACGTCATGCTGGGATACTATAAAAATGAAGAAGCCACCCGTGAGGCTATTGATGCAGACGGTTGGTTGCACACCGGTGACCTTGCGCTGATGGATGCCGAGGGCAATGTAACCATCAAGGGACGCAGCAAGAACATGTTGCTCGGTGCCAGCGGACAGAATATCTATCCCGAAGAAATAGAAGACAAGCTGAACAACCTGCCGTATGTTGCCGAAAGCATCATCGTACAGCAAAATGAAAAGCTTGTCGGACTGGTATATCCTGACTTTGACGATGCTTTTGCGCATGGTCTGACCACTACGGACATCGAACGTGTCATGGAAGAAAACCGCGTTGCGTTAAACGCAGAGCTTCCGGCATACAGCCAGATATTCAAAAAATGAAAATCTATCCCGAAGAATTTGAGAAAACGCCCAAACGTTCCATCAAACGGTTCTTATACCAAGAGGCGAAGGGATAAGAAAAAAAGAAACTAACCTTTATAAAGTATCATCTCAAATGAAAAACGAATTGTTATTATCTGCTGCCATATTGCCCCATGTGTGGTATGGCAGGAGAAGCGATTGCGGCATCTCCGGCAAAGGGAGCGCCGAAAGAAAAGCAACGTCCGAACATAGTTCTGTTTTTTGGTTGACGACATGGGATGGCAGGATACTTCGCTGCCTTTCTGGACTCAACGAACGCATTACAACGACACTTACCACACGCCGAACATGGAACGCCTGGCGGCACAAGGGAAGATGTTCACACAAAGCATACGCTTGTAGTATCAGCCCCCACCCGGGCCGTCTTTTTACAGGGATGAATGCCGCGCGGCATCGTGTGACAAGTTGGACATTACGCAAAAAATACAACGCATGAACAACCGGACTCTGTGATGATCTATCCGGAATGGAATGTGAATGGTATTTGTCAGGAACCGGGTGTGGAACGCACTACGCAAGTCACCTCGCTGGCACAAGTGCTCAAGGACAACGGATACCAGACCATTCATTGCGGCAAAGCCCACTTTGGAGCCAATGATACTCCCGGAGCTGATCCGCTGACGATGGGCTTTGAAGTAAACATAGCCGGACACGCTGCCGGTTCACCGGCCAGTTACTACGGCAAGAATAATTTCGGTAATAAGCCGGACGGGGAAAAAGTCCGTTGGCAGCAGTTCCGGGATTGGAAAAATATCATGGCACGGACACCTTCCTCAGCGAAGCACTTACACTGGAAGCGATGAAGGCTTTGGATAGCGCACAACAGAAAGATGAACCATTCTTCTTATATATGGCTCATTATGCCATTCATACGCCTATACAACCGGACTATCGCTTCTATCAGAAATATCTGGATAAACGACTTCCACCCGTAGAGGCCGCCTATGCCACCCTCATTGAAGGGATGGATAAAAGTCTGGGAGATCTGATGGATTATCTGAACGCAACCATCTGACAGAAAATACAGTCATTTCTCTTTATGTCCGATAATGGCGGACTGGCTGCACATACCCGTGCCGGAGAACTGCATACACAGAATTACCCGCTTAACAGTGGAAAAGGTTCCGCTTACGAGGGCGGTGTACGCGAACCGATGATCGTGAGCTGGCCCGGTGTAGTAGCTCCGGACACGAAATGTGGAGATTATCTGATGATTGAAGATTTCTCACCGACTATTTTGAGATAGCAGGCGTCCAGAAGTACACTACCGTGCAAAAACGGGATGGTATCAGTTTTATGCCGTTGTTGACAGGAAAGGGTAAAGTCAAGACGATCGTGATATCTATTGGCACTATCCCCATAGTTGGGGACCTTCGCCCGGGTATGGGGGCTACCTGCCCATCCGCCCGGTGACTGAAACTTGTATATTACTTTGCGGACGGTAAACGTGAACTGTTTAATATTCCGGAAGATATCAGCGAGAAAAAACGACGTGGCTATAAAGAATCTCAAGTGTATTGTAAAAAGAAATCAGTACAGAAATTGGCAACCATTCCTTCGGTCGGTAGATGCACAGCGTCCACGCTTTCAAAAGCCACCGGCAAATTAGCTCCCCTGGCCGGGGACGAAATTAAAGATGAGAAACCAACGATTTTATTTTCCATCCATTATTGCATTACTGATGGTTGCGGGTACACTCCTGCACAGACCACTGACAGTCCGTCAACAACAAAGAAAAGACAGAGAGCCTGTCGGCATCAACCTATCCTTGTGGAAGAACATGTCTACACAGCAGATTGATACTGTCGGCAGTACCCGCCTCCCAACCTCGGTCTTTTTCCTCCATGAACCGCCTGAACGGCGGGTATCAACCCACTGGTGGGAGGTGGTGCTGCGACATTACGAACGGTGTACAAATCAGGACAACTTAGTAGGGGAGGCAGCATGCGAGGCGTCCAGATTGCCGGTATCAGTAACGTGAATGGGAATAATTCAGTGGCGTATCCATATCCGGTTTAGTCGGCACGCCGGGAAATCATGCACAAGGTGTCATTTTCTCGGGGCTCACCAATATGTAACAGGGAGACAACACCAGTGGTGCTATCATAGGTTGGTCTGCTGAACATTAGCGGTGAAAACTCTTTCGGGTGTGCACCTGGCAGGACAATAATATTGCAGGTGAGTTTTCAATGGCATCACCACTTCCGACTTGAATATGCCAGGCCAAAGTTGCGAGGCATGCCAAATCAGTGCTTGGCAGTAACATCAGGAGAAGACATGCACCAGCAAAATATCCGACTCGGTGCAACGTGGTAGGCGGAAGTTTTACCGGTGCACAACTTGCCCCCATGAACATGGCAAAAAAGCGGAAAAGGATTGCAAATTGATTATTCAATTACTATGGCGAGAACTTCGATGGCTTCCAGCCAGTTCGAATGCCAATCCGACACGCAGCACAGCCAATGAGAAACACGCAACCGAACCAGCCAGAG
>VOFK01000093.1_pt1 | contig 78000 bp, 108 predicted proteins | sample 5384121 | NCBI WGS metagenome assembly VOFK01 (sample SAMN12384730, study PRJNA508395) | human gut metagenome | isolation source: healthy gut J | host: Homo sapiens
GGAGAAAGCGCGCTGGCTTGCCGGATGGCGGAACCGGTGCGATTCTATAAGAGATTTGACGAAGTCGTACAACAGAAAAGCCAGTTGCAGTATCGCGCCCGACCTGACGGGGATTAGGGTGTGGTCCATCCTGAAACTTCGCTGATTTTATGCCAAACACTCAAGAAGAAACAACGCTGATTTTGCTGAAGCCCGACTGTGTGCGAAAAAACCTTTCCGGCACCATTTTGAAACGTTTTTGTCCGAAGGGTTTCGCCTGCGCGGCATAAAGATGATCCAGCTTGATGAACCGGTGCTCCGGGAACATTACGCCCATATTCTGGACCTGGTCATCAATGGGGGAACCGCTTTTTCCCGAAGCTGCTTGATTTCATGACCAGTTCTCCGGTCATTGCCATTGCCCTGAAAGGCCCGGCGTTGTGTGCGCGTGCGCGAACTGCTGGGGCCACCAATTCCCAGAAGGCAGAGAAAGGCACAATCCGCGGTGATTTCGGAACAGATAGCATGATGAACATCTGCCATGCGTCCGACAGCCGTGAATCCGCCGCCGTGGAGCTGGCAAGATTTTTCCGGGAAGAAGAACTTTGTTTGACGGCCTTAATTAAGGGAAGGCCGCCTTTTTTCCCATCAGGTTAATTGAGGGCCGCAGCTGTAATAACGGCTGTGGCCCTTGCCGTTGCGAGGCTGTACCTCCCATGGGAGGATGAAGGGGGAGGCAGCGGCTTTTCCGGGAGAAGCAGGAAAAGAACGGGTTACTTTTTCCCAGGGGAGTTACGCATTGCTCTTTTGTGTATCCCTCATTAAGCCATGTCCATCTCAAGTTCGACTAACCAAGAGACGTCGAGCGTATGGCTGAAAGATGCTTCATACATCAAATTGAAAAATTTGACGATTGGATATAATATCACTCAACAGAAGATTTTTAAAAGCTATCGGCGCCTCTAAGTTGACGGTTCAATTTACCGGTTATAATCTCTTGACATTTGACAAACTGAAAGTTTTTGATCCCGAAGGAGAATTGACGTGATACGAATACGTATCAATTATGAAAATCTTCAGCTTGGGAGTGAATGTAACTTTTTAAAATGATTATTATGAAAAACAAAAGTTTAATTATTCTATGCGGACTTCTGGCTAGCTTATTCATCGGATGTGAAGACTTGAAGTTCGGTGATAATTTTTGGAGAAACCCAATAGTGACGATGTATCTATTGATACGGTGTTTTCTTCCAAGAAATATGCAGACCAGGCCCTAAACCAGTTTTTATAAGAGTTTGTGGGATTTTATGCCTACCTTGAGAGAGGGTGTCATCCGGAGGGGCTTATTTTGGATGGATATACTGATATAGGATATGCACAACCAATCTCATGGACACGCGGAGACTTTAATTCTTCTTCCAGTTGTATCAACTTTCCTTATTTTCCTTTTCATTCACAGATTACTGAAGTGACGGGAAATCCCTCTTTTGGTATAAGGAAGGCTTATATTTATATTGAAAATGTAGATAAAGTTCCCGATATGACTGATGACGAAAAGCGTATTCGAAAAGCGGAAGCTAAAAGTAGTCATTGCTTTTCACTATACTCAAATGATTCGTTTCTATGGTGGTATGCCTTGGATAGACCACGCGTATGCGGCAGATGAGATTTTCCAGTTTCCTCGTCTGACGTTGGAGGAAACAGTCAATAAAACAGTTGCGTTGTTGGATGAGGCGGCAACCGATTTGCCTTGGTCTACCACCGCTGAAGAATATGGACATATGACAGCAGCCGCTGCTAAAGCGTTGAAGTTCCGTTTACTCTTATTTGTTGCCAGTCCATTATTTAATAATAAAGCACCCTATTATGACGGACAGGCGGCTACTGAACTTCTGACTTGGTATGGAAATCAGCAGGATAGCCGTTGGGAGGCTGCTTTGGAGGCAGGAAGAGAGTTCTTGCGTCTGAACATGCAGAATGGTGATTATTATCGGATTGAAAATACAGGGAATCCCAGAGAGGACTATGTAAACGGCTATTTTACGAAAGGCAATCAGGAGGTTGTGATGGCTTCTTTCCGTTGGGGAACTTATGATGGCGTAGATAAACCGTTCCGTATGTATGAATCCGGTTATGGTATCCCGCGTGGAAATTATGCGGATATGTTCCAATGGAAGGATGGTTCTACATTCGATTGGAATAATCAGACACACCGTGCGCATCCGTTTTTTTGATGAAAAGGACAGCCGAACCGTGATGTGCGTTTATATGAGAACTTGCTTGTAAATGGTGATAAATGGCAGGGACGGACAGCAGAAGTTTATCAAGGTGGACGCGAAGGATATGGTTCGGGAAGTTCTGTGCAGAAGAAAACTCAATTTGGCTATGGATTCCGCAAAGTTTATTCGTGATAAGAAGAATGAGATGAAAGGTAAGCCTTACTCTTGTCCCATGATTCGTATGCCTGAGATTTATTTGAGTATAGCCGAAGCTATGAACCAATTGGGGAAGGCTAACGTGCCCGATGAATTTGAGAAGACCGCTTATGATTATCTGAACCTCGTGCACGAACGTGCAGGGTTGCCGGGGGTAACTTCCGCTAAGGTGCCGCAAGGTGATGCATTGTTGAACTACTTATTGGATGAACGTGCCCGTGAATTCGGACAGGAAAGATGTTCGCTACTTTGATATGATGCGTCATAAAAAAGGGTGCGGAATGGGCTACACGTCCCATGGAAATGCTGGAAACGACGAAGGTCGGAAGTGACTTCGAGTATGCAGTGAGTACGCGTGACGATATTAAATATTATTGGAATGAATATTGGTATTTATTGCCATTTCCTGTAAGCGAAATCAATAAGAAATATGGATTGATTCAAAATCCCGGCTGGTAATAAGGTTAATTAAACGATTTGATTATGAATAAATTATTATTTACGATAGGCATGTTATTCATCTCTTCGGTAAGTCTGGTGGCGCAGGAGATGATGAATGGCATTGTGAAAGATGGCTCCGGTAAACCTCTTTCGGGTGTAAAGGTATCAAAGGTAGGAGAATACAGAAATAACAATGTCACTGATGAAGACGGTTTGTTTTCACTCCTGTTGAAGAAAGGTGATTATATTGAACTGAATTATGCAGATGTAGCAACCAAGCGGATTAAAATCACAGGGGATACCCTGAATTTGGTGTTTGATATCAAGAAAGACGCGGTTGTTGATTTGGGATTTCTAAAGCGGACAGAAGACAGCCAAACCCAGTCTGTGACTGCTATTTATGCTGACTTGCTGGAAAAGAACGCGACTTCTCCCGACCGGGTGAATAACGCGCTTTTTGGATTGATATCAGGGGCTTCATCTCAGTCAAACGGTTGGTTGGGATGCTAATGCCGGCATGAATATACGTGGTCGTGGTGGTTTGGGTAGCGGAGCTCCCTTGGTTTTGGTGGATGGATTTGAACGGGGACTGACGAATATGACAATAGAAGAAATAGAGTCCGTTCAAGTCTTGAAAGATGGTGCTGCTACGGCTTTGATGGGTGCCAGAGGGGCTAACGGAGTCATTTTGGTGAATACCAAAAGAGGTATTTATAATTCGTTTGATGTGGATGTGAATTATCGTCATGGTTTCGATTTTCCTGTCAACCGGCCGGAAATGGCGGATGCTTATACGTATGCTATGGCGCAGAACGAAGCGCTGTATTATGATGGTTTGCCGTTACAATACACGAAAAAGGGACTTGGAACGGTTTAAGGATGGTACGAATGAATTATTATCCGAACGTCAACTGGTATAAAGAGGGTACAAGGAATTTCAGCGAAAACAATCAGTTTAATGTAATGATGCGTGGTGGCGGAAAAAGAGTACGGTATATGGCGTTGTTGGATTATAAGAATAAGTTTGGTTTGTTGAATGAAGATTATACTCACTATTCGGATCGTTATAATTCTCAGATACGGACTTATGAGTTAGGACTGCGTATGAATTTGGATGTGGATATCACTTCCAGCACCCGAATGAAGTTTGGCTTATATGGCATTATTGGAGAAGATAAGCGACCGAATACGGATATTAATACCATCTTCCAGAATTTTTATAAAGTACCTGCCGCTGCATTTCCGGTGAAGACGCTGAATAATAATTGGGGGAGTAATACGCTTTTTAAGATGAATCCGATTGCGGCTATTGCAGATGTGGGATATGTACAGGAAAATCGTCGTATGTTGGAAACAGATATGCGGATTACTCAGGATTTCTCTATGTTCCTGAAGGGGTTGAGTGCGGAAGTGGCTGTCGCTTATGATAATACTGCCACTTTTCAGGATATAGGTAGTAAGACCTATAAGTATGAAGTCGGTTATCTGTCGGAAGAGGGACTCCCGGTAAGTGAAACTTATGGTACGGATAGCAAGGTGCAGATAACCAAGTCTGTATTGTCTGCCCAATTGATACGTGCCAGTGTTGAGGCTAAATTGAATTATGACTATACATCCGGTAAGCATCAATTGTCGGCGGCTTCGGCTGTCTATCGGCAGGATATGAAAGAACCGTTAGAAAATAACGCCTCTTATTATCGGCAGAATATCATGGGATTTGTCGGTTATAATTATGGCAACCGTTATATGGTAGATGTTGTCGGCAACTATTATGGTACAAGTGTTCTGTTGAAAGGTGATAAGTTTCGTTTCTATCCGGCTGTTTCTGCTGGTTGGAATTTGGCTAACGAAGATTTCCTGAAAGGGGCTTCTAACCTGGACTTGTTGAAACTTCGGGCTTCTTGGGGACGTTCTGCGGTAGATGAACTTGATTATGGATTGGGGAATTATTTCTGGACAGGGGGGACAGGATATCCTTTTGGAGATGGTATGACAGTAGTCAATGGTTTGAAAGAACAAAGGTTAACTGTATATGGCTTGAATCTGGAGACTGCAGACAAATATAATGTGGGGGTAGACCTGCGTTTATGGAAGAACTTCACGGCAACGGCAGAGGTGTACTATGACCATCGTACTAAATATTTTAGTTGCTAATAATAATGTGTCCGGCATACTAGGCATCGACCCGCCGAAAGCCTGCATAGGTGAAGTAAAGAGCCGTGGTGTAGAATTGAGTTTGGGATGGAGTGGACAACATAAGGATTTCAATTATTTTGTAAATGCGAATTGGGCATTGAATGATAGTGAGATTGTTGAAAACGGACAAGCCTATCAGCCTTACGACTATTTATATACACGTGGACATAAAGTCGGGCAACTGTTTGGATTGGAAGCCGTCGGTTATTTCCGTGATGAAGAGGATATTGCCAAGAGCCCGGAACAAACATTTTCGGTGGTTCGTCCGGGAGATGTGAAATATAAAGACCAGAATGGAGATGGAAGGATAGATAGTGAGGATAGGATAGCAATCGGCAAGTCTACAACGGTGCCCGAAATGGTGTTCGGCTTGAATCTGGGCTTCGAATATAAAGGCTTTGGAATAGATATGGTCTTTAATGGAGTGAGTGGGCTGACCAAACAATTGAATGTGGCAAATGTACATCAGCCCTTACGTAATGGCAATACCAATATCGCGACTTGGTATTTGAAAGATAAGATTCGTTGGACGGAAGCTATGAAAGATGTCGCCAATGTACCCCGTCTTTCTACATTGTCGAATGAAAATAATTATCAGACTAGTACACAATGGATTGAAGATGGTTCATTCTTGAAATTACGTAATCTGAATGTCTATTATAATCTGCCGCAGAAATGGGTGAAAAAAGATAAAAATTGGATAAACTTCAGATTTATGCTAAAGCACAGAATGTATTTTCTATAGATAAGATTGATTATTTCAATTGTGAAGATCTGACATTGGGGTATCCGGATTTATTCTCTGTATGTCTGGGTCTGAATATTAACTTTTAAATAAAGATAGTTATGCGAAATATAAAGAACTATGTAGTAGCGGCTTTCGCTCTGTTTTTATTGGACGGATGTGATTTCCTCGATTACGATGAAACTAGCGGAAAAACCAAGGAAGAAGCCTACAGCTATTTTAATAATATGAACTCATCGGTAGCTTATATATATGGTTTCTTGCCGACTGATTTTTGGGAGGGTGAGTGATGCGATGATGGAATCTGCTACCGATAACTCTGTTTATACTTGGGAAAATAATAGTATCTATTATATAACCAATGGTATTTGGAGCCCGCTAAAAGCGTGTCGATGACGGTTGGGGCTTTTGGGACGGAGTGCGTAGCGCCAATTTATTCCTGGAGAACTTTGATCCGAAAGTGCTTGAACGTTTTCAGTACAATGAAGATTATGATGAAATGATAGACAAGGCTTCTAAATTTTCTTTGGAAGTCCGCTTCTTGCGCGCGTTCTATTTATTCGAACTGGCTAAACGCTATGGGGATATTCCTTTGATAACACGTACTTATACGCAGGAAGAGATTAATTCTGTACGAAAGACTTCACTTGCGGATGTGATAGATTTCATAGCAAAGGAATGTACGGAGATAACCCGGGAAGGAGGACTGCCGGAAGATGGTGTCAGAGGCGAGACAGGCAGGGTGACCAAAGGTGCGGCACTGGCTTTAAAATCAAGGGCTTTACTGTATGCGGCAAGTGATTTGCATAATCCTGCTCATGACTTGACAAAGTGGGAAGCGGCAGCTAAAAGCAGCTTATGAGGTTATAAAAATGAATAAATATCAATTGCCTAACGTTTCTACTGACCCGTTGTATTCGGATTTGGGTGGTAATGAGGTCTTGAAGTCCAAACAGTTGATTTTTGAGCGTCGTGCCATTGCAACTACCAGTGATTTTGAATCACGCAATGAACCGATGGGATATGAAGGTGCGGAAGGAGGAAATACGCCTACACAGAATTTGGTAGATGCTTATGAAATGAAGGACGGGACTCCTTTTGACTGGAATAATCCTACTCATGTGGCAAATATGTATTATGATGCTTCCAATAAGGAAACACGTGATCCGCGTTTATACAAAAATGTACTGACCAATGGTTCTATATGGCAGAAACAAAAAGGTGGAGATTTTCGAAGGTGGCAAAAACAAGATCTTGGATGGTTCAACGAAAACAGGATATTATCTGCGTAAATATATGAATCCGTCCGTATCACTCGACCCAGACAAACCGAATAAACTGTATCATCACTATGTCTTGTTCCGTTATGCCGAGATATTGTTGAATTATGCGGAGGCTATGAATGAGTGGAAAGGTCCGGATGCTACGGCAGAAGGATGTCCATTGACGGCACGTGCAGCCTTGAATCAGGTTCGTGATTGTGCCGATATGAAACATGTGACTGAAAATGGAGCGGACTTTACAGCAAAAGGTTCGCAATGAACGCCGCATTGAGCTGGCTTTTGAAGGGCATCGCTTCTATGATATTCGCCGTTGGAAGATAGCGGGGTTGGATGAAGTTAGGAATATCTATGGGGTAAAGATAACAAAGAGCGGCACTTCCCTCTCTTATGAAAAAGGTGTTGTTACAGCAAAATGTACTGGAATGATAAGATGTATTTATTCCCCTTATCCCCAGAATGAAATTTATATGAATCCGGATTTGGGGCAAAACCCGGGATGGAGTAATGGTAATTAATTAAATTTGAAACAATATGAATTCAAAAAATATTTAGTTTGCTTTTTTTGCTGGCTCTGTTCATGACTGCCTGCAATGATGATAAGATTATTTTCTTTGAGAATCATGTCAAGGAAGAGGATAATGGTGGAAGTGAAACAACAGTTCCGAGACTTTTTGAAGTAATCAATCTTGATTATCCCGGTTTGGAAAAAGTGAAAGCATATTATGATAAGAAAGATTACGTCTCGGCTACTTCCGAATTGTTGGAATACTACCGGAATAGAGAGGATGTTACCAATCCTAATATAAATCTGGGTCAGACCTCTATTGGCGATTTCAATAAAAAATATTGCTGACCAAGCTTTAGAATATCGTTTTTATATAAAAGATAAATATGAGTCTAAAGATGCATCTGGGAAAGAAACGTATGTCCTGTTTAAACAAGATGATGAAATAAACTGGAATTATGTCCCTGACAAGTATAAGGGAGATGCGGAATTTGTTTATCAGTTGCATCGCCATCAGTGGATGATATACCAAGGCTAATGCATATACGGTTACTCATGATGAAAAATATGTCAAATCATGGATAGAGGTTTATGGCGATTGGCTGAAAACGTTTCCTTGCCCTGAAGGGAAAGTCGATAAAAACAAAAATGTGGAATGGTATGGACTTCAACCTGCTCATCGAGTACAGGCACAACTTGATATAATGTCTTATTTTATTCAATCGGAGAACTTTACTCCTGAATGGCTTTCTACATTTCTCGTTGCCCTGTCGGATGGAGTGGAATGTATCCGTAAGAATTATTATAAAGAGACTAATATTCTTATTACTCAAGTGGAGAGTGTTGTTTCTGCCGGAATATTAATGCCGGAATTTAAGAAAGCAGGAGAATGGTTGAATGAAGGTTACAGCAAAAAAATCACTGAACAGGTGGAAGCACAATTCTTAGGTGATGGGGTACATGTAGAACTGACTCCCGGTTATCATATAGAAGCTGTTTATGCTTGCAATAAGCTCTATAATATGGCACAAGTCAACAATAAAGTCGGATACTTCCCGACCAATTATGTCGGATTATTGAAGAAAGCTGCCCGTTTCGTAATGGATATTACGTATCCCGATTATTCTTTTGATAATTTTAATGATACAGGTGCCAGTTCATGGACTAAAAGTGTACTGTTAGGTAATTTCCGTCGATATATGGCCATGTTCCCTGATGATAAAGAAATCGCATGGATGGCAACCGAAGGGAAACAAGGTAAGACTCCTGAAGAATTAATCCAGCTCTATAAGGATGGCGGTTATTATATGTTGCGCAGTAAGTGGGCATCAGATGCAATAATGATGGTAGTGAAAAATAACAATAATCCCAAGAATTATGTGCACTGCCAGCCAGATAACGGAACTTTCAGTTTATATCGTGACGGACGTAATTTCTTACCGGATGCAGGTTTCTTTTACTTATGGAGGAGATAAAGAAAGTGATAATCTGCGCAAATCATATCGGGCAACCACCATGCACAATACAATGACCAAGAACTCTGCCACTATAGCAGATGGTTATATGAATGGAAAATTCTTGTTGCAAGAAAGCAAAGGCAATATCGATGTGCTTGTAACGGAAAATAAGTCCTATGGTGACTTGACACATCGTCGTGCCATATTTTTTGTGAACAAGACATTCTTTGTTTTTGGTGGACGAGGGCTATGATGCCGGTAAAACTACCCCGGTGGTGGATGTGACTTTCAATTTGGGTAATGCGCCTAAGGTTGTTGTTGATGAAGCTGATAAGGAGAACTTTCAGTATGGTGCTTACACAAAATTTGACGATAATAATAACATGCAGTTTAAGACATTTGTTGAAACTAATTCCGGATATGTAGCTAAATGGAGTACTAAGTTTGGTCCTCTAGTAAGCAGAATGAGAAAACACTTCAACGCAAATGGTATCAGTGAGTATAACCAAACCGATGGGAGGTGCGGCACGTTTTATTACGGTAATCCACCCGTTTACGAATGAGGCTGATCGTGCAAAATTGAATATTAGTGCTAAATTTACAGATAATACAGGTGCGACTCCTGGCACATTCCATGCCGATGGTGCTTCTGTAGAAGTTTCCGTAGGTGGTACAAAAATACGATTTATCTTATAAATTAAAATAGATTTTTTTTATTTTGATATTTGTATCATAGGTAAAAGTTTTGATATAGAGATGAATTTGTAATTTGGCTCTTTTTTCAGGTAACTGAAATGGTATGGGATTGATTGTTTTTGATGTAACTCCCATACCATTTCTTTTTTATGGTAGTAAAAAGTTATTAAAATTTTATTTTTTGTTAATTAAGTATTTTATTTAGTCTATCTTTGCTCATACATATAGCCCAAATAATCATATCATAATGAAAACACGAAGAATAAAAAACAATCCTTCTTTTTTTATCAACAATGCCATTTATAGGCATTTATGCCCAATCGATATATTACGTTTCTCCTCATGCATCATCCGGTGGAGATGGCAGTCCGGCAACTCCTTTTCATATCATTCATGAAGCAGTGGAAAAAGCTCGAAAGGATAAGAACTGTACTACAATTTATTTGAGGGAAGGGGAATATATTTTTAGATACCCCTTGGTGCTGACCTCTGCTGATGGAAATGATTCGAAAGAATTAATAATAAGGAATTATCCAGGTGAGAAAGCTATAATATCGAGCGGAATTACCTTGGACTTGAAATGGGAAAAGTACAAGAATGGTATCATGCGGGCTGCTGTGAAAGGGAATCCGGTTATGGATATGCTTATTGTAAACGGAGATTTGAGGTCTATGGCACGTTATCCTGATTATGATAAAACAGCTGTTCGTTTTAATGGTACATCTGCTTTGGCAACAGCCCCGGACACGAGTGAAAAAATGGAAGAATCCGGAAGGTGGTTACTTTCATGCCATGCATAGTCATGATTGGGGTGATTTTCATTATCGTATTACAGGCAAGAATGAAAAGGGAGAGTTGCAACTGGAAGGTGGCTGGCAGAATAATCGTCAATGGGAATCCATCCTGAAAACAGGATGGTAGAGAATATATCTTTGAAGAACTGGATGCTCCGGGAGAATGGTACTATGATAAACAAGAAGGCTGGTTGTATTATTATCCTTTGTCTGATGAAAATATAAACGAGCTGGTGTTTGAAACTCCGCAACTTAAAAACTTGATTGAAATTGCAGGAACTTCATCCCATCCGGTGAAAAACATAACTATTGAAGGAATAGAACTGACGCAAACGATACGGACATTTATGGAACATTATGAGCCTTTGCTCCGTTCGGACTGGACGATATATCGGGGAGGAGCCGTTATTTTCAGGGGAACGGAAAAATGTACCCTGCGTGATTGCTATATCCATCATGTAGGTGGAAACGGTGTCTTTTTTGATAAATATAATCGCAATTCTGCGGTGACCGGTTCTTACCTGACTTCTATTGGAGCCAGTGCCATCTGCTTTGTCGGAGATGTGGCGGGGAGTACGTTCACCGAGTTTTAGGTACGGGGGAATTTGTTCCTTTGGATAAAATGGATACTGCTAAAGGTTCGCAGAATGACAATCATCCAGCTTATTGTGAAGTCTACGATAATTTAATCTGTACTATCGGTTTGTTTGAAAAGCAGATTACAGGAGTGGAACTTTCCATGTGCCGTAATATTACAGTAAGTCATAACAGTATTTACGATACTCCCCGTGCCGGAATTAATATCAGTGAAGGTACTTGGGGAGGACATATTATCGAATACAACGATATTTTTTAACACCGTGAAAGAAACAGGCGACCATGGAACTATCAACTCTTGGGGACGTGACCGTTTTTGGCATCCGAATTATAATGTAATGACACAAATTACGGATGAAAACCCTGCGTTGATTCTAGCAGATGTAGTTGAACCTATTATTATCCGTCATAATCGGTTGCGTTGTGATAGAGGATGGGATATTGATTTGGACGATGGTTCCAGTAATTATCAAATCTACAATAATCTTTGTTTGAATGGCGGCATAAAATTACGTGAAGGCTTTTATCGAACTGTTGAAAATAATATCATTGTCAATAACACGCTCCATCCGCATTTATGGTTTAAAAACAGCGGAGATGTTTTTTCACGTAATATTGTAATGACCAAATATAAACCTATAAGAGTGTATGGCTGGGGCAGGGAAGTAGACTATAATATCTTTACAGACAGTTTATCGTATCTTGCAGCTCGCCAACTTGGTGGAGATGCTCATTCTATAGTAGCTGCGATCAGGTTTATAGATGCTGCGAAAGGTGATTTTAATGTAGCGGACGATTCTGAAGCGATAATTAAAGGAGGTTTTCGTAATTTTCCGATGAATAATTTCGGAGTGTTGTCTTTTCATTTGAAACAGTTGGCTGAAAGTCCTGTTATGCCCGTTCCGCTTGTGGCAGGTCATGTTACGGATACCAAGACGATGCTTTGGAAAGGAGTGACGTTTAAGAATCTGGACACATTGGAAGAACGCTCCGCTACCGGTATGGATACGGAACGGGGAGTTTATGTTGTTTCAGTAGATGCCCTAGGCAGTCCTGTCAGAGATTTTATTGCTCCGAATGATGTTGTGCTTGGAATAAATAGAAAATCTGTCAATAAATTAAGTGATATGAAAGAGGCATTGAAACGCGCGGATACACAAAAAGAAGTCGAGTTCATTATTTTTAGAAACCAGAAGGAGCATAAAGTTGTTATTCCTCTTTGATTTTTATCTATGTCTCTCACTTGATACTGCTATCAACATTACATAATGAAATAAATATCTATCATTGATAAAACAGTCGAATAAAGGTTGCATGGGTGTGAGATGGCTTGTTTTTGTTGCAATGAACCCGTATGAATCCGACTATCATAGCTTAATAATCCGACTTGAATGGCGCTAATTTTATAGCCCCACATGTGTGCCGTACAGCCTACGTATGTGGGCTGTACGGTTTGCTACGTGGGCTGTACAGCCTGCCTATGTGGGCTATAAAAAGACTGATATTCTAACTGGATTATTAAGTTGCCAAATACGGATTATCATCCTGTAAAGTGTGCATTCTTATGCCTTTAAATGGGCATTTTACCTATATGCTACGCCCAAATAGACAAAAAGTATAGGAATGATAGATGCCCATTTTTTTGCAATAAAAAAGTATGATAGATACCTTTCTTTCAAGGCATCTATCATACTTATTCCACTGACAATTAGGGATGATATGGGAATTGATGATAGTATGATAGATGTTTTTTTCTCTATGTAGTATTTAGTTCGGTTTTACTCCTTGGGAATGAAATTATTCTTGTATCGCTACGCTTTCATTTCCGTAACGGTCTACGGCCGTAACAGCGAAATGCTTTTTAGCATTCCAAGGCAGGATAGGGGCATAGATATAACTTGTCTCCCTGATATTCTGCGCTACGATATTTACCGGTCGGCTGGTGTCTACCGGATACTCATTGGAAGCATAAATAACATACATAGGTTTGTTACGTTCGTCATTATCCGTAGCAGCCTGCCATTTTAGTTCCGTATATCCATTCTCGATATTTGTTATTTTCAACTCCGACGGAGCCGTAGGCGGAACATTGTCCAGCCAAGGCATCGGGGGGCTGTAAAGCTGGATATGCGTAGAAGTTTTCGGCTAGCTCATCATAAATGCCTTGTGTGTTCTCCATGAGATATTTCACCCGATAGTGCCCTTCACCTGCCATATCATGATTGCGGATGAAGTTTATTTGGCGGTCTATCTCGTCGCGTGTCCATTTGCCTTCATCGGGATGGAGAAAATAAATGCCGAGTCCCGGAATCACCTGCCGTCCGTTGCTCTGTTCCTGCCAGTCGAGGGCAAAAGGGTAGAAATTGTTTCCCTGAAATACATCATCGGATAAATTTGATCCATAATACCTTCTCCCATCCAACCTTGCGGGTCCTGATAAACGGTAAAGAAAGCATTCCATCCCCGGGAGGGGTAACGAGAAGTATCACGGTATTTACCTACCGGGCAGGTACTAACTTTCACCCAAGGTTTCATAGCTTTTTACACCTTTATATATATAACGTACAATTTCGGAGATATTATCCCGGCGCCACTGATCCAGTGTGCGTCCTTTATTGTATCGTCGGAAATCATATTTATCAGGAAAAAAGAGGAGCATTCTCCGGATAACGCAGATAGTCGAAATGCACTCCGTCCACATCATAACCGCTAACGACTTCCCGCACCAGTTTCATCAAATACTCCTTCGTAGCCGGATGCCCCGGATTGAGGAAATATTCGCATTTGTAAGGAACGCATATATCTTTCACCCGCTTGGTGACGGACTGACTTCCGAGCGAAGCAACATGTTTCTTATTCCCCTAGTGGGATAGTTACCATCCAGGCATGACATTCCATCCCTCGCTTATGACATTCTTCAACGGCAAAAGCCAGTGGATCATATCCCGGATTTCCTCCTGGCTTTCCGGTCAGGATCGAATTGAAAGGTTCGATTGCCGAAGGATATAATACATCTCCACGAGTACGGGTTTGAAATAGGACAGTGTTGAAGTTGGCAGCCTTCAACTTATCAAGAATATCTATTAACTCTTCTTTCTGCTTGCGGATTGTTTGAGGGGTTGTTGCACGTGTGCGAGGCCAATCCAGTCCGTACACCGCTGTCACCCATGCGGCACGAACTTCGTGCTTGGGTTGCGCAACAATTGAGAGGAAAGGAAACAAAAGTGAAAGAATGAAAATAGTATAGCGCATATCCTTTATTTTTTGTTTTAAATCCCTGCAAAGTTAGTAAAAGTGTCGGTATTGTTGGGCTGTTTCGTGAGATTATGTTACATTTGCCAAGTTAAAAAACGACACGCTATGATTACATTTACTCTATGCCTGCTGGCGTTGATAGTAGGCTATTTTACGTATGGACGCCTGATGGAACGCGTCTTTGGTCCTGACGACCGTAAAACACCGGCTCTTACCAAGGCGGATGGAGTGGACTATATTCCATTGCCTACCTGGAAGATTTTCATGATTCAATTTCTTAATATTGCCGGATTAGGTCCTATTTTCGGGGCAATCATGGGAGCGAAATTTGGTAGCTCTTCATACTTGTGGATTGTGCTGGGAAGTATTTTTGCGGGGGCAGTTCACGATTATTTTGCCGGAATGCTTTCTTTGCGTCATGGAGGGGAGAGCCTTCCCGAAATAATAGGGCGTTATCTGGGACTGACTACCAAGCAGGTGATGAGAGGATTCACTGTCATTTTAATGATTCTGGTGGGGTCGGTTTTTGTTGCAGGTCCTGCCGGATTGTTGGCTAAACTGACACCGGAAAGTTTGGATGCTACGTTTTGGATTATCGTTGTATTTGCATATTATATTCTGGCTACTTTGCTGCCTGTTGATAAAATAATAGGTAAAATCTATCCATTATTTGCAGTTGCCTTGCTGTTTATGGCAGTCGGTATTCTGGTGATGCTCGTTACGTTAACCATCCGGCTTTGCCGGAGTTATGGGACGGATTGCAAAATACGAACCCGGAAGCGAGCGAACTTCCTATCTTCCCGATTATGTTTGTGAGTATTGCTTGTGGTGCCATTTCAGGTTTCCATGCTACGCAAAGCCCGTTGATGGCACGTTGTATGACCTCGGAACGGCATGGACGTCCGGTGTTTTACGGTGCAATGATTACCGAGGGCATTGTTGCTCTTATTTGGGCTGCTGCTGCTACTTACTTTTTCCATGAAAACGGAATGGAAGAAAGCAATGCTTCCGTTATCGTTGATGCTATTACAAAAGAATGGTTGGGATCAATCGGCGGAGTACTTGCCATTTTGGGGTGATTGCAGCCTCCGATAACTTTCGGGTGATACGGCTTTCCGTTCGGCACGTCTGATTGTGGCAGACTTCCTGGGGATGGAACAAAAAAAGTATGCGCCGTCGTTTGTACATTTGTATTCCGATGTTTGTAGTAGCTATTGGTTTGCTTTTTTGTATAGTTTGCGTGATGCAAACGGATTTAATATGATATGGCGTTATTTTTGCCTGGGCAAATCAGACATTGGCTGTGTTTACCTTGTGGGCTATAACAGTTTTTCTGGCGGTATCCAAGAAACCTTATATCATCACTTTGATACCGGCACTGTTTATGACATGTGTATGTTCTACTTATATATGTATTGCTCCTGAAGGATTAGGACTCTCGCATACAGTCTCCTATGGCGTTGGTATAGCGTGTGTAATGGTTGCGACTGTTTGGTTCTATATCTGGATAAATAAGCAAAAAACAAGAAAATTATCAGAATGAAGAAAATAAGAAAATCAACAGGAGTGGCGCTTGCATTCCTTATTTATGTATCCGTAACAGCGGCTTATTTGTTGCCTCGTAATACGGAAGTCAGCCTGACAGAGAAAATAATTACGGTGGCAGTTTCTTATGTCATCGTCCTCCTTCTTTGGCTGGTGCTTCGGAAAAAGGAACAAATGCGCGAACGCCGCAAAAAAGACGAACAATCTATTCACTTAAAAAAGTAAGTTTATGAAGAAATTAGCTTTGGCTCTTTGCTTATTGGCAGTCTCTTTTACTGCACAGGCGCAATTTGAGAAAGGAACTACGATTATTAATCCTTCATTATCGGGGTTGGACTTTTCGTATAGTAAAAACGATAAAGCAAAGTTTGGAGTTGGTGCACAGGTCGGTACATTCTTTGCCGAGGGTATTGCCTTGATGGTAAATGCCGGAGCCGACTGGTCGAAACCGGTAGATGAGTATACACTGGGTACAGGAGTACGTTTCTACTTCAATAAAACTGGTATTTATCTGGGTGGCGGACTCGACTGGAACCGCTTCCGTTGGAGTGGTGGAAAACATCAGACAGACTGGGGACTGGGTATCGAAGCCGGATACGCCTACTTTCCTTTCGCACGGTAACCATCGAACCTGCCGTATATTACAAATGGCGTTTCAATGATAGCGATATGTCACGTTTCGGTGTGAAGATTGGATTCGGTTTCTACTTGTAAGAGAGATTGATTTTTTTCATATATTAAGCCCTTGCAGATATAGAACTTCTGCAAGGGCTTAATTACATAAATGTATTATTATAGTTTTGACGATTGCTTATCCTAGTTTTTCTTTCAGAAACTGCCCTGTATAGCTTGCTCCGCAGGCAGCAACTTCTTCCGGGGTACCCACTGCTACGATATTTCCACCTTTATCTCCACCTTCCGGTCCGAGATCGATTACATAATCGGCACATTTGATGACGTCCATGTTATGCTCGATGATAACGATGCTGTGTCCCCGGCGAATCAATGCGTCGAAAGCATCCAGCAGTTTGCGGATATCATGGAAGTGTAATCCTGTAGTCGGTTCGTCAAAGATAAACATCGTTGGGTCAGCTTTCTCCTGACTTAAATAAAATGCGAGTTTGACACGTTGGTTTTCACCACCGGAAAGGGTAGAAGAAGCCTGTCCTAATTTGATATATCCCAGTCCTGCATCCTGCAAAGGAAGCAACTTCTTCACAATTTTCTTCTGTCCATGTTCGTTGAAGAACTCAATCGCTTGGTTGACGGTCATCTCTAATACATCATAGATGCTTTTATCGTTGAATTTCACTTCCAGCGTGTCGGATTTGAAGCGTTTTCCATGACAAGATTCACACTCCAACACCAAGTCTGCCATAAATTGCATTTCTACAGTAATGGTTCCTTCTCCTTTACACTCTTCGCAACGTCCGCCTTCGCTATTGAAACTGAAGAATCCGGGGGTATATCCCATTTGTCTTCGCCAAAGGCTGTTCGGACCATAGTTTGCGGATTTCGTCGTAAGCCTTGATGTAAGTCACCGGATTTGAGCGCGATGATTTGCCAATCGGGTTCTGGTCTACAAATTCTACATTCCGCAGGTCACGCAAACTTCCTCCGATTGAAGTGAATTCTCCCGGTCGGTCACTACATTCGTCTAATTCACGTTTCAATGCCCGGAAGAAAATATCTCTTACCAATGTACTCTTCCCGGAACCGGAAACACCCGTAACAACTGTCATTACATTGAGAGGGATACGTACGTTTACTCCTTTCAGATTATTCTCACGTGCGCCTTTCAATTCTATATAATTATTCCACGGGCGGCGATGCTCCGGAACAGGTATTTCATCTTCTCCTAAAAGATAACGTACCGTATAGCTGTTGCTTCCCTTCTTTAAATCCTTCATATCTCCCTGGTAGACAACTTCTCCACCTAGGCGTCCGGCATTGGGACCTATGTCGATAATGTAATCGGCTGCACGGATAATTTCTTCATCGTGCTCTACCACCACTACCGTATTTCCTAATTGTTGCAGTTGACGCAACACATGGAGCAGACGGTCTGTGTCACGGCTATGCAGTCCGATGCTTGGCTCATCGAGAATATAAAGACTACCTACAAGGCTACTTCCCAGCGAGGTTGCCAGATTGATACGCTGGCTCTCTCCACCCGATAAGGAATTACTAAGCCGGTTCAAAGTCAGATAGCCCAAACCTACATCGATTAAAAAGCGAATCCGGCTATTTATTTCAACCAGGATACGTCGGGATACGTTGCTGTCGTGCTCGTCCAGTTCCAAATGATCGAAGAATTCCTTCAGCTCTGTGATAGGCAAATCTACCAGTTCGGAAATGTTTTTTCCACCCACTCGTACATATCCGGCTTCCGGTTTCAGGCGGGTGCCGTGGCATTTCGGGCAAAGCGTCTTTTTCCCCGGTAACGCGCCAACATCACCCGGTATTGTATCTTATATTGATTCTCTTCCAGCATCTTGAAAAAATCATTGATGCCGTGGAAATATTGGTTGCCCTCCCAAAGTAACCTGCGTTGCGCGTCTGTCAACTCATAATAAGGAGTGAAAATGGGGAAGTCGAATTTCTCCGCATTATGAATTAATTCTTCTTTCCATTCGCCCATCTTTTCGCCACGCCAGCATACGATAGCTCCTTCATACACCGATAATGAACGATCCGGAACGACTAAGTGCTCGTCGATGCCGATTACTTTACCGAATCCTTCGCACGCCGGACAAGCGCCGATAGGCGAGTTGAATGAAAACATCTGGTCGTTCGGTTCTTCAAAGATGATGCCGTCCGCTTCGAATTTAGTGCTGAAAGTATGAAGTTTCGTAGTTCCATCCGATAGAAAAAAACGCAGCATACAGGTTCCGTCGCCTTCATACATGGCTGTTTCGGCAGAATCAGTCAGTCGGCTGATGGCGTCCTTGCTGGTGGCAACCGCCATACGGTCGACCAGCAGATAGATTTCATCACCTGCCACAGGCGTATATTCATCGATTCGTTTCATTTCACCGTTCACTTCGATACGGTTGAATCCTTGTTTCAGGTCTATCTCCAATTGCTGTTGCAGTGTGCGGTCTTCACGCAGGCGGATAGGCGTCAGTACCGTATATCTTGTGCCTTCCGGATAGGAAAGCATACAGTTGACGATATCCTCTGTGGAGTGCTTCTTCACTTCCTGCCCGCTGATGGGACTATACGTTTTTCCCACCCGTGAATATAACAGGCGTAGATATTCGTAAATTTCAGTCGAGGTGCCCACGGTGGAACGGGGATTACGGCTGTTCACTTTTTGTTCGATGGCAATGGCGGGAGGAATTCCTTTGATAAAGTCACACTCCGGTTTGCTCATTCTCCCCAGGAACTGACGCGCGTAGCTGCTTAAGCTTTCTACGTAGCGGCGTTGTCCCTCTGCATAAAGGGTATCAAAAGCAAGTGATGATTTTCCCGAACCCGACAATCCGGTGATAACAACAAGTTTGTTGCGGGGAATATCTACATCGATGTTTTTGAGGTTGTTGACTCGTGCGCCTTTGATCGAAATATAGTTGTTTTCTGACATAAAATACTCCTTTTTTATGGTAGTCGGCAAAGTTAGCGAATTTATCGAGAGTTTGTATTATCTTTGCGTCACATTATTACGATTTAAGAATATTATGAAGCTGAAAAACTATCTTTTACTTTTAGCTCTTCTTCTGGTGGTAGGAGTGAGGGCACAGGTGCCATCAGGCAATAAATATCCTAAACGTGAATTCCGTGGAGCGTGGATACAAGCTGTTAACGGTCAGTTTCGTGGCATTCCCACAGAGAGGCTGAAACAAATATTGATTAGTCAGTTGAACTCTCTTCAGGAAGCTGGTATTAACGCAATCATCTTTCAGGTACGCCCTGAAGCGGATGCATTATATGCTTCCCAGCATGAACCGTGGAGTCGTTTTCTGACAGGAACGCAAGGTCAGATGCCTTCTCCTATGTGGGATCCGATGCAGTTTATGATTGAAGAATGTCAGAAACGGAATATGGAGTTTCATGCCTGGATCAATCCTTACCGTGTGAAGACCTCATTAAAAAATAAGTTGGCGCCGGAGCATATTTATCACCAGCATCCGGAATGGTTTGTTACTTATGGCGATCAGCTATATTTCGATCCGGCACTTCCCGAAAGCCGGGAGCATATCTGTAAAATTGTGACCGATATTGTGTCTCGTTATGATGTAGATGCTATTCACATGGATGATTATTTCTATCCTTATCCGGTTAATGGATTGGATTTTCCGGATGATGCAAGTTTCGCCCGTTATGGTGGAGGTTTCACCAATAAGGCAGATTGGCGTCGTAGTAATGTGAATGTGTTGATAAAGAAGCTTCACGAAACGATTCGTGGCATCAAGCCTTGGGTGAAGTTTGGTATCAGTCCGTTCGGTATTTATCGTAATCAGAAAAGCGATCCATTGGGCAGCAACACAAACGGATTGCAGAACTATGATGATCTTTATGCCGATGTACTGCTTTGGGCACGTGAAGGATGGATTGATTATAATATTCCGCAAATTTACTGGGAGATTGGCCACAAAGCTGCCGACTATGAGACACTGGTGAAATGGTGGGCTACTCATTCGGAAAACCGGCCGTTGTTCATTGGTCAGTCGGTGCCAAAGACAGTTCAGTTTGCCGATCCGCAGAATTCTTCTATCAATCAGCTTCCCCGCAAGATGGCTTTGCAACGTGCTTACCAAACAATCGGAGGTAGCTGTCAATGGTATGCAGCAGCCGTTGTTGAGAACCAGGGTAGATATCGCGATGCTTTAATCAGTGAATATCATAAGTATCCGGCTTTGGTTCCAGTCTTTGATTTTATGGATGATAAAGCTCCGGACAAGGTACGTAAAATGAAAAAGGTATGGACGGAAGATGGTTATATCCTTTTTTGGACAGCTCCGAAAGCTGATACAGAGATGGATAAGGCAGTTCAATATGTAGTCTATCGTTTTGACAGTAAAGAAAAGGTGAATTTGGACGATCCTTCTCATATTGTAGCTATCACCCGCAATCCATTCTATAGACTTCCTTATGAAACAGGAAAAACAAAATGCCGTTATGTAGTGACAGCTTTAGATCGTTTACATAATGAATCGAAATCCGTAAGTAAGAAGTTAAAACTGTAAAGGTATAGAATAAACAACGATAAAACGGTGAACACTCTGCAGAATGATAACGCAGTTTGTTCACCGTTTTTTTTGTTTACTGTTTTTTGTTTACTGTTCAGCCGCTCGTTATTAATAGAGCAGCAAACCTGCAATACCACAGGCGATAATCATTAATATCGGATTGGCTTTATATTTTCTTGTTCCGATGAATGCAATCAGAAAGATAATGATACTGATAACGAATGAATAAGTATCTTCCGTAGGCGAACCGAAGTTTTCTGCGTTCATTAATACCAACGCGGCGGAGGCGAGTAATCCGACTACTGCCGGGCGTAATCCATTAAAAATAGATTCTACTATCGGATGTTTCTGGTATTTTAGGAAGAATTTACTGATGGTCAGCATCAAAATGAAAGAGGGAAGGACTACGGCAAAGGTAGCAATGATGGAACCCCATACGCTACCCGTAGAAGTAAACCCTACATAAGTAGCTGCGTTGATACCAATAGGTCCTGGAGTCATTTGGCTGATTGCGACAATATCCGTGAACTCCTGCGAACTCACCCATCCATAGCGGGTTACCACTTCGCCTTTGAATCATGGAAAGCATGGCATAACCGCCACCGAAGCCAAAGAGCCCGATCTTGAAAAATGTATAGAATAACTGTAGGTAAATCATGTGATTAATAATTTATTATATAATAATTTTAGGCATGGATTACACGGATTTCCCGGCTTTTAGAATTATGAATCTGTAAAACAACAGCGTTAATCCGCGCCTTCTCAACTCTCCATTCTCAACTCTCAACTTTTCTAAATTTCCCCCACAGGAAACCTCCTACACCGGCCGCAATAATAATCCAGATAGCGGGGAGAAGCCCAACAGCCAGATTAATATTGCCGAAACAACAGGAATCCACAGATTGTAGCGGTTGATTTTTGCGGATCGTCCCATGGTAAAGGTCGGCGCCGCGATGAGTGCCACCACTGCCGGGCGAATTCCTTTAAAAATACGTTCCACTATCGGATTGTCTTTGAAACTATGAAAGAACAGGGCGATAGCCAATATAATAATGAAAGACGGCAAAATTGTTCCCAATGCTGTGATAATACTTCCCCGGATTCCACGCAGCTTATATCCTATAAAGATAGAAATATTGACTGCCAAAATTCCCGGTGCGGATTGGGAGATAGCCAGCAGATCGATAAAATCTTCCTGCGCAATCCATTTCCGTTTGGTGACAATTTCATTTTCAATCAGTGGCACCATTGCATATCCTCCTCCAATAGTAAAGGCGCCTATTTTAAAAAAGATTCCAAATGCTTCGAGATAAATGTTCATTCTTTCTTTTCTCCTCCTTTCCTTACTAACTCTTTTTTCTCTTTGCCATATTGACTGGGACTTACATTATAATGCTTCTTAAATACTTCGCGGAAGTACTTGGCGTCACTGAATCCCGTCATTTCTGCAATTTCTGTTATGCTATGTGTGTCTTCTTTTAGTAATTGTACGGCACGTTTCAGACGAATCAGCCGGATATAATCTCCCGGTGCCTGATCGGTTAATGCCCTTAATTTATTGTAAAAACTTGTACGACTCATTCCCATCAGGCTGCATAATACATCTACCGTGAGAGCAGGATTGTCAATGTTATCTTCCACGTTCTTTTTGACGTTTGCTATGAATTTCCAGTCAATGTCTTGCGAACAGTTGATGCAGTCTTCATCATTTTCCTCATCATTCAGATCTAAATTTGCGAATTTGCTGCGCAATAGTGCACGGTTAGCCAGCAGATTGGCAACATTAGCTTTTTCAATATACCAATATTGAATGGCTTCACAATGTATTCGTCGGCACCAATTTCAAGGCCGGACAGAATATCTTTGTCATTATTCAAAGCAGTCAGCAGGATAACAGGAATGTGGGAGGTTTCGATATTATTCTTGATAGCTTGGCATAATTCATCCCCCCGCATTTCAGGCATCATAATGTCTGAAATAACCAGCTCTGGTTTGTACTCGGGAATAATCGTCAATGCTTCTTTTCCATTGGAGCAAACCTGTACGAAATACTCCTCGGATAACGTTTGCGACAGATAGTTGCGCAACTCATCATTATCTTCCACAATCAAGATGCGACGATGATTAATGTTCTCTTTCTTTTGTGCATTTTCGTAAATTTCAGGTGATGGAGGCGGAACGTTATCAATCGTATTTTCTATACGCTGTTTGCTCGGAGTTGCCAGATGTGCTTTCCGGAAGCGCTTGCTGTCTTTAGGGAATGTTATTTTGATAACCGATCCCTGGTTTTCGATGCTTGACAGATTAATCTTTCCTTTATGCAGGCGGACTAGCTTCCATACAAGCATCAGTCCGATACCACTTCCTGTTACTTTGGAATTAATAGCATTGCTGCCACGGAAATGAAGTTTGAACAATTTCTTTTGTTCATTGGCCGGGATGCCGATTCCTGTGTCTCTGACTTCCACGCTCCATGAGTCAGATGTTTCTGAAACGAAAACCTGTACATTTCCATTTTCCGGAGTATATTTCAGTGCGTTCGAAATGATGTTCTTAAAGATAGATTCCATCTTTTCTTTATCAAACCATACGTTCATATACCTGAAATTACTTTCATAAGTGAAGTTGATATGTTTGATGTTGGCGTACTGCTGGAACGCGTTGAATATTTCATTCATAAACGTGTTTAGCTCATGCTCTGAAATATATAATTCGGAAGAATATACGTCCGCTCTTTCAAAGTTGATAAGATTGGTGGTAAGACGTAATAGGGCATTTACGTTTCGTAATGCCGTATTCATGTTCGAAATACCTTCTTTACTCAACTCCTCTTTTCTCGCGTAGTTCTTCCAAAGGTGCTTTGATAAGCGTCAATGGGGTACGGATATCATGTGCCGTATTGATAAAGAAGTGTATTTTCTCATCGGAGACTTTGCGTTGCTTCCTCAAAATCAGTATACGCAATAGGACGATGGCAATGAGACAAAGGATAGCTGTATAAACCAGCATGGCCCAGAATGTCAGCCAGAAAGGTTGGGCTATGATAATATCCATACTTCTTTCTTCAAGCATGATGCGTTTGTCTTCATTGGAGATGGCACGTACCCTTAGCGTATATTTGCCCGGGGCAAGATTGGTGTAACGAATCGTGTTCTCTGTTCCGGGTTTGCTCCATTTATCATAGAAACCTTCTAGCCTCCAAGAGTAAAGAATATTGGAAGGATAGTCATAGTTGATGGAAGAAACCTGCAAAGAGAATCTGTTTTGATTGTATTTTTTAACTTTAGTACCTTTGTATCATTGATGCTTGCTTTCAACGGAGAATCCTCATCACCCGGATAGATTGTTTGATAAAAAAGCTTGAAATCGCTGAAAATCATTTTAGAAGAATAACTTCTGGGCAATTTCATATCCTTGTCAAATTCCACTGCTCCGTCAGAACTGCCTAAAATGAATTTATTGTTTTTCCGTAACGTACCTGATAGCGCATTGAAATGGGTGGTCATCAATCCCATATCTTTGGTCCAGTTATAGAATTTTTTTCTCATTGGGATAAAAAAACTTGTCAATCCGCTTTCTGTACTCATGATTATATCTTTGTCCGCATCCGATAATATGGTATAGATATTATTGGATATCAAAGCACAGTTTTCCGTGTGGTAATGAGTGAACAGTTTTTTATTAATATCGTAAATCAATAGTCCCGACCCGCTGGTACCTATATACAATGAACCGTTTTTTGCTTGGTACAGGGAATAGATATAGTTCGACTCTACCGGAAGTTTTATGCGCTCGAATTTTCCGGATTCTTTATCTAAAAGACATAGGCCGGTGGCACTACCGATCCACATACTTTTTTCATCTTTCTCAACGATGGCGGTAATGGAATTTAATCCATCATAAAACCGTACTTCCTGCGTCTTCAGATTAATACGCTTGAGGTTGTAGAATCCTCCCGACCAGATATAACCCTGCATATCTTGTACGAATATCACGTATATATTTATCCGGTCGCTTGTTTGTATGAATGTACAAAGGCGGCATGAAATAGCTGACACTGAACGTTTTCTTATCTATCTGGTAAGCACCGGAAGAGTACCCGCCTGCCCAGATAATTCCGGGAGCCACTTCGCATATAGTAAGAAAGATATGGCTTTTATTACCTTGCGACTCTTCAAAAGCACTAAGCACCGATCGCCATTGTCCGGTCTTTGAATTAAAAAAACTGATGCCATTGTTCGTTGCAAACCATAAATCTCCCTCTCTGTCTTCAATAATGGCATTTACTTGATCGTTGATTAAAGACTGTTTGTTACCGATGGAGTGCTTAATCCATTTGTAGCTCGTATAACGGTTGTTTTGTATCGTGATTCCGATGGGATAATTAGCCAGCCATATCCGTTCTTCATCATCCACAAAAATGTCATTGATACTGTTACCGTTCATGCCACAATTACTGTTATAATCAGCCACAATTTCGGGTACTATTTGATAAGTATCCATATTTATTTTGTGTACTCCTCCGCCATCGGTAGCTATTAATAACTCTTTGTCATTTAGCGGCTTGAACCGTGTGATACTGATATCTTTCAGGTTATAATCCGGTCGTATGACGGATTTGGTATTCATATCATAAACCATAATTCCCCGCAAGAAAGTGCCGATGAATAGTTTCCGAATCTTTTTGTCGAAGTGTAAATCGCTTTACTTGGGCTTTCACGCTCTCCAACTTATCGCAATTGATAAGTTTCAATGCGTTGTTTTCTAATTGGGCATAATGAATCCCCATTTCCGTACCGATGAAGAAATGCGATTCGTCTATTTGTTCAATATCAGTGATTTCTTCACTTATATCATTCTTTATATGGGTGACTTGTTTGGTGTCCGTATTATAGAGAAAGATAGTATCTTTATTGCATAGCCAGATGTGTTTGTTCTGGTCGAGCCAGGCATAAGTGACCGGGTCCGGCTGTTCGCTGAAACTTTCCATCGGTAATTTATATACAAGACTGAAGCAGTCGTGAATCTGGTCATACCGGAATACTTTTCCTTTTTTCCCGATTTCCCATAAGACTCCTTCCTGATCAATATAAAGCCAGTTTAGATTTAACAGAGAGTTCACTTCTGCGTCACCATCCATTAACTTATATCGTTTAAACTCTTTTCCATTGTATCGATCAATACCTTCGTGCGTGAGGAACCACATGTATCCGGTTTTATCTTTTTGAATGCAGTAAACCCGCCGGTTACTTAACCCATCCTCCACTCCGAGATATCGATACGTCTGCGCGACACAAATTAGAGGAAACAATAAGATTAGAAAAAGCCATTTTTTCATACAAATAGGACTTTTAAGGGTTATTGAATCTTTTATGAGGGGGAAAGTTTGACAAAATTAAGAAGATTTTTTGATATTACAAAATTTTGATGAAAGATAACAGCGCTCCAAAAATGAAGAAAATAGACTATTTTATAACTATTTGTATATACTGTTTGTTTTCGGTATTTTGGTATCTATCAGAAGTCTTCCGGTAGAATGGAAAGTTCCGTAAAAATAAGAGGCTGGCACTATTTAAAGTACCAGCCTCTGTAAAATATGGAAATGATTTATTTCATTTTCGCTTCCACCCACTTGCGTGCATTGACAAACGCTTCTATCCATGGCGTAACCTGATCGCTGTTCTTGCGGTCGGCCGGATAGCAACCGTTCTGCCATGGGAAGATGGAACGTTCCAAGTGAGGCATGATTGCCAGATGACGTCCGTCGGCGCTGGCCAGTGCTGCAACGGAATAGTCTGAACCGTTCGGATTGCCCGGATACTCATCATAGCTATACTTCGCTACTACATTATATTTATCTTCGTCATATGGCAAAGAGAATTTTCCTTCTCCGTGAGCTACCCAGATACCCAGTTTGCTTCCACTTCAAAGAGCCGAACATCACACTGCGGTTAGTCGGGATAGTAAGACCAAGGAAGCGTGATTCGAATTTGTGTGAATTGTTATGTAGCATTTTTCCTTTTCTTCTTCAGTTCCGGGTTGATAAGATTGAGTTCCATCATCAGCTGGCAACCGTTGCAGACACCCAATGACAATGTATCTTCGCGTGCATAAAATTTATCCAATGCTTCTTTTAGCTTTCGGGTTGAACAGGAATGCGCCTGCCCATCCTTTAGCAGAACCCAGTACATCGGAGTTAGAGAAACCACCGCAGTAAACGATCATGTTTACGTCTTCCAGTGTTTCGCGTCCGCTGATGAGGTCGGTCATTGTAACGTCTTTTACGTCGAAACCTGCCAAATAGAGTGAGTAAGCCATTTCGCGCTCACCGTTTGTACCCTTCTCACGGATGATAGCCGCACGGATACCGCTTGGGGTACGACGATCCGGAGTGATACCGTATTGAGAAAGCTTACCTTTGAATTCCGGCATGAAAGCGAATTCAACAGGTTGCATCTTATAGTTTTCAAAACGTGCTTTTGCGCAACCGTTCATAGATTGTTTGCGGTCGAGCAGGTAAGAAGAAGAATACCATACGTCACGCATATAATCGATACCAAACTGGTAAGTAGCACCGTCTTTAGATACCAAAATGTGGCGTTCGTCAGTCGGTTTACCCAGCTTTATATAGCCTACGCCTGCATCTTCCAGAATCTTCTTCACTTCATCCTTATGCTTGTCGCTGATCTGGATAACGATACCCGGATTTTCAGCAAACAGAATCTTTAACGATATCCTGTTCCTTTCATCTTGTCGAGGCTGATTTCCATACCGCCTTCTACATTAGAGAAGCACATTTCGAGCAATGTAGTGATCAAACCACCGGCAGCGAGATATCGTGTCCTGCAAGAATCAGTCCTTTGTTCACCAGTTCCTGTACGGCGAGGAAAGCATCGCGGAAGTATTCGGCATCCTGTACGCAAGGCACGTCGTCGCCTACTTTACCCAGCGATTGTGCAAAGGCGGAACCTCCGAGTTTCAGTTCGTCGAAGCTGAAATCGATGTGATAAAGAGTGGTCTTTTCGTTGTTCACCAATACCGGAGATACAACTTTCTTTACGTCGGATACTTCACCGCCGGCAGAAACAATCACAGTTCCCGGAGAAATCACTTTCTCGCCGTTCGGATATTTCTGTGTCATGGACAGAGAGTCTTTTTCCGGTAGGAACATTGATCTGCAGCGCGCAACAGAAATCGCTTAAAGCTTTTACAGCTGTGTAAAGACGGGCATCTTCACCTTCTTGAGAGCGGCATGGCCACATCCAGTTGGCAGATAAAGAAATGCTGTCCATACCTTCTGCCATTGGAGCCCAAACAAGGTTGGTCAGAGCTTCGGATACAGAAAGAATAGAGCCGGCAGCCGGATCAGCCAATGCTGCTTGCGGAGCATGTCCGATAGAGGTGGCGATACCTTTCTCGCCACGGTAGTCGAGTGCTACGACACCGCAGTCGCTCAACGGCAACTGAAGTTCACCCTGACATTGCTGACGAGCCACTTTGCCTGTTACCGAACGGTCTACCTTGTTTGTCAACCAGTCTTTGCAGGCTACGGCTTCCAGTTGGAGCACATTGGTGAGATATTCATGTAGTTTCGACAGTTCGTATTTCGGCATTTCATAATGACGTTCTACGGTCTTGTCCACCATATAAGTTTTAGGAGAAGAACCGAACATCTGTTCTACGGCAAGATCGAACGGACGTACGCCGTCGGCTTGCTGGAAAGCAAAGCGATGGTCGCCGGTTGTCTCACCTACTACGTACATCGGAGCCCGTTCACGTTCGGCAATCTTACGTACATGTTCAATAGCCTCTTCTTTAATCAGCAGACCCATACGCTCCTGACTTTCATTGGCTATGATTTCTTTGGCAGATAATGTCTTGTCACCAATAGGCAGTTTGCTCATGTCAATCAGCCCGCCACATTCTTCTACCAGCTCGGACAGGCAGTTTACGTGTCCGGCAGAACCATGGTCATGGATGGAGACCACCGGATTGGTGTCTTCTTCACAAAGTGCGCGTACTACGTTATTGGCACGTTTTTGCATTTCCGCGTTGGCACGTTGTACGGCATTCAATTCGATGCCGCTGCTGTAACGACCGGTATCTACAGAAGATACGGAACCGCCACCCAGTCCGATACGATAGTTGTCACCACCGATTACCACTACTTTATTTCCTGCTTCCGGAGTACCTTTGAGGCAGTCACGTTGTGTGCCGTAACCCACACCGCCGGCAAGCATGATTACTTTGTCATAACCATAAACTTCTTTGTTTTCTGTATGTTCGAAAGTCAGTACCGAGCCGCAGATCAGCGGTTGGCCAAACTTGTTACCGAAGTCGGAAGCACCGTTGGATGCTTTGATCAGAATCTGTTCCGGAGTCTGGTACAGCCATTTGCGTACCGGAAGAATTTCTTCCCATTCGCGTCCTTCATCGGTGCGCGGATAAGAAGTCATGTAGACAGCAGTACCTGCAATCGGCCATGAACCTTTACCACCACCCATACGGTCGCGGATTTCTCCACCTGTACCGGTAGATGCGCCGTTGAACGGTTCTACGGTGGTAGGGAAGTTATGTGTTTCTGCTTTCAGTGAGATTACGCTCTTGATATCCTTTACCTGGAAGAAATCAGGTTTTGAATGATCTGCCGGGGCAAACTGTTCCACTACCGGACCTTCGGCAGAAGGCTACGTTGTCTTTGTAAGCAGAGATGATTTTATTCGGGTTCTCCTGTGTGGTCTTTTTGATCATCTGGAACAGGGACGATTCCTGTTCTACGCCGTCGATGATGAAAGTTCCACCGAAGATTTTGTGGCGACAGTGTTCGGAGTTGATCTGTGCGAAACCGAAGACTTCAGAGTCAGTCAGTTTGCGTCCCAGGTCACTTTCTACCTTTTTCAGGTAGTCCATTTCTTCTTTGGAAAGAGCCAAACCTTCTTTTTCGTTGTACACTTCGAGGTCTTCAATATAGATGATGGGTTCCGGTTGGCGGTTGGTGGTGAATACGTTTTGGTCGAGTCCTTTGTACATGCGTTGGAGCATCGGGTCGTAATCGGCATTTTCGTCCTTAACAGGGAAGTACTCCTCGATGCGGCTTATGCCTTCGAGCCCCATGTTTTGGGTGATTTCTACTGCGTTTGTACTCCAGGGAGTGATCATTTCGCGGCGTGGGCCAACGAAACAGCCTTTCAGGTTTTCTTCACTTTCCATCACGGCTTCTCCAAAAAGCCAGCAAAGTTTATTACTTTCGTCCGGGGTGAGCTGATGGTTGCTCTCTACGGCAATCACGCTCTTGGAAGGGGTTCTGAAAAAAAGAATCATGTTGTATATTTACGATTTTACGATTTACGATTTTACGATTGAAGTTCCTGCAGGAGAAACTCTTCTCTTTTTCTGTGGCGCAAAGATAATCAATTTCGTTGGTGGTAGGAAAAAAATAGAGAATAAATTCCTATACCTTATTTAATATGTTTATTTTCGATGTACGTTTTACTTATTATCGCTATATATAGTGATTCTTGTGTGGAAAAAACGTTAATATACTATCCCCATATCACAAAAAAGTGCGATATTTGCGACATGATTCAGATAGAGACAATATTCGATATATTAGTGAAAGGCTTTATTATTGGCGTTGTTGTGTCCGCACCCCTCGGTCCGGTGGGCGTATTATGCATCCAGAGGACTCTGAATAAAGGGCGTTGGTACGGATTCGTAACGGGGCTGGGAGCCTCGTTGAGCGATATAGCATACGCTTTGCTCACCGGTTATGGGATGAGTTTTGTGTTCGATTATATCAATAAGAATATTTTCTATCTGCAGTTATTGGGGAGTGTCATGTTACTCCTTTTTGGTATATATACCTTTCGTAGCAATCCGGTACAATCCATTCGCCCGGCTTCGTCCAACAAAGGTTCTTATTTCCACAATTTCATCACCGCCTTTTTCGTCACTCTATCCAATCCCCTGATTATATTCCTGTTTATCGGTCTTTTTGCCCGCTTTGCCTTTGTGCAGCCGGGAGTGCTGGTCTTTGAAGAGATCACGGGATATCTTGCAATTGCTATAGGAGCATTGACCTGGTGGTTGGGTATCACTTATTTTGTGAATAAGGTGCGCACTAAATTCAATTTACGTGGTATCTGGATACTGAATCGTGTTGTAGGAAGTATCGTAATGCTGGTATCTGTTGCCGGATTGATTTATACTTTGTTGGGAGAGTCACTTTATTAAGAGATAACATAATGAATCAGATAGCACAAAAGCTGTAAAGAGAAGAATATTGCCGAATACCTTATATATATGTGGCAAGAGGAAGACTTGATCCGTGCCAATCATTGTGAACCGGAAGAGATGGAGGCAAATGTAATTGCCCGCTATCCGGAAGACCAGCGTCCTGCCATGAGAGAATGGTATAGCAATCTGATCACGATGATGAGCGAGGAAGGAGTACGGGAAAAGGGTCATCTGCAGATCAATAAAAACGTAATTATCAATCTGACAGAGTTGCACAACGCATTGTCCTCTTCTCCTAAATTTCCTTTTTACAGTGCTGCTTATTTCAAGGCATTACCGTTTATCGTAGAATTACGGAATAAAAACGGCAAGAAAGATGAACCCGAACTGGAAACCTGTTTTGAAGCGTTGTATGGAGTACTCCTGCTTCGTCTTCAAAAGAAGTCTATCAGTGAAGGAACTGCGAAGGCGATAGAGGCTATCAGTAGTTTCTTTCTATGCTGGCAAACTATTATGATAAAGACCGTAAAGGTGAATTAAAACTTGATGAATAAATGAGAATTTTAGTAACGGGTTGCCGACGGTCAGCTTGGCAACGAAATGCAAGGTACTTGCAAAAGAGAATCCACAACACACGTATTATTTTACAGATGTGCAGGAACTGGACATCTGTGATAAGCAAGCTGTGTGGACTTATATTGCGGAAAAGAGAATAGCTTGTTGTTAATTGTGCAGCTTACACAGCGGTAGATAAAGCTGAAGATAACCCGGAACTGGCCATATAAGTTGAATTGTGAAGCGGCGAAAGAGTTGGCAAGTGCTGCACAATTTAATGGTGCTGCAATGATACAGGTTTCTACTGATTATGTATTTGACGGCACTGCCCACATTCCTTATACGGAAGACTGTGACCCTTGTCCGGATTCTGTATATGGCACTACTAAGCTGGAAGGAGAATAGGATGTAATGAATTACTGTGAGCAAGCAGTCGTTATCCGTACCGCATGGCTCTATTCTACTTTGGCAATAATTTCGTAAAGACGATGCTTCGTCTCGGAAAGAACGTGACAGCCTGGGAGTTGTTTTCGACCAGATCGGAACGCCGACGTATGCCAATGACCTGGCACAGGCTATCTATACTATTATTAATAAAGGTATCGTTCGCGGTATCTACCATTTCAGCAATGAGGGAGTTTGTTCCTGGTATGATTTTACGGTGGCTATCCATCGCTTGGCAAGAATTACTTCATGTAAAGTGAAACCGCTGCATACAGCCGAATATCCGGCAAAAGCGAACCGTCCTGCATATTCCGTACTTGATAAAACAAAAATAAAAACAACGTTCGGCATCGAAATCCCTCATTGGGAGGAAAGCCTCAAAAGATGCATTGACACCATTTATAATATATATGGCAGATAATACAGAAATACAGAGACGGCGGACGTTCGCCATTATTGCGCATCCGGATGCTGGTAAGACATCTTTGACGGAAAAGCTATTGCTTTTCGGAGGTCAGATACAGGTAGCTGGCGCAGTAAAGAGTAATAAGATTAAGAAAACGGCTACTTCTGACTGGATGGAGATCGAGAAGCAGCGTGGTATCTCGGTGACAACTTCCGTGATGGAATTTGACTATCGGGACTACAAGATCAATATCCTTGATACTCCGGGCCACCAGGACTTTGCCGAAGATACATACCGCACACTGACAGCTGTAGACAGTGTTATCATCGTTGTAGACGGTGCGAAAGGTGTGGAAACGCAAACGCGTAAACTGATGGAGGTGTGCCGTATGAGAAAGACTCCGGTGATTATCTTCGTCAACAAAATGGACCGTGAGGTAAAGACCCGTTTGATTTGCTGGATGAGCTGGAAGAAGAACTGATGATTCAGGTACGTCCGTTGTCATGGCCGATTGAGCAGGAAGCACGTTTCAAAAAGGGAGTATACAATATATATGAGCAGAAATTGGACTTGTATCAACCGTCTAAACAAATGGTGACAGAGAAGGTGGCAGTTGATATACATACGGAGGAACTGGATCAGCAGATCGGTAAACCGTTGGCAGATAAGTTGCGTGGTGACCTCGAGCTGATTGAAGGCGTTTATCCCGAACTGGATGTAGAATCTTATCTGGCAGGAGATTGTGCACCTGTATTCTTTCGGTTCTGCCCTGAATAATTTTGGTGTGCAGGAACTGTTAAACTGTCTTTGTGGAGATTGCTCCCGAGCCCCTCGTCCTGTACAAGCGGAAGAACGTGAAGTAAAACCGGACGAACCTAAGTTCACCGGATTTATCTTCAAGATTACAGCCAATATCGATCCGAACCACCGTTCATGTGTTGCTTTCTGTAAGATTTGTTCCGGTAAGTTTGTGCGTAATGCACCCTATCAGCACGTCCGCCACGGAAGACGATGCGCTTTTCGTCGCCTACTCAGTTTATGGCACAGCGTAAAACAACGATTGATGAGGCCTATGCCGGCGATATTATCGGTTTGCCGGATAACGGTACTTTCAAGATTGGCGATACGCTGACGGAAGGTGAGATATTGCATTTCCGTGGCTTACCCAGTTTCTCACCGGAGATGTTCAAGTACATTGAGAACGCAGATCCGATGAAACAGAAGCAGTTGGCGAAAGGTATCGACCAGTTGATGGACGAAGGTGTGGCACAGTTGTTTGTCAATCAGTTCAATGGACGTAAGATTATCGGTACGGTGGGACAGTTGCAGTTTGAGGTAATTCAGTATCGTTTGTTGAACGAGTATAATGCATCTTGTCGTTGGGAGCCGGTAAGTCTGTATAAGGCTTGTTGGGTGGAAAGTGATGATCCGGCAGAGTTGGAAGCCTTTCAAGAAACGTAAATATCAGTATATGGCAAAGGATAGATAAGGACGCGATGTGTTCCTTGCCGATTCGGGCTATGTGCTTCAGATGGCACAAATGGATTTTAAAAACACATAAAATTCCATTTTACAAGTGAATTTTAATCGCTGTTTTATAGAATTTAACTAAAAGAAAGGGTAAAAACGAAAGAAACATATCTCATATAAATGAGAGGGGAGGGAAATGAATACATTATTCTGGAGTAAGATTCAGTCGGGGGGATGAAGGAGCATTCCGGCAGCTTTATGAGCAATATGCAGATTTGCTGTATGGATATGGCATGAAGATAGCCGGTGATGATGATTTGGTCACAGATGCGATACAGACGTTGTTCGTATATATCTTTGAAAAAAGAGAAACCTGTGCTGTGCCTCAATCTATATCTGCCTATCTGTGTGTGTCGTTGAGACATATCATAGTCAATGAATTGAAGAAAGAGAATGGTGGTATATTCAGATCGTTGGACGATGTAGATACGAATGAATATAAGTTTGATCTCGAAATCGACATTGAAACGGCGATTATTCGCTCTGAATTAGAAAGAGAACAATTAAAAAGTCTTGCAGAGAGAAATTAATAACCTGACGAAGCAACAGCGGGAAGTGTTATATCTGAAGCATTATTATAAGAAGATGAGTTCAGATGAGATTGCGCAGGTAATGGGATTGACTTCCCGTACCGTATATAACACGACTCACACGGCAATATCCAGGTTAAGAGAGCAGTTGAGTAAAACTTTCCTGCTTGCGGTGGGAGCTAATTTATGGATTTTTAATTGATGTGAGGTATGGAGGATAATACGGAACTTTTAGAAAAATATATCGAAGAAGGTAAGTTTCCTCTGAAAGGCGAGTTGTTTTCCCGTAAGGCGAAGATTGCTGAGAAGTTGAGGTTGCATCGTGAAGAAAGTCGTCGGATTACTGTAAGCCGCCAACGGAAACGGGGAGGTGAAAGGTCGGCAGCCCTGTATTGGGGAATAGTGGCTATGTTTATTGTTCTTTTGGGAATAGGTGGTTACTATTTCTCAGAGGAAAAACTAGTAACGGAAACTACGGCAATGGATTATGAACTGCCGGATGGCAGTAAAGTAAAAAGTGGCTGATGGGAAACTCTTCTCTGTCTTATAATCGCGTCACATGGTTTTGGGAACGTAAACTTCAACTATTGGGAAAAAGCTTTGTTTAAAGTGACTCCCGGAAAGACTTTTTACGGTTCAGACCGAAGCCGGAGACGTTTCAGTGCTCGGAACCAAATTCCTGGTGGTGCAGCAAGGAAAGGAAAGGCTTGTAAACGGTGAAGAGGGCAGCGTGAAAGTTGCGACGCCGGTGGGACAACGGACATTGACTGCAGGACAGAGTGTTCGGTGTGACGAAACTAAGATAGTACCTGTGGAAAGAAAGGTACCAACACCGGAAGCCGAATACCCGGAAGTTCTGGGCTATGAAGACGACCCGCTGATTAATGTAGTGGCGGATATCGAACAAATATTCAAATTGACAGTTATCGGGCATGAGAAATGTGAAGGGCTGACTTATAGTGGAACGGTTCTGACTAGAGACTTGAATGCGACGTTGGAAAATGTCTTCGGTTCTTCCGGAATCGGTTATCAACTTCGAGAGAAAGAAATTATTTTAGAATAAAAAAGAGGCTGAATTCAGCCTCTTTTTTATTTAAATCGATTTTTTTTCGTTTTTTCTTGGTAAAAATGGAGTAAAGGCTTCTCTTCCTAATATAAGTACTCTATGAATAGTAAGATTAAGATTAGAAAAGAATTTGAGTTGCTGTGAGACTAACATGAAAAAAGTCAAAACAAACAATAGATTTTGGTAGCAGAATGAGTAACTACCAAAAATAGTGAGTCGGAAATGGTTCCCTCGCCGGAAGTTATAGTTGTTGAATTAGCTTAGTTTTCCGACTAAAAAGGCTGGGTTGAATTTTAGAAGGTTTACAACCCAGTCTGACACTAATTTTTTTTTAGAAAGCCGATGAGGCCAGAATGTTGTATTTATGTTGTGACCGGTTTTCTTCTGGTAGTTTGATAGGTTAAGAAGGTATGAAACCAGAAGTAGGGGCTAAACCGGGTTGTTATCAGTCAGTGCATTTATTTAATAATTGTTTTATCCAAGGTGTGAGAGAAGCAGGAGGGAGTTTCTCTCATACCATTTGCTTTTATATGCCGAGGACATTTTGTTGTCAATCCTATCCCAAACTTGCGGTTTTATACTTTATTATCCCTTTCTTAATTAATTTTATAATAAAAAAATGGTATTTTCGGACGCTTTTTAGACAAACGGCTTAAATTACTAATAGTTTATTATATGGAAAATATCGAAACAGCGATTCTGCTGATGGTGGTCGGAATGGCTACCGTATTTGTTATTCTGCTGATTGTGATTTATTTAGGTAAATTGCTGATTACTTTAGTCAACAAGTATGCTCCCGAAGAAGTGGCTCCTGCCAAACAGGAAACGCCGAGAGGTCCTGCGCCTATTCCGGGGAATATCTTGGCTGCCATTACTGCGGCCGTGAATGTTGTGACACAAGGTAAGGGAAAGGTCACCAAAGTAGAAAAGTTATAATTAATCAAGTATATCATTATCATTGAAAGACATGAAAAGAGAAGTAAAGTTTAGTTTGGTATTCGAGATATGTGGCAGTCAGCCGGAAAATATGTACCTCGTGTAGACCAACTCGTGAAGGTAGCTCCTGCCATTATTGAAATGGGCTGTTTTGCCCGTGTAGAAACTAATGGCGGAGGTTTTGAACAGGTAAATTTATTGTTTGGCGAAAACCCGAATAGAGCCGTGCGCGAATGGACAAAGCCATTTCACGAAGCAGGCATTCAAACCCATATGCTCGACCGCGCACTGAACGGACTCCGGATGAGCCCCGTTCCGGCGGATGTCCGCAAATTGTTCTACAAAGTGAAGAAAGCGCAAGGTACAGATATCACCCGTACATTCTGCGGATTGAATGATGTACGCAACATTGCTCCTTCTATTACATACGCCAAAGAGGCAGGAATGATTTCACAATGCTCGCTTTGTATCACTCATTCGCCCATTCATACTGTAGAGTACTACACCAATATGGCGTTGGAACTTATCAAATTGGGGGGCGGACGAGATTTGTATCAAAGATATGGCAGGCATCGGTCGCCCCGTTTTCATTGGGCAAGATTGTGGCGAATATCAAAGCGGCACATCCCGAAATACCTGTACAGTATCATAGTCATGCAGGTCCTGGATTTAATATGGCAAGTATTCTTGAGGTATGCGAAGCCGGTTGTGATTATATTGACGTAGGTATGGAACCACTTTCATGGGGTACAGGACATGCCGACCTGCTGAGTGTTCAGGCTATGCTGAAGGATGCCGGTTATCAGGTGCCGGAAATCAATATGGAAGCCTATATGAAGGTGCGTGGCATGATTCAAGAGTTTATGGACGATTTCCTCGGATTGTACATCAGCCCGAAAAACCGTCTGATGAATTCTCTGCTTATCGCTCCCGGACTTCCCGGCGGTATGATGGGTAGTTTAATGGCAGACCTCGAAACGAATCTGGAATCTATCAACAAATATAAGGCAAAGCATAATCTGCCGTTTATGACGCAAGACCAGCTTCTGATTAAGTTGTTCGACGAAGTTGCCTATGTATGGCCTCGTGTCGGTTATCCTCCGTTGGTGACTCCGTTCAGCCAGTATGTGAAGAACCTTGCCATGATGAATGTGATGGCTATGGAGAAAGGCAAAGACCGTTGGGGAATGATTGCCGATGATATTTGGGATATGATTCTGGGGAAAGCCGGACGTTTGCCGGGCAAACTTGCTCCCGAAATCATCGAAAAGGCCGAGCGCGAAGGTCGCAAATTCTTCGAAGGAAATCCGCAGGACAACTATCCGGATTCTCTCGACAAGTACCGCAAGTTGATGAAAGAAAATAAGTGGGAAGTGGGCGAAGATGACGAGGAACTCTTCGAGTACGCCATGCATCCGGCTCAATACGAAGAGGCATAAGAGTGGAAAAGCGAAAGAGGACTTCTTGGAAGACGTTGCAAAACGCCGTGCAGAGAAAGATAAGTCTCCTGAAGAAGATGCAAAACCAAAGACATTGACTGTACAGGTAGACGGACAGGCTTACCGTGTGACCGTAGCTTATGGCGATGCCGAACTTCCTGCTACACCTGCTGCCGCTGCCGCACCGGCAGGAGAGGGACAGGATGTTCTTTCTCCGCTTGAGGGTAAATTCTTTTTAGTGAAGAATGCGCAGGAAACTGCTATGAAAGTAGGTGACGTGGTGAAAGAAGGTGATGTGCTGTGCTATGTGGAAGCAATGAAAACTTATAACGCCATTCGTGCAGAATTTGGTGGTACAATTACTGCTATCTGCGCTAACCCGGGAGACACTGTTTCAGAAGATGATGTATTAATGAAGATAGGATAATGAACGAGATATTTGAGAACTTATATGAGATGACTGCGTTCAGTAATATCATTGCCGAACCGCAGTTCCTGATAATGTATGCTATCGCGTTTGTCCTGCTTTATCTGGGTATCAAGAAACAGTACGAACCGTTGTTGCTTGTCCCTATCGCTTTCGGTGTGTTGCTTGCCAACTTTCCCGGTGGTGATATGGGAGTGATTCAGGCAGACGAGAATGGCGGCATGGTAATGATAAACGGAGTGATGAAGAACATTTGGGAAATGCCTTTTGCATGACATTGCCCATGAATTGGGACTGATGAACTTCATTTATTATATGTTGATTAAAACCGGCTTCTTGCCTCCGATTATCTTTATGGGTGTCGGTGCATTAACGGACTTCGGGCCGATGTTGCGTAATCTGCGTCTTTCTATTTTCGGTGCTGCCGCACAACTCGGTATCTTTACCGTACTGTTGGTATCTATCTTAATGGGATTCACTCCGAAAGAAGCAGCTTCTCTCGGTATCATCGGTGGTGCGGATGGCCCTACGGCTATCTTCACAACGATCAAACTGGCTCCTCATCTGTTGGGCCCGATTGCTATTGCCGCTTATTCTTATATGGCACTGGTTCCTGTGATCATTCCGTTGGTAGTGAAACTTCTTTTGTTCTAAGAAAGAGTTGAGTATCAATATGAAAGAGCAGGAGAAGAAATATCCTTCAAAGACCGAAATTAAGAATTTGCGTGTATTGAAGATAATTTTCCCGATTGTAGTAACTACGGTTGTAGCTCTCTTCGTGCCGAGTGCAGTACCTTTGATCGGTATGCTGATGTTCGGTAATCTGGTGAAAGAAATCGGAAGCAATACTTTCCGTCTGTTCGATGCTGCTTCCAACAGTATCATGAATGCCGCTACTATCTTCTTAGGATTATCAGTGGGTGCTACAATGACTACAGAAGCTTTCTGAACTGGACGACAATCGGTATCGTTATAGGTGGTTTCCTTGCATTCGCCCTTTCTATTACAGGTGGTATTTTGTTTGTGAAACTGGTGAATCTCTTTTCCAAAAAGAAGATCAATCCTCTTATTGGTGCAACCGGATTGAGTGCTGTTCAATGGCAAGCCGTGTGGCGAATGAGATTGCTTTTGAAGTACGACTCCAAGAATCATGTATTGCAGTATTGTATGGCAAGTAACATCTCAGGGGTAATCGGCTCGGCAGTAGCTGCGGGTGTACTGATCTCCTTCCTTGCATAATAAAAGAACAACCGGCTTAGAGATAAGAATCCGGAGATATGGGCAGAGTTATGCTCGTATCTCCGGATTTATTTTTTGATTTGCTTTCTATTGTTTACAATACTGTTTTCAGACTATTTATTCACTGATAACCTTTCTATATTCAGCTATCGCCATTTTCTCCGACAAATATGCGTTAATTAGATTTGTGTGTGCCTGTGTCCACGATAACTGCGCCGAGAGAACATCCACCATACTTGCTTTTACCTTCATTATAAGAGAAGGTAACTAAATCAAGATTTTCATTAGCCAGATTCATGTTCTCTGTTGCAGTTTTCACCTGATATTCCGTTTCCGTCAGTTTAGTTAATGCACCGGACAATTCTTCGTTGATATTATCCGTTATATAACTTTGTTGCAGTTTCTGTATTCCGATGTATGCTTTCTGCTGGCGGTTTGTTTTGAAACGGCTCCCCAGTGGAAAATAGGAATATTCAGATTAATGCCGACAATAGGATTGAAAGATACGTCATATCCAAGGTTAGGCGTTCCCGTTGCCCAGCCGCCGCTAAAAATACATATTTAGTTGAGGGTTAAACTGGCTGAGAGCGGCTTTACGTTGCGCTTGACTTTTCATGATATTTACTTGCGTACTTTCGTAATCAGCGCGCCGTTGCAATACATTTTCCAACGACAGAATCTGTACGGGGGTAAAAGCGTGTCAATCGAAGAAAGACTGTCTACGGGAGCATTAGGTTCCATACCCATGAGGATATTCAACTTTTGCAGTGCTAACGTATAATTCTGACGGGCCTTGATATATTGTAGTTCAGCTTCTTTTAACCGGGTGGAAATCATCAGTAAGTCTGTACGGCTAATCATTCCATCGTTAAAACGGTCCTGAATGATGTTATATTGCTGTTTGACAATGCTTTGATATTTGTCTGCTGACTGTAACATAGCTTGTGAAGCGGAGGCATTCCAATAAACAGCATCGCTCTGATAATGAATCTGGTCCAAAGTTAGTTCCTCGTTCAGTTGATTCAAAGCTTCTCATCCGCTTTCGCAATCTTATGTTGAGCGTTAAGGGTACCACCTGTATAGAGAGGTTGAGAGACGACAAACACCCCTTGATAAGTGTGGTTCCGGTATTCTCCCCAGCGGTTCGTTCCATGCTTTTAGGTCGCTCATATTCAGAGTACCGTCCGCATTTACGTCTATTTTGGGTAAGAATCCCGTATGAGCTATCTTTCGTGCTTCCGCACTTGCCATTGTCTTTAGTTTTTGTTGTTTCAATATCTGGCTGTAAGCCTCCACTTTTTCGCGATAGGCTTCCCGGCTGAGATAAGGTTGTTGCGCCCGGGCAGTGAAGCCGAGAAGCAACAGTGATATAATTATAAATTGAGTTTTCATTTTATCCATTATAAATAGTAAATTCCCATTTAATCCTTAATCCGTTGAATGGCACAATAAGCCACCGGCAACACAAACAGTGTCAGTATCGAAGCTACCAGCAAACCTCCCATGATAGTGGCTGCCATTCCGCCGAACATCGCATCGAACAGCAACGGCAACATACCCAGAATCGTTGTCCCCGATGCCATTGCTACAGGAACGATACGGCTCGTTGTGGCACTAACCACCGCATCAAGCGGCTTCTTTCCCATCTTAGCTTCCAAATCAATCTGTTCCACAAGTACGATTGCATTCTTGATATTCATGCCGATTAATCCGAGTAATCCGAGGATAGAGAAAAAGTCGAATGATTTGCCAAGTAATAGCAATCCTAACACGATACCGATGAATATCAACGGTAACATCAGCAAAATCACTGTCGGTTTACGATATGTCTTGAATAGGAACAGTAGCGTAACAAACATCAAAAAGAACGTCAACGGAAGATTCTTGGCTAATGCTTCGTTGGATTCTACCTGGCTTTCCTGCTCTCCGAAATATTTCATCGTATATCCTTCCGGAACTTTAATCTCCTTTTGTACCTGCGACCACACTTGGTTGAAGGCTGCAATCGCATTTACTCCGCGGCGCGGGTCACATTGTGCCATCATCACCATTTGTCGGTTGTAATCTTTCACATTAGAGAACCGGTATTGAAAATCAAATCCGACACTACTTGTTCCAGGCTTGTTGTCTCGTTTCCCGTGCCGAACACCGGAAGCGTGCGTAAGTCATTGATACGGAACGAATCCACCGTATTATCCTTTAGCAGAATAGGGAGCACCTGATCGCCCTGACGGTATTCTCCCAACGTCATTCCCGTTGTACCGATCTGGATACTTTGTGCCATTCCCTGTCGGGATACTCCCAACGGTTGTGCCCGTTCCGGACTATACACAGGTTTCCATACCGGAATCTTGTTCCCCCACGAATTGCGGATATTAATCAAATCCGGATTCCGGTGCATAATCTCCAACGCTTGGTTGGTTAGTGCCACAAGCGTATCTGTATTCGGCCCTATAAAACCGATCTCAATAGCAGCGTCTACGGCAGGGGATAGTTTGAACAGGCTCGTCCGGGTAATCGCATTCGGATAATTCCTTTTCATATATCCGTCGAAATTCTCCTCATATTCCTTCGTATATTTGCTGTCCGTCAGTTCTACCAGTACATTGGCGAAGTTCGGTTTCGGTCCTACTGAAGTAGATGCCAGATAATATCTCAATGGTGTGCTTCCGAAAGTAATTGATACTTTCTTTACTTCCGGCTGTTGCACCAAATGTTCTTCCACCGATTTCATCTCTTTCACCACATCGTTGATACTATACCCGTCCGGGTAGAATACGTCCGCACGAAAATAAGGTTTGTCCAAAGACGGGAAAAAGTTTTGTGGCATCATCCCCATGATGACGAGTGAGATGATGAAAAGTGCTACCATAGAACCCAGCGTCAACACCTTACGGCGGATCAGCGTCCGGAGAATAGAAGCAAACTTATGATAGAAAGGCTTGTCATATGGGTCTTTTGCATCGCCGTTTCGCCTTCGCCTTGGCTTTCAGGATAAAATTACCGAATACGGTCGTCTGTGTCAATGCAAGTATCCAACTCAATCCCAGCGAAATGGCGAGTACCACAAACAACGGCTTCACGATTTCCGCTACCGAAGACGGGGCCAGATAAAGTGGCAGGAATGAACAGATAGCAATGAAAGTGGCTCCGAGTAATCCCCATTGCGGTCCTGTGGCACCGTCTATCAATGCCTTTCGCCTGTTTACTCCACGAGCAATGGCAATCTGTGCATTATCCGTCACCACAATGGCATTGTCTACCAGCATACCCATTGCGATAATGAATCCCGCCAGCGACGTACGATTCAGTCCGACACCAAAGAAAGACATGATAAGTAGTGTACCTCCGATAGAAAATATCAGCGATGAGCCAATCAGGACACCGGCACGAAGTCCCATTACCAGCATGATAATCACAATTACAATTAAGATGGACTCAATCAGATTGATGATAAATCCGTTATTGGCTTCGTTGGCTATTTCGTTTTCCAGATAAAGACTTTGCAATTCCAGTCCTACGGGCATAAGCGGGAGTAGTTCACTCAGTTTTGCTTTTACGTTTTCACCTGTCTGCACTACGTCCCGTTGCGGGTCGGTAGAGACACCGATACCGATAGCACGTTTTCCGTTTACGTGCATGATATTGGAAGGAGGATCGAGATAGCCCTTTTCGATAACGGCAATATCTCCCAACTTCACCTGTCCCGCTTTCGTGGTGATAACCTGATTGCGGATATCATCTATGGTCGTATACATACCATTAGCAGTTACCCGTAGCTGTTGTTCCCCTGCGCGGATTTCTCCGGTGTTGATAATCTGGTTTTGTGATTGCAGCAGGCTGGCGAGCTGTTTCGGGTCGATGCCCATGCCTACCAGTTTATTGGTCGAGATGAAGATATTGACTACTTCTGTCTGCACACCGAAGAGGGCAACCTTCATCACACCGTCTGCAGTGACTACTTGTGTTTTAATCCGTTCCGCCCAGTTTCGCATCTCGTCGTAGGAGAAACCATCATCGGCCGTCAGACCGTAATAGATACCGAATACATCGCCGAAATCGTCCGACACAGTCGGCGTAGATGCACCACTCGGCAACTGCGGTTTATATTGAGTACCTTCCTACGTAGCTCGTCCCACTTTTTGCGGAATGGAACTTGCCGATAGTGACGGTTGCAATTCAAATGTGATTTTGGAAAGCCCGTACATAGATTCCGATTTAATCTTGTACACACCACTCATACTTTGTATCTCGCGAGAGATAGGCTCTGTTATCAGACGTTCCACTTCTGCCGGCTCGGCTCCCGGATAACGGGTCATGATAACCGCTGACTTGATGACGAAGGGAGCATCTTCTTTCTTCCCTAGCTTTCTGAAGGAAGAAATCCCTCCGATAAGCAACACAGCAAGAAAGAAATAGATAATCTTCGTGTTGTCTAATGAATATTTGGCTAAGTTCATTTCTCTATATCTTTTACGTTTTCCCCTTCTACTAACTGATATACTCCGGCAATAACAATTTTCTCTTCCGGTTTCAACCCTTTGGAGATAAGTACCTGTGCTTCTCCGGTAGGTGCGTTAACAGTCACTTCTCGTTTGTGTACCTTGTTGTCTTCCACCACCCAGACGTACATCTTCTTTCCTTCGCTTTCACCGAACACGGCGCTTAACGGGATAATTGTCCAACTATCCTGTACCAACGGTCCTACATCTGCCGTGAAACGGATACTGCACGTAAATCCCGGTTTCACTGCATATAAATCCCGGTCGAAAGACGGGTCATCAATAGTAATACTGACCGGAATCCCCGTTCCGTCTGTCGAGATATCAAGATATTCTTCAAGCTTTGCCTGGAAAACATGTCCTTTGAATGTGTCGAACTCTACTAGAAAACGCGGGTCTTTGGTGCGGAGCAGGTAAAGATAAGCGTCGGGAATTGTAAACTTGATGCGCAGATTGTGTGTATTGACCAACTGCACGATACCTTCACCCGAGTTGACACGCTGATAATTTTCCACAAGACGTTTTTCGATGGAACCGTCGAAGGGAGCCGTCAATTTAGTGTCGCGCATATTATTGACGGATAACTCATATTCTGATTTCGCTTTCTGGTAATTAGCCAGGCTGATTTCATATTCCTGAACCGATATGGCTTGGCGGGAGAGGAGGCGCTTGTTGCGTTCCACTTGTGCGGCAGCCGTCTCATACGCCGATTTGGTAGCAGCATATTGCAGGGCGATGTCCCTGGGGTCGATAGCTGCAATCAATTGTCCCTTCTTTACTTTCTCGCCTTCTATGACAGGCAGGTTGATGATTTGTCCGCTGACCCGGAATGCCAGCTTCACATACTCCACGGCTTCTACAATACCCGAAAAATCTTTTCTGATGATCGATCTTGACTCTACAATCGTGGTTTTCACCGGACGGGCCGTTATAACACTCGTTTCTTTTTTTTGTCCGCAGCCCGCTAATAGGACGGCTACTGCGAGCATAAATCCATATTTCTTTTTCATACAGCACACTGATGTTTAGAGTTTTTGCGTTGATTCGTTTCTCTTTTTTAAAGAGAGTAAACAACTTACAAGTGTTTATGTTCAGGATTTGTGTGCTTTTCGTTGATTGTCGCTACAAGTTGGATTCTTAATTTGTTTTATTGGGGAGTGCGGTAAAATAGAGGCTCTGTTTGAGGAAAATAGAGTGTCTGTTTGTGGCAGTTGGAGCGTCTGTTTACATCAAACAGAGCCTCTGTTTTGGGGAGAGTTCATGTGTTCTCTAGAGACAGGCTGAAAGGGGGAGAGCTGATATGAAAATAGTATTTTTATTTCCGTCTTCTTGTCGGTTTTCCTGAGAAGATAGTCAATTCAAAAATCGTAAATATGATTTCTGTTGTTGTATATCCGTCGAGTGTATTCCAAATTCTCATCTTCGGAGAAATACTTGAGGTAAACGGTTGGCACACCCATATAAAAGTCAAGAAAAAAGATAAGAAGTATAGTTATAAATGCCCAAGTCGGCAAATTTATTTAAAATGTCATTGTTAAAAACAGTACACCATCCTGTTTGGGTTTCGAATCCCGACATTTCGAATCTGCGATGCTCTTTCATAAATTTGTCTTTGTCCACATGCCTTAATTGTTGCTGCAATTCGTCACCAAAAGAAAGGCGTTGTCTGATAAGGTTAAAAACTTCCTCCTTTGTCATTTGTTTTTAAGTTAGTTATTTCCATTTTGTTTATTAATTCTGTAAAGGTACTTCCTTTATTTTGTAATAAACGGAATCGGACATTTTTCTTTTTATTTATTTTTTTCGGCTGATAGTCCTGAAAACTTCTGGATATATTGTTGCCAGTGTAATGTCTCAAAACGAAAAAGGAAATTCCTTTCGGAATCTCCTCTTTTTCATCTTACAAGAAAGACTAATTATTTCTTCTTACGGTCACCGTAACGGCTCATGAACTTATCAACACGACCTGCTGTATCCACCAATTTAGATTTACCAGTGTAGAACGGGTGTGATGTATTAGAAATTTCCAGTTTTACCAACGGATAAGTTTCACCTTCGAATTCGATGGTTTCTTTTGTGCTACAAGTTGAACGTGACAAAAATACATCACCGTTTGACATGTCTTTGAATACTACGGGACGATAGTTTTCAGGATGAATACCTTTTTTCATTTCTGTATATTATTTTATTGTTATTATTTTTTTTACTTGTCTGGTAAACAATATTGGGTGTAATGGTCCATTTTGGACCGCAAAGATACTGCTTTTCTTTGAAATAGAAAAAACTTCGGGCTGTTTTTTCTTCTAAAAGCCTTATTTTCTTCTTTTATAGTATTGTAAGGTAGACATTACAATATAATCAGTTTGTATGTTTTAGTGAAGAAAATAGTTAATAAAATCATTTTTTATGAGATATTTTTGGTGTGAACTTGCCATAGTTAGCGCATTTATGATTACTTTTGCAGTGGAATTTAATTCACTAACAATTATAAATATTAGAACAATGGTTAATTACAAAGATTTAGGTCTGGTAAACACTAGAGATATGTTTGCTAAGGCTATCAAAGGTGGATATGCAATCCCTGCATTCAACTTCAACAATATGGAACAGATGCAGGCTATCATCAAAGCTGCAGTAGAAACAAAATCTCCGGTTATTTTGCAGGTTTCAAAAGGTGCTCGTCAGTATGCTAACGCTACTTTGTTGCGTTACATGGCTCAGGGTGCTGTAGAATATGCAAAAGAATTAGGTTGTGCAAAACCTGAAATCGTTCTTCACCTTGACCACGGAGATACTTTCGAAACTTGCAAGAGCTGTATCGACTCAGGTTTCTCTTCTGTAATGATCGACGGTTCTCACCTGCCTTACGAAGAAAACGTAGCTTTGACTAAGAAGGTGGTTGACTACGCTCATCAGTTTGATGTAACTGTAGAAGGTGAATTGGGTGTATTGGCCGGTGTGGAAGATGAAGTTTCTTCTGATCATCATACTTATACTGACCCTGAAGAAGTAATTGATTTTGCTACTCGTACAGGTTGCGACTCATTGGCTATCTCTATCGGTACTTCTCACGGTGCATACAAATTTACTCCGGAACAGTGCCACATTGATCCTGCTACAGGTCGTATGGTTCCTCCTCCTTTGGCATTCGAAGTATTGGATGCTGTAATGGAAAAACTTCCGGGATTCCCCATCGTTCTTCATGGTTCTTCATCAGTTCCTCAGGAAGAAGTTGAAACAATCAACAAGTATGGTGGTGCATTGAAGGCTGCTATCGGTATCCCTGAAGAAGAATTGCGTAAGGCTGCTAAGTCTGCAGTTTGCAAAATCAACATCGACTCAGACTCTCGTCTGGCTATGACTGCTGCTATCCGCAGACTTTTGCTGAAAAACCGGCAGAATTTGACCCACGTAAGTATCTTGGTCCGGCTCGCGACAACATGGAAAAACTGTATAAGCACAAAATCCTTAACGTGCTCGGTTCTGACAACAAGTTGGCACAGTAATCTTCGGATTATTTCATAAAAAAAAGAAAGGCTGCTTCCGGTTGACGGTGGCAGCCTTTTTAGTTAGCGGTAAAACGCTGATTTTATTCTTTTTTTGTAGTCTCAGGATTTCCATTCTGAAAGAAATCCTCTATTTTCTGTTTGCTTTTCAGGTCTTTCAGCCAGTTGTCAGCAGCATTATAATAATTGGTTATTCCTAAAACGAGTTCTCCCTTTTCATTCAGTTTCGCCTGTTCTGCTTTCTCATCTTTGGGACGTGTTTTTAGAAATGCTTCCAGGTAGCGTTCTGTGCTTTTTCTGTCTTTTAAGGCGAAAAAGGAAAGGTGTGCCATGTCATATAGTAATTTATGATTTTGTCTGTCGTATTTCTGATACCGTTCTTTTATAGACGCTAATTGTTCTTTATACATTTGCGCCATTTTATAACAGTCAGTCATGCCTATATAAAGGCGTACCATGCTGCTGTCTCTCGGTATTGACAAATTGATAGCTTGTTCCAGATACTCTACTCCTTGTTTCTTCCATGAAGTCTTGGCACAGGAACGTCCGAGGTAATAGAGAAGGTTTACATTCTCCGGATCATATTTCCGGGCAGCTTCCAGAAAATCATGTGCTTCATAATATCTTTCAATGGCATAATAACTGATACCGAGATAGTAGCAGGTATGGAAGGTACTGTCTCCCTGGTTTACCAGGTACTGATAACGGCGGATTGCGGTTTGGATAATCCTGTTTTAGACAGTACGCCAAAGCATTCTGGCGATTGACGGCAATGTTGGTGGTATCAATCTTCCGGTATTTCTCTGTTGCTTCTATTGCTTCGTCATAGTAAGAGGCTGCTATATTGATTGCCCCTAATTTGGCGGCGGCAAGATAGTCGGCGGGATATTTTTCCTGAATATTGTAGTAGCAACCCGCGGCAGGCAGAAGTTCATTCATTCCTTCGAAACTCTGTGCTTGCAAATGCAGGGCGATAGCAGAACTGTCTTTTTTCTGTCATTAGGCTGCTTTCACCCAATGCTTCGCGGAACTTTTGTTGGGCGAGAAGCAGGTTGATATACTGTATGCGTACATATTTATTCTCCGGAGTGAGGTCGAGCACTTTTTCATAATATGCTGATGCTTGCTTATATTTGGCAAGGGTGCGGCAACATTCGGCGGCCTCAATCAGTGCGCGAGTGTTAGTGCTATCCTTGCCTATGATTTCCTGATAGGTGGAAAGTGCTTCCGCGTTCAGTCCAAGGCTACGCAGGGCTTTGCCTTTCTGTAGCAATAGGGGAGTGGCGGGCTTTTTTTGTGCAATGAGCGAGAGTGCCGTTTCGTAGTCGTAACTTGCCATAGCCTCTTGGATAGGGTCAGTCTGCTGTGCCATTAATAGGGTGGTGGAACAGAGCAGGAGTAGTAGAAGTATCCGTTTCATAAATTGTAATTTTAGTGTGTCGTTTATAAAGCGCAAGTTACTAAAATTATTGTACTTACGAAATATTCGTAATATGTTTCAGATAGATTAACGTATCGATAACACAGGATAACATAACAGAGAATATGACATAAAGAAAAGAAGAACAATAAAAAATGAAGGTGTGTCGTAATACACGATGCGCCTTCTTTTTTTTCATTGACTATAAAAATCGGTTCATTTTCTTTAAGCTGCGATATTTTGAGGATTTCTTTGGTTTATGTGTTCGCAACATCTAAATAGAGCAACTGTAAAGTTCTCATAAAACGGTCTAATCAGCCAATCCATACCTTCTTTAGTCATTTTTGCACAATATCTTTTTATATTGAAGGCAATGGCAAAGAAGGAAAAGTCCATGAAGACCTTATCCTTTCCAAAATGGTGGAAACGTTTGTAATTCATATTGTTTTTCATTTGTCCGAACACGGCTTCCGGTTCTATGCATCTCTGTCCTCTGTGTTTCAGTCCTTCCCTCTGAGCAGAGCAACTCTTTGGCTTTTTTGCTTGTATTTTCTGAGTCTGTGATTCAACTCTATCGTTCTGTTCCCCTTTGCTTTAAAAACATCGGCATCTTAGCGGACAGCCTTCACATCTGATGGCTCTGTACGTGGCATTTTCGCTGACATATCCGGATGCTGTTTTCACATGTCTAGTCCCTATCCTTTGCATCTTCTGTCCCATGGGGCAGATACAAAAGTCTTGTTCTTCATTGTAGTAGAAGTTTTCCGCCCTGAACGGGTCCGGTTTGAATCTCGGCCGCTGTTCCATGTGGAAGTAGTTGTATTTGACGTAGCCCGCCATACCGTTTTCTGACATGAAGCGGTAATTCTCCTCAGAACCGTAGCCGGAATCGGCCACCACCGTATGGGCCAACCTGTCATATCTGCTTGAGAAGGATTGCAGGAAAGGTATCATGGTCAGTGTATCCGTAGGGTTCGGAAAGAGTGCAAAATCGGTAATGAACTGGTTCTTCTCGGTGCCGATCTGGAGGTTGTAACCGGGCTTTGTCTGGCCGTTACGCATGGCATCCTCCTTCATTCTCATGAAAGTAGCGTCCTTGTCCGTTTTGGAATAGGAGTTCCTGTCCTGTAGCGTGTTCAGACGGTTGTCGTATTCCTGCAGCTTGTCCCTGTGTTCTTCCAGTTCCTTCAAAGCTGTTTGCGTTTCTTTTTCAACGCAGTCTTTTCCTCTTTCGTGGAGGGCTCAGGAACCTGTTCAAGTGCTTTCCGCAATTCTCCAGCCATCTCAGTCAGCATGGCCGGAGTGAACTCAATCTCCTCATTGCTTTCCGATGAGTTCTCCTGGCCGATGCCACCGTCTATCTGCCCTAACAGGACATGTATCTTCTTCATCAGGCGTTCACAGTTCCGCTCAACCGTTTTCGCCAGACGAAAGTATACTTATTGGCTTTGGACTCAATCTTTGTCCCGTCAATGTATTCCACATTCAGCCTGATGAAGCCTTTGGAAGAGAGAAGGAGTACGGTTTGGGTAAATACCTCGTTGATTTCCTTTTTCACCCGGTTGCGGAAATGGTTGATGGTAATGAAATCAGGTTTCTCATATCCGGCAAGCCAGATATAATGGATGTCACGATGAAGGAGAACTTTCAATTTTCCGGCAGGAATAGACGTTGTTCATATAGGCATAGAGAATGACCTTGAGCATCATCCTGGGATGGTAAGGGCTGCGGCCGCATTCCTTATACAACTTCCTGAAACTTTCAAGGTTCAGGCTCTCAACCAGAGCGTCAACCATCCGAACTGGATCATGCTCTGCAATATCCTCGTCAATTCTTTGAGGAAAAAGCACTGTTTGGTTGGAATTATAAGGACGAAAATGTATCTTTGTCATAGTGAAAATCTTATGCCTAAAAGATACAAAATCTTTTAGGTAATAACAAAGCCCCAGCTTGTGAAAGTCGGGGGCTTTGTGCTAAAAAAAAGAAGGTGCGCATTTTGACACACCTCCATTTTCGTAGAGAAGAATTCTACTTTTATAGTTTAAGACATGCCGAATGGAAATCCGGCAGGGCATCTTATCTCTACATTAAGAATCCTAACAGGATACCGGCGGCAACAGCCGAACCGATTACACCTGCTACGTTCGGACCCATAGCGTGCATTAACAGGTAATTGGTCGGATCGTATTCCAAACCGATAACTTGTGAGATACGTGCCGAGTCGGGAACAGCAGATACACCTGCATTACCGATCAACGGATTAATCTTGTTGTCCTTCTTCAAGAAGAGGTTGAAGAGCTTAACGAACAGTACGCCGGATGCAGTTGCAATGATGAATGACAAAGCACCGAGGGCGAAAATCTTGATAGAGTCGAAAGTGAGGAACTCGGACGCTTGCGTGGAAGCACCTACTGTAAGACCTAACAGGATAGTAATCGTATCAATCAGCGGACCGCTGGCTGTAGTGTTTGCCAAACGGCGTGTTACACCACTTTCTTTCAACAAGTTACCGAAGAACAGCATACCCAACAAAGGCAAACCGGAAGGAACCAGGAAGCAAGTCAGTAACAAACCGATAATCGGGAATATTACTTTCTCTGTGTGAGAAACAGCACGCGGCGGTTTCATGCGGATTACGCGTTCGTGTTTTGTGGTGAGCAGACGCATGATAGGTGGCTGTATCACCGGAACTAACGCCATATAGGAGTAGGCGGATACCGCAATAGCTCCCATTAAGTTAGGGGCCAGTTTGGATGAAAGGAAGATAGCCGTCGGACCGTCTGCACCACCGATGATACCGATAGCACCGGCCTGCATCGGGTCAAATCCCATTTCCAATGCAATCATGTAAGCACCGAAGATACCAAATTGTGCGGCTGCACCGATTAGCATCAGCTTCGGGTTAGAGATAAGTGCAGAGAAGTCGGTCATGGCGCCGATACCCAAAAAGATGAGCGGCGGATACCAGCCGGACGTCACTCCCTGATACAATATGTTCAATACTGAACCTTCTTCATAGATGCCGACTTTCAGTCCCGCATCCATGTTGAAAGGTATATTACCGATCAGAATACCGAATCCGATAGGAATCAGCAGCATTGGCTCGAATTCTTTGGCTATAGCCAGATAATGAAAAGAACAGGCCAATAAGGAGCATAACGACGTGTCCTCCTGTTGCGTTGGCAAATCCTGTATACGTCCAGAAATCGGCAAGGTTGTTTCCTAAAAAGTTTATAAAATCTCCCATATTATTCAATAATTACGAGGTCATTACCTTCAAGGACAGAATCTCCCTTGTTTACGTTGATAGCGGTAATCTTTACCGTCTTTGTCTGCATTGATATTGTTTTCCATTTTCATGGCTTCCAATATAATAATGGTTTGTCCTTTCTTCACTGTGTCGCCTACGTTCACTTTTATGTCGAGTATAACACCCGGTAGTGCGGAGATTTGACACCTGATTTTCCGGTAGACTGTGCAGCCGGTTTCACTACCGGTGTGGTCAGGAGCAGCCGGAGAGTTCGGCAATGGGCGTACTACCGGTTTTGCAGGTGCCGCGTCTTCGGCTGTTTTTTCCATTTCTACTTTATAGTGCGTACCGTTCACTTCTACATGAGCGATATTGTCTTCGATATCTCTCAATGGTCACTTTATATGAGTTACCGTTGATTTTGTATTTATATTCTTTCATCGTTTTATCTTTTTAAGGGTTGACTTACTTTTTGGGAGTTTCACGCAAGGTGTAAATCTTCGAGCTCCACGGTGAATAGCTGCGTTTCACGCGAGTGATAGTCAGTACCGTTTCTTCTACATCGTGCACCTCATCTTGCATTTCGTGCAATGCCATAGAAATTGCGGCATAAACTTCGCCCGGAGCTTGTGACAGTTCTTTGGCTGTTTCCTTGTCGATACCTTTTGACTTCATCGTATTGCGTTTGCTCAAGTTCACGGCTACTTTACCTACAATCTTGAAAGAGATATAAAGAAGAATCAATCCGCAAAATACTACACTCATGGCCGAGATAGACATACCGATACCTACAGAGTCATGTTCTTCGAACTTCTCCATTTTAGCATTGCTGTCGAGCGTCTTGTTATTCGTACTTGGAGTCACATATTTGTCACTACTTCCACCTTTTACTTCCCAATTTGCCGCTCCGTCACTTATACGTGCGTATGATTGGTTAGGACCCAGAACTCCTGCCGGTACTACAATCTGATCAAGTAGCTTCTTGCCGGAATCGAATAAGCCAATCCAGTTGGCAGTCTCAGGGTTCAATTTGCAACTTGTGTGAAAGGTACCACGGTTAGGTTCACCATCCGCCCAGAATAGAGCATGCTGGCGGGGTTTAACTAACGTTAGTACATCACCTTTAGGGATAAAATAGGTAACTGTATCACCCGGCTGATTGCTTACTTTCAGTAAACATCCCGCCAAGTCTGCGCTACCGTATGATTTGTTGAATACTTCGATCCATGCGCTGTGCAGTCCGTAATCATCCTGAAAATTACTTTGATTGTCTATCAGGACTTCGTTCAGCATTAGCTTACTGTTTGTCTTTTTTCTCTCCGCAAGAGGTCAGTCCAACCAGTAACAGCAAAAGAAAGGAATATTCCAATTTTGGTTTTGCTCATAATCTTTCTTGTTTTAATGTGAAAAGTTGGATTACAATGGAATATTGCCATGCTTCTTAGCCGGGTTAGTCAGCTTCTTAGTCTGCAACTGCTGTAAAGCGCGGATAACGCGGAAACGTGTGTTACGCGGTTCAATCACATCGTCAATGTACCCGTATTTCGCTGCGTTATAAGGATTGGCAAACAGTTTCGTGTATTCTGCTTCTTTTTCTGCAAGGAACTGAGCCGGGTTTTTCCTGTTCTTTTTGCTTCGCGTGCGTACAACACTTCTACTGCACCTGCACCACCCATTACAGCAATTTCGGCTGTCGGCCATGCGTAGTTCATATCACCACGGAGTTGTCTTACAGCTCATCACGATGTGAGAAGCCACCGTAAGATTTTACGCAGAGTGATAGTTACCTTTAGGTACAGTAGCTTCACCGTAAGCATACAGCAATTTAGCGCCATGCAGGATAACGCCGTTGTATTCCTGACCTGTTCCCGGAAGGAATCCCGGTACGTCTACCAATGATACGATAGGAATATTGAAGGCATCACAGAAACGTACGAAACGTGCGCCCTTGCGGGAAGCGTTACTATCTAGTACACCTGCCAGATACTTAGGCTGGTTGGCTACGATACCTACGGACTGACCGTTGAAACGTGCGAAACCGATGATGATATTCTTTGCATAGTCCTTTTGGATTTCGAGGAATTCGCCGCCGTCTACGATCGCACCGATTACTTCGTACATGTCGTATGGTTTGTTGGGGCTGTCAGGGATAATATCGTTCAAAGAATCTTCCAGACGGTCGATTGGATCTGCACAATCCACATAAGGAGCTTCTTCAAGATTATTTTGAGGAATATAGCTCAATAGCTTGCGAATCAGTGCCAGACCTTCTTCTTCTGTTTTTGCAGTGAAATGAGTAACGCCCGATTTGGTAGAGTGAACGCTTGCTCCGCCGAGGTTTTCCTGGCTTACGTCCTCACCGGTAACAGTTTTCACAACTTTCGGTCCGGTGAGGAACATATAAGAAGTACCTTCCATCATCAGCGTGAAGTCTGTCAGAGCCGGAGAATAAACGGCACCACCGGCACAAGGGCCAAAGATACCTGATATCTGCGGGATCACACCGGATGCAAGAATATTGCGTTGGAAGATTTCTGCGTAACCTGCCAAAGCGTTGATTCCCTCTTGGATACGTGCACCACCCGAGTCATTGATACCGATACATGGAGCACCCATTTTCATAGCTTGATCCATGATTTTACAAATTTTTCTGTGACATGGTTTCCGACAATGAACCGGCGGAAACAGTGAAGTCCTGAGCGAATACATACACCAGACGTCCGTCGATCGTACCGCAACCGGTCACTACACCGTCACCCGGATAGTGTTTCTTTTCCATGCCGAAGTTCGTGCATCTGTGCTCAACGAACATGTCCATTTCTTCGAAACTACCTTCATCCAGCAACATAGCCAGACGCTCGCGCGCTGTGTATTTCCCTTTTTCGTGTTGCTTCACAATTGCTTTTTCACCGCCTCCGATACGTGCTACGGCACGGCGTTCAATAAGCTCTTTAATTTTTTCAAGTTGATTACTCATGAGTTCTTGTTGGTTTTAGAGTTTATAGATTAATGTTCGCAGAGTTCTGTCAACACACCCAGAGTTGATTTTGGGTGAAGGAAAGCGATGTTCAAACCTTCGGCACCTTTGCGCGGGGAGCCTTTTGTCGATTAGGCGGATTTCCTTGCTTTTGCTTCTGCCAAGGCATTGGCTACACCATCTTCCACGGCAAATGCAACGTGATGAACACCTGCACCTTTGTTCTCAATGAACTTAGCAATAGTGCTCTCGGGGCAAGTGGGCTCCAACAGTTCGATTTTGGTTTCGCCTACTTTCAAGAAAGCAGTTCTTACTTTCTGGTCTTCTACTGTTTCAATGTTGTAACACTTCAGACCTAATACATTTTTCGTAGTAAGGAAGGGCTTCTTCAATGCTTTTTACAGCAATGCCCAGATGTTCAATGTGTGAAATCTTCATAACTATACTTTTTTATTTGGTTTTAATTATGTGCTTATACGGCATAAAACAGCACAAAAGAAAGACAATTCTTACCTAATAAAGAAATTTTTCAGCATTTAATTATTGGGATATAAAGTATAAAAAATGGTAGGGAGGGAGCATGAAGAATGGTTTTGTAATCTGGAGATTGCATTTAAACGTAAAATTTGACCATTAACTTATTCAGCCAAGGCCAACTGACGCGGAACCAACGTCGGGTACTGCTTTGTTTTCCTCCGAAGCGGAGTACGAAATCGCGATAACCATGCCGACGGAAAGGAAGTCCCACATCCATGAACTCCGAGAAGATGGTGGAAACCTCGTTCGTGAGCATCCTCCAGAGCTTTCCAAACGGCGAGTACGCCCGGGTATTGCAGTGCATACGTCTTTCGCATTCCTCCCGAAAACCAGAGGAAAGCATTGTCTCCTGAGTAAATGCATACAGAGCCGCCGATAATCTTTTCTTTTGTAGCGGACAATAAATATTTTAGCTTGCATTCCCTTGATGAGCATATTGTTCATGTGGCGGAAAAAAGTCATTGGCAGGGAAATACCGGCGTATGCGGGAAGAGTAAACCTTATGCAGCATACGTGAAAAATCACGTATCTCGTCTGTGGTGTGCGCTTCTTCTACTTTGGCTCCATTTTTAAGCCCTTTTTTTATCTGGCGGAGACGTGACGGGCTGAAACGGTCTTCCGCTTTTTTCGAACTATGTAACGAATTGCGTACCCGTAACCAGTTGACCGGAAAATAGTCGTTGTTCCGGAAAGAACGGTAACCGAACATAGAGTTGTCCAGATTGCGGAATTCGATAAGGATACAGGTACGGGATGCCTCTTGCGTGAGATGTTCCAACATTTCGCCGAACACTTCTTCCTCTCTTTCCCTGATGTTCGGAAGCGAATCTTTCTGTTCGGCCGTAAATGTCTTTTCCAGGAATTCACCTTCTCCATATACCACACATTGTTTCACAAGACAGGAAGGAAGCCATTTTTTAGTTTTGCGGATCGCTGCCAAGAGCCGTGCCACAGGTTTTCCGTCTTCTGTTGCCACTATCAGTAAGGGCGAGTATCCGGGCGTTGCTTCGTATATTTGAAACAACTCCTTGGAATGGAATGTGTTATTTCCCGGCAGGTCAGGAATATCCTTTCCGTGGTAATATGTAGTTAGTTTAAGTGGCATGTGGGACAAATTTACACTTTTTATTTTTCATTCAACAAAAAAACGGAGATTTTGTTGGCGACCTTTAAAACGAACAGTCTATTTTTCTTGCGTAATATTTCTATTTTTTATCTGATTTTCGTTACTTTTGCGTATTGGCAAACACTTTAAAAGAAGCAATTTATGTTAGAAGAAATATTGGCTTACAACAAAAAATTCGTAGAGGACAAGGGATATGAAGCGTATATTACAAATAAGTATCCTGATAAGAAGATTGCTATTCTTTCCTGTATGGACACTCGTTTGACAGCTTTACTGCCTGCTGCGCTGGGAATTAAAAACGGCGATGTGAAAATGATAAAAAATGCAGGTGGCGTTATTTCCCATCCTTTCGGTAGCGTGATACGTAGTTTGCTTGTTGCTATTTTTGAGTTGGGGGTAGAGGAAATAATGGTGATTGCTCATTCAGACTGTGGTGCATGCCATATGCATAGCGAAGAAATGCTCGAAAAGATGAAGGCAAGGGGCATTAATCCTGATTATATCGACATGATGCGTTTTTGCGGGGTCGACTTTCATTCATGGCTGGACGGCTTCGAAGATACAGAGAAGTCGGTAAGAGGAACGGTTGATTTTATTGTGCATCATCCTTTGATTCCGGTGGATGTGAAGGTATACGGATTTATTATTGATTCTACGACCGGGGAATTAACGCGGATTGTGTGAAAAGGACAAAAAAATAAGGCAGCTTTTTGTCGGCTGCCTTTATCTTTCTGCGGTTATATACTTTCTTTGACTGGTGCACTCGTTTGTGACAAATAGGGTGTCCGTACATCTCAATTTCCGCCTCACGGCTAGCTTTACGATTCGCTTTAACGTAATCGTCCTGTGTAATTCGCTTTTTCATAATGAAATTATTTCTCTGTGCAAATTCGCTTTTCATCAATATATTGTTTTCATTTGTAAAATACTGTTTTTATTTCCTATTACGCTCGGTTTGCACTATCTTTGCATACATTAATTAAATGAAACCGGAAATAATATGGAAAATTTCAGTGAATTGATAAAGAATCGTCGCAGTATGCGCAAGTTCACCGATGAAGAACTGACACAAGATCAGGTTGTAACGTTGATGAAAGCAGCTTTGATGTCACCTTCTTCCAAGCGTAGCAATAGCTGGCAGTTTGTAGTGATTGATGATAAGGAGGTGCTGAAAGAATTGTCTCATTGCAAGGAACAGGCTTCTTCTTTTATTGCCGATGCAGCTTTGGCTATTGTCGTAATGGCCTGACCCGTTGGCCAGCGATGTCTGGATTGAAGACGCTTCCATTGCTTCCATCATGATACAGTTGCAGGCTGAAGATCTTGGCTTGGGAAGTTGCTGGGTGCAGGTACGTGAACGTTTCACTGCCACAGGAATGCCTTCCGACGAGTTTGTGCATGGAATTCTTGATATCCTTGCAACTTCAGGTACTTTCTGTCATTGCTATCGGACATAAAGGGATGGAACGTAAACCTTTCAACGAAGAACATCTCCAATGGGAGAAAATTCATATTAACAAGTTCGGAGGAAAATAAGTATGGGAGCTGCCAAAGCGAATAATAGTAAAGATACTATCTCGCGACTGCTGTTACCTTTATTGTAATCGGTGCACTTTTTCTGATCGATAAGCTGATTCATTTTTCTTCTATCGGTTTGCCCTGGGTGATGAATAAGGATAATATGTTGCTGTATGCTGCTGCCTGTTTCCTTATTTTCAAACGCGATAAATCAATAGGTCTTGTGTTGCTTGGGCTTTGGTTAGTGATGAATATCGGTCTGGTGATGTCCTTATTTGGTTCGTTATCCGGATATCTGTTGCCACTGGCATTATTGATCATCGGCATCGTTTTATTTTGGTTTGCAAAACGCTAAGGGAATAATGAAAAGAAGTATAGAAGATACCCCGATCGTATTTATCGGTGCAGGTAACTTGGCTACCAATCTGGCGAAAGCACTTTACTACGTAAAGGTTTTCGCATTGTGCAAGTATATAGCCGGACCATGGAATCTGCTCGTACTTTAGCCGAGAAAGTAGAAGCTGAATATACAACAGATTTACAGGCAGTCTCAAAGATGCAAAATTGTATATCGTATCCCTGAAAGATGATGCTTTAGTAGATTATTGCCGCAGATAACGGAAGGTAAACAAAAATCTTTACTGGTTCATACGGCGGGGAGCATCCCTATGAGTGTCTGGGAAGGTCATGCAGAACGTTATGGAGTATTTTATCCGATGCAGACATTCAGTAAACAGCGTGAAGTTGACTTTCAGGAAGTGCCTTTCTTTATTGAAGCGAAAAGGGCGGAAGATGTAGAACTGTTGAAAGCTGTTGCCGCCACACTTTCGGAAAAAGGTCTACGAGGCTTCTTCCGAGCAACGCAAGAGCCTTCATTTGGCTGCTGTTTTTATCTGTAACTTCACCAATCACATGTATGCATTAGCAGCTGATTTGCTTGAAAAATACAACTTGCCTTTCGATGTCATGCTTCCGTTGATAGATGAAACTGCACGTAAAGTCCACGAACTGGCTCCACGTGATGCACAGACCGGACCCGCTGTACGCTACGATGAGAATGTGATGAGTAATCATCTTGCGATGTTGGTAGATTCTCCGGCATTGCAGGAAATTTATAAACTAATGAGTAAAAGTATCCATGAGCACCATAAATTATGATTTATCCCGTATCAAGGCACTAGCTTTTGACGTAGACGGTGTGTTGAGTTCGACAACCGTACCTTTGCATCCTTCCGGAGAACCGATGCGTACTGTGAATATCAAGGATGGGTATGCCATTCAATTGGCAGTGAAAAAGGGGACTCCGTATTGCTATCATTACCGGTGGGCGGACGGAGGCGGTACGTATCCGTTTTGCCGGACTGGGAGTGAAGGACTTATACATGGGTTCTGCTGTGAAGATACATGACTATCGTGCTTTTCGTGATAAGTATGGACTTGCTGATGATGAAATCCTGTATATGGGTGATGACGTGCCCGATATAGAAGTGATGTGTGAGTGCGGCTGCCTTGCTGCCCGAAAGATGCCGTACCGGAAGTAAAAGCGGTTGCGAAGTACATTTCTTATGCGGAGGGGGGGCATGGATGCGGACGCGATGTAGTGGAGCAAGTCCTGAAAGCTCATGGAATATGGTTGACGGATGATGCCTTCGGCTGGTAAGAGAACTGTCAATCGTAAATCATTCAATTTTTTAATCGTAACTAGAATCATGCTTAGCAATTTAAATAAATATCAGCTTATATTAGCCTCCAATTCTCCCCGTCGGAAAGAATTGATGTCAGGCTTGGGAGTAGACTATGTAGTCAGAACATTGCCTGACGTGGACGAATCATATCCTGAAACTTTGGTGGGAGCTGCAATTCCCGAATATATATCGCGTAAAAAAGCGGATGCTTATCGTTCTATGATGAAGCCCGGCGAGTTATTGATTACGGCAGATACCATTGTCTGGCTGGAGGGGAAAGTACTCGGTAAGCCGGAAGGTAGGGAAGGAGCCGTTGAAATGCTTCGTGCTCTATCCGGTAAATCGCATCAGGTTTTCACAGGCGTCTGTCTAACGACAACCGAATGGCAGAAAAGCTTCACGGCAGCTTCCGATGTGCTGTTTGATGTACTGTCCGAAGACGAAATCCAGTACTATGTTGACCGTTATCAGCCAATGGATAAGGCAGGAGCCTATGGTGTTCAGGAATGGATCGGATATATTGGAGTGAAGTCTATTTCCGGTAGCTTCTATAATATAATGGGACTCCCCATACAGAAGTTGTATGGGGAGTTCCCAGAAAAAGTTATAATAAATCCAACATTAACGGAATATCCTCTTCTCGAATACCTTGTTTGAGAAGGGGTTCTTCGTCTTTATGAAACATTTCGAGGAATCTTTCTCGCGTTCCACAGGCTGTAATTGCCTTTCCATAGAGAACAGCCGCTTTCTGAATATTTCCCATTACCCAGGCAACATGTCCTGCATTCATATAATCAATAGCTAACGGTTTATGCTCGATGATCTTTTCATAATACTTCATCGCCTGCTCATACTTCAAGCTGATGAATGAACACCAGCCGATACCGCGCCATGCTTTCACACAGTTACTCTCGATGAAATCCAGTTTGAAGAAATAATTCAGTGCTTCTTCATATTGCCCCAATTCGGCCAGACAGCTACCGATATAGAAAACTGCAGTTGAAGCTTCGGGGGTAGCTTCTTCCACCTTTTTATAATAAGCAAGGGCTGCCTCATAATTCCGGTTCAGCCGGTAGCAGGTAGCCAGGTGACGGTTATTCCATATATTATCCGGTTTCAGCGTATCAGCTTTTAGATAGGCTTCGATAGCTTCCGCATATCTTTTTCTTTTTTGCAGAGCATATCCGAATTTTTGGTAATATTCTGCACCTTCTCCCTCAAATCCTCCGATTTCAATCAATTCTTTATAAATGTCGATAGCCTCATCCCAACGTTCCTTTGAAAGATAAAAATCAGCAATAGGAAACAATTCTTCTTCACAATATAGTAGATTGTCGAGTGCGGGAACATGATGAAGGTCGAGTTTTTCTTTGAAAATATCACGAATTCATTCCGGCGCACACTAAGTTTGAAGAAACGGTACAGATCGTGCAGGTATTGATTGCTCGCTGTTCCCGGGCGTGCGTTGAATTTCTTCATAGTTTCGGCGTTCGACTTTTCCGCCAGTTCTGCTACCTGCTGTTCGTTGAGTTGGCTCAACATCATTTCCTGTTGCATTTTAGGCAGTTGGTGAATGGTGAAAAAGAGCGAATATTTATCGCTATTACTGAAAAAGCCCGATTGGAGAATTAAGTCAAGCAAACTGCTTCCTTCGTTCCCTACTTGTTTCAGTGCCTTGAGTACATTGGACTGTTGCTTGCTGAATGGATAAAACCAGTTCTGTACCTCACGAAAAACGGATAACTTTTCAGAGAAGAAAAAAAGTGCTCATATACACATCGGCTCCTTCCAGCTGGAGTTCGTTCATTTCACGCAGCTTGTCTCCCAGTCCGGATTTCTCGAATGCATCTTCCCCAATCCGGGTTCTTGTCATCGTTTTCTTCATCGTTTTCCTCAAAACCGAATCTAATGTTCTTCATGGAAGAAACATTTTTCAGCATCTCGGGAATAATCTCCTCCCTCATTTTCTTATCAATCTTCTCCGTTTCCTGACATAATAGCATTTGGCGGTAAATGCGAGCGACATCTTCCCGGAATGAAGGAATTTCGTCCATGAGATCCACCCTCTTTATCAGTTCCGGGTAGATAAAGAAGCCGGCTTCTGTGAATGTAGAAGATGAATATCGCACCAACCAATGCCCGTTGGCTGACATTGACGTTGTTATGACGGTAAGCATCAAGCAGCCACATGATTTTCGTAAGTCAAAACATTCCATTAAGCTCAGTGTGACAGCACTGACAAATAAGCATAAGTCGTCGGGTAAAAGCAATTCCGAGGCAAGCATGGCTTTTGCATCTTCCTCGTCTTCAGAAGTCCACGCACTGTTTGTCCATGTTCTTACAAACATGAACTTAAGAGTATTTTCATGTCGTCTTAATACTTCATCCATCTTTTCGTCAGACAGTAATCCGCTGACTGCCAAGTCGTCATTAAAAGACTCCAGTATGTGTAATATGGTTTTTAAGACCATAGTTTGACAAATCTGGCGATTTGGGAGTACGTCGTACTTCATGATAGTATCTTGATGAAGCGTTATCCAATATGAGCAAACGTGATTGGTCGGCAATTCCCCACGTGTCTGATACCATTTTCTGATACAGATTCCATCGTTCAGGGTCATTTGCTCCCTGTTTCATGTATTCCAGCATATACTTGTAAGAAGTCTGCAATTGTTCCAGACGGGTACGTAAATCCCAGTCGGGACACTGCCAAAGCAACGATTCCAGCTGCATCAAGGCCTCCTTGAGTCTTTTTTCTTCAAGTAAGGTACGTATATATGCGTATTGTTCATTAATCGTTTTCTCGTTCATCATAATTCAATTATTTGTTTTTTCCAATCCAGGTCAGGCGTTTCCATAAACCTTCGAAAAGACCGTGTTTATGGTGACGGAGCCACCACGAACAAAATACCATTTGTAATATAACAAAAAGAATGCCAAAAAAGAAACTATAAGTAATTCCTAAATAGCGTCCCAGTTCGAATCCCCAATGATAGAACAAAAGAGAGCCGAAAATTGATTGCCCCAAATAGTTAGTTAAACTCATTTTACCATAAGATGTGAAACGCATGAAGAAGCTGCGGTCTTTCACACGGTAGAAAGTCAACAGTAATCCTGTTACCAGCAATACCATGAAGCTAAGGCTGCTGAATGAACTTAATATCAATTGCAAGGGAACAAGGATGGCACTTCGTTCGATGAATTCCGGCAACATATTATTTAATCCGTAGATGGGGGAAGAAGCAGAGAAGCGAAATTGCTAATGCTTTTTAACCACAAGCGTTCGTTCTGTTCGCTATACAGGAAATATTTGCGGCGGCCAACCAGCATTCCGAATAGGAATAATCCCGGTGTTTGTAAGATGCGTCCGTGTTCCAATGCCCAAGTCATGTTGGCAAGTTGTCCTTCCCACATATTCATGCGGATGGTTTCGAGGAAGGTTCCGTTCTTCTGTACATCGAAAGCTATGCCGAAATAATAACGTGCCAGACTTTCACCTGCCACATAGTCAGGATTACATCAAGCATAGATTAATTTTGCCCAGTCGATAGGTTGCAGGATCAGCAGGGTGGCAAAGATGGCGACGATACGGTCGCTCATGCGGCAGAATATCGGCAGAATAATTCCGAGGATAGCATACATGGTTAATATTTCGCCGGTAAAGAAAGCAGCATTGAATTGTCCTATAATAAATAGGATAAATAATCTCCATAAAAAACGCAGGCGGAAATCTTTCCCTCTCCGTTGTTGGTTATTGTCCTGAATATAGAAACTGAAGCCGAAGAGCAAAGCGAATACTGCATATGCCTTATTACTGAACGTGAAGAATAATCCCTCTCCAGATAGCCTGATCGGTAAATTTCATCCATTCAAAAGGTACTTCTTCCGGGAAAGAATAGAAATTGAAGTGTTCGATGCTGTGTAAGAGGATGATCCCCATTACGCCAAGTCCTCTTAATACGTCGGCCACGTCTACTCGGGCGTTGGTTTCGGCGATTTTGTGTTCCATGATTTCAGTTTATCTTTCTTTTATAGGTTTATTATATGATGATTCTCCATAATACTTGCTACTTAAAATCTGACCTGTACCTGTGCCTGTATCAGGTTGGAATCTTTCTGTCCGTCTCCTTTTCTTATTACAAAAAGTGTATTGTGCCTGTAACCGGCATCTGGGATAAAACCAGTATTGTACACCGGCAATGTAGTTATTTTGTTTGAAATCTGCCGCTTTATTAGGATTAAAATAATCAAACGAAGCGATAAAGTCGAGGTTTCGTGCGAAACACACACTTCCTGTTGCATAGAATCCTTCACTTTTTACGTTCCGGTCCTTGCCGCCGAGATATTCGGTACGCAGATTGAAACGGGAAGTGGTAACAACCCCTCCTGCGCTCCAACGCTTTTTGGCATAGTTTTCTCCCGTTTTGATTCCGGTATATTCGGAATCGGCTATTGCGTGTCCGGTTCCCCGGATAAACGATCCGCCCACGGATAGCCATTCCAAGGGATAAATCATAAGATTCCCGACAACATCTTTCTGGCTGTTCTTATCCTTTGTATTTAGCCCTTGTCCGTTCATCACGGCAACTTTATATTGTAGGAAGTCGTGGAATAGTTTACCATGAATCATCATGCCGATGTCTCTACCCGAAGTCATTCCGTAACATTTATCGCTGCCGCTTACTCCTGCCAGATAGCAGACGGATTGTGAATAGCAGTTGATAGTTCTACTGTAGTAGGAGACAATTCGTTTTCTATGGTATAAGGAACCTTGAATTCACCGATACGTGCCGTAAGTCCGGGGAGAAACTGATAATCTGTGTACACTTCGAGTAGCATGCCCCCGTTGTAGAAGTCGTACATAAAATCACAAGTCCACCGTTTGGTGATCTTTCCGTGTGCCATGAAAATGATTCGTTTGATGTCGAATGTATTGTCCGGATTGGCTGCATCGTCATAAGTGTATCCCAGTTGGGCATATCCGGAGAGACTGATACGTTCTTTCAGTGTGTTGACAACTTGGTTCAGTGATGTTTTTTCTTGTGCAATAAGGGACTTTTTGCATACTTGGCATGCTTGACTACAAAGTTAAGTTGAAAGTAGTGTTTTTCGCATGGGATTAATTTAGTTGTTATTGGATTGTAGTTGATACTGTGGGAATAAATGTTGTGTCTATCAGATTGCTTTCCGAGTACGTTTGGGGTATCCGGTGATTTGCTTTCAGCCACTGGGTTGCTTTTTCTATGGCTTCTGCCGAAGGTCGTGTTGCTTTCCGATAGGTAGGGAGGGCGATCAGTCCGGTTAGATTCTCCGGTACACCGATTTCCATTAATACTTGTTTCCACTCTGATTGCGGATGCATTTTTATATGGTTTACTCCCAAGTTATACCCCGTAATGAGCAGTTCGATTTCTTTTCGTTTCTCTTGGAGAGCTTTTCGGGAAAAAGCGGTGGCGATAAATTCAATTCCCAGTTCCTGCGTACTTATTAATGAATTTGTTTTGCTGTTCATGGCGATAGAAGCGGCAGGGTCAGGCAAGAAAGAAGCATCAATCTGGTTATACTGTAACATTTGCAGGCGGAGGGGAAGTTGACTGATTTCCGGTTTGTTTGTCTCTGTATACTTGATTCCCGCTTTGTTTAATAGTTGGTCGGTCGCATATTCGACAACGGTATTGCGGGATACGGCTATATTTTTCTCTATAAGTTGTTCCGGTTGGTTGATACGGCTTTCTTTAGAGACGATAAAGCAGAGATAGCCGTCATTCTTAAAGATAAAGCCCAACTCCGTATGATGAATAGCTTGTAGTGCTACCGCACTAGGGATAGTCAGTAATCATGCCATCCATTTGTCCGGGTTTGGAAAGCCGCGTCCCGGTCGTTGGCAGAATTGAATGAAAGAATGGTCAAATCCAGTCCTAATGAGTCATAAATACCTTCGGAGCGGGCAATGTAAAAAGGTAACCCTTCGAGTGTAGGCATCATGCCCAGGGTGAGTGGTTGCAGTTCGGTTAGAGGCAAAAAAAGACTATCTCCTTTTTTACTCTGACAAGAGTAAAGGAAGAAAAGGATGAACCAGAATAGTATCGGTCTTTTCATACCTCGTTTTTATGAATGAGGGCAACTCTTTTCACAAAGAACTGCCCTCTTATTTAACCATTGTAAAAAAATTAGCTATTATAAATTTTCTTATTCTTGAATAGCAGCAATACCCGGAAGAACTTTTCCTTCGATGGCTTCAAGCAATGCGCCACCACCGGTTGAAACATAAGATACACCGCTAGCCAAACCGAACTTGTTAACACAAGCTACAGAATCACCACCACCCACAAGTGAGAATGCGCCGTTCTTAGTTGCTTCAACGATTGCTTCACCTACTGCACGTGAGCCGTGAGTGAAGTTGTCAAATTCGAATACGCCTGTAGGACCGTTCCAAAGAATAGTCTTAGACTCTTTGATAACGTTAGCGAAGATTTCTTCAGTCTTAGGACCGATGTCAAGACCTTCCCATCCGTCAGGAATTTCGTCAGCACAGAATTTAGTATTTGCATCGTTAGAGAATGCGTCAGCAATCTTGGCGTCAACAGCCAATACAAGGTTCACACCTTTTTCTTTAGCTTTCTTGATCAGATCTAAAGCCAGGTCAAGTTTATCGTCCTCACAGATAGAGATACCGATTTTACCACCCATTGCTTTAGTAAATGTATAAGTCATACCACCTGCAATGATCAGGTTGTCTACCTTGTTCAACAGATTTTCGATGATTTCGATTTTGGAAGAAACTTTAGAGCCACCCATGATAGCAGTGAACGGGCGTTTGATGTCGTTCAATACTTTATCAACAGCCTTCACTTCTTTCTCCATTAGGTAACCAAACATCTTGTTGTTAACGTCGAAGTATTTAGCGATCAATGCAGTAGAAGCGTGTGCGCGGTGAGCTGTACCGAACGCGTCGTTTACGTAGCAGTCAGCGTAAGAAGCCAATTTCTTGGTAAATTCTTTCTGGCTTTCTTTTACAGCTTTTTTTGCAGCAGCTTTTTCTTCGTCAGTTGCATCTTCTGCCAACCCTCTTGGTTTGCCTTCTTCTTCAGCATAGAAGCGAAGGTTTTCGAGCAACAGCACTTCTCCCGGTTGCAGAGCAGCAGCTTTTACTGCAGCTTCTTCGCCCATGCAGTCGTTAGCGAACTGAACTTCAACACCCAGCAATTCAGACAGATGCTTGATGATATGTTTCAAAGAGAATTTATCGGCAACGCCTTTCGGACGGCCCAGGTGAGAGCCAATGATGATGCTTCCGCCGTCTGCCAGAATCTTCTTCAGAGTAGGAAGAGCTGCACGCATACGGAGTGTCATCTGTAATGTTGAAGTTTTCGTCCAGGGGTACATTGAAGTCCACGCGAACAAATGCCTTTTTACCGGCAAAATTGAATTTGTCAATTGTCTGCATAATACTCTATTTTTATTTAAAAGTGTTTTAAATATTTTCCTTTTTGATCGCCTGCAAAGTTACTATTTATTTCGTTTCTCTGCTATTAAAACGTTATTTATTCTTGGCTTTTGGTGCCTCTTTCGTTACTTTATAGGTGTTACAGAAATATTTGCACATCATTTGCAAACCGCAGGTGTCACATTTGGGAGTACGTGCCTGGCAAACGTAACGGCCGTGCAGGATGAGCCAGTGATGGGCTATCGGTATAAGCTTTTCCGGGATATTCTTCATCAGTTCCTTTTCTACACTGAACGGGGTAGTACAACTGTCCGGCACTAGACCGATGCGGTGACTGACGCGGAAAACATGTGTATCCACTGCCATTGCCGCTTTATGAAATACAACCGATTGTATTACATTGGCTGTTTTCCTTCCTACACCGGGTAACTTTACTAAGTCTTCCATATTGTCGGGAACTTGACTATTAAACTCATTCACCAACATTTTAGCCATGCCAACCAAATGTTTAGCTTTGTTGTTCGGATAAGACACGCTTCGTATATATTCGAATATCACTTCCGGGGTGGTGGCCGCCAACGCTTCCGGAGTCGGAAAATCCCGATACAAAGGAGGAGTGATGATATTCACCCGTTTATCCGTACATTGTGCGAAAGGATAACAGCAATCAGTAGTTCGTACGGATTGTTGTAATGCAGTTCTGTTTCGGCCACAGGCACATTTTCCTGAAACCAAGCGATTACTTTCTCATAACGTTCTTTCTTTCTCATCGTAGCTTGTTTTTATGATAATGAGGCGTCACTTAGTTTGAAATAAAGGGCGGAAACTACCGTCAGGCAGGCTCCGAAAAGGTACGCTTTGTCAAACGTACTGATTTCTGCGATATATCCTCCCGTCAGCATACCGATACCGATTCCCACATCCCAGGAAGTGAGGTAGGTGGAAGTCGCTGTTCCTCGCTGACTGTTGGGGGCAAGGTTGACGAACAGCGTGTTGAAAGCCGGAAACATAATTCCGAATCCGATGCCCATTAATAATGCGATGCCAAAAAACAGCAGAGTACAGGCAGTATCATTCCATTGAATCAGATATACACAAGTTGAAAGCAGGAAGAAGCTGAAAACAACCAGATATAATCCGGCAGCTATTACTTGCGTTATCTTTCCGCGATCCACCAGTTTTTCCCGAAAAGATACGCGAGATAGCCATGCCGACTGCCATAAAGGTAAAGAAGAATCCGGTTTGTGTGTGTAGTCCTATCTGTCGGGCGTACATAGCGACATAGTTGGTTGTCATCCCATAAGGAATGGAAAGTAGCAACAAGCTAAGTCCCGCAGGCATTCCTTTCATCAGGATAAAACGGTCGAGCGAGATCGGTTCCCGTTTCACATGAGGCTTGTAAGGGCGTTTTAACCAGACTTGCGCATAGAAAACCTAAAATACAGGAACCGAATGCATAGCAGAATATCGTAGCAAAAGAAACTCCCGCGTCATGCAGAAAAAGTCCGAACATCGGCCCGATAGACATTGCTGTGTTGTTGGTTAACCCATAATAGCCCAAACCTTCTCCACTGCGCGAAGAAGGCATAATGTCGATCACTACTGTATTTCCTCCTACGGTAACCATTCCGAAAGAGACACCATGAATGATGCGGAACATAATAAATAAGGTAAGAGAGCCTGCTATCAGATATCCACCGAACATCATCATAAATATGAAATATGCGAAAAGATAGAGAGGTTTACGGGCAAAGGTATCGAGCAGATAACCGGAAAATGGGCGGATGCAGAGTGCGGCTACCGTATAGCAGGAAAACAATACCAATAGTAGAATTTCCCGTTTGGAAGAATTCTGACAGATAGAACGGCAAAACAGGGATTAACAACCAGAAGCCGAAGTAGAGCAAAAAGTTGGCTGCCAAGATGAAACAATAACTGGAAGTAGTGAGTCTATCCTTTGCCATAATGAATGATCGTTCAATCGACCGATTGGCGCGTTGATTGGAAACCAACGCCGTTAAGGATTGGCTACGTTGAAATATGCCAATGTCCCGATCACCGTCCGACGGTTTCATTGGGAACATTGGCAACTCTAAAACCTGTTTTTTAATAGGCCGCTTCGAATTCTTTTAGGAAGCGAGTGTCATTTTCGGAGAACATACGGAGATCTTTCACCTGATATTTCAGGTTTGTGATACGTTCGATACCCATACCGAGAGCATAACCGCTGTATACTTTGCTGTCTATACCGTTGGATTCAAGTACGTTCGGGTCTACCATACCGCAACCGAGGATTTCTACCCAACCGGTGTGCTTGCAGAACGGGCAACCTTTACCACCGCAGATGTTACAACTGATATCCATTTCAGCACTGGGTTCAGTGAACGGGAAGTATGACGGACGCAGGCGAATCTTAGTATCCGCACCGAACATCTCTTTAGCGAAAAGCAACAATACTTGTTTCAAGTCGGTGAACGATACATCTTTATCTACATACAAAGCTTCTACCTGGTGGAAGAAACAGTGCGCGCGGTAGCTGATTGCTTCGTTACGATATACACGTCCCGGACAGATAATGCGGATAGGAGGTTTTGAAGTTTCCATAACGCGGGTTTGTACAGAAGAAGTATGAGTACGGAGCACTACGTCCGGATGAGCCTCGATGAAGAAAGTGTCCTGCATATCGCGTGCCGGATGGTCTTCGGCAAAGTTCAGTGCCGAGAATACGTGCCAGTCATCTTCTATTTCCGGTCCTTCAGCGATGCTGAATCCCAAACGGGCGAAGATGTCAATAATTTCTTTACAATGGTGAGCGGGTGGCGTGTACCGAGTTCCACGGGATAAGCCGAGCGCGTCAAATCCAATCCGTCACAATTGTTGTCCTGACTTTCAAACATTTCTTTCAGTGCGTTGATTTTATCCTGCGCTTTTGTTTTCAGTTCATTCAGTCTCATGCCGACTTCTTTTTTCTGTTCGGCAGCTACGTTACGGAAATCCGCCATCAAATCATTAATGGCTCCCTTCTTGCTAAGGTATTTGATGCGGAGAGCTTCAAGTTCTTCGGCATTGGAGGCATGTAAGGCCTCTACCTCTTTCAGAAGTTGTTCAATCTTAGCTATCATATTTTTGATGTATTGTTATTCAGTTTCTTAATAAAAACCGTGCAAAGATATAATTTTATCACGAACCATCGAAATAATTTGTATCTTTGTTGCCGATACGCATTGAAAATCCGGCAACTTATGAAAAAGATTGTTTCCTTCTTCTACTTTTGACCTTATCTTTTCGCCTTGCGGCCCAGATTGACTATTTGGAGCCGGTGAAACCTTTTTCCACTTATACAGGCGAGTTAGGCGAATATTATCGTAGTGTGTTTTCTTTACTTAATACGGGCTTCCAGAAACAGCCTTATGCGCGTTTTGTAGCTATCCCTTCCTTTTCGCCGGAGTATGCAATGTCGGTAGAGAAGAGGAATGGACGTTATACCCTGGTTTCGAACACATTATCGCGTACTTATTGGCAGGCAGAGAAGGGGACGGTGACGGTGGATACGAGATCGGTGGTTATCAGTTCGTCCCTTTATCAATCTTTGGGTGCCATTTTTCGTACGGTGACGAGTCAGGTACAGGATTTGGACGGTTCTACGGCTGGTTTGGACGGAATTGTTTATTATTTCTCTTCTACGGATGCTAAAGGTAAAGAGCAGATGGGACGTAAGTGGTCCCCGAAAAAAGGTTCTTTAATGGATCGTCTTGTGTTGGTCTGTCAGTCGGCTTATATGTTATCCAGAGGAGAAGATATTTCGGAACAGGCGGTGGCGGAAGAAGCTGCTGCTTTATTAAAAGCATTGCAACAGCGCACTAAGGAAGAGCCGGATGCTTATAAGCGGCCGATGTATATCGGAATTTATCCGGTGGGGCCTCAGCAGAGGTCGCTTTCCGGTAAACAGATAGAAGAACTTGCTCATTTGTCCGGCACTACTCCGGAAGAATATATTGCCAATGAAATGGTTTATCCGGCAAATCTTTTAGCCAAGAATATATCGGGATATGCTTTGTGTGAGTTTACGATTGATAAGGAAGGAGTGATTCTGCGTCCTCATATTTTGAAAGCTACTCATTCCGAGTTTGCCGAGGAGGCTCTTCGTATTGTCAAAGGAATGCCGAAATGGTCACCTGCACTGGCGGGAGGAAAGCCGACGGATAGTAACTATACTCTTTATGTTCCTTTCCGTCCAAAGTTATATAAGCCATAGGAAAATGCGTTTACGTTCCTTTTAGGAGATAAGCATTTGAAAAACATTTAGTTTTATGAAGAGTTATTTATTTACCATATTTCATTGTTGCCAAAACGAATTATCCTCAATTTATATTTGTTTACGAATACGGCCAACAAATTAAAAAACATAGAAAGTAAGATAATACATATAATAGCGGCAAAGACATAGGTGGTATCGTATAAGCCACTTGCTTTTTTTAGAATGATATATCCTAAACCAGCTTCAGAGGCTATAAATTGCCAATGAATGCTCCCAAAACACAGAAGCCGGCATTCAGTTTGAGTGATTGGATAACCCAATCCAGTGAGGCTGGGAATGAGAGCATCCAAAAGCGTTGTTTGTTGGTAGCATGATTGATTTTGAAAAAAAGTATCGTCACTTTCAGATTTTTTGCTTGCTCCTTCATAGGTTTGAAAAGCAGTAATAAAAACAGTAGAGAGGAATGCCAATACAATTTTCATTTTCAATCCGGTTCCAAACCAAATAATCATTAGAGGAGCCAATGCGAAAGTAGGAATTGAACTAAGTGCTATTATATAAGGATGAGCTATTTTCGAGCATTTTGGAAAAAAATAGACTAAAATAAAACCTATAATACATCCAATGAATAGCCCAAACAGCAATCCGACAAATGATTCATAAGCAGTTATGAATGTATGATATGGCAGGTCGCCAGATACCGTTTCTCATATAACAATGTTATTATTCTCACAGGGAAGAAAACATGGTTGAAAAGCCTGACTGAAATTTAGCATATGCTTCCCAAGCAATCAGTAAAACAGCCAATGGTACCCATTGTAATATTTTATTTCTCATATTTCAAATTCTCAACGATTTCAAAAAAAAGTTTTTTATATTCGCTTGTGTCTATTCTTTCGTCAGGGGAAAGTGAGCAATATTCTTTAGCGGGCTTTATTTTAATAATTCAGTTGGACTTCTCATAATTAGAATACGGTCGCTTAAAAGCAATGCCTGATCAATATTATGGGTGATAAAGATCATTGTTTTATTACTCTTGATGAGGTATTCCCATATATAGAGTTTAATACTGTTCAGTGCATTAATATCAATGGCGTTAAAAGGTTCATCAAGCAGAAATAATGAAGCGTCGGTGAGTAGAGTTTGTAACAATCCGATCCGTTGTTTCATTCCTCCGGAGAGTTCTTTGGGGAACTTGTTTAGAGCTTCCGTTTCTATGTTGAATAAGTCTAGTATTTCTTTGGCAGCCTGCTTCTGTATGTTGTCAACAACAGGATTCCCCGTAGTTCACACAAAGCAAGAAAAGTGTTTTCCCACGCTGTCCTATAAGGCAATAATGTGACATCCTGCATCAAATAGGCTATATTCTTATCCGATTTCTTGATTTCTCCTTTAGAAGGTAGTAAAACTCCGGCAATAAGATTCAGCAATGTCGTTTTTCCGCAACCGCTATTGCCGACAATAGATACAATATCTCCTCTATCAATATAAAGATTTAAATTAGAAAATACTGTATGTTTGTTATTGTAGGCAAACCCTACATTTTGTAGTTCAATCATCATAACGACTCGTTTTTTTCAACTTAGGGAATACCCCCAGACTAGTTAGGATACCCCATATTAAAGATAATGCACCAAATATTAAACCGACATTCGATATGTAATCATGATTATTGTTATAAAAAAGTCTGGTATACCACATACCCTACAACACATACAAATAAAATAAAGCACAGGATATACCAAAAATCCTTTTTTCATGAAAAACAAAATCTTATTCTTCAGTTTTCTGATCAAATGATATGGTATTTCTTTGTCAAAAAGTATTGCAAGCTACTCCAAAATCCTCCACAATCTTTCTTTCTGCAGTGTGTGCAGGATTTTTGAAGAACATTTTTTGATATATACCTGCAACATATGCTTCATTCTCATTGGGTCTGGTTGGCGAGTTGTGCTCCCTCATATATTCAAATATATTTATCCCATGCGAAAGGTAATAATTTACTGTTTTTTTCCAATCAGAAAATGAGATATCGGTAGTCATCGGATATAGATGATCACTGTTAATAATTGATATAATGATTTCTGTTTTTTCTTTTTGAATATTTTCGTCAGGCATCCGATAACTATCAATCTCATCACTGATTTTATAACATACTTCTGTGGCTATTTCAGGTGATGAATATATAATAAAAATGGCTTTCTGAATAGCCTCCAAGACAAGTGCCAGCATGTCCTCGTACTGCTTTTTACATATATATCTGCTGGTTATAATAGTTGTAGCTATGCTTTCATCATTATTATTCGCCATATGGCTGTAAATACAAATTTTGTTCTCAATATATTTTCTTGCCATTAAATTTAAGTCACCCGTCAGAGCTATGGATTCGGAATCATTAATGCATTTCTCTATTTCTTCGGAAAAATCAACAGGTTTGATTTTATAATTGTTTTTATTTAATAGTTGAGAACAGCAAGAGTTGGCAGTAATGTATGAACTATTAGGTGTATAAAGACGTTTGGCTTTTAATTCCTTAATATCCATAAACCCATTATGCGAATTATTATCTAATTCCTCATTATAGGGACAAATAACCCAAAAAGGCAATTTGTTTATCAATTTGCCTATAACTTTTATATCTGTTTTGTTATCAAAACTTTTATGTTGCCGCAATATAGAAGTCGGGTCTGAAATAGCAATTGCTATTTCGTCTAATTTGCATTTACGTGCATTCCTGTTAAAATCCAACATACTGTCAATAGCGTCATCATCGCCATCACAAATGCGAAACTCTATATCGTCCTTTATTCTCTTTGCCTCAAATACAGATTTTAAAAATACCTTTTTCTTTTTGCCAGAAAAAGAGGAAGGTACATATATGTTTTTGCGGCTAACATAAATATGATTTTCATATTCAATAACTTTTTTGTCAACGTGCTTTTTCAGCGAAATTCATATCTAATACACTTTCTATATTATCCAATGATTTTAAATCTCCCATACGGTGACGTAATGCAACGGCTTGTTTCCAAGCTTCCGGTGAGATTACTGCGTTTTGAGGTAATGTGTTTGAGTCTACCATGCGTTTGATGGCCTGTGCTATTATATTCTTATTCACATCAGGGTATAGTTCTGCCATATAGTAAGCGGCACTATCAGGATACTCATGTGCAAATTTTTCAGCTTTGGTAATAGCATTGATAAAATGCTGGACTATTTCAGGTTTTTCATCGATAGTCTTTTTACTTGTTGTGATACCTGTGAAGGTAAAATCCGGATATTTATCAGCAAAAGAATAAACGACCTTTGCTCCATTGGCTACCGCTATTGAAACATTAGGTTCCAATTCAAGGGCGATATCAGCATTGCCGGTATCAAGCATAGGTAATAAAGTTCCAAATGCACCTTGTCTGATATTTGTAGGCAAATTAGCTTCTTTGAACATTTCAGTTTGAACTGTATATGCTGTAGAAGGAGCAGAGAAGGTAGCTACGCTGTAAGGAGCTAACATCGCGGCATTCGTAATCTGAGGAACATTGGGATTTTTTGTCAGAGCCCAAAAGGGAACACTGTTGACAATACTTCCTATCACACATCCATCTATTCCTTGTTCCTTAGCAATAGCAACAAAAGTAGGATCTGCAATACCAAATAAAGCGGAACCACCAATTACCGCTGCATAGGTTTTATCGTCCCCTCCAGTGTTTATCAGATCAACTTTCAAACCTTCTTCTTTGAAAAAATCCTTTGGTATTTGCCAAATATAGAGGTATATATATGAATACATCTCCAAACTGTGCAACTTTAATTGTTTCTAATTCTGATTTATTGGTATGACATGCTGAAAGAAATATAATCAGCACTGACAGATAATAATATACACTTTTCATAATTGATTATTTTTATATTCCTAAAAGCATAAGTGGTGGATATCTAATCCCATGTCGAAAATATAAAGACATTAGTTAACTACAGACATTATAGTTGTATAAATAAAAAAGCACGGACTTTCACAAGCCCGAGCATTTATATTCTTAAAAACATCTCCTTGTCTTGGGGAAATAAGGGACTAGTAAATTGCTTTCTAGTACGATAAGTGAGATGCATTAAGAGCAGAAAAGGGATGCCCGTGGGAAATAAGGGAGGCATCCCTTCCAAGAGATAAACATTTGAAAATATACTTTCACAAGCATAATTTTCAGTTGATCTCTCAGTATATTTCTTTTAAAGAATTTATTGTCTCGTATAATAAAACTTGTAAAGAGAAGGCATCTCTAGTCTCAAAGAGAATTAGGATGCCTCTCAATTATAAGTTATTCAATCTAAATTATTTGTTCACTTTCACATAGATTGATGCTGTTTTCGTCATACCCCACTTGTCAAGAATATTGATGTTGACTTTACAAGTAGGAGCATTTATAATGGCTCCTGCGGTCTGATTCTTTCCAATAGTAACAGTGTTCATTTTTTTTGTTCTGTTCCAGACTGTGCAGCAGCTTCAGTTCCCATCTTAAACTCAGTGTTGTCAATTGTCAGATAAGTTTTAGCGTCATCATCTGCTAACTTCAACCTTAACCGATACAATTCTATTATCATCAAAGCCATAGTCATTAGCACGAGCATCTTTTCTGATGAAATCACTTTCTAGTATTTCGACAGTACCTGTTCCTTCTATTTCAATCGGATTATCCTCTTTCTCACCTTTCTGTACATCATTTTTTCCGTCGATTTTGAACTTCTTCACAAAATCGAAACTACCTTGATAAATTTCAGATAATACTTTCAAGTTAAATTTGTCAACAATAGCATTCAAACGAGTATTTCCGAATGGTGCATAAGTAACCGTAATACTACGACTTGTATTAACACCACCGTGTAAAAGGAGAAGGTTCGACTGAAATTGCCCCATTATCAGTACCTTGTTCTGTTAACCATGCTTTAGCTACTTTGTTACCACTCTTTTCCGGTATTACTTCTGTGAATTTCACAAAGCTATTAGTTGTTTCATCACCTTCAAGAATAGAATTAGCTTGATACAAGGTATAAAGGTTGAAAGAAATAAGTTTAGGACTATTACCTTCATATACTTTACCGTAAGCTACAGCATTCTCTTTGTCCTCAAAGTAAGCAGTTGCATGTTTGAATGTATACAGATTCTTTCGGCTGATCTACAGTAATTTTGAATGTAGTTTCATACAAATATTCATTACCCAGCTCTGAATTGTTTTTGATCATATTTTTTATTCTTGAATTTAACTGTTGCGGTATGAGGTACAGCAGCAATATATTCAGGATCGAATGTAGCTTTGATTACATATTTAGTAATGTTTGCTTCTGCATTCGTTTCTTTACCTTTTGCATCCAGACCTTGTAATACTAAAGTAATACTCTTAGAAGTCTGATTTTCGTATGTCAGATTCGGTACTTTATTAATTGTTACTGTCACATCAGTATATTCAATTTCGGAATCAATGCCATTAATAGACTTTTTAATTTCATCTACTGAAGGACCAACAATTTCAGAAGTAGCTGTTAATTTCTTGCCATCTACAACCCAAGTCATATCTTTGATTTCAGCCTGTTTAGCTACATAAGCAAAGGTCAGTTCTACGTCAGTACTAGCAACTGTTCCACTAACAGGAAGATAGTGAATCTTAATCTTCATTTTACCTTCCTTCTTTGCAATAATTGTATTCTTATCTTTATCAAATGTTGCATCCACCTTAGCAGCTTCGTCCTTAGTAACTTCATAATAGTAAGCTACCACCTTATCTAATTCACTGTTAAACAGTTCATCCAAATTATAGCTCTTCTGATAAGTCAAGGCTTCGTCAGGAGCAGTAAAC